>Ga0075120_10000004_pt1 | contig 195574 bp, 179 predicted proteins | sample AntAceMetag02UKL_FD_69792 | JGI IMG/M metagenome (GOLD analysis project Ga0075120, IMG submission 69792) | Saline lake microbial communities from Ace Lake, Antarctica - Antarctic Ace Lake Metagenome 02UKL | ecosystem: Environmental > Aquatic > Non-marine Saline and Alkaline > Saline | place...
AACAAAAAGACAAATAGTAATTATTAGATATCTTTTTAAATCAATAATTGTAACGTAAAGGTAATCTTTATACCCATTCAATAGTATACTTTTCAGTGTCTTCATTTTTTAAAACATAACGTAAAAAAGTAAAAAAGGGGACAGATTTATTTTTCTGACATTGGCAGCGGTTAATAAAAAGGCCGACAAAATAAATCTGTCCCCTTTTCCGTTTCTTTTCCGTTTTTTTGGGGATCTGGTACGCAAGCCCTTTGAGTTCATCAAGATATGTCGTGATGCCTTTATCCGTTGGCTTTATTCTGTCTGTGAAATTCATGAATACCTCATTTTGGGATTATCGTTGTTACAGCGAACGCGCTAATCAGCAGAAGGCAGGGTATTACAAAGTTTCAAGCTGGCACGGCCGCCCCGCCCTGGCTTTCTGCTGCATTTAATTGTTAACTGGTTTAAATATCATCGAATAAGTCTTCTGGTGGCAGATAACTATCTAATTTGAAGGTTTTCCATACCTTGCTCCAATCAAATCCATCAATGTGTTTTAAACTACGCCACCCCTGATATATTTTGCAATAAAACGAGGCATGCTTATTAGAAGGTGTATCAAAAAGCCACTTTGGAGTTTCTTTTGTAATTTTGGTCTTTACCCCATCTAAAAAAAATAGATCAGAGAAATGTAATGTTATAGATTCTTTTTCTTTGATAAAGTCGATAACATAACCAGTCGTTTCCCATTCAGGTTTATTCCTGTAAATTAGTATTTCATCGAAACCAAATCTATTTGAAATCAAAGTATATATGTTGCCATCGTAATATTCACGAATAAACTCAGACATTGTCATGCCAACACAAGACACCCAAATTGATTTCTCTCCTTTTGATCGAGCTGACCAACTTTGAGAAGTTTTCAAATCGTATTTTGAATGTTTTTTCCCGCCACCTGTTCTTTTTAAAGTATCCCCAGGCAGAAAAATAATCCCTTCAGCTCTTTTTCCAAAAGAAGCTGTTAATATGTCTGCAATTTGCTGTCGAATTGATGGATTTCTATTCATTTTTTTGCAGTTAATGATAAGCTCACCAGATCCAAGGGCCGCAAGGCCATTGGATCTGGTGGAGCGACATGTTAGCGAAAAATCATTTCAATTAATTCTTTTTATTCTTCCAATGCCATCTAAAACCTGAAACCTTAAAGACCTGCAAAATCCATCAATTCCAGGAAAAAGAGTCGCAGATGTGATATTCATCAATCTTAATTTTTTTAAACCTTCATAGCGCATGCTTTTTTTCAATATATATTTAACACCCTGGCTTTGAGTAAATTTATAATTCGAGATAATTTTATCATATGTTTCGTAATTTGTACTCGAAACTAAAAATGCTCCTTGCTGCGCAACGATCCTTTCGTTTTTCATTTCAGGCTCGTAAGATATAAAAAAGGATTTTTTTCCTCTCTGGTCCTTAAAAATTGATTTTCTGTAATCTTTATCTTCAAAATGATCAGCATCAATATCCGTAAAGTGCTTATGTTTTATGGCGTATATACAACAATCATCTTGTCCTGTCTCAAGAGCAAAAAAAGCTGCGATGTAGGGGGAAAACGTCATATCTAAAAGACGAGTAGGGGTTCCATAATGTTGCATAAGTGCTAACCATTCTAGATTGTCAGTCTTGTCGGGCAAATTATCTAAATAAAGATGTGCATGTGATTTAAAAACTCTTATAAGCTCCTCCTCATGCTTATCTTTAGCAAACTTCCTATTTCGCGGAAGAATAGCCTGTGTATCATCAAATAATCTAAAGAGAGAGCTTTCAAGTTTCCAGTTTAGCTCAGAATGGCCTCGAAATAACCAATTGCGATAAAGTTTTATTGAAATAGCATCTTCAAAATCATCCCAGTCTTCGATTTCCTTAGTTGGCCATATATCATTTTCATTAGCTTGCATTATTCACCTTATTCAATGGAGTATGTCACAGCTAACGGGCTGGTCAGGGGCGGCGCGCTTTTTCGCCGTCCCTTGGAGCAGCAAGGTTATGTTTGATTTCAAATCGCGATATAGCTTACGAAACAAACCCCTTTTTTCCTCGTCATCCGACAGAGTTCCCCTTAATGCAACATAGGCAAGTTCTTTAACCTCAAGCGTTCTCTTTCCCTTTACAGCGTATACGTCGCCGAATTTGTGCCATCGAATGCCTTTCTCCTTCAAGGCTAATTGAAATGAATGCGCGAATTCTTCACCATAGATACGGATTTCATGATGTTTGTAAGTAGAAGAGACAAATCGCTTTCTTTTTTTCGTAACACCGTGAACCCAATCGGAAGAGTGAACAAAGTGACTAATATTCTTATACATGTGCAAGATATCGCTGCTGAACAAGCGATCTTCGTGTGTTAAGTGCTCAATACAGGTACTACCAACAACCATATACCCCCATTTGGGATGATAGGTTAGATGTTCATATCGAATTTCTGCGCCACAACCTTTCCGTTCGCAAACACCATCAAGCCCGCCTAGATCATCTATTGATAGTAGAGTCCACCCTCTGTCGGGTTCGATAATCCCATGCTCTTTTGCATGGCATCCTTTGCATAACGTACGGCAGTCGCTGAGCGCATAATTCCATGGGGCTATGCCCACGATATAGATTTCATGATGAACCTGAAGGGTTACCTCCTGCGCGCCTCTTCCGCACTGCAAACACTTATAGTGGTCTCTCTGCTTGACTTTTCCAGAGAATCTCAGCCAATCCTCATTTACGTATATCGTTCGGGGGTGGCTCATGGCAATCTTATGCGCTGCTATTTTATACACATAACAGTGTGGATAGGTGGAAACTTTTCCACCTATTACCCCTATAGAATGGAAAATATTCCATTTATCGCAATATTAAAAGGTTAAATATGGAAAGCTGAACACATAGTTTCCACCTATCGCCTAACAGTATCGATAGCATGGAAAATTCAAAAATATTCAGATCAGATTACACTCTTTCCCAGCCCTCGGTATAGCGTTTGTGAATCTCATTTTGGTGGACATGCTTTTAAAACCTCTTTTGAGCATTCCCCAAGCAACCCTTTAAAAAAAAAATTGAGATTGAATGTTTCTTTAAGTGTCTTCCCACCCCGGACTAGAGAAACCTGGGGTGGTGGAACAGGCAGCATTTGATGGGATACTCCATATGAAAACCTCCGGCGGATGGTTGAGGGTTTGTATGGATAAAACAGTTATGTGTTAGGAATAATTAAAGGAAATGTCAAGAAAAATTGTTCAGAAAATAGAGCACCTACGAGGTTGCATCAGAAAAAACCCCCCTATTCAGGGGATGTCGTCATTTCTAAAATCAACTATCGAAGAAAAAAGGATGCGTCATCCAAAAAAAGAGGATGACCGGAAATCTTTTGGATATTTTCGGTCACAACCGGTTCCATGGGTTGGTCTTATCATATTGAAAGGGTAGTATGGAGAACTGGGACCACTGAAAGAATTTTTGAAGGAAGGTGATCAAATGGAGACGGCAACGGAGCAACTGGTGACCGAAGCGGTTCAGGGCAATCGTAAATCCCTTGAGGAAATCATTCGGCGCATTCAGGGAAAAGTGTACGGTCTGGCGTTACGGATGCTGTTTCATCCGGCGGACGCGGAGGATGCAACCCAGGAGATTCTGATCAAGGTGATTACCCATCTCAAAAGTTTTGATGAAAAACCGAAGTTTTACGCCGATTGACACTGAGGGAAGTACTGTTTATGATCATGTTTTAGATCGTCAGTCTTTGGGGCTTTGCTAAACCTGATTATCAGGGCCTGCCCACAGCCCACCAGTTCGAGGGGTTTAAAAGATACTTTGGCGTAGTATCAATTTTTTTCGGAGAAAGAAATGAAAACAGGTGACAAATTGATCGTGTCCGATCCAGATGTGATGATGGGAAAACCGATCATATCGGGAACACGGATTACCGTAGAGCTTATTCTGGAAAAACTGGCGGCTGGTGAGAAAATTGAACAGATAACGGAAGCTCACCCCCGACTTACACCGCAAGCGATACAGGCAGCGTTATCATTTGCCGCCGAGGCTTTGAAGGCTGATGTGGTTTATCCTGTTGTCGAGGAAGCAGCGGCATGAAGTTTGTTGCTGACGAAAGTCTGGATTCCAATTTGAAGTGCGCTATCGTATTCTTCTTTTCAAAACAGAACAATCAAAACTATCATAATTTGTTGTGGCCAAAGTGATCATGGCCGTTAGTGGATAAGTTTCGGTGGATGTAACGCAGTAGCCTGGCCAAAAAAACAAACCGGATGCGTAATGATTTCCTACCGAGACCCTACAAACAGTATCCTAAAAAGAGGCATCAGGTGCCTCCCATTGGGATACATCGGCCGCCCCTGTAACATGCCCATAGCCCCAAGAACCTTGATTTTGAGCGGATGTTGGGTCGAATAGCCTTCCGGTATATTTCTTGCTAACCCACACAGCAGTTTGAAAATATCATTTTCTACAGAGGTAACAACATGTATCTGCCCAGGTTTATGATTGAAAGGCCTGAATCACCCGAAGAAGCGGCCACATTACTGAAGGTACGAAAAAACAGTCATCTTGTGGCAGGGGGAACTGAACTTTTCCCCAGAATGAAATACGGCCTTTGCTCTCCGGAGATCATCATTAGTCTAAAGGGTTCAAGGGTTTCCGCCCCTCAGATCACACCGGAAGGCATGTTGGTCTTGGATGCAAAAATGTCACTGACCGCCGTCAATGCTTCTCCGGAAATTGTAGAAAAAGCCCCCCTTCTGGCCATGGCCGCCGGCAGGGTGGCCACCCGCGAAATAAGAAATATGGGGACCCTGGGCGGAAATCTCTGCCAGGAAACCCGGTGCCTCTATTTTAACCAGAAACATACATTCCAGTTCAGAGAACCCTGTTTCAAACGGGGGGGAGAGGCATGCTATTTCATCCCCAAAGGGAACCGGTGCTGGGCTGTCTTTATGTCGGATCTGGCCCCGGCACTTTTCTGTCTTGATGCAAGCGTTAACATTGTGGGAAGCGGTGGTGTGAGGCAGATTGAAATCCATGAACTCTATACCCATGACCCCCTCAAACCCATCTCATTAAAGCCGGATGAAATCATTACCAAAATCATTATCCCGAAAAATGAGGGTCCTTCCGGCAGCGGCTTTGCCAAATTCACCATGCGAGGCGGCATGGAATTTGCCGGGGTAAACGTGGGGGTTTTCGTGGAAACTGAAAATGATTTGCGCACCTGCAAGGAGGCAAAGGTTGCTGTTGGGGCGGTTTCCGGGGGGCCCCAGCGAGCCTCGGCCGTGGAGGCCTTCTTAAAGAATAAGGGCTTGACGGATGATGTTATTCACGCTGCTTCCCGGGAAATCCCGGAAAATCTGAAAATTGTCCCGCATCACGGATATTCAAAGGGATATCTGACGGAGTGCCTCAAAAGCCAGGCCAAAACGGCCCTCACGGATGCCACAAACGCAATCATCGGCGCAACCTGAAATAGTGGAGAAAAAGATATGTTCACAAATCAAAAGCAACTCCTTGAACTCTCCATAAACGGAGAGAGTTATGAACTGGCAGCGGCGTGTCAGGAAACATTGCTGGAGGTACTGCGGAACCGCCTGGGGCTCACAGGGACCAAGGAAGGGTGCGGTACCGGAGAATGCGGATCGTGTACCGTGCTGTTGGAAGGTGAACCGGTTCTCGCCTGCCTGTTGCTGGCGGTTGATTGTGAAAACAAGCGGATTGAAACCATTGAAGGACAATCCCTGGAAGGCATTATGACGCCGGTTCAGGAGGCATTTCTCGAAAAAGGCGCCGTTCAGTGCGGTTTCTGCACCCCCGGAATGGTGATGGCGTCCACTGCACTGCTCAAAAGAAATCCCGACCCCGGTAGGGAAGATATCATGGAAAGCCTGGAGGGGCACTTGTGCCGTTGTACCGGGTACAACAAAATCATGGAATCGGTTCAACACGCGGCCAAATCATATCCGGAAAAAAAGTAGGAGCAAAAGAAAAATGGGTGACCTGGATTATGTGGGAAAGCGGATACTGAGAAAAGACGGCCCTGAGAAGGTAACGGGAAAGGCCATCTATTCGGTTGACATACAACTGAGGGGAAAACTGGTCGGCAGAATCCTCAGAAGTCCCCATGCTCACGCGCGGATCCTCAATATCGACACACGGCGGGCTTTACAGGTGCCGGGAGTCAAAGCCATTATAACGGCCAAAGATACCCTGGGCATCAAACACGGGTTTGTGGAAACACCGCGCTATCCGGCGGATCAGTACCCGCTGGCCATGGACAAGGTCCGGTTTGTGGGTGAGGAAGTGGCGGCGGTGGCGGCAACGGATCGGTACGCCGCGGATGAAGCGCTGGAACTTATCGAGGTGGAATATGAGGTGCTGCCCGCGGTCTTTGACCCTGAAGAAGCCATGTTATCGGGGGCGCCTGAAATCCATCCCACACACCCAAAGGTGAAGGAGGGGCTTTTAAATATCGGCGGTAAAACCGCTACGGCCTGGGGGGATGTCGAGGCGGGATTCCGGGAAGCGGACTATATCCGTGAAGACCGATTTGAAAGCCATCTCAGGACCCATGGATATCTGGAGCCGCAGGCCACCGTGGCCAGCTTTGGCTCAGACGGGAAATTAAATGTATGGACATCAAGCCAGGGTCCTTTTATCAAACGGGCCAAGCTGGCCAAAACCCTGGGGCTTCCCCAGTCGTCGGTAAGGGTCAGAAAAGCCTATGTGGGCGGTGCCTTCGGGGGGAAAATTGATCTCTTTTCCCATGAATTCTGTGCCGCGCTGCTGTCCATGAAGACATCCAGACCCGTTGAAATCATCGCCACCCGCGAAGAAATATTCACCGCCTACCGTCACGGACAACCGTTGATTGTAACGATCAAAACCGGTGTCAAAAAAGACGGCACCATAGTGGCACAGCAGCTCAAAACCATTAACAACTCAGGCGCGTACCGGGGGAGCGGGGTGGTGGTCATTTTTCTGGCCTGGGGATTTACCATGGTCCCTTATCGCGTCCCCAACCTGAAATATGATGGCTACTCGGTTTATACCAATAACCCGATCCGAACACCCCAACGGGGTCATGGCGCGCCCCAGCTGCGGTTCGCGGTGGAGTCTCAACTGGACATGATCGCTGAAGAGCTGGGCCTCGACCCCATGGAAATTCGTCTGAAAAATGCGCGTAATTCCGGTGAAATGCTGCCCAACGGCGATAACGTGCACAACTGTGGCCTCAAGGACTGTCTTTTAGATATTTCAAAGCACACGGATTTCAAGAACAAATATGGAAGCCATAAAGGGGAATCCGGGAGATTCCAAAAAGGCATCGGGGTGGGGGTCAGTTCGTACTTCGGGGGATCCCTCATATACCCCAACAGCTCTTCGGTTCTGGTGAAAATGAACGATGACGGAAGCGTCACCCTGCTTACGGGCGCCATGGATATCGGGCAGGGGGCTGAGACCATCCTCTCCCAGATTGTGGCGGAAGAGCTCAAAATACCAATGGAAGAGATACGAGTGGTAGCTGCCGACACGGAAACCACCCCCGTGGATATCGGAAGCTGGATCAGCGGCAATGCTTACGTATGCGGCAATGCGGCCCGTGTGGCGGCGGGCGATGTACGAGAGAAGTTGAAGGCACTTGCCGCCGAAGAATTGGAAGCCAACGCTGAAGACATGGTGGTTCAAGACAAACGCGTTTATGTAAAAGGCTCACCGGACCAAACGTTGTCGTACGCCAGGCTGGTGGCCCTGAGTATCCAGAAACATCGAGGAGACCCCATCATCGGAAACGGGCACTGGCGCACCATGCGGGACGAACCCACCCACCCGAGTTTGGCCAGCACAAAGGGGCGATGGACGGAAAATTACGCTTTTGATGCCCAGACTGCCGAGGTGGAGGTGGATACGGAGACGGGAAAGGTTAAACTGCTGAAGGCTGTCACGGCCCATGACTGCGGATTTCCCATTAATCCCCTTCTGGTGGAAGGTCAGATTGACGGACAAATATCCATGGCGCTCGGTCATGCTTTCATGGAAGAGATCATGATGGAAGAAGGGCGTACCCTGAATCCCAGCTGGCTCGATTACCGCATGCCCTCCATTCGCAACATGGCCGAGTCCGAGCATCTTGATGTCATTACGGAACAGTACCGGATCGGGAAACCGTACCGAACCAAGGAGGTGGGCGAAGGGTATGTTTCCGCCATACTGGCCGCCATCGCCAATGCCATATACGACGCCGTTGGTGTCCGGCTTTTCTCAACGCCTTTCACACCGGAAAAGATTTTGAAAGGTTTGGGTAAAATCAAGTAGGCTGCGGGCAAAGATCTTAGAAGGGAGATCCATATGAATCAGGTGCGGTACTGGAATAAAGAGCTGGAAACCATGCCTCGGGAAAAACGTGAGAGCCTGCAACTTGCGCGATTTAAAGAACGCATGGCGTACGTCTATGAAAAAAGCCCCATGTACCGGAAAAAATATGACGACGCGGGCATTAAACCATCCGATATCAAGACGCTTGCCGATATTTCGAGAGTTCCTTTTACGGTGAAGGAAGAGTTGCGGGAAAGCCAGAAAGGAAAGCCGCCTTGGGGCGATTTCATGTGCGTTCCGCCCGAGGAGGGGGTTCGGGTCTTTCAAACAACGGGTACCACCGGAATTCCGGTCAAGGTCATGCTCAACAAGAAGGACTGGACCATCCATTTCTACGAACAGTTCATGCATTTCATGTACGCTTACGGCATCAAAACAACGGATATCCTCTATGTACCCTTCGGCTATGGACTTTACATTGCATGGTGGGGGTTCCAGGCCGCCCTGGAGCAAGCGGGGGTCATGATTGTTCCGGGAGGCGCCCAGACCTCAAAAGACCGGGTGAGAAACATTTTTGACTGGGGTGCCACCGTGGTCTGCGGCACTCCCACCTATCTCCTCCACCTGGGTGAAGTGGCCGGTAAAATAGGAATATCCCTGGCGGACTCTGAGATTTCGGTGGTGGTTGCAGCTGGGGAACCGGGCGCCAACGTAAAGGCCACGAAAAAAGCCATAGAAGACATCTGGGGCGCCAGATGCTATGACGATATCGGTTCCAGTGAAATCAGCAATTTTGGTTTTGAGTGTATTTTTCAAAAAGGGACCCATGTAAATGAAAACATGTTTTATGCGGAGTGCCTGGATCCGGATACCCTTGAACCGGTAAAAGACGGGGAAGTGGGGGAACTGGTTCTCTCCAACCTCTGCACGGAAACCATGCCGCTCATCCGTTACCGCATCAAGGATCTGGTAAGATTCAACCGTGAAACCTGTGAATGCGGCCGAACGTTTTTGAGGTTGGACGGTGGCATACTGGGCCGTTCCGACGACATGTTCCAATTCGCCGGCGTCAATGTGTTTCCATCCGCCATAGAAAATGTTATTCGTAAGGTGGACTGTTTCTCAAATGAATACCAGATTATCGTCCCCGGGATGGGGAGCGGAAAACGCCTGAAAATCCGGGTGGAGCCGGCAACGGACCAGGTATCTTCACAAGACATGCAAAAAGCGCTGGATCAGTTCATGGAAGAATTCAAATACAGCATTACATTTACACCGGAAGTGGAAGTTGCTGAAATAGGAACACTCCCCAGGTTTGAATTAAAGGCCAAACGCGTCATTCGTGATGCCTGAAGGTATTGGAAATGTGGAACTAACCCCAACATAGAAGGAGGATGTCATGAAAAAGAGAGTTCTGTTGATTTGTCTGGTTGCAGCCATGTTCATTGGATTCCCACTTGCCGCCATGGGCGCACCCGACGCCATTCACATCGGGGCCACGGTTTCGCAGACGGGCCATTTTTCATCGGAGATCGGACCATTCAAGCGGCTCATGAATGCATGGGCCGACCTGGTGAACGAAAAAGGCGGCATCATGGTCAAGGAGTATGGTAAGAAGCTGCCGGTGAAGTTTACCATTTATGATGACAAAAGCGACCAGGCAACCGTTAAGAAGTATTATGAACGCCTGGCAACCGTTGACAGGGTAAACCTCATGCTGGGGCCTTACAGCAGCCCACTCACCTTTGCAGCCAGTACGGCGGGCGAGAACCACCAGATACCCTTTATTGCCATCTGCGCCAATTCACCCAAAATTTACACCCGCGGTTTCAACTGGATTGTGGGAACCATTGATCTGGGCCCCCGCTACACCTACCGCTACTGGGAAATGATCCGGAAGGAAGGGAAAGCCAAAAGTGTCTCCTTTGTGGTGGAAGATACCATCCATCCCCTGAGTGTCTATAAAGGTTCCAAAAAACTGGCCGAAGAAGCGGGTCTGAAAGTGATGACCAGCGATATCGTGCCGGCTAAAACCCGGGACTTTACACCGATTATTACAAAGCTGAAAAAAGAAAATCCGGATATCATCTATGTGTCTTCCAATATCCCCTTTGCCATCAACTTCATGAAACAGGCCAAAGAGATGAAACTGAACCCCAAAGAATACCACTGTATTCATCATAGCGGGATCTTCAGGGATGCATTGGGAAGTGCCGCCGATGACGTCATCGGCCAGTCTTACTGGGTTGAGGGAATGAAGTTGGGTGATACTCAGCTGATCAACGATGTCCTCAAAAAGGCCAAAATCAGCGAGCCCATGTATCCGTGGTCCCCGGCGTATGTGGCCGCCTTCCAGGTTCTTCAGAAAGCCATCGAAAATGCGGGAACCCTCGACAATAAAAAAGTCATGGACAACCTGAAGAAATTGAAAATGGAGACCGTGCTGGGCGAAGAGGTTTTTGCCAAGACCGGTTACGGTTCCATCAATACCTATCCATCCCAGATTCAAGGCGGCGTATACAAGGTGATTTATCCGCCGGAGGTGGCGACCGGGAAACACATCTATCCGCGTCCAGCCTGGAAATAGCGCAAAATTTAGGAAGGATTGACGTGACTGCGGATTTTATCCAGCTCCTGGTGGGAGGAATTCTGTTAGGCGGTATCTACGGCCTGGCCGCATTCGGCCTGTCCATAACCTTTGGGGTTTTAAATGTCCTCAATCTGGCCCATGGGGAGTTCCTGATGCTGGGTTCTCTCATGAGCTACGGCCTTTTCATCGGGCTGGGTATTAATCCTTTCATGGCGGCCATCCTGGTCATACCGGTATTCATGCTGCTGGGGGTCGGTTTTTACCTGCTCCTCTTAAAACCCATCATGGACAAGCCGCCGCACCAACTCCTGGTGGCGTCCATTCTGGTGACCCTGGGCGCTTCGCTCTTTATTGAAGATGTGACCGCTTTCTTCTGGGAGCGCCCGGTCACCGGGATTTCTTATTCACTGCCGCCCATGGAGCTTGCCGGTGTGGTGATCTCATCCACGCGCCTGCTGATACTCTTGTTCATTTTCGCCCTTGCCTGCGGGATGCAGATTTATCTGAAAAAAACCTACGTGGGAAAGAGCATCAGGGCCATTGTCCAAGGCCGTGAGGGCGCTAAAATCGTTGGGATTCCCATATCCCGTGTATCGGCACTGGCTTTCAGCATCGGCATGGCCCTTGCCGCATCCGCCGGCGCTTTTTATGTAACACTCTTTACGGTCACCCCGACCATGGGGATTCCGCTTACCATCAAATACCTTTGCGTGGTGGTGTTGGGGGGCTTGGGAAGTATTGTGGGGTCGATCTTCGGCGGTCTCATCCTGGGCGTGGCGGAGACACTCACAGCCTATTATTGCGGCGCCGAATGGTCTCCCACCATCGCATTTATCCTTTTGATTCTCATACTGATTATCAAACCTGAAGGTCTTTTCGGGGCAAAAAAATGAACCGTAGGGGAAAAAAGCTCTTTTATCTGGTTGTCCTTCTCTTGTGCCTCCTCCTGGCGGCACTACCCTGGATAGGCTTTTCCTACGCTGTTGTCTGGATTTTCCTTTTGGCCGTTTATTTCACCCTGGCGTTAAGCTACGACATTGTGGGCGGATACATGGGCTACATGAACCTGGGCCATTCCACATTTTTTGGTCTAGGGGCCTACACCACCGCCATTCTGCTGAATCAGGGCTTCAACTTGTTTGCCGCTCTCTTGGGCGCCCTGTTGCTGACCGCCGTGTTTGCAGCTGTGGTCAGCTATCCCCTGTTCAGGCTCAGGGGGGCCTATTTTGCCCTGGCCACTTTCGGTTTAATCAGCCTGATTGAGGTATTGACCACCAATTTGCGGGATCTGACCGGGGGGTCCGGCGGTATCTCCACACCGCCCGGCAACCACATGATCCCCTCATACTATCTGGTCCTGGCAGTGGCCGGCGGCACCATGGTGCTGAGTCAAATCGTCGCCCGAAGCAAATTCGGCCTGGCCCTTTTCAGCATCCGTGAAGATGAGGAAGTGGCGGCGGCTTTCGGTGTTCCCACGACCCTTTACAAATGCCTGGCCCTGATTATCAGTTCGGCGCCCGCCAGCCTGGTGGGAGGGATCTATGTCTGGAATATGACCTACATCAGCCCGAACTCCGTGTTCGGTCTTGAGATCGCCTTAAGCCCCATCATCATGGCCATGCTGGGCGGAACCGGCATTATGATAGGGCCCCTGGTGGGTGCCGTATTTATTACAGTGGTTCAGGAATTTCTGTGGACCAAGGTGCCTTATTTTCATCTGGCCATGTACGGAACGGTCCTGGTTCTGTTAGGGCTGTTCATGCCGGGGGGGCTGGTCCGGACCCGCTTTATCAAACCGTTTATCCAATGGTTGGGCCTGGGAGAAACGGTTGATTATTTCAAAAATGCAGACGCCGAAAGGATTCCCTGACCCATGGCGGCCCCCTTTTTGGAGTGCAAGGAGATATCAAAGACCTTTGGCGGAATCGAGGCCCTGACCCATGTTAACCTCACGGTTGAGGCCAACAGCCTGACCGGGGTGATCGGCCCCAATGGCGCCGGAAAAACAACGCTCTTCAACATCATATCGGGGGCATTGCTTCCCACTGCCGGAGAAGTGATCTTCAAGGGAAAAAAGATTTCGGGGATGGGTCCGGCCCGGGTGTGCCGCTTAGGCATTGCCCGCACCTACCAATTGGTTCGTCCCTTCAATTCTCTCTGCGCCATAGAAAATGTTCTGATCGGTTTGGGGTTCGGGAGAACCACGCCCCTTTCCAAGAATAACCGTGTGGCCGAGGCCATAAAGATTTTGCAGTTTGTGGGGCTGGGGGACAAGATCAACCATGTTGCCGAAGGGCTCACCCTGGTGGAAAAAAAGCACCTGGAAATTGCACGCGCCCTGGCCACCGGGCCGGAAATTCTGCTGTTGGATGAAGTGGTCTCAGGCCTTAACCCCACCGAAGTGACGCAAATCATCGAGACCATACAGCAGATTCAGGCCGGCGGCATTACCATCATCATGATCGAACATATCCTGAAAGTGGTCATGGCGTTATGTGAGCGGGTCGTGGTTCTCAATTACGGGGTCCAGATTGCTGAGGGGACACCCAAAGAGGTGGTCAGCGATGAGGCGGTCATAGAAGCCTACATCGGAAAATTCGAAGATACCGAAGGTAATCCGGATGCTTGAGATGACGGGCGTTAACGCATTTTATGGATCCATTCAAGCCCTTTGGGATGTCTCTTTCAGGGTTCAAGAGGGTGAGATTGTGACGCTTTTGGGCTCAAACGGGTCCGGAAAAAGTACCGCCATCCATGTGGCCCAGGGGCTTGTGCGACCCACCTCGGGAGAAACCCGGTTTAAGGGTGAGTTGATTCAGCGCCTGAGTCCCCACCAGGTGGTTGAAAAGGGATTATGCCTGGTGCCGGAGGAGCGTCATCTCTTTCCGTTTATGAGTGTGTTGGAGAACTTGGAACTGGGTGCTTATCCGCGTAAAGCCAGGGTCGTCCGCGAAGAGACCCTGGAATGGGTATTGGGTCTTTTTCCCATTTTGCAGAAGCGAAAAAAGCAGCGAACGCACACCCTTTCCGGCGGCGAACAGCAGATGGTGGCCATCGGGCGAGGCCTCATGGCCAAACCGTCACTTCTGATGATGGATGAGCCCTCACTGGGGCTGGCGCCTATCATTGTGGCCGAACTTTTCAAGACCATTTCCGAAATCAATCTGCATGGCCTTTCCATCTTGCTGGTGGAGCAGAATGCCCGGCATGCCCTTACCCTGGCCCGCCGCGCATATATCATGGAAACCGGACGGATCGCACGTGAAGGTTCCGGCAAAGAATTATTGGGCGACCCCTCCATCCGCGCCGCCTACCTGGGCATGTGATGCCATTGCCTTAAGTAACTTCCGGATGACCGGATCTCCGGCCAGAACCTCTTCTGCGACATCAAAACAGGCGTTTAAAGCCATTGATCTTTCAAGGGCAGGAGTAGGGATCTAAAGCGGGTTGGGGCCGTAAGCGTTCTTTCTACAACCCGCTCGTTATTCACCGGCCATGCACTTCATCCAGGGAATCCCGCAGCAGTGCCGCCCATGCGTCACATGCGGTCTTGGCGTGTCCCCACTGTGTAAATCCGAGCATATAATCCTCGGGGTTCACGGGAATTCCCATTTTTTTGTCCACCACCGCCCCCAATGGTTTACCGGTTTCCGATTCCAGAAATTCAGCTTCCATGGATGCCCCGCCCATATCCACGGGCAATCCCACAGCCACCACCATGGCGGCATTAATCAATGGATTCGCGGGAATAATGTCCGTGATGGCGGCCCGAATCCTCAGGACATCAGGTCCCGGTTTTTCCACCACGGGGTAGGCATCCTGAACTTCTTCAATCACGGCCTTCCGAAAATATCCGGTCAGCTCCTTTAAAGCCTCCGGATCGATCTGACGATTTTTGGCCTCGGGGTGAAAATAGATGACGACCGGGTCAATCATCAGTTTGGGATACTTTTTCCAATCCACATCCGGTACTTCATACCAGAAAAGGCTTTCATCTCCCGGATCCTGATGGAGGGCCGTGTAATCCTGAAGAAAACCGGAATTTGGCGGGGCTTTGGCGCAACCACTCCCCATGATTATGAAAAAAATGATCCATAGAAAACCGCATGAAACAATGCCTCGGGTCTTTTTCATTGCAGTACCTCCATGACTTTTTGTTGTTCTGTTCCGGCAAAGATGAAATAATATCTTTGCGAAGGGAACTTTTCCAGGAAAATTAAATGGGTGATTAAAGATTTACGAAAATAAGTTCATTTGCTAAAATCCTGAATAGTCACGAACCGGCAACTGTAAACCGCCGGCAAATGAACCGGTTTCATATTGTACAGGGTGTATCAGTCATGCTTCATATTTCAGACCATATTGCCATTCCCCTCCGTGAAATCGAAATCCATGCCATCCGCTCCCAGGGTGCGGGCGGCCAGAATGTCAATAAGGTTTCCACGGCCGTACACCTGCGGTTTCCTGTCAATACTTCCTCCCTGCCGGACTTTGTTAAGGAACGTCTTCTGGCGTTGAAAGACCATCGTATCACCGGGGAAGGCGTCGTCGTCATCAAGGCGCAGCAGCACCGCACCCAGGGGAAAAACAGAGCAGAAGCTCTGATCCGTCTCCGGAATCTGATCGAAAGCGTCCTTGCCACACCCAAAAAACGAAAACCCACACGCCCTACCCGAAATGCCAGGGAAAAACGCCTGCAATGTAAAATCAACAGGGGAAGAATCAAAACCCTGAGGAAAAAAGTAGGTCGATCCGGCAGGGATTGGGACTAATGTTTTTTCGGTTCAAAATTCCGCTTGGCACTCAGAAAGCTGGGCAAATGCTGCAGAAAATAGAACAGGCTTTGACGGTGCTCCCACAAACGACCCCGAAACCGTTTTCGCCATGCGGGATCCGTATAGAACCGCTTCACATGTTCGTTGTAAAGCTGTTCAAGAACCTCCCTGGAATCGATACTCCTGGGCACAAAAACAAAATTCAGACAATTCATTTTTCGCCAGTCCTCATCCAGTGTACCTTCATCCCGAATGGAATCCCACAGGGGCGCGCCATGAAAAGGCGTAAATTTGCTCATATTCATATCATCAAGACCCAGGGAAAGGGCAAATTCGGTGGTTTTAAGAATTGACGCGCGGGTTTCTCCGGGCAGTCCCATCATGAACAAGCCCTTGGCCCGGAGTCCTTTCTTCTGAATACGCCGCACCGTATCACGAACCGCTTCAAGGTGTACCCCCGGCTTGTGCACGGCCATCTGGTGCTCATCCCCGGTCTCAATCCCCAGGGAAAGCTGGAGGAACCCGGCCGCTTTCAGCATCTCCAGAAGGTCATCATCGCAATGGCCGACGCGCACGGCACAATTAAACTGCATGTGCAGGGGCTTTGAAAGCAGAAGGCTGCAGAACTCGGTGATACGGTTCCTATGGGCCGTAAACAGATCATCGTAGATATTGACGTGGCGAACCCCGAAACGGTGTTTCAAATAGGCCGCATGGGCATAGATGTAGGCCGCCGAATTGGTGCGGTATCCGCGGCTGAAAACGGAACGGTCGCAGAATGAGCACTGGTAGGGGCATCCCCGGCTGGTGACCATGGTGGCCCCGGGGGTATGAATGTAACTGAACAGGGGCAAATTGTACCCTTTGGGGAACCCTTCCAGCTTTTCATGGGCCGGGAAGGGGAGATCATCCAGATCGGGAATCTGCGGTCGTGGTGGATTGAGCACCGCCTGGTCTCCATCTCTCCAGGCCAATCCGTTTACTTGGGCTGATGCTTTTCCGGAGGCCAGCTCAGCCAGGGTCGCTTCGCCTTCTCCCATACAAAGATAATCAATGGCCTCATAACCGTTCAGAAGTGTTGCGCCCAAGGCGGATATGTGTACACCGCCAAAAACCGTTTTGATGTGAGGGCGGCGGGCTTTGATCCGAACCGCAAGATCATAACCGTCCGGAAATCCGGAAGTAGTGGCTGAAAAGCCCACCATGTGAGGGTTTTTTTGAAGGATGCTTCGAACATGGACGTCATTATTTTTTGCGGCGCCAGGTCCCAGGCAATCCAGAACAAAGACCTCATGGCCTTCCCGTTCCAGATATGCGGCGATGGAAAGCAATCCCAAAGGGGCCATGCGGTTGGCAACAGCCGTGATATCTTTTTTCCCGGGAACCCAGTTGGATCCCGTGGGGTGAACCAGTACGATTCGCATATGAAATCCATAGAAACGCTAAGAAAGTAACGTTCACAGGGTGCAGTTGTCAGGGGGCAGAAAAGTCATCTTCGGATTACCTATTCGAATTTCATCCTGCCCCCTGACAACTGTCCCCTGCACCCTGTGAAGGGTTAAAAAATTCAGATCAGGCATACACAGGTCTACCCTACGCTATTTAATGACCCCCGTCATTCGTTTCAGAACCCGTGGATCAAGGGAGGCAAACAGAAACCCCAGGGCAAACAGCAAAATAAGTCCTGCTGCCGGTGAGAGCACATAGTAGGCGCTTCCATCCCCAAGGTGATTCCAGGCGCCTGTTATCCCCGGCTTTCGCTCAAGATAAAGGGTCGTTCTGCCGTTTACCGCAAAAAATCCCCCTGGCGGTATCATTTCAGGCGGCGTTGTCTTCAGGCGATCCGTCAAAATGAGAAGAAAAATGACTGCAAAACTGATGACGATTGTTTTGAAAGCCCTGGTTTTGTGAATGGGCAAAAGGGGTTTGATCATTGCCCCCTGCTCTTTAAAACCGTAAACCAGAAGAAGCCCCGCAACAATACCCAGTTCGTTCAAGAAAAAATCGTTAAAATCAAGATAGTCCCCATAGGAAGGGCAGATAAATAAGTACTGTATCAACTCATCTGTGACCCCCAACGCCGTCCCCCAGAAGATGAGGCTCCCAATGGGCCATTTTTCACGGTGAGGATCCCGCCAGGCGACCAGCAACACCGCGAGAAGCGCATATTGGGGATAGTGTACATATTCATTGGGTGAAAACACCAGAAACCGGTTGGCCCCATAAACAGCCGCTCCCCATATGCTCCAATAGACAAGGGTCCGCAGTCGGGCTTTTCCCTTGACGGCCGTAAAGATCACAAAAAAAGCGCCCAGAATCAGAAGGCCCCACGCGAAATGGCTGCTGTAATTCGCAGGGGTGCCCAGTTTTATTTCGATGGGCCCAAGGGTTGTGGAAACAGGGGATACGATGATTTTGGATATTTCAAGGTGGAGCAGGCTGGCCCCGAGCCAGTAAACCAGCGTGGCCACAGGCCAGAGAACGCGATAAATACCATTTCCAGAAAAATCTTTGACATGTTTATCCTCATTCATCCAAAAAAATCCCCAGGTTCCCTTTAACACAAAATGTATGGTTTTTTCTGCTTTTCACGGCGTAAAAATTTCTGCCGCCGCCCACATCCAGGAATATCCCCATGTTGCCGGCATTCCTGCCGCCCCCGTAGGAAAGACCGCCGCTGAACCCCAATGATTTTGCCGGACTTTCGTACCGATCGTTGCCCTCTCCGTCGAAGAACAGCCCCATGCCGTTCTGAGCCCCGGCTCCCAGGGAAAGATCACCTGCTTTGTAGCAATCATTGCCGGCATAATCCACTAAACAGGCCACGGAAAGGTCCCAGGCCGCGCCTTGATTCGCTGCAATTTTCCCCGAATAGACATCGTTGCCGTTGAAGTCCAACAGTGCGCCTGCGGCCTGATGGGCCGCAGCACCCTGGCAATACCGACTGCCCCTGTAAACATCATTTCCGGAATTATCCCTGAGTACACCCAGGCCCAGGAAATAACCGGTCCCTTGGGAAAAATTACCGGCTTCGTAGGTATCGTCCCCGCCGGAGTCATGGAGAATGCCGATACCGCCGGCAGCACGCTTCCTAAAACCCCATCCCACCCCCTGTGAAAAGGCCTGGTAGATATCTTTTGTGCCATAGCTTGAGCCATGTTTCCAGCCGGCGCGGTAATGGTCGTTCCCCTTTAAGTCATAAAGCTGCCCCAAACCCATGGGTCCGCCAAAGCCTTGAACGAATTTGGCGCCTTGATACAGATCGTCTCCTTTACCATCAAACAGACACGCCGCACCGAAAAATGCACAACCCTGTCCACCCTCCGAGCACACGTATGTATCATTCCCCGCCATATCCATCAAGCAGCCCATGCCGAAAAAAGAAGCGCCCAATGAAAGCCGGCCGCCGGCATAAACATCATCCCCCGCCATATCCAGGATTAACCCCAGGCCAAAAAATCCTGCGGCCACGGCAGAAAATCCGGAGCTAATATAACGATCGTTCCCCTCAAAATCAATCACCACCGCGGTAGGGTAGCGAATCCCCGAAACCGCTCTTTTATGGATTTCATAAACGGGTGCGCCTGCATTGTTGATATATAGATCGTCTCCGCCTGAATCGATAATCAGAGAAGCATCCATCCCATAAACATTCGGTCCCTTATCACCGATCAACATGAGGCCTGCCGGTGTTTCACGAATCGCCAGAAATCGTCCCTTCAATCCGGGATATTTTTTGTGATCCAAGGGTATAGGGGGCGCGTCCGATCCCGCCCGCCGAATCATGGTCAGAAAATCATCGGAAAAAAGGGTTGAAAGCACTAAAAGCCCGCGCAACAGTTGTGCCGTGTGGACCTTTTCTGCCGAAGCCATGATAAGGGACGCATCTTTGTCCGAAAGATTGTCTTTGTTTAAAAAATCGTCCAGTACTAGAGGAAACAATTTCAGCAAACGGATCTTTTCTTCAGGTGTTATGCCTGAAAATGCCGCTTTCACCAGAAAATCAGCTGCAACGATTTCAGCGGCCATTCGATCCATTAGACGCGATATGGGCAAAGGTTCTTCACCCCCTAAGGGCGAAAATTCAATGGGGTCTTTCAGATCAATTTTCAGGGAAAAGACCGTTGCTGCTGCTGAAACAAAATTACGCAACAGCCCTTCGGGCGTTACGGCGAGATTTTCAGACGCGTTATTCGGCACCAAATGGTCGGTTTGATCCGTCAACCTCCGCGCCAGCGCCGGTAGGGAAAGGGGATTTGAAAGGGCATGTGAAACGGCAGGCAGGACAAAGGGAACAGCTCTTTCGTTGCCATGGTTTGAGAGGACGGCTTTGAGGCGGTGATAAGCCAGGGTTGCCGGCGAAATGCGTTCCAGCGTGGTATGAAAGCCATGGTCAAACGGTTGAATGCCTTCAGGACCTGCGGCATTGGCATCAAACAAAGCCAGGGGGAAAAACGGTGACCCTACGCCGAGTAAAAAAGCCAGGGAAAAGAAGCAAACCATCTTCTGAAAAATTTTTACGGGGGCGGTATTCATATCAAGGCAGTTTTCGGTGCGGCCAGGGAATCATGGCCCTGAGCGTCAGCCGCGCATTTAGAAAGCTGAGCCTCACGTTATCATTGAACAAATGGAAATGGGAAACCCGTTCTTCATCGGCAGGGTAAAAGGTTGAAATATCCACCTCCAGAAGTTCAATTCCGGCCCAGGCCCCCTTTGCCAGAACCTCATTTTCAAATGCGTAACGGCGTTCGCGCAGTTTCAGTGCATTGAGGACGTCTACGGGATAGCCGCGATAACCGCTCTGGGTATCCCCAAGTAACCGACCGGTTTGGACCCATAACCAGAAATTTGAAATCCGGCGGCCAATGCGGGAGCCGGAAGGCACATAGCCGGTTTCAAAATTACGTTTGCCCACCACTATGGCACGGGGAGACCGGTGCATGGCCGAAATGAAAAGATGCAGATCATTCGGATCGTGCTGCCCGTCCGCATCCAGGGTCACCATATGGGTCATCCCCAGTTTTTCGCATTCCTTTGCCGCGGACAAAATAGCTGCGCCCTTGCCGAAATTATGCGAATGCCGAATCCTGTGAACATCAAGATCGAGAATGGTTTCCCATCCACCGTCCGTGCTGCCGTCATCCACCACCATGACCGCATCATGAAGCCGGCATGCTTTTTTAACGACTCCCCTGAGTGTTGCGCCATGGTTATAAACGGGGATGACGATGATGACCCGGATTTGATTGCGGATTGTGGATTGCGGAATGCGGATTGAAGTGCTGATCATGTGACCGTTCCCGGCATCTGTTTCATACAGGCCTGTATCAACGCTCTGAAACCCGATACCTTTTTTTCATTGAAAAAAATATCTTGCGCTCGGCTCACATGAAGGGATCCATAGGGTTTGAGCCCAACATCAGGGTTTTTTTCAACCACCAGGAAAGCGGCACCCGGAATGATATTTTCATCAATGGGAAATTCAGGTGGGCATTCCAGGTCGCAGATTCCGGCCAGGGCGCTTTCTAAATCTTCACAAGCCATGTCTTCCAAAACAGCCCTGATACTTGAAAGGCTCGAGTCGCCCCGTTCAGTCATAACATAACCGGGTCCCGTAAGCCCGAAACGGGAGGCGGCCTCGCCTAAAAAGCAATTGGGCAGGGTATATGAAAAGAGTGCCGGACTGGCAAATGCGCCGCTTTCCGGCATGACGGTTTCAAAATAATCCAAATCCGTATGAAGACAACCGTAAACCGTGTTGACAACAATGCCCACTTCCCGTTTAGAGGTCCATTCATCCATACCCGCGTCTTTAAGGGCCAATCCAATAGCAGAGACGCCCAGCCTGGAAAATTCATCCATCCGGCTGAAACGGGGGTAGGGCGTTTTAAAAACGGCTTTACGGGTAATGGTCGGCAGTTCACCTGAAGCCATTTGAAAACGGGCATCTTTTCGACCCCGTCCCATGCTTTGCGCTGAAATCCAACCCACCCCTGTAATAAACGCCATCTATGCTCCCTCGCCTTTCGCCATAATCAAGGCGGCATTGATACCTCCGAAACCGGAGTTGGTGGACAAGAGATAATTTCCGGGTATGGCGGCAGGCTGGGAAGATACCCTGCCCACCGTACTGTCCTCTCCTTTTGAAAAACCTAACGTGGGGGGAGCAAGTCCTTCAGAAAGGCTTTTCAGACCCAACGCCACCTCGATGCCGCCGGCCGCCCCCAGGGCATGCCCAATGGCACCCTTAATGGAATAAACCGGCAGTTTTCGGTTTCCAAAAAGCTGGTCAAAAGCCGTCAATTCCATGTGGTCGTTATAAACCGTTCCCGTGCCATGTGCGCAGACGGCCGAAATGGCCTCCGGTTCCAAACCGGCCCGTTTAAGAGCCTGTTTCACCGCCGCTATCAACCCACATCCATCCGAAGCGGGGGCGGTCACATGAAACGCGTCATTGGCCACCCCCCATCCCAGGATCGTCCCCAGATGGGGCCGCCCTTCCTTTTTAGCGCGGTCGGCCTTCATGAGCAACAGGGAGGCGGCGCCTTCCCCCGGGGTCAGGCCGCTTCGTTCACGGTCAAATGGCATACACGGGTTCGAGGACATGGCACCAAGGGCTGAAAACCCGGAAAAAACAAATTCCGTGACCAGGTCGATACAACAGACCAGTACGCATTCCTCCCGACCGGCGGCAATCAGGGCGGCCCCTTTGGCCACAGCAATGGCGGAAGAGGCGCAGGCTGCTGAAATGTTGGTTCCCGGGCAGATCAACCCCAGTTGACGGCTAACCTGTTCTGCAATTGTGCCCACAAGGATATCCGAGGTATCAACAGGTTGGTCCCGGCGCATGCGCTCCAGGTTATCAATACCGGCTTTGGTCGTAGCGGTGTAAAGACGGGCATCGGTTGGCACGGGTCCCATTCCCTTGAACAGGCGGCCGAGGAGGTCGTGAATTGCTGAAAGGGTCCCTGAACATTTGAGATCTTTAATGCAGGCAGCGAAACGGCCCTTATAATCTTTCACTGGAAACCGCATAACCGGCGCGATGGCGGAATGACCCCATAAAAGCCGCTGCCACAATTCCTCGAGGTCTCGACCGAGCGCTGTTACCGATGTCGCATCGGTTACCCAAACCTCTGCAGCCATTTGAACACCCCGACACTATTTGGCTTGCGTTTTCTCCAATGATTTACAGCTCCCCTTCCAATAGACTTTTTGCACCTGGTTTTTGTTGCTCACATCGAAATACGTGATGCAATAGTCCATGGCAGGAACCGATTGGCCCACAACGCCTGGTGTTACTTCTCCGGGCCCTGATTTTCGTCCGTCAACATTGGGGGGGTATTCGATTAATGCGGAGTGGGCCAGAGGGTTCATGGTATACTCATCGACTGTTTCCACATAAACAAACACTTTTTGGTCGTTCCGCGCGTTGAATGTCCTCCCGGGAGGCCCCCAGGAATCCACCAATGTTCGGCTGTTATGCCCCACATAGGTTTGGCAGAGATCCGTATATCCTTTGCCCGTTGGCAGTTGAAGTGTTTTGCAGCCCCCAAAACATAAACACAAAGCGCTCAGCGCGACAAATGGTAAAAAAAAAGAAAATTTCATGGAACCTCCTGAAAGAAGCAACATAATGGAAAAGAAGTATTTTCAGGCAGACAATATAGCGTCTATGCCACACGGCCGCAACCAAAAAGGATAACCGTTTACGGTTTACAGTTTACACTTATGAGGATTTATGTTAGCCGTTTCATCGAAAGTGCCCATATGGTTTGCATCAACTGCCGGGAAGGTTACGGAAATGGGGATTAAACGAGAAAGCCGTGTATCCATTGGAAACCTCTTGGAAAAGGGGGCCGAGGAAGGGGTTTATCCCGGTGCGGTGCTGCTGGTTGCCCAAAAAAATAGAATCGTCTTTTTTGAACAAACCGGAAATCGTGTCCTGCTGCCTATTCCGCTCCCAATGGAAAAGGATACGCCCTTTGACCTGGCCTCGCTGACCAAGCCCCTTTGTACCACCCTGTCGATCATGAAACTCTTTGACCAGGGGGCCGTTCATCCGGATCAAGCCCTTGGCGATCTGCTGCAAATACCCGTCCCTCCGGACAAGGCAACCATCACCCTTCGATGCCTTCTGACCCATTGTGCCGGTTTTTCAGACTGGGCGCCTTTATATCTTGAGCTTTCAGGTCATAAGCAGCAAGAGAGAAAGTCCCTTTTAAGGGAGGGACTTTTGAAAATGCCGCTTAAATATTTACCTGGGAGACGGACGGTATACAGCGACCTGGGGTTCATGATCCTTGAGTGGGTCATTGAGAAAAATGCGGGAGTTTCCCTGCCCCGGTTCCTCAATAAACACTTTTTTGAACCACTTTCACTGGAGAAATCACTTTTTTTTGGCACAACAGACCCCCTGAAAAATAAAATTGAATTCGCTGCAACGGAAGACTGCGCCTGGCGCAAACGGATCCTTCAGGGAGAGGTACATGATGAAAACGCCTGGGCTGTGGGTGGATATTCAGGGCATGCGGGTATCTTTGGCACAGCGGATGGGGTTTATCGCCTGGCCAATCTTTTGAGGGAACATTTTTACGGATTGCGCGATGATTACTTTCAACCTAAAACTGTCAGGACTTTTTTTGAAAAACAACACCTGGTTCCTGGCAGCACCTGGGCCCTGGGGTGGGACACGCCTTCCCCAGTCGGTTCAAGTGCCGGAAGTTATTTTTCGCCGGATTCCGTTGGACATCTGGGGTTTACGGGGACTTCCCTGTGGATGGACCTTTACCATGATGTGACGGTGGTCTTTTTAACCAATCGAATCCATCCGTCGAGACAAAATACGGCCATTAAGGCGTTCAGGCCCAGGCTGCACACTCTTGTAATGGAACAACTGGGATTGAACCCCACGGCTGTGGCCAAAACGAAGAGATCAGAGACTGCTTGATTTTTTTTATCTTTTTTCCTAACGTCACAAGGCGTGTCGTACACATTGAAAAAAAGGCCGAAAATGCTTGAAAGAAGGCAGTTTATCAAGAAAGTTTCTGTATGGGGAGGATATGCGCTGGGCGCTGTGGCCCTAGGTTTTCCGGTCCTTTCCTTTATCGGTTTCAGAAAAATCTCAGAGAAAAAGATTACTTTCCCGCCAGATGCCCAACATGCCGCCGTCGGTTATAAAGAAGGCGTCTACCTGATGTCGTCAAAGGACGGATTCAGCGCCCTCTCCGCCAAATGTCCTCACCTGGGATGCACCGTGAACTTTGATGCGGTTTCAGGAGAATTCAAATGCCCCTGCCACGGCAGCACGTTTGAAACCTCAGGCAAATGGATCTCGGGGCCTGCCCAACGAAACCTTCAACCACTTCCGGTCAAAAAAATGCCCAGCGGCGACATTGAAACCGTTGTAAAAATCTGATCGAGGATAGGATTTGCTATTCGCGAACAAGCCCGGCAACAGAATTTCTGCAGGAATTTCCTCATATCTTCCCCGCCTGGGGCTTTCAGCCCTCTTTTTATGCCTCCTGTCAGGCCTTGTGCTGACATTTTACTATCGCCCCACGGGGAACGTCTTTCAAAACGTAGAAGAAATTACAACCCTTGTCCCCTATGGCTGGTTTTTCAGGCAGCTCCATTTCGCGTCAGGCCAGCTGTTTGTAATCCTGATGCTCATCCATGCCGTGGACCATTTCCATCAGAAACGGTATCGCCTTTACCCCGAGGGTCAGTGGCAGCGCCTCGTCTTTTCCCTGTGCCTTTGTTTTTACACCCTTTTTACGGGGTTTATCCTGAAAGGAGACAAAGAAGGCGTTTTTGCGGCGCGGATTTTCATGAACATTACGGGAGGTATCCCCTTGGTGGGAAAACGCCTTTCCAGTCTGTTCATTCTGCCCGGAGAAGACCTTTTTTTTCTTCCCTATCTGTACCACTGTTTTTTTCTGCCCATCCTGATCCTGTACCTCATCAGAACACACATTCGAAAATGGTTTCCGAAATACGGTATCCTTTATACCGGTGCGGCGGGGCTGTGTCTCTATGCGCTGTTTGTCAAACCGTTTATGGATATCCCGCCCGATGCTTTTGCGGCATCCGTAAAAGGTCCCTGGTTTTTCCTAGGCGTTCAGACTCTGCTGAAAACCTTGCCAGCGATCCTGGCGGGCATTGTTCTTCCGGCGCTTTTTTTGGGGTGCGTATTGATTCTGCCAAGCGTTGAAAAGGCAGGGGGGAAACCCGGGGTTGAAAAAAGTGGGTTGAGGATTATCTCAAGGTACCTGCACCGGCTGATTGTGCTGGTGTTTTTTCTATATGTCCTTTTGACGCTTAAGGCAGCCTTTTGGGGACCATGATCGGATGACGGAAGGCGGAGGGCAGGGAGTTGAATTTTTCGGAAGGAGGATGAGATGACAAAAAGGATCAAAATCGTACAAGGGGATATTACGAAGCTGGCGGTTGACGCCATTGTCAATGCCGCCAATAATTCGCTTTTGGGTGGTGGGGGCGTTGATGGGGCCATTCACCGTGGGGCAGGGCCTGACCTGCTGGAAGAGACACGAAAGATAGGCGGATGTCCCACAGGGGAAGCGCGGGTGAGCAAGGGATATAATCTCCCGGCGCGATGGGTGATCCATACGGTAGGTCCGGTCTGGAAAGGGGGCGGCCAAAACGAGGAAAGGCTTCTGGCTGATTGCTACGGAAACAGCTTTCAGGCCGCAGTGGAAAAAGGCGCGGAAACTGTCGCATTCCCCGCCATCAGCACCGGGGTTTATGGATTTCCCTTGAAAAAGGCCACTGAAATCGCCATGAGGGAAACCGAACGATTTCTTGAAATGAATGACCGTCCGGGTCAGGTCATATTTGTCTGCTTTAGCGAAGAGGCGCTGAATACCTATGGGGAAACTTTTTCAAGCCTGATTAGCGCATAACCTATATTTTATCCGTGGTGATGTTCGTCTTTCAGGAAGTGGCTGTGGTATTCCTCTTCGTTCAGGTATTGTTTCAATAGATAGGTCAACAGGTCAAACAGACGGGTCATGTCTTCCTCGCTCATGCGCTCCCGCATCAGGGCCATGTGTGTATCGTCGGCAAATTTCTGAAGATAATAGGTGATGGTTTGTTCATCCCCTTCCCGGTCGAGCCCGAAGCCTACAAGGCCATCGTATTCTTCTACAAAATGATGTGTATGTTTTCCCATTTAAAACCCCATAGCCTGGTTTACCAGAACGACTGATATATCGGTCATCATTGGTTTTCGGTGAAAAATGGCGGTAATCCTGCAGATTCGCTGAGGGGCGTTGCAGTCGTTGCAGACGCCGGTTTCTGCGCAGGGTGTATCCATGTTGAGGCTTTTGGCGCGCATGGGAGCGGCCACTTCCCTGACCCGATTAAGCGCTGATGGAAGGTCATGGGTGACCTTGTTCATGCCCGCCACCACCACCACTTTCCGTGTTCCGAAGCTCATGGCGTTGGTTCGGTTCCCCACGCCGTCCACGTTGACGATCTCACCGGTTACGGATATGGCATTGGCGCTGCAGAAAAAGCAGTCACACCGTCCCTGCTGAAGTCGAAGCGCCAGGTCCTCTTCCCTGGAAAGACCGGTTTTCCAGTGGTCATAAAGCGTTTTCCCCTGCGCCTTAAGTGCCTCGGTGAGCCCCAGTGCCCGGGTTGTGTCGGAGCCCCCGAAACCAAAGGTATCATAACCTGAAACCATACCCAGAATCAGGTTTTTCGCATCTTCCTTCGTGGCGGTAAAATGGGCGTCGAAGCCATGCTTTTTCAGGTTTTTAACACATTTTTCGCCCAGCTTTTCCCAGAGCCATGACGGGTAGTCGTTTTCCATAATCATCCCCTTATAGGATTTAAATTCCACTCTCAGACCCTCTCTCAGGGAATCGTTATGAACTCATTTTTTCGAAATGACCCTAAAACGACCCGTTCAATAAAAGGCTGTTTCGAAATCAGACGCCGGGCCAAGTCCCGCGCCGCCCGGTGATCAATGAGCATATCCAACTGGTTCAAAAACACAATCCGCCGGGCCGAAGCCGGTGTATTCTTAAATAGCCCCGCTTTCCCATCAAATGCTCTGGCCAGTCCCTCAGGATTAAGGACATCCCCATCTTCAAGCCCGGTCAGCGCTTTGAACAACGCCGGTCTGAAGACCATGTCCGGCCCCAGGGGTTTACCGAGAGCCTCAAGACCCATCAGGGCAATCACATGTGTTACGGATTCGGGAATCACCGGTTCATGGGCCGCCGGCGCCTTCAGGGGGCGGCCTGCTGCGCCGTCTGCTTCGATGATTACGTAGTCTACACCCGGCATCCTGAAGAGCTCATCCGCTAATGTGGAAGGAATGCCATCAACTTTTCCATTTTCCAGAAATTCTTTCCCCACAAACACATTGCCGGCCTCATCAAGCCCTTTTTTTACGGCTTCCGGGCCCGGTCCGTCAGAAGGGTAAAGCACCAGGCGGGGAAAGGCATTGGCTTCCTCCTGCCAAACTTTTGTGGTGGTGGTTGAAATCACCTTTGCGCCGGTAAGCCCCAACACTTCCGCCAGTGCGAAACAAAGGGTCGATTTGCCGCCCCCGCCCACAACGGCCACGTGCTCTTTTGGAGCGAGATCGAGCGCGGCGATTAAACCCTGGTGGGATTTCTTCAAATCAAAATGCCCCGATCATTTTTTTCTTAAAACCCTGCTGTCGCCCACCCGAACCGTTACCTGGGACTTGTCAAAATATTCGATCAGCGGGATGGTGTATTTTCTGGAAGCGCCGGTCATCTCTTTGAACTGTGGTGTGGTGATTTCCCCATGGGATTTCAAAAAATCCACCAGCTCTTTTTCCAGAGCTTCCACCGCGCTCCTGTGAAAATAGAGGTCTTCCTTGACCTTCAGCAAAACGCCGTCCTTCACCATAACCCCCAGTACTTCCGATGCCGTATTTCCTTGAAATTTTGATTTGATATCCTTGAAATAGGGGGGCTGGAGGCGGCCTTTGGCATATATATCTTCCAGTTCCTGACGCGCCTCTTTCTGGTCCTGGGCCAGGGTGACCTGGTGGTCCTTCAAGCGAACCACCTCTTTTTCCTGAACCAGCGCTTCTTCTTTCGCCAGTTGATGAATGAGGTGGTTGAAAAGCTTTGGATCTTTAGCGCCGACCATCCTGGAACGAAGTTCCTCCTTGACCAGACCCTGCTTCAGGGGAAAGGCTTTATGATATGCAGAAAGGGTTTCCAGAAGCTCACCTCTGGCTTTTTGCAAGAAATCCGCGTGGATCAAGGTCCCCCGCTCCTTATCAAACCGAATAATTCTCCTTTTCGCTTTGAGGGCGTTAAGTTGTTCCGTCAGCTTTTTTCGGCTCATGTTAACCAGGAAGGAAAGTTCCTCCTCCCCTACACCCTGAAAACGTCCCAGGGAGACAAATATTTCAATGGTTTCATGTTCTTCTCCCTTATCAAGCAACTTGAGCTCGTTGAGCACCCTTTCTTGAAACCGTTTTTTCTTCACGGGCAGGGGATGCAGGATCTGACCGCCGCCGATGGTGCGGACAGGCGAATAACTCCTGAGTACGTAACGGTCGCCTTTCAGAACGGTGGTGGGGGCATCCAGCCTGATCTGAGCCAGACAGGTTTCACCGGGATTCAGTTCATCCCGGTCCAGCAGAACCAGGGTCGAGATAATCTCGGCTGTGCCCGCATGAAACCGTACTTTGGCTCTGTTTTTGAGTTTACGCGGTGCACTGGAAAGAATATCCACAACAACGTCCAGCATGTAAGTTGAGCGAAGGGCGTCTTTCGTAGCCACCACATTCCCCCGCTGCAGCATCATTTTTTCGATGCCCTGCAGATTAATGGCGGTTCTCAGGCCTGCCTGGACCTCTTCCACGGCCTGGTTGTGAACATGAATTCCCCTGATTTTCGTGGAAATTCCTTGAGGGTAAACGGTCACCTCATCGCCCGTCCGGATTCTTCCCGAGGCGCTGGTTCCCGTAATGACGGTACCAAATCCCTTCATGGTAAACACACGATCGATGGGGAGTCGGAAAAGATGCCCCATATCGCGTTCGGGAATCTCTTTGGTCATCCGGCCGATCAGCTCAACCAGCTCCGGAATACCCTCCCCCGTGACAGAGGAGACCTCCGCAATAGGCGCTTCGCCCAGGAAAGTCTCCGACAGGTATTCGGAAACATCTTCCCGCACCAGTTCAAGCCAGTCGGCATCCACCATATCCACTTTGGTAAGGACCACAAGACCGTGTTTGATCTTCAGAAGCGAACAAATCTCCAGATGCTCCCGGGTTTGCGGCATGACGCCCTCATCCGCTGCAATGACGAGCGCTACCAGGTCGATTCCCGTTGCCCCGGCCACCATGTTTTTGACAAATTTCTCATGACCCGGTACGTCGACAATCCCCAACAGTCTTCCATCGGGCAGCGCCAGATGGGCAAACCCTAACTCAATGGTGATACCCCGTTCCTTTTCTTCTTTCAAACGATCCGTATCAATACCGGTCAGTGCTCTGATCAGTGATGTCTTTCCGTGGTCGATATGGCCGGCCGTGCCTAGAATAATCTGTTTCATGAAACGATCCTTAACTCTATCGAAGAGATGTTGGTGAAAAAAATCCTCAGATGCCAACCGCCTTAGTCCCCTGGGGCAGTTGCAGACGTTCGATGAAAATGGGTGGGCACTAAACGGGCTCACTGACAAACATCGTACCCGTCAAAATAAAAGGTATGGGCATAGGTGTCAAGCCGAATAGCGGACGAAAAATTGTTTGAAATATTTATTGACCCTTAAATGGATATCTGATAAAAGACGTCTTCTGTTGATTCGGCTCCAGTCCAGCACTGTCTGATGAGCAGGTTCTATTCCCCGGTAGCTCAGCTGGTAGAGCAGGTGGCTGTTAACCACCTTGTCGGCGGTTCGAGTCCGTCCCGGGGAGCCAGTAAAAACAATGGCTTAGAGATGTAGCGTCTTTAAGCCTTTTTTTATGCCCAACGCTATACCCAACACCTCTCGAGTAAATTGAGGTTCAAGAAGTTCTCTGTTGCGGCAACAGGAAAAAATCCGTACCCTACAACAAAACCGTCCACCCGATACTGGGAAACCGAATTATCCTACCCATGCTTCTATATAGTTTCAATGCTAAAGTCGATTTTGTAAAACATGTGAGGTAGGCAGCAAAGAGGGGAAAGGAATCCCTTTCCAGAGAATTCGGCAGGGGTGGGTCCCATCCTTATGGATACCTTATTGACCCTATCCAACTCCCGACTTTCGAGCGCAACGTTTTTCAAACCAGCATCGTCCCCAAGAAATGGTCATATACGCATGGTTTTAGAGACGACTCCCCCATCACCCTGCCCATGGTATTCGTTAATTATTCGTAGGAGCGTCGTATATGGGCTTATGGGGGCAAGAGCGTAGCTTTAATGGCGCTTTAGTTTTGGGTCAGAGATGCTGCTGCCCAGCATAAATGGCAGGCGATTCCGGTGGTACCGGACTGGAGGGAGGTTCACGGTCATCGGTGTCTCTTTACCAATTGTGCCATTACTTGTCGACATTGTACTGGGGAAGAAGGGCCGCAATGGACATGTTTCAGTGGAAAAAATACTTGCGCACCTGATTGGCCAGGTATTATCATCCAAAAAAAATATAATGTTGTTCGAGGGTTTTTGCTTTTGCGCTTTACCACTTTAAAAAAAGGGGGAAAAGATGTTCTGTTTACTCAAAAAAAATACCCGTGTATTCTTGGCCTTAGCAATACTATTTCTTTGTTCCTGTGCAGGGGGGCAACAGACGACACAGTCGACCGGCACTACCGATAGCAGCTTGTCGTCTGCCACGTTAGAATCGGTTAAAAATGCCGTACCGTTGACCCAAAGGTTTAATAACGTCGTATTCGCAGAGGTCCAAGCAACGGATGAGATTCGGCAGACCTATCCAGAGGCGCTGAGGCAGTTTGAAACAGCCATGATTTCGCATCTGAGAGGAAAGAATGTTTTTGCTAAAGTCGACCAAGATACAGGCAAAGTGTTAAAAGGGAAAACCCTTCGGGTTGAGCCTTCCATTCAAGACATGCGGATAGCCGGTACCTCTGCCAGGGTTTGGGGAGGACCGTTCGCCGGGTCTTCCTACATGAATGTCACTGTGAAACTGGTAGACGTTTTGACGGGCCAAACCCTTCGAACCGAAACGATTACATCAGCTAACAATGCCAACGCCGCCAGTTGGACCTTCGGTGCTTCTGATAGATCCCTTCCCACGGATATGGGACAGATCGTGGGGGAGTATGTTTATACGGTGGCTCCTGCCAATAAATAACAATGGCCATCGGATTCAAGCAGATTGCTCGTTGTGTCTTGTCCAACTCAAGGGGGTTGAAATTACTGGATTGCAGTCAAATCCCTTGGCATAAGTTTGAACAAAACTAGTATGATTATATGAGGATATCTTAACGCAATTTGGCGGAAGGATCGGATTGCTGTTGGGGAAATAAAATATCACGGTGACCCCTTATTGGGAGTCGCTAGCTCCCCACGAGTTTTGCCGATTCAGCACAAAACATCTGACTGATATCCCGGGTAAAGCAGAAGGACACTTCTGCTAGTCTTGCGAAATTCCGTCGATGTGCGACGGAAGTGTTATGCACGTTTCTTTAAAGTGCACAATGTTATAATGGTTTTCCTTTTGTGGACTGGAGACTTTTTCAATGGCATACAAACCGACCTATGAAGAATTGGAACAACGGGTTCATGATCTGGAACAAGCTGAAATTGAACATAGGCAGGTGGAGAACGAATTGAGAATCAGTGAAAAGCTGTTGCGAAATGTTATGGATATTGTACCAGCTTTCATATGTGCGAAGGACCTTGATGGAAGATTCATCCTGGCCAACAAGAAGCTGGTCGATTTCTATGGCACCACAGTTGAGGAGATGACCGGAATGCTTCACGCGGATATTTGTGAGAATGGAGAGGAATTGCAGGGGATGCTTGCTGCCGATTGCAAGGTGATCTATAGCGAAAAACCCAAGTATATTCCCGAAGAAACGATGATGCACCCCGACGGAAGCATTAGTGTGCTTGAAACACACAAGATCCCATTTTTCGCTTACGACGATCCGGCGGTCTTGATCGTATCCGCTGACATCACCGATCGCAAGCAAGCTGAGGAGGCGTTGAGGAAGGCTTACGATATCATCAACAGGAGTCCGACAGTTGTTTTTCTTTGGAAAAACGCTGAGGGATGGCCTGTAGAATTTGTCTCGGATAATGTAGTAAGACTCTTTGGCCATACAGCAGAGGAGTTTACCTCGGGGAAAGTGTCTTATAAAACGATGGTGCATCCCGATGACCTGGAAAGAGTTGTCCAAGAAGTTACAACTTGCAGTGAAGAAGAGGATAGAAAGGAATTCTCTCACGATCCATATCGAATTATTACTAAAAACGGAGAAGTAAAGTGGCTTGATGATATGTCATCGATAAAAAGAGATGAAAAGGGAGATATTACGCATTACGAGGGTATCGTATTGGATATTAGCGATAGGAAACAAGCGGAAATAGAAAAAGGGAGACTTCAATCCCAGCTCCAACAATCCCAGAAAATGGAGGCCGTTGGGACTCTTGCAGGGGGTATTGCACATGATTTCAACAATATTTTAGCCATTATCATGGGTAATGCGGAATTGGCTTCCGATGACATTCCCGATTGGAACCCCGCAAGTAAATCTTTAAAGGAAATCCACCGGGCTTCTATCAGGGCAAGGGATATGGTCAAGCATTTGCTCGCTTTCAGTCGGAAAAGTGGCGAAGTAAATAGGCCCATAAATATAGAGCTCATCGTCAAAGAAGCTATGGAAATGCTCAGATCCGCAGTTCCCACCAGCATAGCGTTTGATCAGCATATTTCGGGTGACCCATGCAATATTCTGGGTGATGCCGCCCAAATCAGTCAGGTTATGATGAATCTGGCAACCAACGCGGCCCATGCCATGGCTGAAGAAGGGGGGCTCTTGGAAGTGACCCTCGAAAAAGTCGAGCTTCCGGAAGAAAAATCTTGCTTTAGTAAGGTCCTGCCTCCCGGCGCTTACGTCAGGCTGAAAGTGAGGGACACGGGTGAAGGAATGGAACGCACAACAATGGCCCGAATTTTTGAGCCCTATTACACCACCAAGGAGGTGGGCAAGGGCACGGGAATGGGTCTTTCGGTGGTTCATGGTATCGTCAAAAGACATGATGGTGGTATCCGGGTTGAGAGCGAACTCGGGAAGGGAACGGTCTTTGAAATCTATTTCCCCGCATTATTGGAGACGATTGAGGAAGAAAAAGGGCCTCATGGAGGAATCAAAGGGGGTTCTGAAAGAGTCCTCTTTGTGGATGATGAAGAGTCTATGGTGAACCTGAACCGCCAGCGCTTGGAGCGGTTGGGCTATCAGGTCAAGAGTACCACAAAACCTTTGGAGGCCCTGGAATGGTTCAGGGCTGATCCTGATCAGTTCGACGTGATCATCACCGACATGACCATGCCTCGGATGACCGGCGACAGATTGACCAAGGAAATCCTGAAAATCCGACCGGAGATGCCGGTGATCATTTGTACCGGCTACAGTGAGAGGATGTCCGCAAAGGACGCGGAGACCCTTGGTGCACGCCGATATATTGAGAAACCCATAGACACTCAGAATCTGGCTTCGGCCCTTCGAGAGGTTTTGGATGATGGTCCGATTAGCGTAGTCCCGATGCAGGATGGTGAGGCTAAGAGCTAAACGCAACTCAAGATCACCGAAACGTTTTTTTTGAAAAACCATCCTCTAATGGCCGGCAATAACTGCTATTTCTCTCAACCTTTCAGAAGCTAAAATTCCCAGTTATATCCAGTTTATATGCCAAATATTTTTCAGCGCCAAATGCTTTTCAAAATTCAGAGTTTCACAGGTTTTGACAAAAACCAGTCCTATGAGCTATTCTCAATGTATCTGTATAATGGCGCGACTCGCTTTTTACTGGATAACATTACAAATGTAATGATAAACAGATCCGTATGGTAACTTGTTCGCAGGAGAAAGAGAAAATGGAGGAATGATGGATCCTGATAAAATTATGGATGGGTTGTCAAAGGAATTGAATTCTGCGTTGAAAGCAATGGCCAAAGCAAAGGATGCGAATGAGAAAGAGGTTTATAGCCGAATTGTAAAAAACCTATGCGACTCTCTGGGTGTGTTTCTTAATCTGGCAAGCGAAATGATGTCATTTGATTCTGATTATGATTTAGAAAAGGAAGATATTCCCTTTTGAGGGTTCGTGATTCTAGATCCAGTAGCGCAAACGATCCCCTATTGCGAACATACCGGTGGAGAGTGACCGGGCTATTCGCGTGCCGTTTTTTAGTAAGTTCTTTCGCGAAATGCTGTGAATCCATAGCGGCACTTTCCTGATAAGCCGCCCGGCCCCTCACCTTTTCGTTCGGCTAAGCAAACAAGAGTGGGGAGGGAGTATGGAAGGACCTCTTAAAGAAAGAGACTGGAAGTACATGCGGAGCATCCACGATGAGATCTCCCATGCTGGTGGCGGCTAATATTTGCGGAAACAAGTTGCCCCTTTGGATGATTAAAAAACCAGATTTAGTACACCACATATTACGCATGACTACCGATTTTTGCATAGGTGTAACTAAATTATGGGTCGACTCTTTTGGCGCTGAAAATGTAGAGCCGAGAACCGCCACCCCAATTGAATCCAACAATGCGTAATAGTGGGAAACGTGGAGCCTGCCAGGACATTAACGGAACGCGCAAACACTGTTTATGAATTATCCAGAGAATGCATCGAAAAGGGGAAAAATGCGCCAAGAGGCTTTGCTTTGGGGGCCGGCTGTGAAATGGCTCCACTCGCTCCACCCGTCAACGTGTGGGCTCTGAAAAAAGTTGTGAATGACTTCGGATGGTACTAAAAATTTAGTTGAGGCCGCACTGACGGATGACAGGGGAAAATGTAAAACCGTATGAAAATGAGACATTATCCGGTCAACGCGCCTTAACAAGTCATGATATGGTGGAAACAGCATCTTCAATCTTACCTCAGCAATCAGGGGCGTTAAGAACAGCCAAGGGACAGATTAACCAACCGTCAGTTAAAGTTATGAAAAAAACAAAAACTACGGCAACACATTGGAGGTTTCAGATTGCAGTCAAAAGCCGACTCTACAATGAATGAGTTAAAACGCCATAATGGAGTGGTTCCTACCATGTGCCATGGCTGCTCCTATGGTGGGTACAATTGCGGTATTTTGGCCCACGTTGACAACGGCGTGATAACCAAAGTCGAAGGCAACCCCTCTCATCCACTCAACCGCGGCCGGCTTTGTGCAAAAGGCCTGGCGGCGGTTCAGTGGGTCTACAATGCCAACCGCCTGAAACACCCTATGCGCAGATTGGGCAAAAAGGGTGACAATCGATTCGAAAAAGTAAGCTGGGAGGATGCGCTGGGGGAAATCGCGGACAAGTTAAAAGCCATCCGTGAAAAACTAGGCCCCGAATATATCATGATGAACAAAGGCCAAGCCGCAAGCTGGTTCGGCCTGCATCACATGCTGCTGGTTCGTTTTCTCTATGCCCTGGGCTCCCCCAACTTCACCTGGTGGAGCCCCTATATTTGCTATGGCCCCCAGCTCATGTACCATAAGCTGACGGTCGGCGGGCCCACATATGCCCGCCCTGATTACGACAATGCTGAGCTAATAATCGAATGGTTCACCGGGGGAGGCCAAGGGGGCGCCGCCAGGGGCGGGGTTGAAACAGTGGACACCAATCTCAGGAGCGTGCCCATCAAAATTCTTGATCGTCTTGAGCAGGGAGCCAAGCTCATAGTGATCAATCCCCAGCTCATCCCCTTGGCGGCTAATGGCCGGGCGGACAAATGGGTGCCCATCAGGCCGGGCACAGATTCGGCCTTGGCGCTTGCCATGATTAACGTGGTTATAAACAAAGGGCTCTATGACAAGGAATTTGTATTGCGTTGGTGCGATGGATTTGAGGAGCTTACGGCTCACGTTGGCAAATACACCCCGCAATGGGCCGAAAGCATCACGGATATCCCGGCCGATGACATTGTGAGCATGGCCCAGGAGTATGCCACCACCCCAAATGCGGTGATCAGGGTCTCAGAGGCCCCCCAAAAAAGGGATCTCCAATCCTTTGGTGTGGCCATACCGATACTTATCGCCATTACCGGCCACCTGGACCGGCCCGGCGGAAATATCTGGTTCAAACCGGCGTCCCATTTAGGCTTTGACACCTTGGCCAGCCGCCTGACCGAGGAGGTGAAGGCGAGGGCATTGGGAGAGGAAAAGCTCTATATACGTTCGCGCGGACGGACTATCTCCAGTTACCCCAGCGCCATCCAGGCATTGACATCAGGCCGCCCTTATCGGCCGAGGGCCATGCTTCTATATGGCTCCAACCCCATTAACACGGCCCGCAATCCCAACGGTATAGCTCAAGCTCTAGGCAATTTGGATTTCCTGGTGCAGTTCGACGTCACTCTAAACCATACAAGCTGCTATGCGGACTTGGTTTTGCCCGCCGCCACACGTTACGAATGCCTGGGACAACCCGGCCTATGGGGCAACCATCTGGCAACCAGCCAGCGGGTGATTGACCCCCTGGGCCAATCTCGCGATGAGTTGGAGGTTACCCTGGATCTAGCCTGCCGGATGGGTTTTGACAAAGACTTCTGGCATGGCGATTACGAGGCCATGGTCAATGACTTCTTGAGCCCCACGGGGGTCCAATGGGCAGAATTAAAGGAGAATGCTCTGGACGGAATCAGCTTGCCGGAAACGGATGGAGTAGCGACCCGTGAGCGCTACGAAGAGGCATTTGCCGGTCTGGCAAACGGGAAGGTTCAACTCTACAACCAACTATTGGCCAAGGAAGGCTTCGATCCCTTGCCCACCTACCTGGGCGAACCGGAAGACTTCATGAACGCCCCTGATTTGAAAAAAGACTACCCGCTCATCTTCACAGACGAGCACTCTGATTACTTTAGCCATCATTCCTGGATGAGAGACATTCCTTGGCTTAGGGAGCATCGTCGTCACCCTTATGTAAAGATTAATCCCATCACCGCGGCGGCTTATGAGATTCGCCATGGAGATTGGCTCGAGATCCGCTCTCCCCGGGGGTACATGCGGGCCCAGGCGTTTTTTTCCCAGGGCTTGAGGCCAGATACCATAATGGGACAACACGGTTGGTGGCAAGGATGCAAGCAGCTTGGTCTTCCGGAGCAGTCTTCATTTGACGGCGGTGGCAATACCAACGTGCTCTACGACTGGGAACACCTCGATGCAATTACGGAAAACCAAACAAAAAACACCTTAGTCAATTTGAAGAAATGTAGCCCCCCAGATTGGGCTGGCGCGGCTGAAGCGGGGAATTAAATGGCACGTTTGGGAATGCTGGTTCTTGTATCTAGGTGTCTGGGTTGCTCAAGCTGTGTGGTTGGTTGCAAAAACTGGCACGATTTGCCGGCTAATAGCCCAGGACGCGTAAAGCTGATGGATTTGAGTTTTGGCAGCTACCCTCAAGCTGAACGTTGGATGCTGCCGATACTCTGCATGCATTGCAGCCACCCGCCCTGTGTGGCTGTTTGCCGGTTCGAGGCTTGCAAAAAAGATGAAGACGGTGTTGTGGTTATAGACCCCCAGAAATGCGTGGGGTGTGAATTGTGCGTTGTTGCCTGTCCCTATGGTGCGCGCTATTTGCGGCCGGACACCAATCGAGCAGATGGGTGCGATTTTTGCCGGGACCGATTTGTCGATGGCAAAAATCCATTATGCGTGGATGCATGCACCGGCCAAGCCCTTATTTATGGCGATTTGGACGACCCGGGAAGTGACATATCCCGCTTGGTCAAGGATGCCAAAGCCAAACCAATTCTGACCAAGTACAAGACAAAACCCAGCGTATATTATTCCGGGCTAAGCCAAGCGGCGACTAGCCATTTGGAATTGGTAAAGGGGATAAAATTTACCAACGGCCCAAAAAATGGTCAGAGGTGAGCGTCAGTTAGGGATGAACCTCAACAGATTCAGAGACTAACTCATAAGCTGATACATGTTTAGGTGATCAGGCATTTCGAGCACCCGCCTCCTTCGGATTGGAACTTCAGAGGTGTTTAAGGTCAAATAGTTGCCGTCATCAATCTTTAGAAATCACACTTGGTCCGATAAGTTTAACCGAACTTAGACCTCAGCGTATTTAAAGGTGTGCTAAGTTACTTGAATTTTGCCGGGTGCCGGAGGCAATTCAAACTCAAAGAAATTATGGGGTTCTATTTCTCCGATAAACCTCGCTCAACCTCGCGACAAGGTAATTTTCAAACAGGCTCTAAGTAAATTTAGCCAATTGCATTTGGCAAACCGAATCCGGTTTACCATTGTTTTGAGAACAACCCGTGGTGAATCGGTGATTCGTCAGGATTGAAGAAAATTTCATGGACCTTTTATAGTTTGAAGAAACCGATGAAACTGATCACGACTTTGTCTTTTTCAAGCGACCGAAATCCACGGGGCCATTCCCCTTCAGAAAGGTCCGCAGGACAAGATCCGGCGCATCTTTTTCTGCAATATCGCCCCTGTGGATATTTTCCCAGACTGTAAGAAGGAGTTTATTCAGGGGTGCGGCAAGCTAGGCGTCAGGGATTTCCGGCGCCAAAATCCATGCAAAAGTGTCATTCACTTCATCTATTTGATACCTGCTATGTATCCCCACCGATAAAGATCTGTGATATCGTCATTTTAGCGGGTGTACCGAGGGTTGAGAATGTCATCGTTCCCGCGATTTCTTGAATGAGTAGAAACCGGTTAATACTCCATGATATATCAGGTCCCGACAGGGTTGATAGATGAGCTCATATCTCACCGCCGTCCATGGCTCAAAGTATCATCGAAGCTGTGAGAAAAGAGTCCCACATCTTGTGGTCGCCTACCTAATGGAAAGTTAGCGCGTGACTGAATAGTACCTATATTATAGTCTCGTCAAGTAATTTTTTGCCCACAGAAGAATACATTTGGCACTCTTCCGTTGCAGAGGAAAAAAGCCTGTTTTTTTATGAGAACGTCGATTCTCGGCGTTCTAAACGCCTTTTGCGCATTGTTTCACCAAAAATTCACATCAAAACTTAGAGAATTCCCAAAATAGACCTCAGCTATTTTGGGGGGATAGTGTAAGTTTTGAAATAATTTTCTGTTGAAACACTTGATCTACTGGTGTATTTAAGTTGTGAAAACTGCATAAATGCCAACCGATAAAAATGTGTGATGTTGTCATTAAGATCGTATAACTAAAAAGGGGGGATACGCTGTGAAAAGAATTGCTTTGGGATTATTTCTTTCGTTGTTACTGGTGTCCTGTTCAAATGATGATTCCACGACTCCAACACAGGTTAAACAATTAGTCGATGTGATCGATGAGGTTCGGCTGGGATTGGAATCAGAATTGAATCACTCGGTTCCAAGTATCAATGTGTATATACAAACTCCGGATGACATCTTCTTTGCCAGTGCAGCTAAGAATGAAGATAAACAATTACCTGTCGATGCATTTTTTCGCTTTGCCAGCAATACAAAAACTTTTACGGCAACTGCAATTCTAAAAATGTATGAAGATGGGTGGTTGGATATTTATGATAATATCATCGATACAATACCAGGTTTTGGTATTCCCTACGTTCCCGATACGGCAGCTTGGGAGATTCCTTATAAAGATGGGATAACCATTGAACTGCTTCTTCAGCACAGCGCGGGCGTGTATGATGTCGATAACGATGCAGTGCCGAACTGCGGCGGTGTTTCCTATGTGGAATACACATTCAAGCAGGATCCTTCTCATCAGTTTACAGCTGAGGAATTGGTCGAGCAGGTAACGATTAATAATCTTTCCTACAACTTTGCTCCCGGAACAGGCTATCATTACAGCAACACGGGTTATACGATTCTCAGTGAAATCATTGCCAGAGTTTACTCTGCTCAAACTGGGGAGGATAAAACCTATGCTGACTATTTGGAAGCATACGTTGTCGGCGGCAGTTCTGTCTTGCCACTGAATGTTCACTTTCCAGACCAAGCGGAAGATGTAGCTTTACCCGTTCCGCATGCAACAGGATTAATTTATTATGAAGAAGGAATGGAACCTATTCTTTTTGATGAAACAAATATGAGCGCTCATGTGGCGGAAGGGAATGGCTATGCCAATTTTGTTGATCTCAACAAATTCGTCAGAACACTGATGAAAGGACAGAACGTTTTGTCTCCGGAAACGGTAACCCTGATGCAGACCGATACCTCCGCAGCCAATGCCGGATATGCACTGGGCTGCCTGCATGCCACAAATCTTGGATACGGACATAATGGTTGTATCAGGGGATATTTATCATTAATGGTTTATGACCCGGATTACGACGTTTCGCTGATTGCACTCATGCCCATGGTCGATCAGACGACTGATGATAATTTCATGCTCTCTTTCCGTGCCTTGTATACTGCCGCCTGGAATGCCAGGGAATTTTTAGGGTATCCCGGTCAGCCGGAAACACAAATGAATCTTGAGAAAATGATGAGATTCCCACTAGGCCTAAGGTGAGAAAGGTTCCTAGGCACTTTACAAAAGGGAAGACTTCTTCGGGTTTACTGCCTTGTGAGCAGGCGAATACCTGGTTTCAAAGGTGAAGTGATTGATTAGCCTGGATCTGCTCCAGCAATAAACAAGAGATTTTGGGCTTGTTCAGCATGGAAATATCGTTTAGATATCTGAAAAAACACATAATCTGACATAAGAGCTCATTATCACATTCGTTGTAAGGTTCAAATCGCCCTCCACGTTATAATACAAAGGCACTACATCTTGTGGTCGGCTCCCCGGTTGACGAGTGTCATGTGACGGAAGATTTCCTATATCATCCTTGCGTCAAGTAATTTTTTGCCCACAGAAGAATACATCTGGCACTCTTCCGTTGTAGGAAACCAAAACGGCGTCCTTGAGGTCGCAACATAACTGCTATCTTTCGCAAGCTTCTGAATGCTAATTATTCAGGTAATATCAAGTGTATATCTCAGATTTAAAAATTTTCTGGACTTGAGGATATCACACGCTTATTGACCCCCTAATATACAGGGGTTTTGTCAAGTATCATTGATACTTTTGAACAATGGCATCCAGGCGACCGTCTGCCTTCATGGCCGACAACTCATTGTTGAACATCTCAATAAACGGACCCCAGTTCCGTTTGGCGGTGAACATGAAACCACATCCCGCCTTTCCCACCGGTTAGTCCGAAAAACCGAACTGTCCCTTGAATTCCGGATTCTGCCGGATCACCCAGAACGCCACAAGCTTATTGATAATGGCCGCATCATCCCGCCCTCTGAGGAGCTTTCCAAGCATGAGCGAATCCTTTTTCACGTCGTCGCGTTTTATGCGGCCGTCTGCAAAATAAGGTTCCAGAAGCGGGTACCTGTACCCCGGAATCGCTCCGATTTGTTTGCCTTTGAGATCGTCCGGCGTCTCAAAATTGATGGGACGGTCTTTTGGGAAAATCAGCACGTCCGTTGAATCCACCACCGGGTCGGTCCAGAGATACGCTTTCGGATTCTTAACCCATTCCTTTGCTTTGGAATAAGCATCGATATCACCCCGAGCCATGCCTCTGATTGCCCTTTTCTCCGGAAGCGGCGTAATCTTGACGGAAAACCCATGTTTGGATGCGATCGCTTTTATAACGTCAATCATAATGCCGTGGATTTTGCCATCGGTTTCCTCAATGAGGTACGGTGGCCAGGCAACGTTATTGAAACCGACAACGATTTCCTTATTCTCAGGCGTGGCATGGGCAGCCGATATGAGGCCGGCTAAAACGGCTATGAGAAAAAAAATGTTTTGAAGGACCTTCATATTCATGTTCTACTCCCGGGCTGAAGATTAGATCTCAAGGTGAGGTGAGGTGATAAGACATTGCTTTTTTCAGCGACGGGCATAGAGAGAATCAGCTTTTGGGTCAAGAGAAAACAAACCACAAAATGTTTTGTTTTGTTTCCGGTTAAAGCAAGCGAAGGGTGAGGTGATTGCAACAAGGCTTGAGGTGAAAATTTAGATCCTGCAATACGCCAAGCGTCAGCGAAATTTTGTCCTGCTCCAGACATATCCGTCCCTCAAATCCAGATGTTTTTCTGAAAATTATGAAGCGTATGCTTTGCTGCGATATTCGGGATCATGGTAAAGATATTCTTCGCAGGAAGGCAACTGAGAATCAGACGTGTCAATGCGGACATTCGGGTCGGCGGTTTTGGGTGGTGTTCTGGCTGTTCTGTCCCAAAGGGCGAGGTGCCAATGTTATAAAATGATCGCTTTGGCGAATGAGCAATCTTGTGGTGGGCGAGGGATGTCTTTTTCCAATAAATATTCGGGAGGGAGCAGTTGAGAGATCTGCTATTCCAACCGGGGGAAATGTGTGATATAATCATTTGGGCAGATGTTCAGAGGGTTGAGATATCTTAACCGGTTCTCGGTGCGCAGCATCTATCACAGATTGCTTTGTACGAAATGTAAGCGCAACTCGAACGATAATCTTTTTTTCTTCATCCGTTAGTGCTTCGGCGTCTTCAATCCTTACAGTGATACCAAAAATCAAGGATGGGTTAAAGTGTTTTCATTCATTACCACAAAGGGCTTCCCAATCCATCTTTTTCTTTGTCTTGTTGACCAACAACCCAAGGTCCTGTAACCGAATGATCATGGCATGCTTGGAGATATTGGAAAATCCACCGGCTTCACACATAGCGGCTGCAATAAAAGGCCATTGTTCAACAAACGGTTCTTCACCAGACCCTTCATTTGAATCGTTCAAGGAATTCTTGACGACAATTGCTTCGGGTGCGCATACCTTTTCAAAGGCCTCACGAATCTCTTTTTCCGGCATTAATAGACAAGAAGCGAAGTAATCGGCCTGCCATTCTATTGTTTCCTTGCTATTTCCTTTTTTCGATACAATGATTTGTCTGGAGCCATCTTTTTCTTGGGCTCCAATATACTGGCGATGCAATACCCAGTGACCCACCTCATGAGCGATAGTAAAAACCAATCGTCCTTCAGCGCTGCTCTCGAAAAGCCTCTCGTTAATGCATATAGCTTTTGATTCAACGTAGACGGCACCAAGCACATCCCTTCCAAACACCTCATAAAGATCATCATAGAGTAGCGTCAGGCCCAGATACCTTTCAATGATATCCTCTACTGGGATCGGAGGCTTGACCTCATATTTCGCCAATGCCTGGAAATTATCGATCAGGTCGGTGGCTTTCTGAGCGATCTTTTTTTTGGATATCCAGGGAACCTTCATCTCATACCTTTTCCAATTTTGCTACACTCATAAAGAGGGAAGCCGTCGCAGTATAACTCCGTCTCATCATGGCTTCAATCATTTTGACCAATTCTTCCAGAAATGGTCTTGATTGTTGTGCTGACACATTCTCTGCCTTTTAGCATACGAGATTGACATATACGGTCACAACTGGAGAAGCTTTTTTCAAAAGAATTGCATGGATCGAAAAATAATGAGCTGTCAGGAAAATGGAGAGATCATTGTTGAAGTCGGAGGACATATGTGTTTAACTTTCCAGAATAATGGTATTATTTGTCCCAAAGCACAGCCAAGACCGAGGGTGAAATTAGAGTTATTGAGTTTTTGGCAAAAGTGCCCCAAATCACATCGTAGGAAATCTCCCGAAACGGAAGAGCAAAAACTTTACATTTTAAGGTGGGAGGAATCTACATGATTACAGAGCAAATGCGCTATCAGGGTTGCATGATAGGACTGGCTGCGGGTAGATGCGCTTGGAACAACAGTTGAATTTAAGTCACCGGGCAGCTTCTCTTGAAATCGCGGAGGGCAGGTACAAATACAAAGAGCCGCCTGAAATCAAAGGTACGGGCTATGTGGTAAAATCTCTTAACAAGGCAGCAGAAGCGTCAAAAGCAGCTGCCAGTGATGTGGCTGCTGCTGCCAAAGAGGCAGGTGATGAAGCAGTGAAAGCAGCAAAGAAAATGGCTCATGATGCCGCTGAGGCCACGAAGTAAAATCCCTGTGCCTTATGGGGGGCCTTAATAATGGGATGGAGGTATTTACCGTGATAATGAGACCACTTAAGGAAAAAGGAACAATATACAAAACAGCTATCGTCGTTACCTCTCTGTACCTTTCTGCCTTTATCGTATCACTCGCGATCATGTTTATGACGAAGGATGATACCGCCATGTCCGGTATTTTTCTGGTTCTAGTAACCATGCCATGGTCCCTGGTATTGTCATGGATTCAAGAAGCGTTGCATTTCGATTCTATAACTATTACAAACTTACTTCTGGTGGCTGGCGGTTTAATGAACAGTGTCATCCTTTACAAAGTTATTTCATTTTTAACGGGTAATTTTACTGGACCCGGCAAAAACGACTGACCATTCATTTCATCAGTTGTTTTTCTTGTCGGTTTTGACTTTACTTCCACTTTCCCTGGGGTGGGTTCACGATTCAATATGCAAGGGATGGGGGGGAGGCAGCAAGTACGATCTGACTGGCTGTCGGTCCGCTTGGTTTACTGCTTAGCATGATGCATTAATAAGATTCTGCGTAATATATTGAAATTCCTTAAAAAAGAAGGCTAACCTGTAGTTCCTGCAACTGTACGTCCCGGGGAGCCAGTAAAATAAATGGCTTAAAGGCGTAGTGTCTTTAAGCCTTTTTTTATACCCAAAACGCCATACCCAACACCCGTCGAGTAAATTGAGGTTTAAGAAGTTCTACCCTGCAACAGAAAAATGGACTAGAATTATTTTTTGAAGATTTCTCTCCGCTGTTTGTTATAAAGAAAATTTGTGACCTTTTGCCGTTTGTCGGTGTATCCGGGGTGCTAACTTACAAAATCTTAGAAGGGCGAAGACTTCGAAGTGCGTAAAGACCGGCCGCATCTGGCAAATGTGCTCCTTTTTGCGGCAATCGCAAACGGAGCGACACTAGGAGAAAGTCAATGAAAGCTCTAAAAAATTGTATTGCCTGCATTTTCGCTTTTTCTTTGCTCTGTGTACTCCTTTTCACATCTCTTTCTTTTGCGCTGGCTAACCAGCAGATCAGTTCAACTTTTATTCAATTATACCGAAGCCATCATGAGTGGAGTCATCTACAATGGAAGGCTTTGTTTAATGAATTTGAATCGGCTCAAATAAAGGAACTGATTATTCAGTACGGTGTTTACAATAATTTTGCACATTTCCCAACCGATGACTTCGAGACTACGGATACACCTCCATTGGAAACAATTCTGGCGATTGCTGAGGCGCGTGGAATTAAAGTCCTTGTGGGTTTGAATTTTGATGAGGATTATTGGGATTTGCTTTGGGATGAGAATGTTCAACTGGCCGATTTCTTAAATGAATCGTACGTGAAATGCATGCTCGCTGCAAATCAAATAAACAAAATTGCGCAACATTATACAAGTTTCAAAGGTTGGTATATCTCAGAAGAATTTGAAGAGCGCACTTGGAATTATTATAACCGCCTGGATATGATCATTTCCTATCTTCACGATTTGTCACGTGATTTGAAAGCGTTGACACCTGCTGCTTCCGTTGCCTTATCGACATATATTTGCTCGCCGCCACCAGCGCAAGTTTACCATGAGACCATGAGTCAAGTGTTGGCCAATACGAATATTTCTGATTTGTATTTTCAGGATGGCATTGGAACAGGATACGTTTCACAAGACACTCTTTTTAATTGCATCAATGAGCTTAAGAATGCTACGCTCAAAAATGACTGCTATTTCCACGTTGTTATTGAACTTTTTGATGATAGCTATTTTCCAGCGTCAATTGATCGCGTAATTTGGCAAATTCAAGTTGCCAATCAAGTTCAGCCTGCAAGTATTTGTTCATTTGCAACCCCTCACTATATGAGTCAATTCGGGAGCCCTGGTGCTGAGGCGTTGCTAAGCAATTATTTGATATGGTTGGAAACTCAAATACCTCAATTTGAATCAATGCACTGGAACAAGTAATTTAGAATTGTAAATATTAAAGGGGTGAGGCATGAGAAAAATACAAGCGAATTGTGGCGTTTTGGTGTTAGTGGGATTACTAGGGATGCTTTGCTTTGCGTGTAGCAACGATAGTGATAGTTCCACACCGAGCAACCTGTCTACTCGTTTATATGTGTTGTCCGCCGAAAATGGAATATTTGCTCCCGTTGTCGAGAGTTCGGGAGGGGGAATCGTTTCTGCCTCTGATCAAAATTGGGAATACACCCTAACATTAGAGAATATTTCGGAACGTACTCTTTGGTATACGGATAGACCAGAGCGAGAATCGGGCACGGAAACAATTCAAAACTTTATTGCCTTGTGGTCCAAAACGTATGGTCAGGTCTCGCCAAATGCAGTTTTGGACGGATATGTAAGCATAGAGATGCAACCTGATGGTCTATTTTTGAAGTTGAAGACACCTTCTTATGATTTAACAACGAATCGTCTCACTTTTCAAGTGACCCTGCTGGGCTCCACAATGGACGACCAACACCCCGATATTCCAATAGATATTGATCGTATCAAGTTGACCGTACTGAATAATACCCCTGAGGGTGAACAAAACTATTGGTCATTTGGGCAGACGGCGCAGGGCGCCGTTCTTGAGCCGACAGGGGCGGACGACTTGTATAGACTGCATTTGATCGATTTTTATCCGGAATTGTATCACTTACAAAATGCACCGGGTTCCGCCTTTAAGATAAATGCCGTCGCTTCTCTTGCGGCCAATTGGCAGTCCTATTTCAGCTCCGTCCCCCCGAATGCCTCTTTGACCGCCTATACGGGTTCGGGTGAATTGCAGCTGTTCGCGTTGGAACTGGACAACCCTTTCTATCAAGACAATGTCTTCTCCTATGATGCAAGAGTATTGTCCGGGGATGTTGCGCCGAACGATTCATTATCTGATGCAACGTTGTTGATTGACGCACCAGATACGCAACCGGTTACGCTCACCTTGATAAACAATTGCAGTGAAAGCCTCCAAGTGTTGATAAACGAAAACGGCGTTTGGAATAGCGGGGGAGCGGTGAAATGCAGCGCCGGGCAACAGTGTTCGGTCGATCCTGGAACGTACCCGGTGGACCTCGGTTCGTCCGGCATGGATTTTTTCGTCGGAAGCACATCTGACAACGCCACAAAAGCCGAAGTCACCTACCTGACTGAGCTTTCCTTCGACATCAGTGTCATTACCGATGGCAGCAAATGTCCCAATTCCTGCAAAGAGAGTTCCTGTTGCGAACAGCATTTCAACGAAGCGGTTAAAATTACGCCTGATGCAGGTTGTCGATGTGTATATTGCGATAGTGTGATTTGCCCTGACGCATTTCACTATCCTACGGACAACGGCAAACAGGTGAACTGTGTAGCGTCAACGGCAGTCACAATAGAGTTCTGTCCGAAACAGGCATGCCCAAGCACCGGGTGGCGAAATTGTAATAGCGATGAGATGGCAATATGCCACAATTCAAGCGACCAACCATGCAATGGTGATCAGACAATCTGTTGTCCAAAACCGGCGTTTGGGGCTAGCCATACCTGTTATTGTGAGACGAAACAGACGTTCTGCGCAAGCGCTCCGGACCCAGCCAACCCTTCTTGCGGGACGAATAAAGATAATTACTGCTATGTTACGGAGTAATCTGCCTTTAGAAAGATATTACCGAGGGGCTTTTACAGGTTTTTTTAGAACCGGGTTGAAAAAATGCTCACGGTAGTGTTCTGAAAGCCGGGCATTTCCATCCAACCAGTATCGGAGTGAGAAAAGGGCCAGTCTTTTTCCCATGAAATTTTTTTGGACAACGGCAAACCGTTCATTGAACTCATCCGGTGCAATGGCCTTTCCCCTAAAGGCAGGACCGGGCAGTTCGTCTTTAAAAAGTTCCATAATCCAGCACAGTCGATCCTGTTTACCGACGGTACGCCTTAGAGACTCGTGATATCTTCGAGTGGTTGAGATATCCATTCGTCCTCCCATCCCGTCCTGGACCAACATAAAGTAGTCGGATCCTTCAAGCAGTTGTTGGCAGAACCGGGCGAACGCTTCAGGTGAGAGTGCACCGCTGAAGAAGGTGGAAAAGGCGACGGGTTTTCTTTGTCCCAAACATTTGAGGGCGCGATCCAGGGAATGCATGTGGTTGTTCAACAATTTCCGTCTGGGAGCTGACTGCCAGTTAAGATCGTCGATTTCCTCCGGGATATACCAACCCTGAAATGCAGGGTGCTTTCCATAGCGGGCTTGAAATTCCACTGCCACGTGCAACGTTTTTTCACGCAGCTTGAACAGATAGCTGTCAAGTTCGGCTGTGGACAGGTTGAGGGAGTGGAAAAACTCAGGGTCACTGAATAGCCCGATGTAAATGCCGATCCCCTGGCTCGCAGCCGCGTCCAGGAGCACCTGAATAAAGAATCCGCCATTTTTGAGGTGTGCATTCAGAAAATCGATTTCACCGTACTGGAGCCATTGAAGGTAAAGAGTATCCAAACCATTGTCATGCAGCCTGACCATCCGTCGCTCCCAGTCTGAGTGGGTCAGGGACAGGTCAGCCTGCCATGGTTGGTAAAAAATCCCTTTGACCGGACCGTTCTGCTCGGTCAATTCTCCCGCCTCGCAAAAGGTTGCGGCCATTACCATCAGCCCTAAAAGACCGTATTTAAAAGCGCATTTCATATTTCAGCCGAACCGTGTGCTCATCCGGGCTGTTGCCCGCCAATTGTTGCCTTCCCTCGAGTGTGATACGGGTCAGGAGCCGATGGGCGTGGTAGCGATCTTCAAACCCCCAGATGGCAAGGGTAATCCCGGCGCCGGCATCAATCCAGGTGTTCCCGTTGCTGTCAACAGCACCGCTGGTGAAGTAGGGCACAAGGGCCCAGGCATCCCTCACTTTATATGCTCTGCCCCATTGCAGGTTGGAGGTCAGGAAATGCTGGCCGCTTTCAATCAGGTAAGCCGCATCCAGGTAAAGATCGTAGTACCCCCACGCATTCTCTCCAGGGTGCCAGTAGGTCCCCTCATTGAAAGATCCACTGGCGCGAAACATCACGTCATCCTGGGTGTCACTTCCCAATCCGAAAATTCGTTCCATGGAGAAATGTACATCATAATTGCCCAGGGGTTTGACGCTGAAACCAAGTCCTGCCTGGGTCAATGGCTTTTCAATTGCCAGGGAGCGATTCTTGTTGGTCCATAGTAATCGTCCATACACTGAAACCTCGGTGTTGAGGGGCCCGAGGCTCTGGAGCACGCGGTAGTCGCCGGAAAGGACACCGAAACCCGAATAGCTGCTGTTGGGAATAAGACTTGGCTGGGGTTCAAAATGACTGTTGTCCAGACGGACGACCTCTGCAAAGTCGAAATGCCAGCGCTGATTGATGTTGTTAATGGTTTGTTTGATGCGGTAGACTTCATCAGCGGTTTTGGGGTTCTCGGACGCTTGGTCGTCCGCATAGTAATCGATGACATGCTTGAAAGTATCTGTGGCCGCCGGATAGTTGCCGGTTTTGATTTCGGCGTAGCCGAGCCCCTTATACAGGGCGATATTGTCGGGTTCCAATAAAATGGCTTCCCTGAAAGCCGCTGCGGCTTCTTCGGGTTTTCCGGTTTCCCATAAGAGATATGCCAGAGAACTTCGATAACTGCCGTTATCAGGGGCCAGAAGCGCTGCTTCCTGAAAGGCCTTTATGGCAGACGATTTTTTCCCCTGCCGGATATAGTTGTAGCCCAACTGGGCCCAGGTTTGTGCCGTCTCCCACTGAGAAAGGGATTTGCGGTAGTCTTCCGCCGCTGCTTTTGCGTCACCCATTTCATCGGCCACAAGCCCTTTGAGCGACCAGAAATCCGCCTTCTTTTTACGAGGAAAATGCGTCGGATCAATCCGGGATAAAAGTGCATGGGCCTCTTTTGCCTGCTTTTGATCGTAGTAGGATCTTGCCATCTTCAGCGCAAGTTCGGGGTCGAATTGCTGGTCAAGAGCGGCCTTCCACTGGAGAAGGGCTTTTTGTTTTTCACCGATCTCGGCATAAAGGGTTCCCAGTCCGATTTGAAAGCTGCGGGTCACAATGCCGGGGTCAATTTTTGCCGCCCCGTTTAAAAAGGCGATGGCTCGCTTCGGTTCATTCAACTTTTGGGCGCAGTAACCGGCAAACAGATGCCCTTGAACGGACTCTGGATCTTGTGCAATTATCTCCTGCGCCAGCTGAAGCGCTTTTTTGTACATGGCCAGATCGTAGGCCAGTGAGGCCAGGCGCTCCAGCTGTTCCGGATTGAGAGTTTTCCATTGGGCCAGTTCTCGTAACATCGATCTGGCGCGATCTTCATTATGGGCCCTCTGCTCCAGACGGATGAGGCCGATGGTGAGTTCAAAACGGTGGTTTTCCGATATGCCCTGGAAAGGATAGGCGGCTTCAAGCTCTTTGATTTCTTCTTTCAGGTGGTGTCCTTGAAAAAGCGCAGCGGGAAGTTGCAGATCTCTCTTTTCTTTGCCCTGGGATTTTTTAGATCTCAGTTCATGCAGCATCACCTTGAGATAGAGAGGCCATTCTTTTTCTTTTTGCAGCAGATAGAGGAGTTCGTGTGAGAGTTTCAGCCGTTCTGCTTCGGTTCCCTTGAACTGTTCCCACAATGGGTAGAGCTCGCCAATGGCTTTTTTGTACTGGTTTTCTTTTTCATAGAGGCGCACCAGTTCCACATGGGAAGCTTCTGTACCAACCTCTTTTATCTCCGCTTTGAGCAGCGGAATGGCCCTGCTGTAGGCCTTTAGTTTTATCAGGTGTTCGATGGCCATGTGGTACAATGGGGCATTTTTTTTGACGGTTTTAATTCCCTGAACAAGCGTCTTAAATTCCAGGTCAATGTCCCCGGCTTTGTCATAGAGTATCGCCAGACGCTTCCAGTATTGCACCTCTGTTTTCTCCGCCGACGTGGCATTAGCAGAAAGCAGATCGGCGGCTTTTTGGTACTGCCCCAGCTTTTCGAGCAGATTGACCTTGTGTGTAAGGGCCGTTCCGCGGGAGGGGAGTGTTTCGATGATTTGGTAGGCGTTTTTGATATCTCCGTGCTGCACCAGCAGATTGGACCAGTAAACAAGGGTCCGTTCGCTTGCGGGCCCGAATTGTTGCATATATTCCTGGTACCATTTCAGACCTTTCGGGATATCATTTCCCACGAAACAGAAATCGATTAACCTATCGTAAGCCGCTTTCAAATGATCCGGATCGGTTTTGGTTTGCTTTAGTTTCAGCAATTCCCTCCCCGCCTGGTCGATGTTACCCGTTTTGATCAGATTATCCACCAGCAATTGAACCAGTTGGCTTCGTTGAACCGGGGTCAGGCCCGTAAGCTGCAAGGCAGATTCAGCGGCACGTATTACCTCGGAGTGATTTTTTTCAAGGTTTGCGACCCGGGCCAGGACAAAATTTCCCGCAGGCGATTTGGGGTTCAACCGGTTCAGCGTTTTTCCCTGGCGTTTTGCGCAGGAAAGGTCTTTCAGTTTCAGACAGGTTTCGGCCAAAGCACTATGGGCCTTAACGTTGTTGGGATCGATTTTAACGGCACTCTCCAGCAGTTTAAGGGCCTTGGGATAGTCTCCTTTATCATAATAATCGTAGGCTTTTTGAATGCGGGGGTAGGTGGAGAAGTTTCGGAATTCCTGAACCAGCCATGACCCGTGGGCCTCGGCCGGTTCCATGGCTGTCGCAAGCCAAAGCAGAAGACCCGCCATGATGATCCAACGCTGCATGGTCAGGAAGCCCGGTTTTTCCCGGGCGGCATGGAGAGTTCCGGGAATTCGTGATCCGTTTTGTCCCATGCAACTTCACTGCCTGTGCGTCTGGCCGCTTTCACCTGTCTCAAAGCCCGGAAGTATGCCATGAAGTTCACGATATTGGCGATGATCATTCGGGGAATGCTCAAGAAACCGTGCCCCCATCCATATAAGTTCCCGGTAAAATAGAACCGCTGAATGATTCGGTTGAGGAGAAAAAAACCGTTGATGTACAACAGATCCCAGAGCCAGGAGCTGTAGGGGATCAGACTGGGAAACCACCAGGCATTGTCGTCAAGCCCCGTGTAAATTTCCATGAAGACAATATTGACCACGATGAAATAGCCTGCAAGGTTGGTGGGGTTGGTGACCACGGCCTTTCGGTCCCGCATCAAGATGTACGAAAGACGCAGCTTCCGTGACCAGCCTAAGGTTCGCCAGCCCTGAAACACGATACCCACGATCCAGCGGGATTTCTGCCGGACGGCCCGTTTGACAGTGGCGGGGAAATATTCTCTCACGGCAATGTACGGGAATTTGCCCCGTGGCAAAGCCATCAAGGCAAAATGTTCTTTGAGACCTTTGGCATGCAGCCGGAAACCGATCAGATAATCTTCGGTCAGGCTGTTGGTGTCAAATACCTGATGATGGTTGAGGGCCTCAAGGGTTGATATTGCCCTGCGGCTGAATGCCGTTCCCACACCGGCCGATGGAACGTTTCCGGTCAGCGCCTCCCGAACCACCATGTCCTTGCAGTGGGCCTCGCCGAATTCATCCATGTAATGGTTGGCGATCAGCCGGCGGTGGGCCCGGGGCAGGGGAAAAACCGGGAGCTGGATCAGATCGTATTTGGGAATGAAATAGTTGAAAAGCTTGAGCTCCAGAGGGTGGATGACGTCCTCCGCATCATGATAACCGATGATGGCAAAGTGGATCTCTTTTTCTTTTTCAAATGTTGAAATGAATCTAATAATGTTATTGAGACAGTCCGCTTTGGTTGTGGGCCCCGGATTCCGGGTGACGACCTTATGGACATGCTGATATACCTTGCTGATGTCATCGACTGCCGACTGGGTCTTTTCATCATTGGGATAGGTTCCGATGAAGAGGTGGTAATTTTTGTAGTCGAAAGAAGATGCGGCCAGTTCCACCATTTTGTGAATAACGGCCCATTCCTGCCATGCCGGAACCATGATGGCAATCGGCTGCTCGGGCAGGGCCATGATTTCAGCTTTGAGCTTTTTGTCCAAGCGGGTGTAGGGGCGGTGTCCGGTGAGCCTTCGGAGCCAGTAGGTCAGATCCACCATGGCATCATCTGTCCCGGAGATCAGGATCAGAATTGCCGTTCCGTAAAGCAGAATTTTAACAAAAAGCCAGTATACTGCAGCCGCTTCTATCCACACAGCTAGCCTCCGAATTCGCCATATTTTCCCATCAACACTTTTCGGCCTTCAAGATAGCGCTCAATTGCATGTACGATTCGTTGATTGGCCAGCCCGTCTCCAAACGGGTTTTTGCGTTTTGACGCATTCCGGTATACTTCTCTGTCATCCAGAAATTCCTGACAGCAATTCACAATGGCCTTCATGTCAGTCCCCACGACCCTGGCCATACCTGCGTTGACGGCTTCGGGCCGCTCGGTTACCGTGCGAAGCACCAGAACCGGTACACCGTATGACGGGGCTTCTTCCTGGATGCCGCCTGAATCGGTCATGACCAGATAGCTGCCGGCCAGGGTTTCCTGCAATTTCAGATAATCAAGCGGCTCGGTGAGTCGGATTTGGGGTTGGCCATCCAATACCGCGTGAACCTGTTCAGCCACGATGGGGTTTTTGTGGACCGGAAGGGTTATTTGAACGTCCGGGTTTTTTTTAACGATCCTGAGCAGCGCCTCGCAAATATGGTGAATCTCATTCGACCAGCTTTCACGGCGATGGGTGGTTACCAGAATATGCCGTTTTCCATCAGGAATTACTTTTGGCACTTTGTCTTTGAGCATTTCCAAGGCATCTACCACAGTGTTTCCGGTGATCACCATGGTATTTTCGGAGACATTTTCCTGAAGAAGGTTGGCTTTTGCCAACCGTGTGGGCGGGAAATTGAGGCTGGCGTAGGTGCTGACGATTTTACGGTTGACCTCTTCGGGAAAGGGGCTGTAGTTGTCAAAAGAGCGAAGCCCGGCTTCCACGTGTGCGACGGGAATCTGTCGATAATAGGAGACCAGCCCGATGAGGGCCGCGGAGCTGGTGTCTCCCTGAACCACAACCATCTCCGGTTTTTGATTCGCCAGATAGGCATCAAAACGGGAAATGAGTCGGGAAGAGAGGGCCGCCAGGCCGGCGCCCGGAACCATGATGTCGAGATCCGTATCCGGTGCAAGCTCAAAAGCCTTCAATACCTGTCTTGCCATCTGACGGTGTTGACCCGTGAGTACAAAGGTGGTGTTAAGCCGGGAAAGCGCTGCTTTCACCACAGGGGCCATCTTGATGACTTCGGGACGTGTGCCTGCGATAAAAAGTACTCGATGCATGATGAATAGGTGTTCCCAAAAAAGTTTTAGAAAATCAGGAAAAATAATCCATATGGCAGCCATGTTTCGGGTGGGAAGTATAGGAGAAGGATCATGCAGGGTCAAGGACCAATCCGCCAATGGGCGGAATCAATAGAGCCGGATTTTTCCAGGCCGCTTGAAAGTTTTGCTTTACTACCCACCGATCCCCTGTTAATGAGAAACCATGGTTTTTGTTAACAGTTTTAGATGTGGGAGTTTTGACCATGAAGCTGGATAGCGGATTTGCAGGCACCCCTCTAAAAGAATATCGCACCAAAATCTCCTGGCGGGCAACCACCAACTATGCCGCTGCGGTATCCGATGACAATCCCCTCTATTTTGATGACACAATAGATCGGCCCCTGGTGGCGCCGCCCACCTTTCCAGTGGCGGTCACTTGGCCTATCCTGAGTCATCTTCAGGATTTCATTGCGGCGAAGGATTTTCCATGGGGTGTTCTCTGGACCATAGTTCATTATTCAGAACACCTGGTGCTCCATCGCCTGGTCCGGCCGGAAGACGAATTAACCATAACCGGCAAGGTGGCAGCCATCCTGCCCCACAGGGCGGGGACCCATGCGGTGATTGCCCTTTCCGCCCGGGACAAAGCCGGTGCTCCTGTCTTCACCGAATACATCGGGGCCATGCTCAGGGGGATCGAATGTGATGGAGCAAAAGGGAGCGAAGAACTGCCGCAAATTCCGGAATATGAATCTTCTGATACCGCGGTTTGGATATCCATGGTTTTTATCGATCCTTTACTTCCTTATGTGTATGACGGGTGCACTCAAATTGAATTCCCCATCCATACCTCACCCCGGTTTGCCCAAGGTGTGGGTCTACCGGGCATTATCCTTCAGGGAACCGCCACCCTGGCCTGTGCAATCCGGGAAATTGTCAATCGGGAAGCCCGCGGTAACCCGGAACTCATTGCGGAAATTGCCTGTAAATTTAGCGGCATGGTCATGCCCGGAAGCCATATTGAAATCCGCTGCCTGGAATCCCGGGAGCAGGCAGACCACAAGGATCTGTTTTTTGAAGTGTTGAACGCGGAAAACAAAAAAGCCATCCGGTCCGGATACGTTAAACTGAAAAAGGAGGCACCATGAGTTCTCCCCAACGACTGGCAACGGTCAATGATTATGTCGCCAAATGGGCTAAGAAGCAGCCCGACCAGGTGGCAATGGTCCAGCACGAGGACAACCGCGCCATTACCTACAAAATGTTCGACACCGTCATTGATTTTTTCGCTCTGAGGCTCATGAACATGGGCATCCAAAAAGGGGATCGGGTGGCCACCCAGCTGGTGCTGGTGCCTGAACACCTGATGCTCATGTATGCCTGTTTTAAAATCGGGGCCATTATCGCGCCGCTGGATGTGCGGCTCAGCGCATCAGAGGTGGTGCGGGATGTCAATAAAATTGACCCGAAAGCGTTTTTCTTTCTGGGCAACACCCCGGTCCGGGATTTCAGAGAGGTGGGAAGGGCTGTCCAGGAAGGTTGCTCTGCTGTTGAACACATGGTCCAGTTTACTCCCGATCCGAAGCCCTCAGACATCATCGATGGCGCGGTGGGCATAACGGATCTCATGAAAAAAAAGGGGCTCATCTGGCTTAAATTGAAAGACCTCTTTTCGCGGAAGCTGAAAAAAGCCTATGCTGAAGTGAATACCCAAACCCCCGCTTTGATCATCTATACCACCGGCACCACCGGAGAACCCAAACCCGCCCTGCTCTGCCATGAAAACATCATCGTTCAGAACCAGGTCCTGGCAAGGGGGTTCGGGGATGTGGAGAGTGATGCGAAGTTTATCTGCCTCGTGAACCTCCCCCCCAGCCATGTGGGGTGTGTCACGGAGACCTTTATGACCACGATGTATCTGGGCGGAAAAGCTGTACTGCTCAGGATTTTTGATGCAAAAGCCAGCCTTGAGGCGGTAGAACGTCACAAGATTACCGTGATGGGGCAGATCCCCACCATGTTCCGCATGTTGTGGAATCTGCCGGAGTATGACTCCTATGATCTGTCCAGTCTCGAATATGTGGCCTATGCCGGGTCGGCAGTGGACATCGGATTCCTCGAAAAACTGGCCACCATGGCCCCGAAGGTGGGTACCGGCATCGGCATGACGGAGAATGCCGGGTTTGCCACCTTTACACCCCAGGGCATTTCCCTGGAGGAAATGGCCGGACAGGTGGGGCAGGCATTTCCGGATCTGGCCCCGGTCACCATTCGAAAACCCATGAAGGCGGATGGTTCGGCAGGGGAGGAACTGCCGGACCTGGAAGTGGGAGAAATCTGCTATCACCCGCCAATCGTGTTTTGCGGATATTACAACCAACCGGAAGAAACCCGAAAAGCCGTGTCTTCTGAAGGTATTCTGTATACGGGCGATCTAGGGTATTTCAAACAGATGAAAGGATACAAGGCCCTTTACCTGGAAGGCAGAAAGAAATTCATGATCAAACAAAAAGGGTATAATGTCTTTCCGGGGGAGGTTGAGGCGCATATCGCCCAAATGCCGGAGGTGGATGTGGCGGAAGTGATCGGTATGAAGCATGAACTCTTTGATGAAGGGATTTTCGCCTTTGTCCGCCCCCGGCCTGAAACGGATCTTTCATCTGAGGCCGTGCTGAATCACTGCAAATCCATTGCCGCTTATAAACGGCCCCTTCATGTGGAGATCTGGCCGGCGGATAAGGAATTTCCCCTGACCCGAAGCACCAAGATCGACAAAATGCAACTGATATCAATGGCGGAAGAGATCCTTAAAAGTCTGCGACAGAACGGAAAATGGGATGCCGGACAGATAAATTAGCGGGTAGTTGGTTGAGTACAAATATAAAGGACGCGCTAAAGGCTGATATTTTCAGGAGGATGGTTCCATTCAGAAAACACGTATTTCCGATCAAATGCCTCGTTATGTTGCATTTGCAGCACTATACTACACTTGACTTGATACCGCATAGAGAGTACGTTTTATGGCATGCACATGCGATACCGATACATGGAATGGGATGAGTGAAGTCTCTGGAAAAACGAAATAAAGCATGGCGTAGCCGCGGAAGAGATTGAACAGTGTTTTAATAATCCCCCTTTCACGCTTTTCTCTCATAAGAAAATCTCTGACCGTCGTGTATTATTGGGCCGGACCTTTTGCGGACGCTACCTTTTTGTTGTATTTCAGCATAAATCAAGCGAAGTTGCTCGGCCAATATATGCAAGGGATATGAAAAGAAGTGAGAGGCAAATTTATGAAAAATTCTCGAAATAGCAAGACGGAAAATGATGCTGAGCACGACGAACTCAGTGATTTTGACCTTGAAAGGCCTGAAGTCATCTAAAAAAAATCCATGAATGTCGTTCCCAAATATGGGGGGAAGCTGAAGATGTTTAAAACCTCGGTTTCTCTTCCGGGGGTCATCATAGATGATCTGCGCAGGTTGGCAAGGATAAAGGGGATGACCTCCTATCAGGCGTTGCTCAGAGAGCTGTTATCGGAAAAGGTGTATGAAGAAAAGAGGCGGTTGAATCTCTTTATGTGAGGGAAGGGGACGGCCCTAAGCGGTCCCTTAATTCTGATCATTGACGAGAAAAGGATTGAAGTATGGAATTGTGGGCAATCGGTATTTCAGCGTTTATATTGTTCTGGGTCAGCATGTTTCTTTCGGATTATGTTCTAAAGAAAATAAAAAGGCCTAAAATCATAGGGCTTTTGTTTATTTTACTAGCGATTTTGATCGGATTTGAGTTTTATGATAAGAACCAGATCATAGCTGGCTCATCCGTTTTCATCGGGTTTGCGGGCGCCAGGATATTGATGAAATAGCGTAGAAGAAATCGGAGGAAAGGGCCTAGTGTCTCAAAACAAACCCCAAAAAAACGATCTCACCCCCTTTTTTGAACCTGAAGGTGTGGCCGTTATCGGTTCTTTTAAGGAAGGTGTTTTCGGTGGATATGTGGTTGTCAAATCCCTTTTGGAAGCCGGTTATAAGGGGGATATCTACCCTGTCAACCCCGGCAGTTATAAGGAAGTTCTGGGCCTTACGGTCTATCCATCGCCTCAAGACATCCCCGGGAAAGCCGATTTGGCGCTGGTGATGATCAACGCCCGTCATGTTCCGGGCGTTCTCAGGGCTTGTGCGGAAGCCGGCATAAAGTCCATCGTCCTTGTCGCGGATGGTTTTGCGGAAAGAGACGCTGAAGGGGCTAAGCTTCAGGATGAAGTGGTTTATCTCGCCAAAAACCTGGGTGTTCGCATCATCGGCCCCAATACCGCCGGTATTGTCAATGCCATAAACGGCTTCAATCCCTGCCCCTATGATGCCGGATACTACCGGTTTAAAAAAGGAACGGTCTCCATCTGCTCACAAACAGGAATGATCAACCCGCAGGCCTACGCTTATGGGGACCTGGGTTACGGCCTAAGCAAAATCTGTGATTTCGGCAACAAATGCGACCTGGATGAGTGCGATTTCCTGGAATACCTGGAAAATGATGCCGACACTGAGGTGATCAGTGTCTATGTGGAGAGTGTAAAAGATGGAAAGCGGTTCCTGGAGGTTTGCAGGAGAGTGGCATCAAAAAAACCACTTCTGGTTCTTAAACTGGGCGTCACCAAAGAAGGGGCCCGAGCATCGGCATCTCACACCGGAAGCTTGGCCATTGATGACGAAATCTTTGATGCGGTCTGCCGGCAAACGAAGGTATTGCGACTGGATCAATTCAGTGAAATGTTTGAAATGCCCCGTTTTTTTGCTTCCCAGCCGCTACCCTGTGGAAACCGCTTCGGCATGGTGAGTTATACGGGCGCCGTGGGTGTTGCAGCACTGGATGAAGGCGCCAGGCACGGCCTGGTTCGCGCCCGGTTGTCAAATAGCACATCCCAAATGCTTGAGGAGATGTTTCCAGGCTTGGGTCACGTTCCGGTGGACATCGGTCCCATGATTCCGTCTGTGAAGGATTTTTCCCTCGTTTACACCAAAATACTGACTGCGGTCATGAATGATGAAAATGTGGACTCGCTTTTCAATGTCATTTGGGCGGATGCCAAAGGGAACAATACCAAGGCCTATGTGGAAGGGTATGAGGCGCTGAAGGAAAATGCCCGTAAGCCCGTGGTCACATGGGTTTACGGTCCGGATATCACCATGACGCGTGATTTAACAAAACATCTGGAATCGCTTGGGTTTCCGGTTTTTGCTGAGCCTGAACGGTGCATCAAGGCGCTGGGCCTGGCGTACCGGTATGCTGGTGGGAAACAAAATACCGGGGGCAGGGGGTAGTTGTTGGGGGGCAGGATGAAATTTGAGGCTGATTTACCTGCACCCTGTGAACGATTACAGTTAAGGAGGAAAAAATGGAAAAATCGATCCTGAATTACTGGCAACTTCGTCTTGAAAATCTGAAAGAGGCTTTGACGTCAAACAATTTTGAAGTTTTCATCGCGCAAAACGCCCGTGAGGCGGGCCGCATGGTGATGGACAAAATTCTGCCCAAACTCGCTCCCAAAACCATTTCCTGGGGGGGCTCCATGACCTTTGTGGCAACGGAGCTCTATGACATGCTTAAAGCCTATCCAAATGCAGAGATCCTGGATACCTTTGATAAATCTCTGTCCCCTGAAGAAAGCCTGGAACGGAGAAGAAAGTCTCTTCTGGTGGATCTGTTTATCACCGGGACCAATGCGGTGACCCGTTCAGGAGAACTGGTGAACCTGGATATGATTGGAAACCGGGTGTCAGGAATTACTTTCGGTCCCAGAAACGTGGTGGTGATGGTGGGCCGGAACAAGGTTGTGGAAGATCTGGAGGCTGCTATTGAGCGGATCAAAGATTATGCAGCCCCTGTTAACGCCATGCGGCTGAACAAAAAAACGCCGTGCGCCAAAACAGCGGTGTGTGAGGAATGCAAAAGCCCTGACCGCATCTGCAACAGTTGGACCATTACGCAAAAGTCCTTTCCCAAGGGCCGGATCAAGGTGGTTCTGATCAACGAAAATCTGGGGCTATAAAATCCGAAAACATTACGCCAATGTAATAGCCCCGAAAGGTTCCTGAAAGATCCATGCCCTAGATTCTGTCTGCAAACGTAAGTAACAGACAGAATCATTAACCCTCAAAACATGAAAGGAAAGCATCATGGAAACAGGAAAAAGGGCTTGGACAAAAAGGGTTCTCATCTCGCTTGTGGGTGTTTTTATGGTCGCATCGGCGTTAAATGGTTGGGCGCTGAACTCAACGGACGAGAAAAATGCACTGCTGGTCACGGTTGAAGATGTCAAGATTACCCGTGGCGATGTGGACCATAAAATAGATACCCTTCTGGGTGCCCAAGCGGGGACTCTTCCACCGGAACAATTGGCGAAAATCAGGAGCAACCTGGACCAGAGGGTCATTCAGAACATGGTTATTGAGGCCCTGCTCACGAAAGCCGTTAAGGATCAACAGATTATCATAGTCGAGGGCGAAGTCAACCGGGTGATTGCGCATTTGAAGACGTCTCTTCCCCCGGACACAAGCTTCGAAGCCTACCTCGAAGGCATCGGTTTTTCAGAAAAAGATCTGGTCCGGGCCATTTCGAAAGACCTGAAAATAAAAAAACTTCTGGAGGCTCAGGTGGCTGGCCTGACTACCCCGACGGATGAGGAAATCCAGCGGTTTTATGAAGAGAATTCGGACCAGTTTAAAACACCTGAAGGGATGACGGTTCGACATATTCTCATCGCGGTAAACCCGGGCGATGATGAGGCGAAAAGTAAGGAAAAACTGGCCAGGGCTGAAAAAATCCGCCGGCGTTTGGTTGATAAAAAAGAAGACTTTGCCACCGTCGCAGCAGCGGAATCAGATTGTCCGAGCAAGGCAAAAGGGGGGAATCTCGGTGTGGTGACTCGGGGCCGCACTGTAAAACCGTTTGAGGACGCGGTTTATACCCGGAAAGTGGGTGAGATAGGCCCTATTGTGAAAACGAAATTCGGATATCATATTATCCAGGTGATGAATCATGAAAAGGTTGGTATGGTCTCTCTGGCTGAAGCCAAAGCATCGATTTCGGACCATCTTATTTCAAAGCAGAAGGAAAAACTGCTGAACGGGTACATCGATTCCCTGAAGAGCAAAGCGAAAATCGTCTATTACGATAAAGCACTGGCAGCGGCAAATCCAGCGTGAAGTTAAAGGCATAACAGACCTTACAGCCCCGGAAAGACGGCATGGTGTACTGTTCCGGGGCTTTTTCCGTTTACACCATGCTTGATTCCGACTATCCTATCCCCCTTTGGAAATCTTCTGGATATCTGGAAAATCTAAATGACCCATAGGACTGTAGACCGCGAGAGGGATGAAACCGTTGGTGAATCTGTTCCGGAGTTTATGTCCGAGATGGTTGAGGATCTGGAATACATCCCGAGAAATGAAAGGCCCGGGCGCGCCAGTAGTTTGAAACGGAAAAGCACCGCAAAATGGCTGCTGGCAATGGTTGTAGGTGCGCTTGTTCTGATTGTTGTATTGGCCACTGCCTTTGACAGAAAAAATCCGACACGGGAAGCTGCAGAGTCCCTGGAAGCCGCTCTTGTTCAGATTGAAGACCGGCTGGGAGCTCTTGAGACCAAGATCGCGCTTATTGAAAAAAGCATGACCCCCGGTTTTCTAGAAAAGAAAGCCGCTCAGTCCAAGTCAAAATACCAAAAGGAATATCACACCGTTCGCTCCGGGGACAATCTGTCTGCCATTGCTGCCAAATACGGTATTACGGTGGATAAGCTATGCCAATTGAATCAGTTGACAGTGGACAAACCCATCAAGCCCGACCAGAAACTGCTGGTTTCCCCGAATTGAAAAAGGTTTTTTATACCCTCACGGCCGCATTATAAGAATCCTGAAGCGCTTCCACCAGACGGCTCAGCGTAAAATTGACGGGTGTTGGAATGCCCAGCCTTCGACCTTCTGAGACAATGGCCCCATTGATAAACCGGATTTCCGTAGCCCGTTGCGCCAAGACATCCTGCAGCATGGACGCAATATTGTCGGCTGTACCGCGACATACCTCCAGGACCCTTTCAATGGGATCGGAAAATGGCAGTTTTATACCCTTGACATCCGCAACCCTCACGGCTTCAAGAATCGCCTCTTTCATCACCTGACGCGTACCATCAATGTCCGGCAGGCGGCCGTTCTTGAGTTTTGTAATGGCCGCCAGGGCATTGATGCCCACGTTTACGATCAGTTTGCCCCAGATCAGGTCCTCCACCCCATCCACGGCACGGATGTCAAAACCGGCATTTTCAAAGGCGGAAACAATTTTTGCCGCAGGCCCATCGTCTGATCCTGCCGGGCCGATAATCGTAGGTCCCCGACCGGCATGCCGCACATGGCCGGGACCTAGAAGCGTTGCCCCTTCCGCAGTGACACCTCCCAGGACCCGCTTGTCACCCAGTACCTTTCTTAGGATCTCAAGGTTGCCAAGGCCATTTTGAAGGGTGAGAACCATAACGTCGGGATCAAGCAACGAAGAAAGTGTTCGGGCGGCCTCCTCCGTTTGATAGGCTTTAACGCAGATCAGGGCCACATGAATTTTCCGGGAGGGTTTTTCCGTAACGGCGGCCACCTGGACGCTGAAGTCTCCCCCTACCCCTTCCAGGGAAATGCCGTTTTCGTTGATATGCCTGGCCCGGTCTTCTTTGTAATCAAGAATCACCACCTGGTGCCCGGCTTTTTTAAGGTGCCCGGCGAAAAGGCAGCCCATTGCCCCCGGTCCGACGATTAAGAAATTCATGACATGACCCCTTTATCCGTATGAACCGTAAACAGCAATCTGGTTCAGTGGCAGGATTGATGTTTGCTCAAATCCGCAATCTTATATCTTTCGCGCTTCTTCCTCTTTCATGGCGAAACTGTGTTCCGGGCCCGGGAATGTTCCGTCCTCAACCTCCTGTTTGTATTGAATCAGGGCGTCGCGGATCTGGGGCGCCAGATTTACATACTGTTTAACCATTTTGGGTGTAAACCGCTCAAAAAGCCCCACCAGGTCGTGGTACACCAACACCTGACCATCACAATCCTTGCCCGCACCGATGCCGATGGTGGGAATCTGAAGCGCGTCGGTTATCCTTTTTGCCACCGGATCGGGAATGCATTCCAGGACGATCATAAAGGCCCCTGCCGCTTCAAGGTCCCTGGCCGACTGGACCAGCTTTCTGGCCCCTTCAGCATCTTTTCCCTGGACCTTGAAGCCGCTCAATTTTGTTGCGGTCTGCGGGGTTAAACCAATGTGCGCACAAACGGTAATTCCTGCAGCGCAAATGGCTTCTACCACCGGAACCATTTCCGTGCCCCCTTCCAGTTTTACGCACTCACATCCGGCTTCCTTGATAAAGCGACCCGCATTTTCAACTGCTTTTTCGATACTCACCTGATAGGACATAAAGGGCATATCACCGATCACAAAAGCCCGTTTTGCGCCCCTGCAAACCGCTTTGCAGTGGTGAATCATTTCATCCATGGTCACGGGCACCGTCGAATCGTAGCCCAGAACAACCATGCCCAGGGAGTCTCCGACCAGAATTGTGTCGATTTCAGACTGATCCACCAGGCTTGCGGTCGGGTAATCATAGGCGGTCATCATCGAAATTTTTTGACCTGCCTGCATCTTTTTCTGTAAGGCACCAATCGTTACTTTTGCATCGGCCATCTTTACTCCTCCTTTTGTTGACTTTTGTTTTAAGGCCTCGCAACAAAAAAAGGCCTTTTGGAAAAAACCAAAAGACCCGGCGGCTTCATATCAAGGCGTGCTGTTTCGAGCCGTTTGAAGCAGATAATGTCACCGTCCCGGTCAAATTGTTGCGCCGATCCAGGCGGTCTCATGTTAAGGAATTTTGTTTTCCTGATTTCATTCTCTGAAAAAGCGGCCTTTAGAAATAGACGTCCCCGTTTATAGGGATCACCTTTTCAGCATGCCATTGTGAAAAAATTAACAAAGGGTTGACGGCTTGTCAACACAATTTCTTTTCGTGCGCAACAACAAAGAACTGCCGGGGCAGGAATGTTCTGAAAACTGAGTGGAATGAGGCTTTTTAAGGTTGACATGGCGGCCCCCCGTGTATAATGATTTTCCGGGCATGTTCCATGGTTCACAGGGAATTCAAGTCGGGAGGATATTATGGCGCAGATTGATGCATTTTTCAGGTTGATGAATGATCAAGGGGCATCGGACCTTCATCTGATGTCGGGTCAACAACCGGTGTTGCGAATTCAGGGTGAGCTTGAGCGTGTAAAATACAAGATTCTCGATAATGATACCCTGAAAGGCATGCTTTATGAAATTGCTCCGGAGGAGAAGGTAAAGGTTTATGAAGAAACCGGAGACGTGGACTTTGCTTATGAAATTCCGGAACTGGCCCGTTATCGAGCTAATTTTTTTCAACAGAAAAATGGTGTTGGGGCGGTTTTCAGGGAGATCCCTTCCGAAATTCTCACCTGTGAGCAACTGGGATTGCCCCCTGTGGTTAAGAAACTGGCCTCTTTGCCGAGGGGACTTGTTCTGGTGACCGGGCCTACCGGGAGTGGAAAATCAACCACGCTGGCAGCCATCGTGGACGAGGCCAACAAAACCCGCAAAGACCACATTCTGACCATTGAAGACCCCATCGAATTCGTTCATAAAAGCCAGAAAGCCATCATCAATCACCGGGAAGTGGGCCTTCATACCCGATCGTTTACAGCAGCCCTGAAGGGCGCCTTGCGGGAAGACCCGGACATTATCCTGGTGGGTGAAATGAGGGACCTGGAAACCATATCACTGGCCATTGAGGCCTCTGCCACCGGGCACCTGGTTTTCGGAACTCTTCATACCACCAGTGCCTCCAAGACCGTGGATCGCGTAATTGAGGTTTTCCCCACCAATCAGCAGGAACAGATCCGCAATACCCTTTCCGACGGGCTCAGAGCCGTGGTGGCTCAGAATCTGTTTAAACGCATCGACAAAAAAGGCCGGGTGGCAGCGTTGGAAATCATGATTGCGACTCCGGCGGTTCGAAACCTGATTCGTGAGGCAAAGACGTTCCAGATTCCATCCATGTTGCAAACCGGAAAAAAATACGGTATGCAGACCTTGGACGATGCCATCATGGAACATCTGTCAAAAGGGAGAATCAGCCCTGACGAGGCATACGCAAAGGCCAATGACAAAACGAAATTCATCTCTTATCTCAAGAATCCTCCGCAAGATTTTACGGATGTTTAAATCATTGATGCGACTTATGTCCGAAACTGAGGAGGGGTAAAATCCACATGTCAGGCGCCGGAATGGAAAAGGAGGCTTTGCCATGAAACAGCAGGAACTTGATTTTATTTTGACGTCGATGCTGAAGGCTTACGATAATGTGTCGGACCTCAATTTCACGTTGGATAAACCCTGCCAGGTGGAGGCCTCAGGGCAACTGAAACCCGTGCTTACAGGACCGCTCCCGAAAAAATTGACGGCATTTCAAACCGAGGCCATTGCCCTCAACCTGATTAAGGGAGATCGTCGTTTGATCAAGAATCTACTGGTGGAGGGATCATGCGATATTGCTTATCAACTGGCGGGAAAGGCCCGCTTCAGGGTGAATATATTTTCTCAGCGGGGGTGTTATTCCATTGTGATGCGGCAGCTGTCCACGCGGGTTCCCACGGTAAAAGAAATGGGTTTGCCGCCCGCTTTCCTGAAAATGGCGAAGGAAAGAAACGGGATTGTTCTGGTGACCGGCTCCACCGGCTCCGGCAAAAGCACCTCATTGGCGGCTGTTCTGGATCAAATCAACGAGGAAGAGTCAGTCCATGTGGTGACCCTGGAAGACCCGGTGGAGTTTGTGCATTCGCAGAAAAAGTCCACTTTTAACCAGCGAGAACTGGGTATTGATTTCGATGCCTTTTCCTCCGGGTTGAGAGCCGCTTTGAGGCAGGCGCCCAAGGTTATTTTAGTGGGAGAAATGAGAGACAGGAACACCGTGGATATCGGTCTTTCAGCCGCTGAAACCGGGCACCTGGTTTTCAGCACCCTGCACACCGTGGATGCGGGCCAGACCATCAACCGGTTTGTGGGTCTATTTGACAAGGAAGAAGAAGCTCAGATTCGCGTGCGGCTGTCGGACACCCTTCGTTGGATTGCCTGCCAGCGCCTGCTCCCGAAAGTGGGCGGCGGACGTGTTGCCGCTTTTGAAATCATGGCCGCCAACCTGAGAGTCAGGGACACCATTTTACACGGCGAGTCAGAGGGAAAGACCTTTTACGAAATCATTGAGGGGGGGAATGCTTTCGGTATGATGACCTTTGACCAATCCATTGTGGGGCTCTATAAGGAAGGTCTAATTACGGAAGAAACCGCCATGAGCTATGCGTCCAAAAAGTCCATCGTAAACCGGGCTGTTGATGCCATAAAATCGGCCAGGGGTGAAAAGACAACCACCATCGAGAACTTGTCGGTGGATACAAAATATGGGAAGAAAGACGGTCAGTAACCTAAAAGCGGTAGGGAGATGAAAATGGAAGTTGTCTGCTCAAATTGCCAGGCAAGGCTCAAAATCCCGGATGAGAAAGTCCCCGAGACGGGTCGTGTAACCGCCAATTGCCCGAAATGCAAAAGTAAAATTTCTTTTGAAAAATCCCGGCCCGATCCTGAATCGCCCTTGGTTCAGGAAACGCCTGAAATGGATTCGGCGCTCCCCGAGCAGGATTCGGAATATCGTGATGAGGACCCTTTTTCCCTGGACTTTTATGAAGAGGGGGCGAAGCTGGCCTTACTGATGCTGAGCGAAGGCGAAGCAGACAGCGGGGTTCGAGAAGCCACGGAAGGATTACTTCACAAGACGGTTCTGGTAAAAGACGCCGGAGAGGGCATCAGCAAAATGCGCTTTCATCTTTTTGATCTGCTGGTCCTTTCAGAGCATTTTGAGGGGGTCCCGTGGGCTCAGAGCCCCGTTCTTCATTACCTGAATCGACTCCCCATGCACACCCGCAGAAAGAGCTTTCTTGTTCTGTTGGGCTCGGAGTTTTCCACCATGGATCGCATGACGGCTTTCGGGTTGAGCGCCGATCTGGTGGTGAACCCGAAAGATATGAATGAATTTGCAGGAATTTTGAAGGCTGCCCTTTGGAACCAAGAGAATTTTTACTTGGCCTTTACAGAAACCCTCAACGAACTCGGCAAAGGGTAGACATCGTAATCGGATGCTGGAAAACAGGAATTCCGGATGGAAAAAAGGAAACAGATGAACATTACAGATCAATACCGAATCAGGGTGCAGCACTGCGTCGGCACCATCATTGACGTACACAGCGCCATCAGCGAAGCCTTTAAAGGTGAAGTATTTTTGACTCAGTTTGAAGATTTGGAAGAAGAAATCGGCAGTCTGGATATGGACCTGGTGTCTGAACTGGATATCCTCATGGTGGAACAGGCCACAAACACGCTTCTGGCCGAACTGAAAGGCCTGTTTGAAACCGGAACATACGGCATGGTGTACCGACAGTCCGTCAATTGACAAGGGAGGATTCCCTGCGTATCCCTTCGGAATCAATGCCGGCATGAAGTATCTGAGCATCCTTTATGGGTGCCAACAATTCCTGCCATTTCTGCCTCAACTCATCCATGTTCGCCCTTTTCCCCAGAGCCCATACAGATCCCCCGGCACCGGCACCGGCAAACCGGCCCCCACAGCCGGCGCTCTCAGCCGCCGTTACCATCTTTTCCGTCACATGGTCGAGGGCCTCGGAGGTTATCTCTTTCCTTAAAGCCATTTCTTCCCTCAGGAAAAAAGCCGCCCGGTCCCAGTCGCCCGCCTGAATGGCTTGAGCAAAAGAATGCACTGCCCCGTTGGCTTTGATCCACCCGGACCGTGTCTTGCCCGAGAGAAAATCGTCGACCCATTTACGATTGGTATGGGCGGCCACATGGCTTTTGCCGCTGTAAGCCACGAGTATATGGTCTGAAAGCGCCTTCTGGCCTTCTTTATCCAGCAGGGAAATTCTGGTGAGTGGCTCAGCCGGGCGACCAAAATGCCATTTCCACAGGTGGACCCCGCCATAGACGGCCGCAGCCTGATCCTGAATGCCGCAGTTTCCGCCGCTGATGCCGTCTTCCAGGTGGTAGGCCAGGTGAAGAATTTCCTTTCTGGAACGGACCCGATTATCACGTAATGTGCCCACTTCCTGGAGTGCCCCTAAGAGCGCAACAAGGGCTGTGCTGGATCCCCCGAGGGCGGATTTGACCGGAGACTGCGAATCAATTTCAATTTCCAAACCGTGAAACCCGAAGTAGGAGACCGCTGCGAAGAAAAGCCCGAATGGGGAATCAAAGGGCAGTCGATCTGCGGAAGCCTTTTCCGTGTGGGAAAAGCCCCGTGAAGAGATTTTTACCTGTCCACGGTCGTGGGGGCTGAGGGTCACGGAGGTTCTGAGGGTGAGGGCCATATTCACGGTGGCCGGGACCTTCCTTTCCAGGGGAAGGGCCAGTGCCTTGATATCCCATGTGCCGCCGGCGTCCACACGACAGGGCGCGGATACCGTCACCGGCGAACGGGTCAACAGTTCTCGAACCGAGCCCATTGATTTTAATCCTTCATCCTGAGGTTTGCCATGAACAAGCCTGAAATGGTTTTTGCATCCTGGATTTCATTGTTTTGGATCATGGAAAGGGCATCTTCAAAAAGAACTTCATGGACATCAAGGATTTCGTCATGATCAAGATGCTGTTTTGTCTCTTCCGTTTCTCCCAATTCAAAATTGGCCTGCATGGCCGCGTCTTTTACGTCGGCGATAAGGGTCTCGGTGGATATCTGACGCATATTGCTCCCCCTTAATCAATCCGGTTTTGCCAGGTCCTAAAGAATGGCGCTTTTGTGGAAAATACGGTAAAGTAAGAATATACAGAAATTGATTTATGGAAGCAACAGGAACTCAACTGGAAATATGAAAATACTGCTGACCAATGATGACGGCATTCATGCCTCCGGGCTTTTCGCCCTGCATGAGGCCCTGAAATCCGATCATGATCTTCATATTGTGGCGCCTGAGGCGGAAATGAGTGCCGTGGGACACGCCATTACCCTTGTTGATCCCATACGTGTGAAAACGGTACAAAAAAACGGCGGGTTTTTCGGTTACGCCGTCAGCGGCACGCCGGCGGATTGTGTCAAAATAGCGGTTCAGGAAATTCTTGATCCGCCGCCGGATATCATCCTTTCAGGCATCAACTGGGGCAACAATGTGGGGGTTAACATCCTCTACTCGGGTACGGTTTCCGCTGCCACGGAAGGGGCATTCTTAGGCATCCCTTCCGCCGCCATCTCCTTAGGCATTCAGAAAAAGCCTGATTTTGCTTTTGCGGCACGCTTCAGCCGAAATGTGATCCGGTTCCTTGCGGAGGGCGGTCTTAAAGACGGTACTGCGCTGAATGTGAATATTCCCCCTGTAGCCCCTGAAGAGATTTCGGGGGTGTGCCTGGCAAGGCAGGGCACCAGCCGGTTTGAGGAGCGTTTTGAACGACGACATGATCCCAGAGGAAACGTTTATTACTGGTTGAGCGGTGAAACCTTCATCGAAAACGGAAACCCTGACAACGATTCGGCAGCCCTTAAACAAAACAAGATTACCATCACCCCTATCCATTACGATTTGACCGCTGAAAGGGAGCTTATACGACTAAAAGCCGCCCATGCGCTGGATAAATTGGGTGATTTTTTTTAAGGGCCTCTCTCAGCTTCAACCTTTCGACTCTTTTCCCTTCATGCTGTCGATTTCCACTTTAATGACGGCAAGTCCATTGACCCGTTTTTCATCATATGCCATAACCCGCCCGCCGTAATGCTTCACGATCACATCCAGGGCTTTCCTTTTTTCCACCGGCTCTTCAAGAATAACGGCACGGCCGAACCCCACAACACTTTTGTAGCACATGTTCCACTTACAGGGGTTGTCCGCCGGAACGATTTCCAGATCCACTTCCATCTCAAAGCACACCCGATTATTTTTTTTAAGGATCGCCATCTTTCGACCCTTTTTACCGGTATGGAAATAGAGCGTATTTTCATGGTATCCGAAACTCAGGGGAACCACATAAGGCTGATTTCCGTCCGCAAGCCCCAGCCGACACACTTTGGCTTTTAGAATAATGCTTTCGATTTTTTCCGTATCTACGATGTCCATTTCTCGCCCTCCAAAAAAAAGGCCCCTTAAAGAAGAGGCCTTTTTAGAAATCATGGTTGGTTATGACAAAAAACTTCGATTTTCGGCGGTTGAATCAAATCTATTCCGCCGCCATTTTCTTGTAGAATTCGTATCGTTCTTTCACGTCTTTTTCCGCTTTCGTAAAGAGGGTTTCGGCATTTTCCGGAAAGGTTCGGGTAAGGCTTGAGTAGCGCACCTCTCCCATGAGAAATTCCCTGAAATCCCCTTCAGGTTCTTTGGAATCGAGAACCAGCGGGTTTTTCCCTTCTTCCTTCCGTCTCGGGTCGTACCGGTAAAGGAGCCAGTAGCCGGCATCCACGGCCTTCTTCTCCTCAAGCTGACTCAACCCCATGTTAATGCCGTGGTTGATGCAGGGAGAGTAGGCGATGACCAGTGATGGGCCGTCATAGGTTTCGGCTTCCCACAAGGCTTTGAGGAGCTGGTTCTTGTTGGCGCCCATGGCCACCGAGGCCACATACACATACCCGTAGCTCATGGCCATATGCCCCAGGTCCTTTTTGCGGACCGGTTTACCACTGGCGGCAAACTTGGCAACAGCCCCGGTGGGGGTGGCTTTGGAAGCCTGCCCCCCGGTATTGGAATAGACTTCCGTATCCAACACCAGAATGTTCACGTCGTGCCTTGAGGCGATCACGTGATCCAGGCCGCCATAGCCGATGTCATAGGCCCATCCGTCCCCACCGAATACCCAGATGGATTTCTTGGTGAGGTAGTCGCTCCGGTCCAGAATATCCATAAAGATCGGATTTGCTTCCTTTTCCCCGGATAACAGTTCGACTTCAAGCAAATCACGGATTTTGCGCCCCATTTCCTTGGATTTGGGGCCGTCATTCATGTTTTCCAGCCAGCCCGTCAGCGCCTCTTTCAGGGATTGTGGAATGTCGTCTTTCAGCGCTTCACGCGTAAGATCTTCCAGCTTTGACCGACGATGGGTGACCGCCAGCTCCATGCCAAGGCCATACTCGGCGTTGTCTTCAAACAGGGAATTGGCCCACGCGGGACCATGGCCGTCTTCGTTCACCGTATAGGGGCAAACCGGTGCAGAGCCACCGTAAATGGAGGAACATCCCGTGGCGTTTGCGATCATCATGCGGTCCCCGAACAGCTGGGTGACCAGTTTGACGTAAGGGGTTTCACCGCATCCGGGGCACGCCCCTGAAAACTCAAACAAAGGCTGTTTGAACTGACTCCCCTTGACGCTGGTTCCCGGCATCAGGTCATCCAGAAGCGGCAGTTCCGTTGAAAAGAGATGGTTTTGAACCTGGATCCCTTTCTGGGTTCCAAAAGGCTTCATGATCAGGGCTTTTTCCTTGGCCGGGCAGGTATTGGCGCAACTGCCGCAGCCGGTGCAGTCCAGGGGGCTGATCTGGATGCGATACCGCAATCCCTTAAGCTCCTTGCCCTTGGCTTCCTCCGTGACAAAATCCTTCGGCGCGTTTTCAAGGTCTTCTTCTGCGGCCAGCACCGGTCGAATCACCCCGTGGGGACAGACAAAAGCGCACTGGTTGCACTGGATGCAGTTTTCCGGCTGCCATTCAGGAACATTGATGGCGATGCCCCGTTTTTCATAGCGGGTGGTGGCTGTCGGGAAAACGCCGTCAGGCGGCATGGCACTCACCGGAAGCTGGTCTCCCTTCTGGCTCAGCATGGGTCTCATGACATCGGTCACAAATTCCGGTTCGTCCTTTTCCAGGTACGCTTCATGGCCTGCCGTGGCCCAGGATTTGGGGATCTTGATTTTTTCCAGCGCCCCCACGGCCCGATCCACGGCATCGATGTTCATTTGAACCACCTTGTCGCCCTTTTTGCCGTAGGTTTTTTTGATGGCCCCCTTCACGTAATCAAAAGCCTCTTTGGGGGGGATGACATTGGCAATCTGAAAAAATGCCGCCTGCATGATCATGTTGATGCGGGCTCCCAGGCCCAGCTCGGCACCTATTTTTACCGCGTCAATATTGTAAAATTCCAATTTTTTGAGGGCGATGGTGCGCTTTATACGATCCGGAATACGCGTTTTCATCTCCTTCAGGGTCCAGGGGGAGTTCAGCAAAAAAGCGCCGCCTTCCCGAATACCGTCCAGGATGTCGTATTCTTCCACAAACGACGGGTTATGACAGGCGATAAAGTCCGAATGGGTCAGCAGGTACGGGGCTTGAATCTTATGGGGGGAAAACCGGAGGTGGCTCATGGTGATGCCGCCGGATTTTTTGGCGTCGTAGGCAAAATAAGCCTGAGCAAACATATCGGTATTTTCGCCGATGATTTTGATGGAATTCTTGTTGGCCCCCACGGTTCCATCAGCGCCCAGACCCCAGAACTTGCACCGCACGGTGCCCTCGGGGGATGGATCGATCTGTTCACCCAAAGGGAGGGACGTATGGCTCACATCGTCCACAATACCCACGGTAAAATGATTCTTGGGACCTTTGGCGCGCAGGTTATCAAAAACCGCTTTAACCATGTTGGGCGTAAAATCCTTACTGCCGAGGCCATAACGCCCCCCCACGATGACCGGCGGCGTTTCTTTCCGTTCCTGGAAGAGGGTGCATATATCCTGGTACAGGGGTTCACCCAAAGCGCCCGGGGATTTGGTCCGGTCCAGTACGCCGATGCTTTGTACGGAAGCAGGCAGCGCCTGCAGGAAGTGCTCCGTTGAAAAGGGGGTGTAAAGACGAACCTTGATGAGGCCCACCCGTTCTCCAAGGCTGTTTAGATAGTTGACCGTTTCCTCAATGGCATCACAGCTGGAAGCTATGGATACCACAACCCGGTCCGCCTCCGCATCGCCCACATAGTCAAAGAGGTTATAGTTGCGACCGACCAGCGCCCCCACCTTATCCATTTCTTCCTGAACAATGTCCGCCACCGGAGCGAAAAAGGGGTTGGACGCTTCCCGGTTCTGAAAAAAGATATCGGGGTTCTGAGCGGTGCCGCGCAGCTGGGGGTATTCCGGGTTCATGGCTCGGCTTCTGAAATCTTCAATGGCCTCCCAATCCACCAGAGACGCCATATCGTCATAATCGATGAGCTCAATTTTCTGAATCTCATTGCTGGTCCTGAACCCATCAAAAAAATGCACAAAGGGAAGGCCCGTTCGAATGCTGGCCAAATGCGCCACCAGGGCCAGATCCATGACCTCCTGCACGGAAGCGGAAGCCAGCAGGGAAAAGCCGGTTTGGCGAACCGCATTGATGTCCGAGTGATCACCGAAGATGCTCAAGGCATGGGTGGCAATGGAGCGTGCGGACACGTGAAACACCACGGGCATCAACTCGCCGGCAATCTTGTACATATTGGGGATCATCAGCAAGAGTCCCTGAGATGCGGTAAAGGTAGTGGAAAGTGCCCCCGCTGAAAGACATCCGTGAACCGCGCCGGCGGCCCCCGCTTCGGACTGCATCTCCGTCACATTCAACACCTGGCCGAAGATGTTTTTACGTCCGTGAGCCGCCCACTCATCACAATATTCGCCCATGCTGCTTGAGGGCGTGATAGGATAGATGGCCGCTACATCACTCATGGCGTAGGCCACATGGGCAGCCGCTTCATTTCCTTCAATGGTTTTGGTTGTTGTACTCATAATAACGGTTCCTTTCACTATGGATAAAATGGTGTTAACAGGTTCAGGGTTCAACGTTCGGGGTTTTGGAAAGGAAAACTTTGAACCCGCAATCGACTCGGTTTTCCAAAAAATTTCAGTATATTTACGGTTAAATAGCCTGTCAATACTTTAGTCTACAATGTGGAGAAAGCGTTTCCAATGGGGCCACGACCAGTAAATGATAAAGGCTTTTCCTTTCACCGAGGTCAGGGGTACAAACCCCCAGAACCGACTGTCATAACTGTGGTTCCGGTTGTCACCCATGACAAAAAGATGCCCTTCTGGAACCGTTACCGGCCCAAAATGGCTCTTTTCTCCCATCTGGGCGGCCGTGCGCCCCATCTTTGAATAGAATCCGTGTTCATCATCGTATAAATTGCCGTTGATAAAAATCTTTTCGCCCGAAATTTCCACCTTGTCCCCGGGAAGCCCGATGGTACGCTTGATAAAATCCTTTTCAGGATCCACCGGATAGATAAAGACGATGATATCACCCCGCTTGGGCTCGCTGATGGGGATCAGGGTTTTATTGGTAAATGGGATCTTGATACCGTACAGGAATTTGTTGACCAGGATATGATCACCCACCAGAAGCGTGGGTTTCATGGAGCCCGAAGGGATTTTAAAAGCCTGTACCACAAAGGTTCGAATAAAAAGCGCCAGAAGAACGGCAATGATCGCTGCTTCTGCATATTCGCGAAATACGCCCTTTTTTTTCAACCCACTTTTGGACTTTCGTTCTTTCAATAACACCTCCTTCTGCACTTGACTGCTTTGTTCCATGGAAACATAATCCTCTCTATATGTGAATGCTCGTGAATTTGTTTGGGAAATGTAATCCTTAAAGACAACCTTGTAAAGGGCTTTTTGGATGGCGGTTCAATGATGAAAGATTTTTTCGGGGTAATTCCATCCGCCGAAAAAAAACACGCCGCATTTAATTCATACGTCCATTGACACAAGGCCACAGTAAGAATATTCTAAAAATACCAACTTATTCTATGGCAAAATGGAACAATAAAGCATCTGTCTGTATGAGACCGGAGAGTTAAATATGAAAGTAGATGGAAAAGAGATGCGGCCCATTTGGTTTGATGGGGTTTCTGAAACCGTTCAGGTCATTGACCAGCGGTTTCTTCCCCATGAACTCATCATTGAAGACTTGAACTCAGTGGATGACGTGATTCGGGCCATCAAAGAGATGGTTGTGAGGGGGGCCCCCCTTATCGGTGCTACAGGGGCATTGGGGGTCTATGTCAGCCTGGTTCAGGAAAACAACGATGGGGCGGACAATGAATATTTTGAGGGGGAATGTGACCGCCTCAAAGATGCCAGACCCACCGCCATGAACCTCTTCTGGGGTGTGGACCGAGTCCGGGATGCGGCGCTCAACGAGATCGACTACGGCGCCCGCGTAAAGACCGCCCTGGCAGAGGCCCTGGAAGTGGTTGAGGAAGAGGCGGTCAATTGTCAACAGATAGGCCGGCACGGTCTCTCCATTATCGAGGAGATCAGCCGAAAGAAAGGCGGCAAGCCGGTAAACATTCTGACACACTGCAATGCAGGCTGGCTGGCCTGTGTTGAGTACGGTACGGCCACCGCTCCCATCTATACGGCCTTTGACCACAACATAGATGTTCACGTGTGGGTGGATGAAACAAGACCTTTGAACCAGGGGGCCCGCCTGACCGCATGGGAACTGGGCAAACACGGGATCCATCACACGGTGATCACGGACAATGCGGGCGGTCATCTCATGCAGCACGGCATGGTGGACCTGGTAATTGTGGGAACGGACAGGACGACCCGGGCCGGAGATGTGGCCAATAAGATCGGCACCTATTTAAAGGCACTTGCCGCCATGGACAACAACATCCCTTTTTATGTGGCTCTGCCTTCCTCTACCTTTGACTGGAACATTACGGACGGGATCAACCACATTCCCATTGAGGAACGGGATGCCGATGAAGTTCGGTATGTGCAGGGACTTTGCAACGGCAGCGTGCAAACCGTGCTGGTGCCCCCTGAAGTGAGCCCGGCAGCCAATCCGGCTTTTGACGTAACCCCCGCCCGTCTGGTGACAGGTTTTATCACGGAGCGGGGCGTCTGCAACGCAACTGAAGCAGATATCATGGCCCTGTTTCCTGAAAAAACAACAGCACAAACCCCATAATTACCCAAAACAGCTCAAAGCCGAAATGGGTAGATGTGGTGTAAGAATAGATGCAGGAAGACAGTTCGTGGAGGATATCTTCAAGAAAATTGAAAAGACCATTTCCCGGGACAACATGCTCGATTATGGGGACCGGGTTCTGGTGGCGGTATCCGGGGGACCGGATTCAGTGGTTTTGCTGGATGTTCTGGAGCAGTTGAAAGCAGCCTTTTCACTAGACCTGGTGGTGGCGCATTTCGACCACGGCCTGAGACCCTACGATGATGAACGTGAAACCCGGTTTGTGGCCTCCCTGGCGGTTTCAAAGAACTTTCCCTTTGTGACCCAAAAGGCCTTATCACTCCCGGGCAAAAGCGGCATGTCCCTTGAAGAAGAGGCCAGAGACCGGCGGTATGAATTCCTGGATCATGCCAAAAAAACCCATGGGGCCCAGAAAATTGCACTGGGGCATACCCTTGATGATCAGGCTGAAACCGTCATCATGCGGCTTTTGCGCGGGAGCGGCCCGGCCGGCCTTTCCGGGATTCCACCGGTTCGAAATCATGATATTTTACGGCCTCTCATTGAGGTCACCCGCCGGGAAATTGAGGAATATATTGCCCGCCGAAACCTATCGCACATCACTGATCCCTCCAACTTGGAAAAAAACCATTTGAGAAATAGAATCCGGCTGGATCTTCTGCCACAGCTAAAGACCTATCAACCCAGAATCGTTGAAATTCTGGGCCAGACCGCGGGGATTATGCGGGATGAGACCCGGTGGATGGAAACGGAAGCGGAAGAATGGATAAAAGGGCATGTTGCGGTCTTCAAAACGGGGATGCCTTCGGTTCCCGTGAAGGCGTTCGGGGAACTTGCGGCAGCACTTCAAAACCAGGTCATTCGCCAACTCATCAAGCGTGTTCAAGGGGGGCTTCGCCGCATCAACGTGCGGCATATTGAGGCCATAAAAGGGCTGGTACAAGGGCGGCCACAGGCAAGCTTAGACCTTCCCAACAACGTTTTTGTCAAGAAAACCTACAATACCCTGATATTCGGCAAAACCAGGGAAAAACAGGACCTTAAAGGAATCAAGGGATTTCAATATGTTCTGGATGGCCCGGGTGTTTTCAACCTTGATGCGATCTCCTGCACGGTTACCATCGAGGAAATCAAAAGAAAAGCCCTCCTCCCGGGCGACAACGCATCTCCGTGGATTGCTCACCTGAACGCTGACCGCATGGAATACCCATTGACGATCAGAAGTTTTGTCCCCGGCGATCGGTTTATCCCTTTAGGCATGACGGGGCACAAAAAAATCAAGGATTTCTTTGTAGACCGGAAAATTCCATCCCATGTCAGAAGACGCCTTCCGCTGCTGTGCCAGGGAAACAATCCCATATGGGTGTGCGGCCTGAGAATTGACGACCGGTTTAAGATTCGTCCGAAAACGAAGAATGTCGTTCTGGTTTCCCTTGCTTTTTCCGCCGAAACCCTGCCCGACGTTTTCCTCAGCCATCCTTCAGGGCGGTTTTAAAATAAGCAATCGTGGTCTGAAGCCCTTCATCCAAACCTGTCCCCGGCTCCCACCGCAGTTTTTCCTTTGCCAGGGAAATATCCGGTTGACGCTGGAGGGGATCATCCTGGGGAAGGGGGCGAAAGACGATGCGGGATTTGCTGCCGGTGGCTTCAATTATTTTTTGGGCCAGCTCCAGGATGGTGAATTCCGTGGGATTCCCCAGGTTCACGGGTCCCACAAATTCATCGCGCCCATTCATCATGCGGACCATGCCGTCGATCAGATCATCCACATAACAGAAAGAGCGGGTCTGTGATCCATCCCCGTAAACCGTAATATCCTGATTGTTTAATGCCTGGACAATGAAATTACTCACTACCCGGCCATCGTTGGGGTGCATTCTGGGGCCGTAGGTATTGAAAATACGGACCACCCGAATGTTCACATTGTTCTGGCGGTGGTAGTCAAAAAAAAGGGTCTCGGCACACCGTTTTCCCTCATCATAACAGGATCGAATCCCGATGGTGTTCACATTGCCCCAGTAGCTTTCCGTTTGGGGATGAACCACCGGGTCACCATAAACCTCACTGGTTGAGGCCTGCAGGATCTTGGCATGAACCCGTTTGGCCAGCCCCAGCATGTGAATGGAACCCAAAACATTGGTTTTCACGGTTTTCACCGGGTTATGCTGGTAGTGAATGGGGGATGCCGGACAGGCCAGGTTATATATTTCATCCACCTCCAGAAATACGGGGAATGCCAGGTCGTGACGGATCAGTTCAAAGTTGGGGTTTTGCATCAGATGCAAAATGTTCCGCTTCGTCCCGGTGAAGAAATTATCCAGGCACAGGACATCATGACCCTCTTGAATGAGACGATCGCAGAGATGCGATCCTAGGAAACCGGCACCGCCGGTCACCAGTATGCGTTTTTGATGATGAAGCACGATCATAACCTCCTGCGTTAGAAATGGGTGAGGGACGGTTTTCCGATAGGGAAAACATTGAACCCGATTTCGTGAAGGGCCGGGTGATCCAAAATATTCCGGCCGTCAAAGACAAAGGCCGGCTTGGCCATTTTGCGGTATATTTCCCGGTAATCAAGTTCATTATAAAGAGACCATTCGGTCATTACGGCAACGGCACAACATCCGGTGGTCGCCTCATAGGGATCTTCAACATAACAAACGCTTCCGGTTACCCCTTTCAGGTCGTCTTTTGCGTTGTCAAGAGCCTTCGGGTCGGTAATCACCAGGTCCGCTTTTTCTTCCATGAGCCGTTTGGCGATCCGGATGGCGGGGCTTTCCCGCGTGTCCCCCGTGTCGGCCTTGAAGGCAAATCCGAGGAGACAGATCTTTTTGCCCGCCAGGGTATTGAACATGACGTGCAGCATGTTGAGGATGAACCGTTCCTTCTGGTAGTCATTGATTTTGACCACACCCTCCCAGTAATCCGCTACCTCCTTGAGATCGTAATGGCGGCAGATATAGACCAGGTTCAGGATGTCTTTTTTGAAACAGGAGCCCCCGAAACCGACACTGGCATTCAGGAATTTGTTGCCCACCCGGCTGTCCATGCCCACCGCCCGGGTTACCTCCTGAATGTCCGCGTCGGCTTTTTCGCAAAGCGCCGATATGGAATTCACCGAAGAAATCCGCTGGGCCAGAAAAGCGTTAGCCACCAGTTTGGAGAGCTCGCTGCTCCAGATATTGGAAGTGATGATTTTGTCTCTGGGAATCCAGTTGGCATAAATTTCTACGAGTACGTCCCGGGCCATCAGGCCGCCGTCCGTCTGGGAGGAACCGATGAGCACCCGGTCCGGGTTTTCCAGGTCTTTGATGGCGGTCCCTTCGGCCAGAAATTCCGGGTTTGATAAAACGTCAAAACAGAGGCCATTATCCCCGCATGCCAAAATCCGTTCCATGGCCTGGGCCGTCTTGACTGGTAAAGTACTTTTTTCAACAATAATTTTGCTGGATTGAGAATGTTTTCGAATCTCTCTGGCGGTTTTGTCCCAATACTGAAGGTCGGCGGCCATGCCGGCACCGGCCCCGAAGGTTTTGGTGGGGGTGTTGACGCTCACAAAAATAATATCCGATTCCCGAATCCCTTTTTCGATTTCAGTGCTGAAAAAGAGGTTTCTCTCTCTGGCAGCCCTGACCACCTGGTCAAGACCCGGTTCATAAATGGGCAAGTCATCAGAATTCCACTGAGCAATTCGTTCAGGGTTGATGTCCACCACCGTCACCTTGTACTGCGGACATTTAAACGCAATCATGGCCATGGTGGGCCCCCCCACATAACCGGCCCCGATGCAAAGGATATTTCTTATAAAAGACATTTCCGGTTTCGCCTCCCCAGGCGGCAAGCCGCAGGTTTAAGTCGCAGAATCATTTTGAACGAAAGTTAGCATATCAGCGCTCTCAAGTCAAAGGGTGCAGGGACAGTTGACAGTGGGCAGGATTTTGAGTAAGAATCGAAGCTCTTTTCCGCACCTTAACAATAAGGGTGCAGTTGTCAGGGGGCAAAAAAGTACGGAGGAGGCTGCAAGATGGGAAAATTCATCGGGGCGCTGGATCAGGGTACCACAAGTACCCGGTTTATTGTCTTTGACCATGGGGGCCAAATCGCAGGGCTGGACCAGGAAGAACACAATCAGATATTCCCCCAACCCGGCTGGGTGGAACACGACCCCATGGAAATATGGGTTAACACACAGAAAGTGATACGGGGTGGGCTTGCCAATGCGGGGGTGAAAGGCGCGGACCTCGCTGCCATCGGCATCACCAACCAGCGGGAAACAACGCTGGTCTGGAACCGGCACACGGGGAAACCCTACGGCAATGCCATTGTGTGGCAGTGCACCCGCACCGACAATATATGCCGGGACCTCATCAAGGACGGGGGACAGGATCGTTTCCGGGAAACGACGGGACTTCCCATTGCGGCCTATTTTTCCGGGCCCAAAATCAAATGGATACTGGACCATATTCCCGAGAGCCGAACGGCCGCACTGAAAGGGGACGCTTTATTCGGAACCATGGAAACCTGGGTGATCTGGTGGCTCACGGGAGGCCCAAAAGGCGGCGCCCACGTGACCGATGTCACCAACGCCAGCCGAACCCTGCTCATGGACCTTGCGACCCTTTCGTGGGACAACCATATTCTGGAGATTCTTGACATCCCGCCACAAATGCTGCCTAGAATCGTGCCGTCTTCCGACGAAGAATTCTGGGGGTTAACGGCTGATGATGGCCCCTTTGAAGAAAAGATACCCGTTTGCGGGGCCCTGGGGGATCAGCAGGCCGCATTGGTGGGTCAGGCTTGTTTTAAAAAAGGAGAAGCCAAGAACACTTATGGCACCGGCTGTTTCCTCTTGCTCAACACCGGCCCCGATCCCGTACCATCAAAGCATGGTTTGATCACAACGGTGGCCTACCAGGTGAGCGGGCAGGAACCGGTCTATGCCCTTGAAGGGTCCATCGCCATAGCCGGGGCCCTGGTGCAATGGTTTCGGGACAACCTGGGGCTAATCAAAACAGCCCCTGACATCGAAGACCTGGCCGGCACGGTGGAGGACAACGGTGGCATGTTCATTGTCCCCGCTTTTTCCGGCCTGTTTGCCCCTTACTGGCGCGACGATGCCCGCGGGGTCATGGTGGGGTTGACCCGCTATATTCACAAGGGCCATATGGCACGCGCCGTATTGGAAGCTTGTGCTTATCAAACCCGGGACATCCTGGAGGCCATGAACAAAGACGCCGGCCAGGAACTGCCCCATCTGAAGGTGGACGGGGGCATGGTGGAAAACGATTTATTGATGCAGATCCAGGCCGATGTGTTGAACGTCCCCGTGATTCGGCCCCGGATCGTCGAAACCACGGCGTTAGGGGCCGCCTATGCGGCCGGGTTGGCAGTGGGTTTCTGGTCGTCACAGGAAGAGTTGCGGCAAAACTGGTCTGAAGATCGTACCTGGCAGCCGATCCAACCTGAAGAAGAGCGGGAAGCCGGCTATAGCAAATGGAAAAGGGCCGTTATGAAGACCTTTGACTGGGTTCAATAGCGCTGTGCGCTTTCTAAAACATTTTCAGGAACGTCTGGGGTTTCTGCCCGCAAAGGCCGTTAAATCCTTTTCGGGCAGCCCCGGAATCTGGATTCATGGGGCGTCCCTGGGGGAAATCCGGGTTGCTGCGGCGATTATCAAATCGTTGCGGGAGAAACTGCCCGGCTGCGCCGTCATTGTTTCAACGGTTACGGAACATGGCCGAAACCTTGCGCTTGAGATCCTTGAAGAAGAGATCCCGGTTGTTTATGCACCGCTGGACCTGCCGGGGTGCGCAATCAAAGCCTTATCCCTTGTACGACCGCATGTCATGGTTTTTCTGGAAACCGAATTATGGCCGGCCTGGATCTTCACAGCCCGCAGACTGGGTATCAAACTGGCCCTGCTCAACGGTCGTATTTCCCCGCGATCACTTAAAGGCTACTTGAAGTTCCGGCCCTTTTTCCGGTCGGTTCTCAAAAACTTTGATGCCTTCAGCATGATTTCCAAAACAGACGCGGACCGTATTCATGCCATGGGGGCACCCTCCGGCAAAATCCGGGTCAACGGAAATGCCAAGTACGATCACACCATCATTTCACGGGACCCTGCCATAGAACGAGAAATGCGGCGAACCTTAAACCTGGCGCCATCCGACCGGGTAATCGTTGCCGGCAGCACGCGTGGCGGGGAAGAGACAATGCTGCTGGAGGCTTACGAAAAAATTCGCTCAAAATATCCGGATATCCTGCTAATACTGGCGCCCAGGCATATCAAACGGGCTTCTGACATTTGCATCATGATTCGCAACCGAGGGTTTAAGTGCCAGCTGAAAACGGAAATCGGTCGGGGGAAAGTAGAACGAACCGCACAAATCCTGGTAATCGATACCTTTGGTGAACTGCTCAGGGTCTACAGCGTTGCAACACTTGTATTCTGCGGCGCCAGCCTGGTTCCTCTGGGAGGGCAGAATCCTCTGGAACCGGCCGTATGGGGAAAACCCATCCTTTACGGACCCCATATGGAGGATTTCCAGGACGCAAAAGAGATGCTGGAGGCCGCGGGTGGCAGCGTGCAGATTTCGGACCCTCGGGAACTGGCGGAAGCATTCCTCGATTTGCTCGGTCATCCTGAAAAAGCCGATACCCTGGGTAACAATGCCAGGGAAGCAGCGTTTCGAACGCAGGCTGCCGCTCACAGGCATGCTGAAATCATCAGAATCCTTTCCGGGAAAAGAACGTTTCAAAGAGGTGTTCATATTGATTCAAACAAACCACAAAATAATTCCCATGCCCATTGATCACGCTGCCATCGATACCGTTTATCAGGCCCTTCCTGAAGAAATCCGGAGCCGGGTGGACCGGGCCATCGACATCATGGTGGACACCAAAAAGAACAACGGTAGAATTGTTGCCGTGGTGGGCAGCGGCCCCAACATCCATGAAGGGGTTACCACCCTGATTGCAGAGCTGATTCACAAAGGCCTCATTGACGGGGTGAGTACCAGTTCCGCCGTGGTGAGTCACGAGATGGCGGGGGCGCTGGAAATGGTCAAACGCGTCTATGGCGACGATCTGGGCGTCGATGCAGATCTCCTTCCCGTTGATGGACGTCTTGAGGTGAGCCTTCTCAAGCTGGATCAGTTTCACGCCTGGGAAAACGAAATTTCTCTGGATATGGATCTTTTCCGCAGGATGATCGGCGCCAGGGGGGATGTGATTACCAAGGTGGCGGGAAACATGGCCTATCCCACCGGACTTCGTACGGAGCGGCTGGCGCGGGACGTTCTCGCTCTGGCCCGACGGTATGGCCTTCCCTTTGAGCAGGTGGCCGGCTTGGGGGCGGACCCCTACACCATGATCGGCGCCGGCGCTCAAAAGCAGGTGCCTGTGCTGGTGACCGTCCCTCAACTGGTGGGGGGCGGAGAAGTGGGCCTGGCGGTGGGGGATTCCATTTCCATCTCACAGAGATGCCGCAGGATCGCAGATCTCATGGAGAGCGCTGATGTGATCATTGAGTCGGCTGTGGCCCTGAGCCAGGAAATTCACGACGGTCCCTTTGAACGCTACACGGGCCACGGCATCTGGGCCCACTGGGAAGGGGACCGGACCTATTCCCTGGCGAAAAAGAAGATCGTGAGGATCGACCTGGATCCGACCCTTGAAAAAGCATGGATGCATGAACGAAAAGACGGCCGGGTATCCGGGGCTGTGGACCGGGGGCTGCCCAAAACAAAATCCATTGGGATTCCCTTTCGAATGGAAATGTCAGGATTCGCCAGGATTCCGGGAAGCCTTCCCATTGTGGGCGATATCGGCGAAATATGGCCCATTCTGGCGGCCCGTGTGTCCGAAGCCCTGGGTGTTCAATTGGATTTGATGAGTTATAAGCAGTCCACCCCCGAAGGAGAGGACTTCAGGAACTGGATCGTTCGCGAGGTTCAACCGCTGGACAGAAACCGCATGTTCAAGGCCCTCAGGGAACGCCCATAAGACCCTTATGAACGCATTTCGGACTGTTACGGTTTGAGCCGTACCCTTTTGAGCTTAACCAAGGTGACCCCCCATCCCGAGGGACCGTCATCCAGCTGGTATTGTGCCACATCCGGGTGTTTTAAAAGGCGCGAATGCACCGTACGGCGGAGCACCCCTTTGCCCTTTCCGTGGATGATCCTGACGTCAAGGATCCCCTTCTGCATGCAGGCCCACAGGTATTCGTCTACCACTGAAGCAACATCTCGGGGGTCAAATGTGTGAAGATCCAGAACTCCGTCCACAGGAATTTCGACGGGATCGGAATCCATCGGAGTCATATCCGATCCATGTCCAGTTGGTCCCCGAACGCTTCCGCCAGCTCGCCGTTCAAAGTCTCGAAATCTGATTCCGATTCAAACTCCACCACCAGTTCCCGGTCATCCAGCACTTTCAGCCGCCCTCTTTTTTTGACGGCCTCAATGGCCTTTTTCACATCGACGGTAACCCATCCCTTCATTCGCATGATGAGTTCATAACCGTTGAAGGCCCGTTCGATGGTCAAATCCACCGTTCGGTGTTTGGCTTCCCAACTGACGACAGCGGGTTTCAAAATGGTGGGGGTAACCGGATCGTGCATGGCGGCACATCGAAACCAGAGTTTTGCGCGAATCATGATATTATCCTCATTTTATCTCAAATGGTGATTTACAGGTATTGTCATTTAATATTTTGAATCTGTTTGCTTGACACACAATAACCCTTTTTTTAATATCCCCAAATTGGAGTTTCTCGGTAATTGGTTTTAAATAACCGTAACAATTAATTCAAGGAGGAATTATGAAAAATCGGATGATGATTGTTGCAACGTTTTTTATCCTGCTGATGACCATGGCTGCAGCACCTGCCATGGGTGAGAACACAAAGCTCTGGGATGTTTACAACAATGTCCTGAAGAAAGCCAAATATGTTGATCTAACCCATGCATTCAACCCGACCATATCAGTTTGGCCCGGTTTTGGACAGGCCAAGTTCAAACCCTCGGTGGCAGGGAAAAAATATGACGGTTATTGCGAAATCGGCGAGGCTTTTGATTACAAAAAACATGGATTTATCGCCACATCCTATGAATTGGTCACAGACCAGTACGGCACCCAGTTAGATCCGCCGGCCCATTTCTACGAATACGGCGCTACCATCAGCGATCTGCCGGCCACCTATGCCATCAGGCCTCTTGTAATTATTGATATTCACGAAAAAGTCAAGAAAGATCCCGGCTATCATGCCACCATCGCTGATATCAAAGCCTGGGAGGCCAAATACGGAAAAGTTCCTGAAGGGTCGGTGGTGGCCATTCGATCGGATTGGTACAAGAAATGGAAAGAAACCGATCGCTTCGCTAAAAAGCCGTTTCCCGGGACAAAGCTGGATGCCCTCAAACTCCTGCATTTGGAACGAAAAATCCTGTTTCACGGTCATGAACCGCTGGACACGGACACCACACCCAACCTGGAAGGAGAAAACTGGTTGCTGAAAAACAACTTCTGCCAGGCCGAGGGAATGATGAATCTGGATAAGGTGCCACCGGCCGGCGCCCTGGTCATGATCGGTTTTGCAAAACCCGAAGGCGGCACAGGCGGTTATGCCAGGTACGTGGCAATTTGCCCGCCGGACTGGAAGTACGGAAAATCCGTCGAAGAACTGCCCGGCGCCCCCTTGCCCAAACAACCCTATCCCAACAAAAGAGACAAAAATGGTGTGCTGAGGCCCACGCCCCCCGGGAAATAGGCCGATGAAACCGTCCCTTGGCCACAATCAGTTGGTCAAGGGGCTGTTTTTGTCGATGGGGGATCTCATGTTTTCTTTACACTTCCACGTCGTAATGCAAAGAAAGCGCCCTTAACTTTACATGAAAAGAGGCTGATGTAAAGTTGTGTGCTTGTTGCTAATGACGTTCAATCCAAAAACAAAGCAAGATAGCGACCAAAAATATAAACTGACTTCGGCCTATTTCCCCCCAACCGGTTAAGTGAATATTTCAGATTTACCCCTTCTTCCTTTCACTTGCCTGGCGTTGTTCATCTTCCCAATCCTAAAAGATCCTTTTCAGGACCTGAAAGCGCGATTATAGGCCCCATTTTGGGCTCCGTTTGTGTCCTTTCTCAAACCATTTCAATCCGTTACCATGGCCCGACCCTGGGCTTGAATAATTATAGCTTTTTGCCGTTCATTGAGTTGAGATTCAACCGAATGCGGCGGGGGCGGCGGGAATTTAGAGATGGTCGATGCCAGGCTTTCCGCGCAAATTGCAAAGCGAAAGATCGAAGAGATCCTGAGTACCGGCGCTGATGCGGTCGTCACCTCGTGCCAGCAATGCGTCAGGACCATGATGACCTATGTGAGGAGGAATAAGATTCCCCTTGAGGTCCTGGATATCACCCAGCTTGTCAGGCGGGCTCTCAAAGAATGAAGGATGGAGACATACGCTTTGAGGGTTCGTTTTTTCTTGATTTTAAAATTTCTTTGTTCTACGGATGACAAATTCGTAAAAAGATGCAAAATTCACAAAAATTGAAACCGGCATATAGCAAAATCAAGCGGTTATATTTGAGTTAATGATATGATCATAATTAAAAATCTGGTGTGAAAGGAGATCAAAAATGGAAAAGGAATATTTTGTTAGAAAATGTGGAATGGTATTGTTTTTAATGTTTTTCTCTTTAAGCAGCGTCTTATTCAGTACTTCAGGGTGTTCCGACAGTGATTCGTCTTCCTCGAAGACCCTGGTGGCCGGATCCGTATGGAGTGATGATAATGGGTCAGGAGCCATTGCAACGGTTACAGAAGGGGAGACGGATATCGAAAACGCTAAGCTTACTGTCAATGATGTTTCCATGTCCTACGGGTTACCTTTGGAATTTCAGACGGATAGCGGATTAGATGTGAAGGTTGTTTTGCCGGTTTATTATGCCGATCTTGGCCAATTGACCTCAGGAGATACTGTTGACTTTGTTGTGAAGAATCCTGTGGGAAGTGTCTTATATCAGCATGCCGCAGTCACGATCCCTGGCAAGGCCACTATCCTTCAACCGATTGAGGGTGCATCCATCAATGTGAATGAAGATGTAACCATCCAATGGGATGAGGGAACGAACGCTGAAGGATATGTAGCGGGCTATCTGGATACAAGCGCTTTTGATGGAGAACCTGTAAGCGAAGATGATGCCGGGACCTACACTGAGTATGTGGGTGCATCCACAACAGAGGCGACTGTCCCTTCCACATACACCGTGGCTGGAGATGCCACATTTTCGGTTGACGCCGTTTCTGGTGATACCGATATCTTTACGTCGGAAGAAGACCCAACCGAATCTTTTTTCATAGTCGGGACTTCGGACTGGATCGAAGCTAAAATAGCAGCAGATGTGACTGCCGCACCCTTAGCCGCAGAAAACCAACCCGCAGAGGATAGGGCATCCCAAGGCCTCAGAATAGTAAAGGAGTACAAGAAAAAGATAGAAGGATTGAGGTTTAAGATGCGCGAATGCGACCCCAATCAGATGCAATCTTCAGGGACTGTTACCGTTGGTTTTAAGTTGAGAGGCTCGTATAGGCTCTCCATCGCTTTTGTGGCGCTCTATGACATGAATGGCAACCAATACGCCTCATGGAACAAAAAACGCCAAAAACGGAAGAGCAAAAAATACTACCCTTCATTTTCAGTCAAACCCGGGACAACTGTGGTTTTTGGCACATTCCAGGCCAGCTATCGTGGGGGAACCTATAGTTATTAATCGTTTCGCAACGAGGCTATGCGCAGTTTTATCCCCATCTTTGGCTGCGAAGGAGGCGAATATGATCATCGCTTTTCCTAAGGAGATAAAGGATAACGAGTACAGAGTCAATGTCATAAACTTTACGATAAGGCTTATAATTCCACAGGGCGACCCCATCTCCAGACACACAGTCCGCGTTAGAACAAATTTCCCGTGTTTTACCAAGACTGTGGTCAGTGAAGGTGCATCACCGCCCGTTCGGCGGCGGCCAGAGCGCCTTCGAGGTAGCCGCCGTTTTCGGTGGCGGTTTCCGTGCCGGCGAAATGAATGGTCCCGTTCCAGATGGCAGTTTGTCCGGCCGGGGGATGATACAGGGGGTGTTCAGCCATCGGTGGCTGGTCGTACTCGGTGGCGGTAAACCGTTCGCGGGCCCAATCCTGATAAAAGCATGTCGTCGGCTGTGCCGCCGGTGAACCGTAGATGCTCGCCAGTTGGGACAAAATCGCCTCAATAAGACGTTGCGGATGGTTGCGCTGCACAGCCGGGATACCGATAAAGCCGGTCAGGCCGTAGGGCCCATGGCTGTTGTTGGACCCGTCGTGGATTTCGCCCAGTGGACCCCGTTCGCTGAACGCCTCGCCCGAAAAGCCCGATTGCCGCCAGAAAGGGTCTTCGTAAAAGGCATAGAATTTGGCCTGACCCGCCATCCACGTACCGGTTTTCAGCATTGCCTGGGTCAGATCAGAGGACAACTCCGGGGTAAAGAGTATGGTGGCCGCGGCCAGGCGCGGGGGCAGAGCGAGAAGAACCCTGCCGGCATTGAATCGTGCCCATGGCTTCCGCTCCAGTTCTCCAACGCTGACCCGCACGCCGACGGACGTTCTTTCGATCTCACAGACTGGATGGTTGCATCGGATGGCGTTTTCGGGAATATCCTCACAGAGTTTTTTGATCAGCCTCATCATGCCGCCGGAAAGCCGCCAGGAACGGGGTTCCGTGGTGTAGCCCCGGAGGGTCTGAACGGTATCGTTGAACCGTTGAAACCGACCCATGCCGTCTTCGAACTGGCGATATCCCTTGAGCCCCAAGGTGTGTATCAGGTGTGCCATTTTCGGGTGGATTTCGGGCCAGTACCAGGAGGGGCCGAGGTCGGCGAAGAATCCCTGATATTCAGAGCATAAAATCCGGCCCCCGATACGTTCCCGGGCTTCGAGAATGACAAAAGATTCATTTTTTCGGGTCAGTAGGCAGGCGGCATAGATACCGCTGAGGCCGCCGCCGATAATCAGCGTGTCGAATGTTTCCGTGTCAATCACCCTTTCCGTTTCAACCGGGTGTTTCTCCAGGTCCTGCACTTGCTTGCGCAGGTCGGGAAGCAAGGAAGATCTCCCACGTTACCGTGTTCAGTTTGTACCATGTTAAACGTGCCGAAGTTCCATAAGATGCCGGTATCACATTTTTTTCAACAACTGGTTGGCGGCGGTGAGCATGGGATCCCATACCGGGCTGAAGGGCGGGGCATAGGCCAGATCGCTCTGACTGAACGCTTCAACGGTCAAACCGGCGTGAAGTGCGACAGCAGGGGCGTTGATCCGATGGGCAACGCCCTCTTGTCCCACCATCTGGACCCCCAGAAGACGTCTGGACTTTCGGTCCCCCACCATATGCACAAGAATGGTTTTTGACCCCGGATGCGCGTGGGCCCGACTTCTGCTTTTGATGGTCACCCAGGCAGGATCAAACCCCGCTTTTAAAGCCTCGTCCCCATTCAAACCCGTACCGGCCACCTGAAGATTAAATACCTTGAAGACCGCTGTTCCAGCAATCCCCTGAAGGCTCACATCCTTGCCTGAAACATGGTCCGCCACGGCCCAGCCCCCCCGGCCGGCCCACAAGGCCAGCGGAACCCAGGTTTTTTTTCCGGTTACCACATGGTAGGCATCGGCGCAGTCACCGGCGGCATAGATATCCCCGTTGGACGTCTGTAAAGACCGGCCCACGGCGATGGTTTTTCCTACGCCCAGTTCAATCCCCGCTTTTTCGGCAAACCGACTGTTTGGCCGAACCCCGATACTGACCAGCACCATCTCTCCTTCAATTGACAGGTCAGGGCATACCACCATCAGGTTGTCATCCGTTTTTTTGATTTCATTAATCTCATGACCCGGATGGAGGTTGACCCCGTTGCCTTCGACTTCTTCTCTCACCATTAACGCAAGTTGCTCATTAAAACGAGGCAGAAATGCGGCCCTGGGTTTTACCATATGGACTTCAATGTTTCTGGCGCGAAGGGCCTCAGACATCTCCAGGGCAATGTATCCCATGCCGATAATGACGACCTTTCCAACGTTCCGTTCACGGATAAACCCCTTTATTCGCTTGCCGTCGGTCAGGCTTTTCAGCCCCATCACGCCGGGAAGATCAACTCCCGGCAAATCCGGCATGATGGGGGAAGCGCCGGTGGCGATGAGGAGTTTGTCATAGGGGACTTCAAAGCTTTCCCCCTTCAGGGTATGGCCGCTGACGGTTTTGGCGGTAGCATCTATGGCCTCCACCCGATGACCGGTTCGGAGATCAATACCCTGCTTTTTCCTGAACACGGGTGCACTTCTGACCACCAGATCATCCATGTCCCGATCCGGATCCGCAATATTGTAGGGCATGCCGCAGGCACTGTAGGAAACATCCTGGGTCTGTTCCAGGACCGTTACGTCCATTTCCGGCTGGTTTCTTTTTGCTCGGCTTGCGGCGCTCATGCCTGCCGCATCTCCCCCAATCACCACGAATTTCATAGTTTTTCCTCCCATTAAAAAAACACCCGAAAGTTTTTATAGCCCTTAGAAATGATTCAGGAAAAGGAATATTAAGGCCCTTTCCCACTTTTTTGCTGATGTTGCTGATGTCCTGGTTAATATGGATGAAATTCCCTTACGCGGAAGGAATTTTCAGCATCGGAGGGAATTTTTCGATATTCGTTGATTGTGAATTTTCCCGTAAACTGGTTCACAAAGGGATGACCGGCCTTGGCCCAGCCCACTATACCGTCTTTGTAAAGGTAGACGTTCTTGTAACCATATTTGTAGAGAAATCCGACTACATATTTGCCCCGTTTGGATGTACGGCACCACACATAGATCTCTGCGTTCGGATCCTTGATTTTCTTCGGAATCGTATACACATGTCCCGAATGGATATGATCGGTCCCTTCAATATGAAAGGCATAGAATTCAGGGTGCGTCCTCACATCAATCAGATAAGCCTTCTTTTTGCCCGCCATGACATCCTGATAAACCTGATAAAATTTGTCCACACCGATAATTTTATCAGGGGGAATCAATGCCGCGAAGCTTGCATTCACCCTTTTTTCTTCGGATTTGAGCGGGTTGTCCCCCGAAAACGCCAGCGTTGCCGTGCTTAGAAACAGAATGATGCCAAGTGTGATTAGAATCCGCTTTTTCATCTTAACCCTTCCGTCTGTAAGATATTAATAAAAAATTCTATTAGACCCTGGAATAATCAATTTTCAACCCCCTCCGTTTTCGGGTCCTTATAATAACGCAAGAGAGTATAAGAGCTGGTCCGATACACGTCAAGGCGGTTTATCAAAGCGTAGCGCATTTCCAAAAGCGACCGCCTCAACCCATGTGAAGATCCCCCCATTCATATTGAACAATGGCCACCAGAACCAGGGCCGCGGTTTCAGCCCTCAGAATCCGGCTGCCCATGGAGACCGGTATAAAACCGGCGTGCTGAGCGGATGAAACCTCTTCCGGCGTAAACCCTCCCTCAGGGCCCACCATCCCCGTAAAGCTCATTGACGGTTCATGATTTTGAAGCAAATCCTTCAGGTCCCGTGATGTTTCTTTTTCCCACAGAATCACTCTGAGCCCGGGAGCTTTGCTAAATAACGCCAGTTGTCTGTCAAAAGATTCCGGTGGCCCGATTTCAGCGGGAATATCCCTGTTGCATTGCTTTGCGGCGCTGTGAGCGATTTCTCGCCAGCGGTTGCGTTTTTTCTGATGCCTGTCCGCTTTCAGATGGACGACGCTTCGAGAACTGAAGAAAGGGGAAATTCGGGTAACCCCCAGCTCGGAAGTTTTCTGAATGAGATAATCCATGGGGCCTGATTTGATCACGGCTTGGCACAGGGTGATCTCGAGCGCCGGCGGCGGCTCATGGTCTAGAGACTTCTGGATTCGAACTTTTACGGCCTCACGGGAAACCGATTGGATCTCAGCCAGAAACCGGCCCCCTTTTCCGTCCAGGAGAACCAGAGCGTCGCCCCGCCCCATTCGCAGCACCCTGGACATATGGTGAGCTTCACGGCCCTTAATCACGCAGAAATCGTCCTCTATCTCAAGATCTTCAACCAGAAAACGCCTTAAGGAAATATCACTCATCACCCTTCCTTAAAACCATGCAGGCCCATTCGTCTTCGTAAAGCCTGTGGACGGCCAAAAAACCTGTCGCAGGCAGGGCTTCCTCGACCCTTTCCACCTGGTCCGTCAAAATACCCGAGACCACCAGGTGGCCGCGGGTTTCGACCAGCCGGGAAAATACCGGCATGAGCCGGAGAAGTTCCCCCAGAATCAGGTTTGCGCATACCAGGGAAAAACGGCCCTCTATCGCTTCAATTCCCGTTCCGGAAAGTGTAATGGCATTTGCATCGCCATTCAACCCGATGTTCCGTTCGGCCCATCGCACCGCTTCGGGGTCAACATCAATGGCTTCAATTTTCCTAAATCCCAGCTTCGCCCCGTAAATGGCCAGGATGCCGCTCCCCGTGCCCACATCCAGAAGGGTTTGCGCCCTTTCGGCCTCAAAGGATTCCATGGCCCGAAGGCACATTTTGGTGGTGGCATGCTGCCCCGTTCCAAATGCCGGGCCCGGATCAATGCGGATAATATGCGTTTCTTCAGCATGAGACGTCAGTTTCTCCCAAACCGGCAGGATCAGAAGTTTGGGGCTTATACGGACGGGACGAAAAAAACGCCGCCAGTTTCGTTGCCAGTCCTGATTTTCGATTTTGCTCAGCCTGAAACCGGGAGCGTTAAGGTGGGTATGAATCAATGACAGTTAGCCCAGGTATATAGAAATCCGGTTTTGGATATCCTCCGGGCTTTTTTCTAATGGCAGATATGCCTTCAGGGTACGGTTGCCGAAATCCTCAAAGACCAGCCCCGTGCAGCCCAGATCAAAAAAAAAGGCGCTCAGAGGATCTTTCAACTCAGGCACCGCGTCAATGGCAATTTCCAGCCACCCTGGATTTTCACCATGGGAAATAACCAAATCAGTCTCCGGTTCAGGGCCCCATCCCCGCCGACAATGCGGTGGGAATGGGGATTTTTATTTTAGGCCTTTTGAAAGACGAAATTCAACTGGCCGTTGCTCAAGGTGTTGGGCCGGGTGGTCATCTCCATGCCCACCTGAATTTCTTCTTCAGGAACTTCGTCGGCAATCCTGCCGAAGACCTTGTAATCACCATAATCCAACAACGCAATGGCATAGGGGAGATCATCGCCGAACCCGATGGGCGCGTACTCCAGTTTGCTGTAGGAAACCAGCTTGCCTTTTCCGGCCACCTCAAACCATTCCATATCGCTGGACAGGCACTTGGCGCAATCGGACCGGGGCGGAAAATAAACCGCATCACATTCCTTACACCGGGTCCCCATGACTTTTCCTTCCTCCAGCTGACTGACAAAGTCGTTGACCTTGGTGATGGCGGTAAAACTCACGGTTCCGAATTTCTTGAATCGATCATCCACTTCTCTTTTCTTTCCCATGATATTACCTCCCCAAAATGCTGACGTTTCCGTACAGACCCACACCGCCGATATTATGAACCAGCCCGATCTCCGGATCTTTGACCTGAATGTCACCGGCCTCACCCCGCAACTGGAGCACGATGGTTCTGATCTGTGAACCGCCGGTGGCGCCGATGGGATGCCCCTTGGACAACAGACCACCGTCCACATTGACCGGGATGCTCCCCTCTTTATAAGTCTCTTTGCCCTTGATCAGCTCTTTTCCTTCTCCGGGCTTTGCAAAGCCTAAATTTTCATAGGCCATCATCTCGGCGATGGTGAAACAGTCATGGACTTCCGCCACATCCACATCTTTGGCGGTAATGCCGGCCATCTTGTAGGCCTGCGCCGCCGATTCCTTTGCCACCGTCAGGCCCGAGAACAGATCTCTTCCGGCCAGGTTGACGGCGGTAGATGCTGATCCCAGGCCCAGTATCCACACCGGCTTTTTGGAGAAGGCCTTTGCCCTTTCTTCGCTTGCAACGAGAATACAGGAACTGCCGTCCGCATTGGCGCAGCAATCCCCCACCCTGAGAGGGGATGCCACAGGATTCGACATGGGGCTGTTCGGATCCGAAAACATTTCAAAGGTCACGGGTTTGCGATATACGGCTTTTTCGTTCAACTGACCGTAGGTGGCGGCTTTCACGCGAATGAGCGCCAAATCTTCGGGGGTGGTACCGTATTCCGCCATATGCCGTTTGGCATACATGGCATAGTATGCCGGCATCATGGTGCCGAAGGTACTCTCCCACTGAATGTCCGCGCCCCGGCCCATCCGTTCCTGGCTTTCGGCCGAGGAAATCTCCGACATTTTCTGAAAACCCACCACGGCCACCACATCGTGAAGACCTGACTTTACCAGTGAATAAGCGAACCTTAACCCCATGCTGCTGGAAGAACACAGGCTTTCCAGGTAACAGGTGGGCTGCGGCGTGAGCCCCAGGTATTCCGCAAAGACGCCCGCAGGGGACCTCTGTTTGTCATATTCCGGGGCCGAACAAATGATCGACGCATCAATATCCTTATTGGATATTTGAGCGTCCTGCATGGCCTCCTTGAATCCTTCAAAGGCAAGTTCCCTGATGGACCCGGGGTATCCACGCACGAAAGCGCTTTGACCAACTCCGATGATTCCTACTTTACCCATTATAACCTCCAAGTCATATGCTTTCTTAAAAAAACACTGAAGTTCCGGTGTTTACAATCATTGATACCAGAATTTACCGAGGACGAATTATAGGGAATGATCGCTAACGGGTCAAGAAGAAACAATTTTCTTCACGTCTCCCGGTTTGTAGAACAGCGCCAGAATGGCGCCCGAAAGGATAAGCCCACCGGCGAAAGAAACCCCAAGGGCGAAAAGGCCTGCGTCACCCATCATGCCGATACCCATGGGAATGGCACCGGCCCCGATTAAAAAAGCAGCGGGTACGGTCAGGGATACGGCGACGTTTCTTGAACTGGCGGGACCGATGGCGGACAGTGCCGCAAAACCCGGCGGAAAAAAGCAGACGGCCACAACGGGCTGCAAAAAGACCATGAGGACCAACCATGATCCTGTCAAAGCACCCAGGAGAACGGTTGCCAGCCCCGCCAACAGAAACACCCCGCTCATGGTCAATCCGGGACCCATCCGATCCGTCATCCACCCGGCCAAAAACGCCATGAACATGCCTGATATCCGTGATAGCGCCACCAGGGTATTGGCCCAGTTTCGCTCCAAACCGTGCTGGGCCACCAGATACAGCGGCAGCATGGTATAAATCCCCAGGGTGGCGCAGATACCGTAGGAAAACAAAACCATCATGATCCAGAAGGACTTTTGGGAAAAAAGGGTTTTGACGGACAGAAAATTCGGCGCTTCACCGGGAAAATCCCCACCTTTGAAAAAAAGAGAAAACAAGGCCCCCGTCAAGATAGAAAAGACCCCAAGAAAAACCAACACACCCCGCCACGAAAACCACATCATCAAACACTCCGCCAGCAGGGGTGCTATAAAAAAACTCAAATTCGGGGCCAGTTCGTGGGTGGCGATGGCTTTTCCCCAGTGCCTGACATTGACCAGTACCGTCAGGGAGGCAAGCCCGGAGGGGAGGTAGAGCCCTGCGGCCAGCCCCAGCAGAAGCAATCCCCCTCGAATGCTCCAGATGCTGTGGCACAAAGCAATACCGAGAAGCGAACCCCCGACGGCTATGGCCGACAAGACAATGGTTTTTTTGTGCTGAAGACGCTTGGAGACAAAACCGGAACCCAGAAGGGAAACGGAATACCCCATGCTGACAAAAAGAAAGAGAGAGGCCGCTTCAACGTGGGCCAGCCCCAGATCTTTCTGAACACTGGACAGCAGGGGTGCAAAAATAATTCTGGATATGAAATTCAAAAAGAAAATATGGGTTAACAGGAGGATCGGGCCCAGGAATGCGCTGAATTTGGCCGCCTCAGGTTCCCCACCGGTGCGCGCCTCCCGGATTTTTGAATGTTTCATTTTTCTTGCATTCTCATGGTCATCAATGATCCGTCAGCCTTTATGAGGCGGTTAAACTGCCGCCTTGAAATCGCTTTTCTATTTTGGTAAACGTGAACCGTGTGATTATGGATAAGCTTTTTCTAAACCTCATAGGGATTAAAACATCCATGAAATCCTTTCAAAACAGACTGCTGCTGACAAAAACCAAAGCCCCCGAACTGAATAACGTTACCGTAATGGCATCAAAGGGGTTGGGACGAGTGTGGATCTTCAATGTCAATTTCTGGCTTCTTCTTGGCATTGTGACGGTCCTTGTGCTCTATTTCCTGTTCTCTTTGCTGGTGTTAGTTTGGTATTTCGACGGACAACATCAGGAAAACCTCCTGGGAAAACTTGAAAAAGATTTCCAGGAAACCCAGAGTGCCCTTTATCAGGCAAGACAGCGGTTGAAGTTCGTGGAAAATTACATTGACCCCTCAAAGATACCCGCCGAAAGCCCCAAAAAACCGGCACAACCCCAATTGCCCCCCGGCGACAACAAAACATCAACCGGCAGCAGCAAAATGCCGGCAGAATTGGGTATTCAGAAGTCCGTTGTCAGCATTAAAGAACTGAAAATAAACCGTCGAGGGGGCAACTTATCCGTTAATTTCAAGCTGGCCCGGTCCAGCCCCGGCCACTCACCCATCCGGGGATATCTTTTCATCATTGCAGTGGATCGGTCAACAGATCCGCCGCAGCTGAGGCCTTCGCCGAAAGCAGCCTTTGAAAACGGAATGCCCGTCAACCCAAAAAAAGGCCAGTCCTACAAAATAAGGAATTTTCGACGAATTCGAACCAAATGGTCTTTTGCCTCGGCTGAAAAAATACCCTCGGAACTCAGGATACTGGTTTACGACAGATCGGGCGGTCTTCTCCTGAAAGAGGATTATCGCCTGGAAAAGGATCAAAATTCCTGATTTTCGGGCACGTAATCCAAGACGATCACATCATCCCACGGATCGGCCTTTTTAACCTTTACCAGGATTTCCTGCCCTTTGGAAAATATGATGCCGTCCTGACGCTTGAAATCCGTCACCATGAGAAAATCCGTCAAAACAATCCTGTATTTGTTTTTGAATTCATCCAGTACCAGGGCGTTAAATGTTTTGCCCGGGTTCATCCCCAGATATTTCAAAGTCCAATAGCGCAAACGGTTTCGCTGGATGCGCCCCAGTGTCTTGACCAGGGGTTCGACGGAAACCCTGATCTCTTCCAGGTCTTCTTCATTGTAAATGGGCGTGCTTTTCCCGAGAAAACGGGTTAATTGCCGCTGTACAATAAGGTCAAGATATCTGCGTATGGGCGAGGTGGCCTGGGTGTAATTTGGGACCCCCAGACCGCTGTGGGGCTTTGGATTCGTGCTGACATGAAGAGGGCTCAGTTTTCTTCGCTGTTGAAATACATAAAAAATATATCCTTTTTCATCCAGTGGCAACTTTTCCGTTGGTTGCGATTGTGCCCTGAACAATACGGGAATGTTATTCTTCCGGCAAAATTCAGCCGCCAGTTCATTATAAAGGATCATGAGCTCCGCAATAATCATTCGGGACGGTGAGTCCTGTGGTACCAATTCCAGGTTCAGGAGACCCGCTTCATCAATGTCCATTTCCAGTTCAGGCAGAGAAAGATTCATGGCACCGCGGTTCATCCGGTTTTGGCGAAGCACTTCCGCCAATCGGTGCAGTTCTCGAAATTGGCTCTCCTTCAAAAGGCTTTCATTAACATCACTGTAGTTCAGTTGCCGTTGAACCCGAATCATGCTGGATGTAAAACGATATTGCAGCAGGGACCCGCCCTGGTCGAACCTTGCCAGAAGAGAAATGGCCGGACGATCACACCCCTCTTTCAGGCTTAACAAATCCTGGGAAAGATCCTCGGGAATCATGGGGATTTGTCTTCTGGGTAGATATAGAGACGAAGCCCGGTCTCTTGCCGCGACGTCAATTGGACTGTCCTTTTTGATCACCGCCGCCACATCAGCAATATGGACGCCGATTCTCAACTCATTATCAAAAATTTCTACGCTGATGGCGTCATCAAAGTCATGGGTTTTTGGCCCATCAATGGTCATAATGGGCAAGGACCTCAGGTCTTCACGCCGGTTTTCAGAAAACCCTGAAACCGCAAGGCGCGCAGATTCTTCCAGTTGCGTGGTCGTAAAAGCGGTCTCCACCCCTGATCGAAGCAGATCAAGGGGTTCGTCCTCTTCCCATTCACCCAAGGCTATGAGCAGAGATCTGGCCTCCCGGATATCTGTTATGCCCGCATACGAAAGCAATTCCCTGCCATATTTGAAATCATCGGCATCGGCACCGTAAAGCGCCAGTTGAATTAAAAGCTGGATAATATCTTTGCTGAAATCCGGCTCCTTGGTTTGTTTTCCCTGATGCACTTCTTTGAGCCACCTGCCACCCCGTTCAAGTCGCTCCGCTCTTTCGGCAGCCTCCTCTTCCAGCCGGATAATCTGTTCGACACGATCTTTCGAGTTTGGCAGAAAGAGCCCGTTTTTCATCTTGAAATAGAGCCGGTTTTCAAAAAGTGCCCGGACCACAGCCGAAAAGTGATCCTCGGTGGCGTCTTCGCCGAAAGCCAGCTGCGCCAGGTAACGGTAATCAAAAATTTCCTCCTCATCCCGAATCAGCTCCCACATTTCCTTGACGTCAATCTCTTTTTTCAGCTTTATCCGCAACAATTCTATCTGCTGCAGCTTCTGAAGCAATTGATCCCTTGGTTGTGCCACATCAATTTGGGCCCCTGAAACGAGCAGTGTCCTTTTCGGGGAAAGGTTCACTTCCCGGTTGGCGGGCGTCAGCAGATGTAGCCGATTCCCCTTGTCCTGCAAACAGACGGTACAAATCAATCGGCTCTGATCAATATATTCGACAATGCTTCCAACGGCCATATTTGAAAATCACCCATATCCTTTCGAGGAAGTTTTCAGGATTTCTAGCAGGTGGGCAGGGTTCTGTCAACTGATCATGGGTGGGCCAAATTTCGGGAAAAACATGATTTTTGCTAATCCCGTTGCCATTTCCCACAATTGCTTTCCCAAAACGCTTTTGCTAGAATGAACTCATTTTGAAATTTGAGGTAAACCATGGGTGAATCAATTTACGCGCAACGGGCTGGGGCACTTGTCCAATTATTGCAGTCATCCCCTGAAATCGGTTGCGACGGGGCCTGGATTATCAAACCCGAAAACCGGCGTTATCTTTCAGGCTTCAGTTCGGAAGACAGCCAGTTCACCGAATCCTCGGGGTCCCTTCTGATCAATGGCACAAAACGTCTGCTCATAACGGATTCCAGGTATACGCTTGCCGCTGAAAGTGAGGCAGCGGCGTTCAACGTGTATACACTTAAGAAAAGTTTTGTGGATGATATCCCCGATTTTACAAAAGGATTTAACCTGCACAATCTTGGCTTTGAAGAAGATTTCGTGACGTGGGATCTACACCGAAAGACCGCGGAAAAGCTCGCCCTACTCTCACCCCCGGCCGCATTGACCCCTTTGAACGGCGTGGTGGAGAATATGCGCGAAATCAAAGAAGATCGGGAAGTTGAAGCCCTCGAAAATGCGGCGGATATGATTTCAGACATCCTGGATGAGGTCATTTCGGCTCTCAAACCGGGTGTAACAGAGAAAGACGTGGCCTGGCAGATCAAAGGCCTGGCAAAGGAGGCCGGTGCGGAAGGGTTGTCTTTTCCATCCATTGTGGCATCAGGCCCCAACAGTGCGCTGCCCCATGCGGTTCCCTCAAACCGAAAAATCCGGTCTCGAGAGCCGATTATCCTGGATGCCGGGGTTCGACTGAATGGTTACTGCTCCGACATCACACGAACGGTCTTTGTGGGTGAACCGGATGACACTTTCAAGACCATTTACCGCACGGTTCGGCAGGCGCAACTGGTGGCCCTGGAAGAAATCCACCCTTCAGCAGAAAGCACCCAGGTGGATGCCGTCGCCAGAAATATTATTGCTGATGCCGGTTTCGGTGCATACTTCGGACACGGCCTGGGCCACGGGGTCGGCCTTGCCACCCATGAAAGGCCAAGGCTCGGGCCCAGAAACGCCGTCCTGTTGCGATCAGGAAACGTTTTTACCGTTGAACCGGGCATCTACATCCCGGGCAAGGGAGGGGTGCGCCTTGAGGAGATGGTTGTTCTGGAAGCTGAAGGACCCAGAATTCTGACCAAAAATGATCATTTCTATGATTTTTCGTAATTACCGGCCCCGCCATTGCAGGTTCAGAACATTGCGGGTCGGATTGATTTTGGCGGTCTCAAGGAAAAAGCAGAGGTCAACAGGTGTACGATCTGGTAGATGAATTCATCACCTATTTGCAGGTTGAGCGGGGTCTTGCTGAAAACACCATTCAGGCCTACAGTCGAGATCTCGTCCGGTTTATCACTTATCTGGAAAGCCGGAATTTAAACCCCGTTAAGATTTCCCGAACTCAAATTCGAGACTACCTGGGAAGCCTTTCCCTTGAGCTCTCCAAAAGGTCCCAGGCCCGGAATATCTCCGCCATCAAAACGTTTTTTCGGTTTCTTGTTTCAGAAGACAGAATGAAAGAGAATCCTGCAAGGCTTCTGGAAACACCGCGTATCCAACAAAAACTGCCGGATATCCTGAGCCTCGATGAAGTTGAGCAACTCCTTTCACAGCCGGACATCACAACACCCCTGGGGCAGCGCGACAGGGCCATGCTGGAACTCCTTTACGCCACCGGACTGCGGGTATCGGAATTGGTACATCTCAGGTTGCTTGACGTCAATTTGGAGGCCGGTTATGTGAAGACCCTGGGAAAAGGGTCAAAAGAGAGACTGGTGCCGTTTGGTGAAAAGGCGCTTCAAGCCCTACAGTCGTATCTTTCTGACGGGCGACCGGCCCTGCTCAAAGATGGCCATCCCCCTTACCTGTTTTTGAACTTCAGGGGAAAATTATTGACGCGGCAGGGCTTCTGGAAAATCATCAAGAATCATGGTAGAATGACAGGTATTAAAAAAATCATCAAACCGCACGGATTGCGGCACTCGTTCGCCAGCCATCTCCTGGAAGCTGGTGCGGATCTACGTTCTGTTCAGGTGATGCTGGGGCATGCCGACATCACCACCACCCAGATCTACACCCATGTGACGAGAAAAAGGCTCAAGGAACTACACGGGACATGTCATCCGAGGCCGTAACATTTTTTTCCGATTTAACGCTGCCAATTGCCGCTTGCCGTTATGGGCACCGGATGTTCATAGAAGGTTTACTCAGACGGAACAGATGAAAATGGGAAAGGTTATTGATCTCCATAACAAGCGCAAGCGGCCCTCGGAAGGGTTGACTGCACCTGAACCGTGGCGGTTTCGAAAGGGGCTCTGGCGGACGTCTCGCTTCGTTCAAATGCGATCAGGTCTGGCAGAAACCCTTGAATACAAACCGGAAGGATTGGCCACACTGCCCCCTCATTTTTCCCTCAAAGGGGGAATGTCCTTTACCATTCGATCCATGTATGTGAATCGCGGAGATGAAAAAAAGATGCGGGAAATTTATTACCTGGTTGGTTTGACCGATTGTATGATTAACCAGGTTCATCCGATTTTGAGGACGGATCTTTTATGGGCCATGTACAAGACGGTATTTTCCATGAAGGAAGCGCTCAAAGTCCACTGGCACGGCAACCTTGACCAGGTCCTGCTTCCCCTTGATCTGGAATTTTTTGATGATATTTCCTACCGCGCGTCATTGACGAAAGCGGAGACCATGAAAGAATTGTACCAGGCTATCAGGGAGGGAACCGACGAAATGTTTGATATCCTTTCCCTCGAATACACATTTTTCAGCCCATGGATGGGGGGATAATTTTGGAAAAGCATTATCGTTCGACCGACATGGAAACCTCTGAAGCCTTCCTGGAAACCATTTTTGACGGCATCAGCGAAGAAATCATGGTAGTGGATGAAAACGGTATCATTCAGGATGTCAACCGGGTTTTCCTGGATGAACGCGGGCTCTCAAAAGAGGCGGTTCTGGGTAAAAAATGTTATGATATCAGAAAGATGTCAGGAGCCCACTGTCACTTGAAGGATCGGGACTGCCCCCTTCAAAAAACCAAAGAAACCGGCGGGAAGGTGGAAGTCAACATTCGGCACGGCCCGGAAGGGGAAGATTCGAAGGTCTTACGCCGGATTATGTACCCGGTCACAAACCGTAAAACGGGTGAACAATATTATGTTGAAATCTCAAGGGATGTCACGGAATACCGGAACCTCCTTAACAGATTGAGGGCCTCGGAGAAGAAAGTCCGGGCCATCCTGGATACGGCAACGGATGCCATCATCAGCATAAACGAGGATCAGGAAATCGTACTGTTCAACAACGCGGCGGAACAGATTTTCGGTTACAAGAGAGAGATGGTTCTGAAAAAGAATCTGAGCATGCTCATTCCGCCGAAATATGGCGATCATTCCGCCTTTGTCAAAAGATTTTTAGAAAAGAAGGAACCAAAATTCGTGGGCAAGACCCAATCACTGACCGCCTTTCGCAAGGATGGTGAGGAATTTCCCATAGAGTTGGGATTGAGCTTTCATGAAATGGATAGTGCATACACATTTACAGCCATTATCCGGGATGTATCCGTTCAGAAAAAACTGGAAGAGAAGCTGCTTCGCGCAGGACGTCTTGCAGCCGTTGGGACCACCGTAGCGCACGTGGCCCATGAGATCAAAAGCCCGCTTATGATTATTGGCGGGTTCAGCTATCAGATCCGGAACAGCCTGGAAGATGAAAACGCCTTAAAAAAACTGGACATGATCCTTGATGAGGTCAGGCGGTTGGAAAAGCTGGTCGCCAGCCTGGGAGACTTCACAAAGGTCTACAATCTGGTAAAGCGACCGGCTGACGTCAATTCCGTTATTCAGGATGTATTGAAAATTTTCAGGGGTATATATCCCCCCGAAAAATATCCCATGCACGCCGAACTGGCACCCAATTTATCCGAAATCCAATGTGACCCGGACAAACTGAAACAGGTGGTTATCAATATTATTACCAACGGCGTTGAAGCTATGGAAGACGCTGGAACGATTACCATAAACACAAAAGAATCCTCCGGTGGTGTTGAAATTCAAATTCGCGATGAAGGGGTCGGCATCAGTGAAGAAGATATCCTTCACATCTTTGAACCTTTTTATACAACCCGGGATCGCGGTTCCGGATTAGGCCTGGCCATATCCTACAAGATTGTGGAAGCTCATGGGGGGGAGTTGTGGGCGGAGAGCGTTAAAGGAAAAGGGACAACTTTTTTCGTGCGTCTGCCGGGTTGATGTGATTTTCCCTATTTTTTTAATTGACATTGTTGCGAAAAAAACTATCTTTATTGAATTGCCGCGGGGTGGAGCAGTCTGGTAGCTCGTCGGGCTCATAACCCGAAGGTCGTTGGTTCGAATCCAGCCCCCGCTACCAAAAACAAATTCAAGGGTTTAGATGAGAATCTAAGCCCTTTTTTATTGCCCTAAAACACCGAGCCCTATGCCCAGCAAGGAAATGGGCCTTTTTATGGGGGTTTATCCCTCTAATCGAAAATGAAATCAGGATTATTCTTTCAGGATGCAGCCGCTTTGCCTGTGTCGTGGTTGACACCGGGATATTATTGACAAAGGGTGTCAGTTACACATTATGCGTCTATGGCACGCATCGCACGAGTCGTCGCTCCCTGAATTGGACTGAATTGGAGTTCAGTACAAGGTTTCAATTTCATAGGCCTTGAAAACTGTATCTGCCGTGACGATGACAAGTTGATGGATCTGGGCTGTGGCAATGATCATTCTGTCGCACGGGTCGTTATGAACGGAGGGCAGTTGGGTTGAACGGATGCAGATTTCGAGGTCCAGGGGAAGAACCTGAAGGTCGTGATGTTTGACGATGACATTAAACCAATCGGAAGGGGGCACCGGCAGATCAAGTTTCCCCTTTTTATGTTTAATGCCAACCTCAAAACCACTGATGGTTGAAACGTAGACAAAAGGTGCCTCTGCCAGTCTCTTCAGAACATCCGGGGACAATTGCCCACCGCCCTGGGCCAGCCAGAGAAGAGCGCAGGTATCGAGCAGCATCAGGTTGTCTCCGGCCATTCATCAGGGGTTAAGGGTTCCGTTGGATCGTATTTGATGTTTATGCCGCTCATGACGGGGTGCGGTGTAATACGGTCCTTACGCTTGTGAGGCACCAGGTCGGCCACGGGTTTCCCATTTCGGCAAATAAAAATCCTCTCACCCGTTTTTTCAACCTGGGCCAGGAGCGCGGAAAGTGTTGTTTTTGCTTCATGCACGTTGACAGACTTCATCGGTCCCCCCGATTATTCGATGGCATTTGTATTAGATTAGTCCAGTTGACTAAGCTTGTCAAGTTGAATGGTTTACATGGCCATAATTGACATGGTTGGTAACCATTCTTATTTTTACGGCTCTTCAAACAATACCGACAAAGTCGTCGAAGGTTTTCGTTTTGTGTCCTTATACGCCCTGGGGGTCTTCTGTTGAGATCAATAATGTTTAAATTCGGGAAAAAAGTAACACCGTTTCCTTGTTTCTTACTGTGTCTTGCGGTGCTTTTTCTGCCGGTTTTCTTTTCTTCAAGTGCCTGGTCTGCCACGGCTTCCGTTAAGTCGGTGCAGTCCTATGAAAGCTACGCGCCGGGGGGGACTTACCCGGTTGTGTTTCAGGTTCAAATCCAGTTTCCATGGTTTCTGCACGGCCCCGATAAATCTCCGGAAAATCCTTTTCCCACCGGCTTTCAGTTTTCAGAAGCTCCCGGGGTCAGCATCAGTGATATTCAGTTTCCTCCCACCATTGAGAAAAAATTCTCCTTTACGGACAAATCCGTCGCTGTCTACGCGGGTAAGATCACGGTGCGGGGAATGCTCAAGGTGGGTGATGGCGCACCGCAAGGAAAACAATCAATCAAGGGTCAGCTTGCTTTTCAAGCCTGTTCAGCCAATGCCTGCCTGCCCCCTGAAAACGTCTCCTTTATTTTTCCCGTGACCGTTGCAGCGCCGGGGAATGGGGGTAAACCCCTGAACCCGGAGATGTTCAAAGTCGCAGAACCCACCCCCGTTTCAGAGAAAAAAGCGGGCGGATGGCAAACGGGGGCGGGCCTCTGGCTAACCCTCCTGGGCATTTTTCTGGGGGGTCTTGCACTGAATTTGACCCCTTGCGTCTATCCCCTCATTCCCATTACCGTTTCCTATTTCGGGGGGCAGGGCGGACGTATGGGAGGAATCCCCCTGGTCCACGGCGTTTTTTACATCCTGGGACTTGCCATTACCAATTCGGCCCTGGGGGTAACCGCCGCCCTTTCAGGCGGTATGTTGGGTTCTGCGCTGCAAAGTCCCATTGTCCTCGTGGTGGTGGCGGCGATCCTCGTTGCGTTGGCGTTCAGTTTTTTCGGTTTCTGGGAGTTGCGCATCCCCGCTGGCCTGACAAACATGGCCGCCAAGAATTTCGGCGGGTATTTCGGCACCCTTTTCATGGGGTTGACCCTGGGCATTGTGGCAGCCCCCTGCCTGGGTCCGTTCATCCTGGGACTTCTGACCTACGTGGGACAGAAAGGGGACCCGCTACTGGGGCTCCTCTATTTTTTCGTGTTAAGCATTGGCATGGGGCTTCCCCTGGCGGTTCTAGCGGTTTTTTCGGGCTCGGCGGATAAACTGCCCATGTCGGGGACATGGATGATATGGATTCGCAAGGCCCTTGGATGGGTCCTGGTGGGCATGGCCGGGTATCTGCTTCTGCCCGTGCTTCCCGGAACCGTTTCCAGGACCATGCTTTATGCCCTGATAATAGCAGCGGCCGGCCTTCACCTGGGGTTTCTGGACCCTGAAGGGAAAAATCAACGGCCCTTCTCCCTTATTAAAAAGGGCGTGGGCGTTGTGCTGATTGTGGCAGCCGCCATCCTCTGGTTTGCGCCTTTTGACGGCCACCATGGACCCGGCGTGGGGTGGCAACCCTATTCACCGGAGCGCCTGGCCAGCGCAACCAAAACTGGAAAGCCGGTGATGCTCGATTTCTATGCGGATTGGTGCAGTCCCTGCCGCGCTCTTGAAGAGGATGTGTTTACAGACCCTGAAGTTTTGAAGTTGAGCGGGCAGTTTGTGATGCTCAGGGTGGATTTGACAAAACGGCATCCACAGCAAGAGATCCTTCAAAAACAATACCATATCCGAGGGGTGCCGACGGTTCTGTTTATCAATAGAAAGGGTGCCGAAGAAAAACCGTTGCGGATCGAGGCATATGTCAGGAGTGGTGAAATGATCAGGCGTATGCAACAGGCTTTGAGCAAATAACGCCAACGGAAAGCTATCTTGAAAGATATCTCAACTCCTTTTTCCCTCGCTCCTCTCTAACAAAGTAAAAAAGAATGCCGCCGGCAATGAAGAAAACAGCGACGGATGCAATGCTGATCCTGGACGCCGTATGGCTGCCGTAGCCCAAAAATCGGACGAAAAGTCCCGTACCGCCCATTAAAACAGGACCGATGATGGCGGAGAACTTGCCCACCATGTTGTAGAAACCGAAGTACTCGGCGGATTTGTCCACAGGGATGAGCCGGGCATAATAGGAACGGCTCAGCGCTTGGATTCCCCCCTGAACCAGCCCCACGATAATGGCCAACACATAGAACTCCGTACTGCTTTTCATGAAAGCGGCCCAAATGGTTACAAACAGATAAATGGCAATGGCCAGAAAAATGGCGGGCCTTGTCCCGAATTTCCTGCCCAGAAAGCCGAATCCGATGGCCGAAGGAAAACCGACAAATTGAGTAATCAGAAGCGCTGAAATAAGATCTTTGGTCTCAAATCCTATGGAGATGCCGTAATCCACAGCCATTCGAATAACGGTGTTGACCCCGTCAATGTAAAGCCAGTACGCCAGGAGAAAAAGGAAAATGGTTTTCAGGTGCCGCACTTCCTGAAAGGTTTGGATGAGTTGCCGAAATCCGGCTTTGACCGGCCGGCTGTTCTTTATCCGGATAGCCCGCTGCCCAGGTTCCCGAACAAACAAAAAAATGGGAATGGAAAATATCGCCCACCAGAAACCCACCATCAAAAAGGAGAACCGGACCGCTTCTCCCGCACCTGAAAAACCAAAGGTCGCCGGTTGCAGGGTCATCCAGACATTGAGGGCAAAAAGAAGACCGCCCCCCAGGTATCCCATCGAGAACCCCAGGGAAGACACCATGTCCATTTTATCATCGGTTGTAATACCGGTGATCAATGCATCATAGAAAATATTGCCCCCTGAAAAACCCACCGTAGCCAAAACGTAAATCAGTATGGCCAGGGGCCATTTTCCCTGTGATACCAGAAACAGGCCCATGGTCATGAGGATGCCCATAACGGCAAAAAACAAAAGAAACTTTTTGCGGGCACTTCCCCTGTCGGCAATGGCGCCCAGAACAGGCGCGGCGACCGCCACCACGACCCCGGCAATGGAATTACCGAGGCCCAGCCGGGCCGTGCTGACAGTGGCATCAGCACCGAGGCTCCAGTATTGTTTAAAGAACACGGGGAAAAAACCGGCCATAACCGTGGTGGCAAAGGCTGAATTGGCCCAGTCGTACATGGCCCATGCGAAAATTGCTTTTTTCCCGTCCTGTTTCATGGAAGCAGACTAACTTTAAAACGGACCATTGGCAAGTTGCGATTTAAGGGACATGAAACCATTTTTTCCTTGACATGAAAACAGGATTTCGTATAGGTTCCCCTAACAAAAAACCTTAGGGGGAAGTGTCGCACTGGGCATCGCGAAACTAACGTTTGTTATGAATCTAGACAACATCCTTTCAGAAAATCGATCCACCCTCATCAAGAAATGGCAGGAAGCCATTATCCAGACCTACCCGAAGGAGACCCAGAAATTTCTCAAAAAAGAAAAGAGCCAGTTTGCTAATCCGGTGGGGTCAATCATCACCAAAGATGTTGAGGTACTCTTTGACGAATTGGTTAAAGGTGAGGATACGGAAAAAATTTTCGCATCCCTCGACAAGATCATCAGGATCAGGGCGGTACAGGACTTCAAGCCTTCCCATGCCGTCGGATTTGTCCTGCAGTTGAAGAGCATTATGCGGGAAACGCTCGGGGAAGGCGCCTTTTCCGAGCTAAATCTGCTTGAAGACAGGGTCGATGCGGTCGCGCTCCTGGCTTTTGACGTCTACTCACAGTGTCGCCAGCAGATCTACGACATTCGCGTCAATGAAATTAGAAATGAGTATGGCCGGTTACTGGAGAGGGCAAATCTCATTAAAGAGATTCCAGCGGAACAGCCGGGAATCTGAATTGGCAATACTGGGACAGTTTTTTGATTTTTGAAAAGAGGTAATCGTCTATGAATTTTGTACTGAGTCTTGTATTTTCATCCTTGGCGGTGCTTGTCGTGGTTTTGATCCCCTGGATTGGCGTGGGGGCATTGGGTTTGAAGACCCTCTTCGGGGTTGTCATCCCATATGCAGCCCTGGCCACATTCATCGTGGGCATCATCGTGCGTGTTCTGGATTGGGGACGATCACCGGTTCCCTACCGGATTCCCACCACGGCTGGCCAGCAATGGTCTTTCCCCTGGATCAAGAGTAATCCCATTGACAATCCCAAAGGAAAAGGTGGTGTGGTGGTGAGGATGCTTTTTGAGGTTCTCACGTTTCGATCGCTTTTTCGAAACACGCGCCTTGAGTATAGCAAAGTGGATGGGGTGCCCAGGATTAACTACGAGTGGGAAAAGTGGCTCTGGCTGGCCGCGATCCTGTTCCATTATTCATTCCTGGTGATTTTTCTCAGGCACTTCCGCTTTTTCATGGAACCCGTGCCCGGCTTTGTTTTCTTGCTGGAGAGCCTTGACGGTTTCATGCAGATGGGTGCGGCGCCCTTTAACGGCTTTGGGCTTCCCGGGGTCTATCTCACCGATATGCTGCTCATGGCGGCCGTCACCTGGCTGCTGCTCAGAAGGATTCTCTATTCACAGATCCGCTATCTATCACTCCCGGCCGACTATTTCCCACTGATGCTGATCCTGTCTCTCGGTTTCAGCGGCATGCTCATGCGATACCTTTTTCGGGTGGACATTACCAAGGTCAAGGAACTGGTCATCGGAATTTTTAAATTTTCTCCCGTTGTACCCGACGGGATCGGTGTCATTTTTTATATCCATTTCTTTATATTGTGCGTTTTGATTGCCTACTTTCCGTTCAGCAAGCTAATGCATCTGGCGGGCATATTCTTAAGTCCTACGAGGAATATGTCCAATAACAACCGGTTTGTCAGGCATGTGAACCCCTGGAATTATCCCGTCAAGTTTCACACCTACGCGGAATACGAAGATGAGTTCAGAGATGCGATGATCGAAGCTGGTTTGCCCGTGGATAAAGGGGCCGACGACACAGCTGAAGAAGGAGAAAAGGAGTAACCATGGCAGATACCCCCAAAGCAACAGAAGCTGCAAAAATTGATCATTATCGGCCCCTCTTTGAGCAGGGGTGGATGAACAAAAAAGCGGAGATCAACCCGGGCATCTATTGCTACGGTGCCAAACCTAAAAATACCAACGCCGTGGGAATGCCTTTCCCGAAGGACTGGAACCCCACTGACGAGGATTGGCAACTACCGGAAAACTGGAAAAGTATCTTTAAAGAAGGCCTTAAGGACCGTTTGGACAAATTTCGTTCCCTGAAGCTCTTTATGGATATCTGCGTACGATGCGGCGCCTGCGCCGATAAGTGCCATTTCTTTATCGGTTCGGGCGATCCCAAAAATATGCCGGTCATGCGTGCTGAACTCTTAAGGTCCATATACCGAAAGGAACATACCACCGGTGGAAAGCTCCTAGGGAAATTTGGTGGGGGACGTGAACTGACGGAGGATGCCCTCAAAGAGATGTGGTACTATTTCTACCAGTGCAGTGAATGCCGTCGCTGCTCGTTATTTTGCCCCTACGGCATTGATACGGCCGAGGTGACCATTCTGGGCCGAGAATTGACAAATCTTGTAGGCCTGAACATTGACTGGATTGCCGGCCCCGTTGCCAATTGCAACCGTACCGGTAACCATTTGGGGATTCAACCCCATGCCTTTGTGGATATGATCGACTTCTTCGTGGATGAGATTGAAGATGTCACAGGCGTCAGGGTTGAGCCCGATTTTAACCGGAAAGGCGCTGAAATACTGTTTTTAACGCCATCAGGAGACGTCTTTGCCGACCCCGGAACCTATACGGCCATGGGATATCTCATGTTGTTCCACTATCTGAAAGATTTGGGGCTCGATATTACGTGGAGCACCTACGCGTCAGAGGGCGGCAATTTTGGGTTTTTTACGTCCCATGAAATGGCCAAACGGCTTAATGCGAAAATGTACCACGAGGCCAAGCGTTTGGGCGTCAAATACATCATCGGCGGTGAATGCGGTCACATGTGGCGGGTGCTGAACCAGTACATGGACACCTGGAACGGGCCGCCGGATTTCCTGGAAGTTCCCAAGTCACCCATCACCGGGACAGTCTTTGAAAACGCCAAGACCACAAAAATGATTCATCTGGTGGAGTTCACGGCGGATCTCATCAAACACAATAAATTGAAACTGGATCCCAGCCGGAATGATAATCTCAAGGTAACGTTTCACGACTCCTGCAACACGGCCAGGGGGATGGGCTTTCTGGAGGAGCCGCGATACGTGCTCAACAGTGTTTGCAATAATTTCTATGAAATGCCCCCTGAAACCATTCGGGAGCAGACTTTTTGCTGCGGCAGCGGTTCGGGGCTCAATGCCGGTGAGGACATGGAGCTTCGAATGCGGGGGGGGCTACCCAGGGCCAACGCTGTAAAATATGTTCATGAGAAGTACGGGGTGAACATGCTGGCCTGTATCTGCGCCATTGACCGGGCCGTATTTCCGACATTAATGGATTACTGGGTGCCGGGGATGGATGTGACAGGGCTCCATGAGATGGTGGCCAATGCCTTGATACTGGATGGAGAGAAGGAACGAACCACCGATTTACGTGGAGAACCGTTACCGGGAATGGAGGAGGAAGAGGATGTATGATGGAGGCAAGATTATTGTTGGCCTGATTATTGGTATCGGTTTGTTCCTGTCCCCTTTTATCTATAACGCAGGGTCTTCCGCCAAAGCGCCTGACCCGCAGTTAACGGAAAAAGCCAAGGAAGCGAAAGTCTGTGTGGAGCCAAAGGCCTATATGCGGGAATCACACTTTACCATGCTGGACGAATGGCGGCATACGGCTGTGAGGGATGGTGAGCGTTATTATAAGGCGGCTGACGGCAAAATCTATTACAAAAGCCTGCAGGTGACCTGCATGGATTGCCATTCGGACAAAACCAAATTCTGTGACCAATGTCACAACTATTTGAGCGTTGATCCTTATTGCTGGGATTGTCATATCGCGCCGGAGGAGAAAAAGTAATGGGGGTAGACAGAAGAGAATTCCTGAAGATAGCCGGCTACGCCACCCTGTTCGGTCTCGGGGGAACAGCGGCCATTGATATCCTCGCCCCGGGGGAATTGGAAGCATCTACAACAGGCATCCCTTTAACTCAGGGGAAACGCTGGTCCATGGTCATTGATATGCGGAAATGCTTGGCCCAACAGGACAAAAAGGCCTGTAAAGACTGTATGGTGGCCTGCCATCTGGAGCACAATGTACCGGATTGGGGGGAACCTCAGCATGCCGTTAAATGGATCTGGCAGGACGAGTATGAACATGTGTTTCCGGATCATCCCAACGAATTCATCGACGAGGGTGTCGAGGGCAAACCGTTTATCTTGATGTGCAACCACTGTTACAATCCCCCATGCGTTCGGGTATGTCCCACCCAGGCAACGTTCAAGCGGGAACAGGACGGTATTGTTGCCATGGATATGCATCGCTGCATCGGCTGCAGGTTCTGCATGGCAGCGTGCCCCTACGGTTCAAGAAGCTTTAACTGGGGCGACCCCCGGAAGGCCCCGAAAAAGCTCAATCCTGATTTTCCCACCAATAAGGCTTATCCGGAAAGATCAAAGGGCGTCGTTGAAAAGTGTAATTTCTGCACCGAACTGGTGGCCAAGGGAGAGCTTCCCGTATGCGTGCAGGCCTGTGACAAAATCAAGGTGCATGCATTGAACTTTGGTGATCTTGCGCATTCTGAGTCAAATGTTAGAAAATTGCTCCGGGACCACTATTCCGTGAGAAGAAAACCCGCTTTGGGTACCGGACCGAACGTATTTTACATTATATGAGGTAGGTTATGCTTGACAGAGCGCTAAAAGGAACAACAGGGTATTGGTCATGGCTCGGTTTTCTGCTTGTTTTGATCGGGATTGGTGCCGGATGTTATATCTATCAATATTTTGAAGGGTTGCGCATTACGGGCTTGAGCAGAGACGTATCATGGGGGCTCTATATCGGACAGCTCACCTACTTCGTGGGTATCGCGGCCGGGGGAGTGATGGTGGTTCTGCCCTACTATCTGCACGACTACAAAGCCTTTGGCAGAATTACCATTCTGGGTGAATTCCTGGCCATTGCCGCTATCCTCATGTGTCTTCTGTTTGTGTTCGTGGATCTCGGAAATCCGGTCCGGATTATGAATGTTATTCTTTACCCGACACCCAATTCAATCCTGTTCTGGGATATGATTGTACTCAACGTTTATCTGCTGCTGAATATTGTCGTGGGGTGGAACGTGTTGGCGGCTGAAAGAAAAGGGGTTAAATATAAGAAATGGGTCAAGGTTCTGGCTTATATTTCCATTCCCTGGGCTTTCACCATTCATACCGTGACGGCATTTCTGTATGCCGGCATTCCGGGGCGCCATTTCTGGTTGACCGCCATCATGGCGGCGCGATTCCTTTCCTCCGCGTTCTGCGCGGGACCCGCGCTGCTGGTGCTGTTGTGCCTGATCGTCAAGAAGGTTTCCAAATTTGATCCCGGAAAGGAGCAGCTACGGACGTTGGGCGGCATTATCGCCTACGCCATGATTATCAATGTGTTTTTCTTTCTGCTTGAGGTATTTACGGCTTTTTACAGCCAGATCCCGGGGCACATGCATGCGTTTGAGTTCCTGTTCCATGGTTTGGACGGATATGGAAAACTGGCCCCCTGGATGTGGACGGCGACCGGTTTTGCCGTGGTGGCCCTGGTTCTATTGATCGTCCCGGCGACGCGGCGCAAGGAAGATACATTGGCGATCGCGTGCATTTCAGTGATAGTGGCAACCTGGATTGATAAGGGGCTCGGGTTGATCGTCGGCGGATTTACGCCCAACATGTTTGGGACTGTAACGCCCTACTGGCCGACAACGCCTGAAGTACTGATCACCATCGGCGTTCTGGCGGTGGGGTTCTTTGTGCTGACGATTCTATACAAAATTGCCGTGTCTATTAAGGAGGAAGCCGCTGCGTGATGCTCCGGTAAACGACAGGACGATCATGCTTTTTTGATTTCAAATATGTTTAACGTGAAAAGGCTTGACACAGGATAGAGACTCTGTTAGTTAAGCCGCGTTAGTAGGTTTCAGTTTTCTCTTTTTATATAAGTTGTCTCAATATAAATCAGGAGGTTACATCAGATGGGTTATGAAGTCGTCGTTGATAAAGACAAATGTGAAGGTTGCGAAGAGTGTATTGAAGTTTGTCCCGTGGATGTCTACGAGATGGTGGATGAAAAATCAGAACCCGTAAATGCCGAGGAGTGCCTGGGTTGTGAAAGCTGTATTGAAGTGTGTGAGCACGAAGCCATTACCATTACCGAAGTATAACAGACATCTAATCCGAACAGAGAATAGAAAAAGCGCCGCAGCTTTTGGCCTCAGGTCAGACTGCGGCGCTTTTGTTTGTTTCGGCTGGCTGCTAAGCAACAGCCATGAAAAAAGCCGTCTCCCACATTTATGGGAAGACGGCTTTAAACTGTACAGAAGACTTATGCGCGTGAGGGTTGACGCATTTACTTCTTGACGTGACATTCATTACATTTTTTGAAAGGACCTTTTTTCTTTTCTTTGTGACAATTCTTGCAGTTCCTATGGAAGGCATTCTGCAGCTTCATGACCTTTTCACCGTTTTCCTCGGTGTTCTTGTTGAGGTCATGACATTTGCTGCATTTGTCCACATGATCTCCCTCTTTCCACACGTTTTTGCCAGCCTTGTACACATGGTGGCAATCGGCACAGGCTATCTTATATTCGGTTGAATGCTTTTTGTGACTGAAAAGTACGGGACGTTTCTTATCTTTCTTGTAGCCCTTATTCTCGATCTCCAGCTTATCGGGAACAACTTGCTCTGCTGCAATAAGAGTCCCTACAGAGAAAAAAACCAGGCCGGTAAGAACTGCCGTAAAGAGAATACAGAATCTTTTAATCATTTAGGTTTCACCTCCTTCCTTAATTAATTTGTGTTTCTTTGATCTTACATGATGACTGGAATTAAAGCCAAGCAGATCCAAAAAAGTATAGCGGCATATGGGTGCCCCTGTCAAGGTATTAGCGAAAAGCGTTTTACCTTCAGGGAAATAGAAGCGTCGAAATTTCAAGGTTTCCGGGCTTCAGGCAGCGCAGCCATTTCGCGCAGCAATTTCAATGAAGCCTGAGCCTCCGACTCGTCGATACGATGAATGGCAAAACCGGCATGGACAATAAGGTACTCGCCGATTTGTGCGTCCTGGAGCAGCAGAAGGCTGACGTCCCTCTGGGTCCCCTCCATGTCAACAGTGCCCATGTGTTCATCAATGCTGATTAGTTTGGCCGGTATGGCAAGACACATAATTTATTTCTCCGATCCCCCCGTGTCCTATATCTTTGGAATACCGGGCGTTTGATCTTCTTCATTTTCAACGGGAAGCGGGCGGCGTGAGGCTTCAGCGCCCAGACGGTCGAGCTCCAGAATCACCATCTGGACCATGGCCTGCATTTTTTTCGCCACCACAGGTGTCATATCCAGCCCAACGGTCTTGATATCCTCGGGTTCGATCCCGATGATCAGGGTTTCAGGCTGCTTATCCAGAGCTTGACAGAAGGTGAGGGCTTCTAGAAGATCCACCTGATGGAGGGAATTTTTACACAGAACCCTCTGTGGAATATCTTCACCTTCAAGGCGGTAGAGGGTGCCGGGCGCCTGGCCGTTTCGAACCGCATCAATAACAATCAGATAATCCGCTTCCGAAATAGTCCCCAGAAGGTTCATCCCCAGGACCCCACCATCGACCATGGCCACATTGGGGGGGAAATCATATTGTTTGTTCAGGGTTTCAAGAACCCGAACACCCACACCCTCATCCGTAAAAAGGATGTTGCCGACACCCATTATGATGATCTGTTTTTCTTTCATTAACATCACCGAATGATCACAAGATATTTTTTGACGTGTGTTTTGAGAAACCATCTATTTATCCAGTATAGCCGTACTGTGGGTGATTATTCAAGGATTTTGTGCCTTAAACTTTATCACTGCCGGTTTCCTCTAAATAGCATTCCGAAAGATTCTGCAATCGGTCACACAAGATGCCCATCAGATTAAAGAAAAATCGGTGAGCTGTGGGGGGATAGAGCCATTGAAGCCGCTTGATCATCCGCTCGTTTATTTGCAGGAGTTCTGCAGAGGTCGCCGCCACAACGGTTGCGGATCTTTCACAGGATCGGATCATGCCCATTTCACCGACCACATCTCCCGCCGCCAGGGTGGCAATGACCCGCTTCGGAGGGTTGATCCCGGTCATATTCTGCTCTGAGCCCCACACGACCTCCAGTCTGCCCGAGATGATGGCATACATGGAATCACTGATCTCCCCTTTGGTCATAACCGCACTGCCCGCTTCATAGGTTTTCAGATTGCCGGCCGCCAAGATATAGTGAACCTGGGTCCGGCTCAGTCCCTTGAAAAGGGGAATGCCTTCCTGAGGGTCTTTGCCCAGCTTGACCCTGACAAGATCCCAGATGGTGACCAGTTCCACATGCAGCATGAGAGAGGGCAGAAGAATGAGATCCGCCACCAGGGCGGATACCATGGTAATCACCATCAGGAGACCAAAAACAGCTGTGGGTTTGAAGCTGGAAAAGAGCAGCACCGAAAACCCCAGGCTGATGGTCAGGGTGGTAAAGATGATCGGTTTTCCCATATGCCGAACAGTGCTTTGAAGGGCGCGCTCTTTGCTCAGGTCCTTTTTGAATTCGTGGTTATAGTGCACCAGATAGTGAATGGTGTCATCCACGGCAAGGCCTATGGCCACACCGGCGATGAGGCTTGTGGCCATGGACAGGGGGATCCCCACCCAGCCCATGACGCCGAAACTGACAATGATGGGAAAGCAGTTGGGAAGAATGCCGATGATACCCACCTTGAAGGACATGAACAACAGGAACATGATGGCAAAGACCAGCACCAGGGTCAGGGCCAGGCTTTTAATCTGTCCGTCGGTGATCAATCGGCTGCTGTGGGAAATAACAACACCGATCCCGGTGACCTGATAGGTAAATCCGGGCGGCAGATTAGCAGCCAGATAGGATTCAATTTTTTTCTGGGTGTTCAGAAAACCATTGGAACCGGAAATATGGGTTCTTAGAACGATATTGGTCCCTGAGAAATTCTCATTCATGAACCGACCCAGCATATGGAGGCCCAGCATGGTTTTGAAACTATTGATGAGCATCCGGACTTCGAAGCCTTCATCCGGCAGGGCATACAATTCGTCCTGGTACTGGTTGGTCGCGTAATTAACCAGTTTGAGATAGTCACAAAATGAGATGGTTTTATCCACGCCTTGAAGAGAAGACAAAAATTCCTGCACCCGAACAATCTCCGCCAGGTGCTTGGGATCTTCAAAGTAATCGTCCCGGTTGCTGTTGATGACCACATTAATGGGAAAGCTCCCGGCCATGTCCTGATAAATGTCGTTGAAGTTTTGCGCAATGGGGGTGTTTTCTTTAAAAAAATCCATGGGGTTGGTTTCAACCTGAATCCGTGAAATGCCGAGTATGCCCAGCAGTGAAATGAATGCGATCAACCCGAGGGTTAATTTCTGATGTTGAAGGTTGAGCCGGATGACGACGGTCAGAAAGCGGTCCAGCAGATTTTCTTTGACCGGTAATGCCGAACCCTGGGATTTTCGTGGAAAAGGCAACAGGGCCATCAAGGCCGGAAGGAAGGTGAGAAAAATGAGCAGCATGGTCAGAATGCCGAAGCATGAAAAAAGGGCAAAGAACCGAATTTCACTGATTCTGTTGATTAAAAGGGAACCCAGGCCGATGCTGGTGGTAAAGACGGCCAGAAATGTTGGAAAGCCCAACTGAATGAAACACTGGAAAGAAGCATCTTTCGGCGTTTTACAAGTTTTTTGGGCCGCTGCGTATTCGGGAAAAATATACATGCAATAGGCCGTACCCACGGCAATGAGAAATATGGGAACGATCATGATGAGGAGCGACAGGGGCGTGTTGGTCCACGCCATAAGACCGAATGTCCAGATCAGGGCAATGAGAACCGAACCTGCGGGAATCAACACGCCGCTCAGATTTCGAAAAAGCAGAAAAAGCGTCAATGCAATGAGGAGAAAAGTAATGGGGGGCAACCGCATGAAATCCAGCTCGGTGAAATGTGTCAAGGCCATTGAAACCACGGGCATGCCGATCTGGTACAAGGGTTGCGTGGTTTTTTCTTTGTCAATCAGATCCTGGACCGAAGCGATAATGGGATCTTTTCGCTGGGTATCTTCCAGTATGAGGGATATGACCGTGGTCTTGCCGTCTTTAGAGACAATGTTCTTCTCCAGCAGGGTAACGGGTGCAATTTCCCGTTTGAAATCGGAAAGGGTCCATTTCCCTGTGATGTCCATGGCCTTTTTGATACCGGGAAGGCTGATGACCCGTCGAACGCCTTTTACCTTTTCAAATTGATTGGCCAGCTGTTCTATACCTGAAAAAGTTTTCGGATCAAAAACACCTGAAGTTCTGACGACCACCAGAATAATCTCTTCACATCCGAAAGTCTTTTTAAAGGCATTATATTCATGGGTCTGGGGCAGATCTTCAATGGTCAGATCGTAGATAGAGGTTTCAAACCGAAGCTGGGGGATTTGCCAGGCAAAACAAATGGTTAACAGGACAATGGGAAAGATGATCCGCCAGGGGTGGTGAACCACATACCTCAGCCAATATTCCATTAGGGATGTTTTAGATTTCACGGGCATATGGAACCAGAAGAAGGTTTCCGGTTACCGGTTGGCAGTTGTTTTACCGGAAACCGGAAACTGACAACCGGAAACAGAGATCAAAAAGGTAGGTCTTGGCCGCCGAACGCCTCTGTGAGTCCGGCGGCCAATGGATCATCTTTAGACGACTCTAATCTTATAAACCTGGTTGGAGTCAGGATCGATCACGTGTACCCCGCAGGCAATACAGGGATCGAACGAGTGCACCGTCCTGAGAATTTCAATGGGCCTTTTGGGATCGGCCACAGGGGTTCCGATCAGGGCTTCTTCAACAGGTCCCAGTTTCCCCTTTTCACATCGGGGGCCCAGATTCCAGGTAGATGGTACCACATACTGGTAATTTTTGATTTTTTTATCTTCGATTTCAACCCAGTGGCCCAAAGCACCCCTGGCCACATCATTCAAGCCACAGCCTTTGCCGCTTTTCGGCATGGTCCATTTGGCGCAGGTGGCGGTATCACCGCTTTTCAGGTTATCCACCAGCTCCATGACCCAGCCTTCCATGGCATTGCCGATCACCAGGGTTTCAAGGCCTCGGGCAGCCGTACGGCCCAGGGTGGAAAAGAGGGCGGTAACGGGGATATTGAGTTTCTTCAGGGTGCTGTCCACCACGGCCTTAAAATCTTTCTTGCCATAGGCATAGGCCACCAGGACCCGTGCCAGGGGACCGACCTCGCAGGCTTCACCCTCGTAACGAGGCGCCTTGGACCAGGAATACCGACCGTTGGTGTCATACTTGGGATCGCCCTGGTAAGGTTTGGTCTCCCCATTGTAGGGATGCCTGGCCTTATTGCCTTCATACCAGGATCGATCGATGTGTTCGGTCACTTTTTCAGGTTCCGCCATCTTGACACCCTTGAGGTCCCGTTTCATGATGACCCCGCGAGGTAGAAAGAGGCTTTCGGGCTCTTTGTCACTCATGGGCAGATCACCCCAGGCCAGGAAGTTGGAGGTCCCTCCGATGGCGCCCCAGTCCTTATAGAAGGAGGCTATGGTCACCAAGTCGGGAATATAGACGTTGCGCACAAATGCCTGGGCCTGTTTCCAGACATAGAGGAATTCGGCAATACGGTCAGGGGTCAGATCTTTGACGCTGGTGATCCCGCCCACGGCCAAGGCCTGAAGGTGGGGATTTTTAGCGCCGAAAATGGCATGCATGCGGACCAGTTTCGCTTGAATGCGAAGGGCTTCAAGATAATGGGCGGTCGCCATCAAATTGGCTTCCGGCGGCAGTTTGTAGGCAGGGCTTCCCCAGTAGCCGTTGGAAAAAAGGCCCAGCTGCCCGCTGTCCACAAAGGTCTTGATTTTTTGCTGAACTTCCTTGAAATAAGCGGTTCCGCCATGGGGATCATTGGTCACGGTCTCGGAGAGAGCCGCAGTTTTCTTGGGATCCGCCTTGAGAGCGTCCACCACGTCCACAAAGTCAAGGGCATGCAACTGATAGAAGTGAGTGATATGGTCCTGCTGAAACTGAGCGCCGTGAAGAAGATTTCGAATGATGCGGGCATTCTTGGGAATGGTGACGCCCACAGCGTCTTCCACAGCCCTCATGGATGACAGGTAATGGGTGTAAGTGCAAACTCCGCATGAGCGCTGTACGAAAAGCGGCGCATCCCGGGGATCTCTTCCCTGCAATATGATTTCAATGCCCCGGAACATCTGCGCTGAGCTCCAAGCATTGACGACTTTTCCTCCTGAAATTTCAGCCTCGATTTTTAAATGGCCTTCTATTCGTGTAATCGGATCGACGATAATTCTCTTGCCCATATTTTCTCCTCTCTTTTCTTAAGAGTATATTTTTATTCACAACTCGATGGTCGTTCCGGTTATTTCTTTTCTTGAAAAAACGGGGTCATGGTGTCCCAGAAATTGGGTTCGCTGCAACCGATGCAGGGATGTCCTGCCTCAACAGGCCAACTGGTCCCGTCATTGTATTTGGCTGTGGGGCAGTTGTTGTAGGTATCGGGGCCTTTGCAGCCCATCTCGTAGAGGCAGTATCCCATTTTGGCTTCTTCGGAGCCGAAAGCTGTCACAAATTCACCGTTTTCATAATGGGATCTTCTGGGGCACGAATCGTGTATGGTCTTTCCATAGGCAAAAAGCGGTCTTCCCAGATCGTCCAGGGCGGGCAATTTCCCGAGCAGCAGATAGTTGACGATGGTGCCCACCAGATTGATGGGATTGGGCGGACAGCCGGGGATGTTAACGGTTTTGATGCCGAGAGCGTCTCCCACGCCTTTGTATCCACCGGGATTGGGTTTGGCCGCCTGGATGCCCCCGAAAGACGAACAACTTCCGATACAGATGGTGGCAGCGGCGTTCGGTACGATTTCCTTGGCGACTTCAAGGAAAGTCCGGCCGGCGATTTTTCCATAAGCGCCATTGTACTTGGTGGCAATGGCCCCTTCCACCACACAGATATATTTCCCCTTATATTTCTTGGCCGCCGCATGAAGCACATCTTCAGCCTGGTGTCCTGAAGCGGCCATAATGGTTTCATGGTAGGCGATATCCAGTATGTCAAGGACCAGTTCGTCGATCCAGGGATACATGGACCTGAGCGTCGCCTCGGAACAGCCGGTGCATTCAGCAAAGTGAAGCCATATGACCGGGGGACGCTGTTTGGGGGACGCGAAGACCTCCGCAACCCCGGGTATGAAGGAAGAAGAGAGACCCATGGTAGCAGTGACTACACCACAGTACTTCATAAAATCCCTTCGTGAGATTCCTTTCTTTTCCAACCTTTCATAAAATTCCTTTTCCTCTTTCATTCGGCGCCTCCTCATGTGAGTTAATGGAAACTTTCTTAGCCTAACCTCCCTGTTTTACCTCATGGTCGCCCATTATGTTTAAATGAAGAGATACTTGTCAAGGATTTTTATGACAGGCAGAGCTACAAAGCGCCGGAAATAATGCGCCATGTGTGAATGGCCCCATAAAAAAAGAGGCCCCCTTCCGGTGGACCTCTTTTTTTATGGGGTTTGTCCGGATTTATGCGTCCAGTTTGCTCATCAAATCAGCGGATACTTCCTGCAACGCGTTTTTGCCGTCCAGGTCTAAGATTTTGGGAACACCGTTATTCTTGGCAGAGACCTCTTTATAAAACAGCAACCCGGCCGTGGTGCCTGTTTCCGTATCGTAATAGATATTGTGCCGTTGATCAATGGCCTCCGCATCCTGGTCGTCACTCCGGGTTTTCAGATCTCCGCCGCAGACCCGGCATTTATCGCCTGCGGGTTTGATGGCATCAATAAAAATATTGTTGGGATGGTTGTTGTCATTGACGCAAAGCCTGCGACCCATGATGCGGTCTTTGGCAATCCGGCGATCCAGTTTCATATCGATGACAATATCCAGGGTGATGCCGGCTTCTTTGAGCGCTTTATCCAACTCCTGGGCCTGGGTGAGGTTCCGTGGAAACCCATCCAGGAGCCAGCCGTCTTTGCAGTCATCCTGCTTTAAGCGATCCAGGATCATGGGGATGGTAATGCTGTCGGGAACCAGTTCCCCCCGATCAATAAACCCCTTGGCATCTTTGCCCAGGTCGGTGCCTTGGGAAATGTTATCCCTGAAAATTACACCCGTTTCAATGTGAGGGATACCGTATTTGTCTTTGACGATGGCGCCCTGGGTACCTTTGCCGCTTCCATTGGGTCCGAAAAACAGTATTTTCATGCTTTTTTCTCCTTCGATTTATTTTTTTATCGAAAATAGGTCAAAACCATTGCATCTGTCAAGGGATTCAGTGGGAATCATTGAGATTGTCCCAGGAACACGGGCAACAGTTCATAACCTTTCTGATAATGAAGCCCTGATTCCCGGGCAAAACGTTCTGTAAACTTTACGCCGACCTTGTCCAAAGCCAGCTCACCCTTGCCGGCCCATGCAAACAGGGTGGGGTCATTGGTATGGGTTTTCAGGGAGATGGGGGTGAAATGATCCGCGGCCACCATGATCCGGTAATCTTTAAATTTTTCCAATCCCTCAAGAACTTTGCCCACCACTTTTTCATCAAAGGCCTCGATGGCTTGAATTTTTTTGGAAATGCTTCCCTCGTGACTCGCCTCATCCGGGGCTTCCACGTGGAGGAACATGAAATCCAGCTCATTTAAGGCGTTTAAGGCCTCTGTTGCTTTTCCCGAATAGTTGGTGTCCAGATACCCGGTGGCCCCTTCCACATCAATGGTTTTAAGCCCGGCATAAACGCCGATGCCCTTGAGCAGGTCCACCGCCGAAATGACCCCCCCACTGAGGCCGAAAATATCCTTGAAAAGCGGAACATTCAACGCTTTGCCCTGACCCCACAACCAGATGGAGTTGGCCGGAAGAAGCCCCTTCTTTTCGCGGGATAAATTGACGGGATGACGCTCCAGAAAAGGCCACGAGCGCCGGGTGATTTCCACAATGCCGTCCTCACCCTGTGAATTCAGGTAGGTTGCCATGTTCTGGTCCTGAACGTCATGAGGTGGGATGGTTTTGGCATTTTCAGCACCCCCGTCCCACACCAGAAGGTGGCGGTAAGCAACACCGGGGTAAAGCTGAACCCCCGGCACCACCATTCTTTTTTTAAGGTCTTCCACCAAAACTTTGGCTTCTTCCGTGGTAATACCCCCGGCACTGTTGCTCACCATGATCATTTCACCCGCTGATTTTCGATCCAGGGTCACCAGGTTCATGCGAAAAGCCACCGCTTTCTCCCCCAGGCGGATGCCCATGCTGGCCGCCTCAAAGGGGCCTCTGCCCGTGTGGTAAGTGGCGGGATCGTAACCCATAAGCGATAGATTGGCCGTATCACTCCCCGGTTCAAGACCGTCAGGGATGGTATTGGCAAGCCCGATTCGGCAAGCGGCAATACGATCCATGTTCGGGGTGCGGGCTACTTCCAGCGGTGTTTTGTCGTCCAGTTGAGACAGTGGGTAATCCCCCATACCGTCTCCCACCAAAAGAATATATTTGGTTTTCGGTTGGTTTTCTTTTTTCATAAATCGTTTCCTTCCACACGAATAACCACCGTCTTATGTGTTACCACATCGAGATGATCAATCAACTGGATTGCCTTTCGCGCCTGGCTTTCACGGGCTTCATGGGTGAGCATGACGATGGGAACGGAACCCTTCTCATCCCGCCCTTTCTGAATAACCGAGGATATGCTGATGCCGTTTTTCGCCAGGATTCCCGAGATGGTCGACAGAACACCGGGGGTATCCAGCGCCGATACCCTGAAATAATAGGATGTCATCAGCTTATCCATGGGTTGAATGGAAACAGCCTTTTCCGGCGGCTGAACGTGGGCCAGGGGCGGCACCATACCACGTTTTTCCATTACCATATCCCTGGCCAGGCTTATGATATCGGAGACCACGGCGCTGCCGGTGGGTCTTCTGCCGGCACCAAGGCCGTAATAGAGGGTGGGACCCACAAAATCCCCTTCAAGGAAAATGGCATTAAAAGCCTCATGAACATTGGCCAGAATATGGTTTTTGGGAATCATGACCGGATGAACACGGGCCTCCAGTTGATCTCCCAGATCCTTGGCAATGGCCAGCAGCTTGATACGGTATCCGAATTCCCGGGCAAAGCGGATATCATCCGGTGTTATGGCCACAATTCCCTCCCGAAAGACCTGATCAAAATCGATGGCACTGCCAAAAGCAATTGAGATCATAATGGCCAGTTTGTGAGCCGCATCGGTTCCGTCCACATCCAGCGTGGGGGGATCTTCCGCAAAGCCCAGGGTCACGGCTTCAGCTACAGCGCTTTCAAAGGACAGGTTTTCGCGGGCCATCCGGGTGAGGATATAGTTTGAAGTTCCGTTCAGGATGCCCATACAGGTCTGAATCCGGTTACCGGAAAGCCCGGTTTTTAATGCACCGATAATGGGGATACCGCCACCGACACTGGCCTCAAAGGCCAGGGTGACCCCGTATCGTTCTGCCGCCTGATATATTTCCCGTCCAAATTCCGCCAGAAGGGCTTTGTTGGCTGTAACCACATGCTTGCCCTGTTGCATGGCCTTCAAAATGAATTCCCTTGCTTTTTCAAGGCCACCCATCAACTCAACCACCACATGGATTTCAGGGTCCGAAATGACATCCATGGCATCGGTGGTCAGGATATCAATGCTCGGTTTTTCCGGAAGTCCGCGATCCGTCTCGATATCGAGGTCCGCAATTTTTCGAACGACCACCCCGGCCCCGACCCGGTTTGTGATAATCTCCCGGTTTGTGGTCAGCACCTCAAAAGTCCCGGCGCCCACGGTTCCAAATCCAATGATCCCAACATTAATCTGCTTCATATGGTCCTCTCCAAAAAAATCCTGGCGCAGACAAGCCGCCTTGAATTTTTTAGTTTACAGGAAAAACAAAGAAAAAATCAAAATGAAAATGCGCATTATGCCCCTTTGAAATTGCCTTTTCGCTTTTCCATATAAGCTGAAACCGCCTCAAAGAGATCTTTGGAAGGGATAATCATGCTGGATCGGGCCGCATTGTAATGAAGGGATTCCTCCAAGCCTGCTTCCTCATCAAAGCACATAACTTCTTTGGCGCCCTGCACGGCCAGGGGCGGATTGCCGGCGATTTCTTCCGCCATTTCCATGGCCTTTTTTTCAAGGGTCTCGAGATCATCGTAAACGTGGTTTACCAGCTGGATGTTTTTCGCATGCCCCGCATCGAAACGGTGACCTCGAAACGCAATTTCTCTGGCGTGACCCTTTCCCACAACTCTCGGCAATCGCTGAAGACCTCCCACATCCGTTATAATACCCAGTTTAGGTTCCGGCAAGGCAAAGACCGTTCCCCGTTCACAGATGCGAATGTCGCAGCACAACGCCAATTCAAGTCCCGCCCCCAGGCAATGCCCTTGAATCACCGCAATGGTGGGTTTTGAAATCCTTTCCAGTCGCGTATGAATCTTCTGTATTCGGGTTACTTCTTCAAAGAACCACACCTTCTGGGACGCATCGGGCGGCTTGTTAAATGAGGTGAATATTTCATTTTCCGGGCTCAAATCCAGGCCTGCACAAAAGGATTTTCCTTTTCCCCGAACCATGATAACCCTTGCCTCGGGATCCTGCTCAGCCATTTCGATGGCCTGATTCAACGCATCCCACACGTTTGTGTTTAAAGCATTTCGCTTCAGAGGCCTGTTAAGTGTTATGGTACCTATAAAGTCCTTTGATTGATAGGTCACCGCATTTTCCGGGTTTGACGATTGGTTTTTCATGAACAAGCTCCTTAATCTATCAAAAAATAATCTTTTCAGCCTTTATATCATATACCCCCCGATAAGTAAGCCTTACCTTTAATACGGATGTAAAGGTGAGAAACCCGAGGGTCCAGAGTGGATAGGTCAACATACATCCGGCATCGGCCAACAGGCTGTGAAAGGTCGTAATTTCCTGCGCCAGATCCGGTACACATTTCTGAGAACAGACGCCCCCCACGGGAAGGGGAATCCGGGCTTGAACGACGCCATCCCGGACCATGGAGATCCCGCCGCCCATCCTGAGTACATCTTCAGCCGCCCGTGCCATATCCGCCGCCCGTTGGCCTATCACCAGAAGCCCATGGGTTTCGTGGGCCACCGTGGAGGCCAGTCCTGACAATCCTGAACAGAAACCCTGCACAAAACCCTGCCCTCTCAGTTTCCCGTCCCGGCTGATCAAAGTCGCGGTGAGGATGTCTTCTTCCGGTTGATAAACGCCGTTTCGTTCCCCCAAACGGATCTCAGCCAAAGCTGTGACGGTCTGGTCGACAATCTTAATCACAGGGACTTTTCCAAGGGATTCGCGGCAGGCCACTTGGAACGTTTCCGCATTCAGAGGCCCTGTATTGAAAGGCCGATCCCCCATGTCCGCTTCAGGGGTGGGCCATGGTGCAACGGACAGAACACCGTCCTCGGCTACAATGACCCCGCGGGATAAAACCAACCTGGGCGTCGGTTTTTCGAGGGAATCCACCACCAGAAGGTGCGCCATTCGTCCCGGCGCAATCCCCCCCACCAGGTGGTCCAGCCGAAAATAGCGCGCCGGATTGATGGTGGCCATCTGTATGGCCCGGACGGGATCGATGCCCTCCTTTACAGCCTCGGCAACCACCCAGTCCATATTACCCCAGGAAATCAAATGGTCCGGGAAGATGCCGTCCGTCACCAGCATGATTCTGCTGGTATCAAACTCTTTTGAGCGATGGACCGCTTCCGCCAGATACGGCAGATCCTGCCGGATGGAACCGTGGCGCAGCATCACATAATACCCCAGCCGCAATCTTTCCATGGCATCTTCCGCCTTGAGGGATTCATGGCAGGAGGTGACGCCCGCCATGGCCAGGACATTCAGTTTTTCCCAACTGGCGCCGGTGGTGTGGCCTTCCACAAGACGTCCTTTCTCCCTTGCCACTCGAATACGTTTTTTTAAGACAGGTTCGCCATTGATCAACCTGAGGTATGGCGTAATTTCACTGAGGGACAGGATATTATCAAACGCATACGCTTTTTCAAGATCCCCATCAGACCAGAGTTCGCCCCCCTCAACGTCCGGGTAGGGGGGTGCTGTCGCGGGAATACCGGCGTAAGCACTGAGGAAACCATTTGAGAGCTGATTCATGGTTTTCAGGTATGCCGTGGCGCCAATGGCATTTGCCAGGTCATGGCCGTCATTAAAAAAACAGGTGGTTCCCCTTTGAACCACCTGGGCCGCATAGGAGAACGGATGATAGAAAAGATCGGCGTGGGCATGAGCATCAAAAAAACCGGGAAGGATGAAGGATCCCCTGACATCAATGACTTCGGTTTCAGGGCCCATCAGATCTTCTGATGGCCCCACATAGCAGATTTTTTCACCTGAAACCGCCACATTGTGCGGCAGGATCTCTCCCGAGTATACATTAACCACCCGGCCGTTGATAAAAAAGATATCGGATTTCATGAGTTGCTCCAGCGGTTATCATATTCGGGAGACTGAAATTCAGTGGGGTGAGCTTGCTTTTTGGAGGAAAACTATAGGGTAATTCCCATAGTGTGTCAATGGTGAGATGGCCACGACATCTTTGGGAAAAGGTTGGCGCTCTTTCCCTGAGATCGAAAAAGATTGACAAAACTTTTTTATAAAATTATGTTGCTTAGCTGAGTAAAATGAAAGATGTAATTCGCGCAAAGGGGGTGATTTATTATGGCCGTAGGTTTATCAGTGGCGTTATTTGTTGCGAGGCCCTACGGTCCCGGCAGATGCTATATGCCCCCCAAACATAAGAGAGCTTTTGAACTTTCATCGCATATCCAACAGGTGGACCCGATTTTGATGTGACAGTGCTCCATATATAAATGATGAAAAATTTGAATTCGTCCGCTGTTGAAGGCGAGGAAAAGCATCTCTGTTGGTTGTGAGGTGTTTTTTTTTGAACCAGAGAATTTTTTAAAAGATGAGGTTATGTCTCTATGAAAGTAATTGTTCGTGATAATCAGATTGAAAAGGCAATCAAAGATTTAAAAAGGAAGTTAACCAAAGAGGGCTTTTTTTCGGAAATCAAAGAGCGGCGTTTTTATGATAAACCAAGTGTCCGGAAAAAAAAGAAACAGGCCAAGGCCGCGAAAAGGCGGAGGAAAAAAATAAGAAGATTTTAGTGTTCCCTTGAATGTTCCCCTGAGGCGAATGCAGGGAAAGTTTACGGCAGGAGAACCCCGTGTTTTTTGTGCAGTTTTTCACTTGACAAAATGAGGACCAATTAGGTAAATACTCGAAACTGTTTGCCCCTTATTTATTGAACTCATAACCGGATGCAAGAGGCTTACAACCATGAAAAACCAATCGAATTCCGCTGAAAACGGAACCCAATCGTCCAATGGTGGCCTGGTCCCAAAGTGGATAAACCTCAGTCTTATAGTTCAGGACGTCAGCTTTTTTGGTTTAGGCCTGATCGGCGCACTGATTGTGGGTTGGGCCGTATTCCCCGCAATACTCTATTCCAAGCAACCGCAGCCCATCAATTTCAATCACGCATTGCACCTTGATTCGGAAGTGGTGGATGGCATTGAAGGGGATACGCCCGAGGAAAAATGCCAAAGCTGTCACAGCTTTCGAGAAGACGGTAGCTTTGCGGGCATTCCCAAACTGGAAAAATGCACAGAATGCCATGATGATCCCGAGTCTCCCTTGGGGGAAACGCCGGAGGAAAAAGCCTTTCTGGTGGATTATGTGGGGCATGAAAAGGAAGTTCCCTGGTTGGTCTATTCAAAGCAGCCCGACTGTGTTTATTTTTCCCATATTGCCCATGTGAAGATGGGGAAAATGGCGTGTGCCGCATGCCATGGGAATTTTGCAGGCAACGAAAAACTGCCGTTGTATGTTGAAAACCGGTTAACAGGCTACAGCATCAACATCTGGGGAAAAAATATTTCGGGGCTTTATTTGAACAAAACATATGCGGATCGTATGAAGATGGATGACTGTGCCCAATGCCACACAGAAAAGGGACAGGAACAGAATAACGCTTGTTTCGTGTGTCACAAATAAGGGGAAGATGACCATGAAAATAACCAGAAGAAATTTCATCGCATCTGTCGTCGGCGGGGTTGCGGGAATTCAGGTCACGCCGCTACCCTGGAAGCTTACGGATGATGTCGCCATATGGACCCAGAACTGGCCGTGGGTGCCTGTTCCGTCCACCGGTGCCGTTACGGAAGAAAACACCGTTTGCAACCTTTGCCCGGGCGGGTGCGGTATTTCTGTCAGAAAGATTGACGAGAGGGCTGTGAAGATTGAAGGCCGTACCGATTATCCCATCAATCCCGGTGGCATCTGCCCGGTTGGCATGGGAGGCCTTCAACTGCTTTACGACGACGATATGCGGTTTCCCGGCCCCATGAAACGTGTCGGGGCCAGGGGTGAAGGCGAGTTTGTCAACATCACCTGGGGTGAGGCCTATGATATTTTAGCGGGTCGAATCACAACCCTGCGAAAGGCCGGAAAGCCTGAGGCGATTGCTGCCGTTGACGGAAATGTTGCCGGTACGACCACATCCCTGCTGATCGAAAGGTTCATGCAAGCGGTTGGAAGCCCCAATTATATAAAACCGGCTTCGATTATAGATACCTATGAAACGGGTAACCTTTTGATGCTGGGAAAATCAAACCCCATGGCCTACGATCTGGAGAACGCCGATTATGTGTTGAGCTTCGGTGCAGGGCTGCTGGAAGGTTGGGGTGCTCCCGGCCGGGTCATGAATGCGTGGGGCATGTGGCATGACGCGAATCCGGCCAAACGTAAAACCAAGGTGGTCCAGATTGAATCCCGGGCATCCAATACCGCATCCAAAGCGGACTTCTGGGTGGCGCCCAGACCGGGAACCGACGGGGCCCTGGCTTTGGGAATTGTGCATGTTCTCATCAAAAAGGGACGTATAGATGGGCGGTTTGTGAACGGGTTCACCTACGGGTTTAATGATCTGACGTCTACAGAGGGTCAAAATCAGCCTGGTTTTAAAACCATCGTATTGAAAAAATATTCCCCCGCCCAGGTGGAAAGGATTACCGGAGTTGATGCGAAAACCATTATCGCCCTGGCGGATGCTTTCAGCAAAGCAAAGGCGCCTGTTGCCATCTACGGAAAAGGGAAAAACAACCTGAACGGTAGCCTTTATGAATTTATGGCGGTTCAAAGTCTCAATGCCGTTGCGGGACGGATAAATCGACCGGGAGGCGTTTTGCTCCCAAGCTCGCTCCCCCTGTCACCCCTTCCCGACTTTGAGCCCGATGAAGTGGCGGCAAACGGCCTTAAAAAGCCGCGTATTGATGGCGCGGGAACGCCTGCATATCCTTTCGCTCAGAGCCTTATCAACCATTTTGCCGATGCCATTAACAAAAGTGCCAAATCTCCAGTCGATACCCTTCTCGTGTTTTCAGCAAATCCATTCTTTACCGTTCCTGATGGCGGCGGTTTCAAGAATGCTCTGGAAAAGATCCCCTTCATAGTGAGTTTTTCACCATACCGCGATGAAACGGCCAACATGGCGGATCTGATTTTGCCGGATCATAACTATCTTGAAAAGATGGAGGACAATGTCTGGCCTGTGGGGTTGCAGTATCCCCTTTATGGGCTTTCGAGACCGGTGGTTGAACCCATCAACAACACGCAAAATGTTGGCGATGTGGTGATTTCCCTGTCCAAGGCTGTGGGTGATGAAACCGGCAGTGCGTTCCCTTGGGAAAATTTTGAAGAAGCGCTTCAGGTTCGTGCAAAGGGCCTTTTTGATGCGGGCGGTGGGCTTGTTCGATATGATTCTTCAAATCCGGCTTGGAAATTTAAAGCCTTCGGAAATGGTCAGAAACCGTCCTATAGCTCTTTTGATGAGATGTGGGAGGCGATGAAATCCGGCGGCATGTGGTATCGGCCGGTGAAACTTGCCACATCATGGCAAGGCCTTTTCGAGACCCCCAGCGGAAAATTTGAGTTTGTCAGCCAGAAACTGCAGCAGGTTATTTCGGAAAATTCACGGCAGACATCTGAAAAAGCAGCGCTCGATCAAATGGGTATTCGCGTTGCCGGCGTTGAAGCGCTCATGGGACATTATGAGGCACCGAAACTGGGTGTGGATCGCTCCAAATATCCCCTGTTCATGGTTCCCTACGAGATGATCAATCTCTCCGGCGGATGGATTCCCACACCACCCTTTCTCTACAAGACCATTTTTGCCGGTCAGCTTTTGAAAAACGAATCTTTCGCTGCCATGAATCCCGCAACAGCTGCCAAATATAAACTGCACCAGGGAGACCGGGCAGTTGTCAAGTCACCTTTGGGGCAGTTGCAGGTTCGGGTTGACCTGTTTGAGGGTGCAATGCCGGGAAGGGTCTACATGCCGCTTGGCTTTGGTCACACGGCTTACGATGAATACCAGAAGGGTAAAGGGGTTAACCCGAACAATATCGTCAAAGCCTTAAACGATCCGGTTAGCGGATACCCGCTCTGGTGGAATACGCCAGTTAAGTTAATCAAGGTTTAGGTGAGGTAGCTCATGAAAAAAGCAAATGACCACGGGAAGCCTGACGCCGGTCATGGAACCGTGCAGCATTCCGGTCAAAAATATGGCATGGTCATCGATCTTGACAAGTGTACCGGTTGTGGAACGTGCATGGTCGCCTGTGCAGCGGAAAACAATGTTGCGGTAAGGGCCGACCAGACCGATAAAGAGCGTACCATTACCTGGATGAATCTCTATAAAATAACCAATGGAAAGAAATTCCCCCATACGGAGGTGAGTTATTTTCCCCGTCCGTGCATGCACTGTGACCATCACCCACCGTGTGTTTCCGTGTGTGTGGCCACTGCAACGAAATTGGACTTCAATACTGGTATTGTCAGCCAGATCTATACCCGATGCATCGGCTGTCGGTATTGCCAGGCGGCGTGTCCCTATGGCGCGCGGTATTTTAACTGGTGGGATGTATTCCCACAGGATAAGGGCATGGATCGCTATCTGACGCCCGAGGTATCTCCCAGGATGAGGGGCGTTGTGGAAAAGTGCACCTTCTGCCATCATCGGCTGATGCGGGCCAAAAGGCAGGCCTACGCAGAAGACCGCAGGGAGCTGGAGGAAGGGGAATATATAACGGCTTGCACTGAAGCCTGTCCGGCTGAAGCCATCACCTTTGGGGATTTAAACAATTCGAAGCACAAGGTTTCGCAGTTGATCAAGCACCCTTACGCCTTCAGACTTCTTGAACGTCTGGGGACGGAACCGAAGGTATACTACCTTTCCAGCAGGGACTGGGTGCGCAGGCTGGCTGACAATTTCCTGCCCGGCGAATATGAGCCCGTCGTAAACAGAACGTGGGCTGAAGATGAATGGTCCACCAAGCCGGGTCGCGACCGGTTCTAGCAACGGAAGGATCAAAAAAATGACATGCCATAAAATGTCAGGAGGATGAGTAATGGATTCCCCATTGTTACCGCATGGCGTTAAAAGATGTACCCCGGGGGTCTTTTTTCTATGGACCCTGCCCTGGTTGGCGCTGCTGGCATGGGGCGGCCTTTCGGCAGTTCTGTGTCTCTGGAAGGGTTTAAACCAGACCAATATGAGCAATGTGTTTGCTTTTGCCTTGTGGATCGTTTTTGATCTGGCGGTTATTGGTTTGGGAGCCGGTGCGTTTTTTACCGGATTTCTGACCTACATTGTCGGCCGCAAAGAACTGAAAAGCATCATCAATACGGCTGTTGTCATTGGGTTTATCTGCTATTCCGGTGCCATGGCCATGCTGGGAATCGACATCGGTCAGCCTGTGAGGGGCTGGTTCATTTTCTGGCATGCCAACATTCACTCCATGCTGGTGGAGGTGTCCTTCTGTATTACCTGTTATCTGATCGTTCTGGCCATTGAATTCATTCCGCTTATTCTTGGAAACAGACAAATTTCAAAGGTCAAAGAATTGAGGCTGCTGGGTCATAACCTCCACGAAATCATGGCGGTTTTTGCGGCAACCGGTACGTTTCTGTCTTTTTTTCACCAGGGATCTCTGGGAGGGATGTTCGGTGTTATGTATGCAAGGCCCTTTGCGGCTCGGGAAGGCTTTTATATCTGGCCTTGGACTTTTTTCCTCTTTGTGCTCTCCGCCATCGCCTGTGGTCCCTGCTTTACGATCCTTTGTACTAAGCTGGCGGAGTTTCTGGGCCGAAAAAAGTTGGTTCCGGACGATGCCATTCAATTTCTGGCTAAAATGTCGGGCTGGCTTCTTGCCCTGTATATGGTTCTGAAGACCTTCGATTACCTGGGCTGGATATATGGGGTCGTTCCCAGGGCCGGTCTGACCTTTATGGATTTTTTCAACGAAGGCCCCTATGGCGTTTGGCTGATCGTCGCAGAGATGATATTTTGCGGATTCCTTCCTGCCATTATTTTGCTGACGCCGGCCGGTAGAAAAAGCCAAGGGTGGCTTATTCTTGCAAGCCTGTTGAACTGCACCGGGATTGTGCTGAACCGGTTTCTTTTTATTATTGTTACCCTGGCGGTTCCGGTGATGCCGTTTGACCGCTTTTGGGGTTATCTTCCCACGTGGCAGGAATGGGGCATTGGTCTGGCGGTGATCGGCTATGGATTTCTGGTTTTTTCCCTGGCCTATCGGTATCTACCCATGTTCCCGAAAGAGACTGAACTGAACCCGCTACCGGTTGAATAGCTAACGGCTAAAAGCGAATAGCCTAATTAGGGAGAACACCATGACACCAATTTCCTTTGAGTGGCAATGGAACATTGAGTATGCGGTTTTTTTTGGGTTGCTGTACGTGGCGCTGGGGCTCATCGGTGGGGGGATCACCTTTGTGGCCATTAGAACGGCACTGCAGGTATTCGGATTTATGCGTGAGAGGGATTTTCACGACTAACTTTTTCTGATTTTTTGCATAGCCACAAGGGCTCCTGAGTGAGCCCTTGTGGCGCATCCCGCCCCGAGCAACACCATCATGCCCTATTTCGCAAAATCTTCTCTCTGCCCTATTTCCAGATAACCGTATCCTGCCGCCAGAATTTATTGTCCTTGGAGGGATAATCAAGGTTGTAATGAAGACCGCGGCTCTCTTTTCTGAGGGAGGCGCACGTGATAATGAGTTCCGCAACAAGGGCAAGATTCCGGAGCTCAAGAAGGTCTTGGTTGACCAGAAAGTCCCAATAGTATTCCTTGATTTCCTCCTGAATGATCTCCACGCGTCTTTTTGCGCGGGCCAGACGCTTGTTGGTCCTCACAATGCCCACGTAGTTCCACATAAAACGCCGAATTTCATCCCAGTTGTGAGAAACAACCACCAACTCTTCGCTGTCCGTTGCACTGCCGGGGTCCCATTCCGGTGCCCGGGGAAAAGCCTCCTGTTTTCCGGCAGTCAGTTCCTGGGCTGCTTTAATGGCAGTACGCCTGGCAAAGACAAGCGCCTCTAACAGTGAATTACTGGCCAGCCGGTTTGCGCCGTGCAATCCTGTGCAGGCCACTTCACCGATGGCAAAGAGGTTTTTAAGATTGGTATGACCATGTTCATCGGTCAAGAGACCGCCGCACATATAATGGGCGGCAGGGACCACGGGAATGGGTTCTTTGGCAATGTCGATGTGGAAGGAGAGGCAGGTTTCATAAATGTGGGGAAAACGGTTGACGATAAAGTCTTTGCCTTTGTGGCTGATCTCAAGATAAACGCATGTGTCACCGCTTTTTTTCAGTTCCATGTCGATGGATCTTGCCACAACGTCCCTGAAGGCCAGATCTTTCAGGGGATGATAGGATTCCATGAACCGATTCCCTTTTTTGTCCAGGAGGATTCCCCCTTCGCCCCTGACCGCTTCGGAGATCAGAAAGTTCCTGGCCAGCGGGTGATACAGGGAAGTGGGGTGGAATTGGACAAATTCCATATTGGCCACTTTTACCCCGGCCCGGAAGCCCATGGCGACCCCGTCCCCGGTGGCAATGTCAGGGTTGCTGGTATAGCGATACACCTTGCCGGCACCGCCGGAACAAAGGACCGTGATCCTTGCAAGGATCGTCAGGATGGCGCCTGTTTCCGAATCCAGAACGTAGGCGCCCCAACAGCTCTGATCTGTTTTTTTGGCAACAATGCCACGGCGAACCAGGGTGGATTTGCTGATGAGATCAATGGCCATGTGGTTTTCATAAATCTGAATATTCGGGTTTTCTTCGGCGCGTTCAAGCAATCGTTTTTCAACTTCCCGGCCGGTCAAATCCTTGGTGTGAACGATTCGTCGTTTGGAGTGACCGCCTTCGCGGCCAAGATCGAATACTTTTTTTTGACCTTCCTGCTGGGAAAAGTGTACGCCAAAAGATATCAGTTCATGAATTCGCTGAGGCCCCTCCTGTACGACAATCTTGACAATATCTTCGTGGCAGATGCCGTCTCCAGATGTGAGGGTATCCTTGATATGAAGTTCGAAACTGTCATCGGGATCCAGAACAGAAGCGATACCTCCCTGGGCATAGTTGGTTGAGCCTTCGGTCTTTTCTTTTTTGGTCACGATGGCTACTGTCCCTGTTTTGGCTGCATCAAGCGCAAAACGCAGGCCGGCAATTCCGCTGCCTATGACGAGATAATCGGTATTAATTGGCATGAGTTTTTCCTTTTAATGAAAGGGAAATCCGATTCCTTTTGAGGTCCACATTCAACACCCTGACGTTGACCTTCTGGTATACTTTGACCACATCGTTGGGATCTTTCACAAATCGATCCGCCATCTGGCTGACATGAACAAGTCCATCCTGGTGAACACCGATATCCACGAAGGCACCGAAAGCGACAATATTGGTGATGACACCGGGCAGGGTCATCCCCGCTTCCAGGTCTTCAATTTTTTCAATACCGTCTTTAAAAGCGATATTTTCAAACTGATCCCTTGGGTCACGCCCGGGTTTGGCCAGCTCCTTCAGGATATCGTTTAATGTGGGTAAGCCTACGGCTTCGGTGACATATTTTTCCTTGTGAATTTTTTTGCGAATGGCCCCATTCTCCATGAGGTCCCGGATAGAGCAGCCAAGGTCATGGGCCATGGTTTCAACAATGGGATAGCTTTCGGGATGAACGGCGCTGCTATCCAGCGGATTTGAAGCGCCACTGATGCGTAAAAAACCGGCGGCTTGTTCAAAGGCTTTGGCGCCAAGGCGGTGAACTTTCATGAGTGCTTTTCGAGAGGCAAAGGGCCCATTTTCCTCACGGTAGCGAACAATATTTTCCGCCAGTTGTGGGCCCAATCCGGATACATACGTCAGCAGTTGTCGGCTTGCAGTGTTGGCTTCCACACCAACCCTGTTGACGCAACTTGTGACCACGTCGTCGAGACTTTTTCTTAACGCTTTTTGGTCGACGTCGTGCTGGTATTGTCCTACCCCTATGGATTTAGGGTCTATTTTCACCAGTTCGGCGAGGGGATCCATGAGCCTGCGTCCGATTGAAACAGCGCCTCTCACGGTAATGTCCTGATCCGGGAATTCTTCACGGCCAGTTTCCGAGGCGGAGTAAATGGATGCGCCGCTTTCATTGACCATGATGACCTGAACCTTTTTTTCAAGAGAGAGTCCTTTTATAAAGGTTTCGGTTTCCCTTCCGGCAGTGCCGTTTCCAATGGCAATGGCATCCACATGAAAACGATTGCAGAGGTCTTCTATGGTTTTTCCCGCATGAATGGTTTTTGAATTGGAGAAATGGGGAAAGATGGTATCCGAGTGCAGAAGCTTTCCCTGGGAATCCAGGCAGACCACTTTACATCCGGTACGGAACCCGGGATCGATGGCCAAAATATTCTTTTGTCCAAGCGGTGGCGAGAGAAGCAGTTGGCGAAGGTTGCCGGCAAATATTCGAATGGCCTCTTCATCGGCCTCCTTTTTTGAAGTCATCCGAACTTCGGTTTCCATGGAATGGCTCAGGAGTCTTTTATAACTGTCTTGAATCGCCACGCGCACCTGTTCGGAAGTGGAAAAATGACCGGTGATAAAAAGGGATTCAAGCAAGGCAAGGGCCCGGGCCTCTTCAGGCGCAATACGAAGTGTCAGGATGCCTTCATTTTCACCCCTTCGCATGGCCAGTATCCGGTGTGAAGGCGCCTTTTTAAGCGGTTCTTCCCAATCAAAATAATCTTTATATTTTGCCCCTTCTTCCTCCTTTGAGGCATCGACTTTTGAAACAACAACGCCATTTTTTAAAAAAAGAGACCGCATCAATGCACGCGCTTCCTGGTTTTCAGTAATCCATTCAGCGATAATGTCCCTTGCGCCGGCTAGTGCATCTTCGATGTTTTCAATTTCTTTTTCCAAATTTACAAAAGGCGCTGCAATGACGAAAGGATCGAGATCTTCCTGTTGAAATAAGACATTGGCCAGGGGTTCAAGATCCCTTTCTCTTGCAATACTCGCACGGGTTCGCCGTTTGGGTTTAAAGGGAAGATATATGTCTTCAAGAACCGCAAGGGTTTCCGCCCCGTGGATTTTGGTTGCTAGATCATCCGTCAGTTTTTCCTGGTCACGCAAGGATTTTAAAATGACGTCGCGCCTTCGATCCAATTCTTCCAACTGCATGGATCGGTCTCGGATGCCTGCGATGGCCACCTCATCCAGGGAATTGGTTGCTTCCTTCCGGTACCGGGCAATAAAGGGGATGGTTGCACCTTGCGAAAGAAGGTCCAGTACGGCCTCCACCTGTTTGGGTCGGAGATCCATTTCATTGGCGATCTTTTGCACATATTTTGAATTCATCGGTTAAAAAACTCCAGTTTCAGAAAACGGGTATGACCCCTCTCCATGACACTCTTTGAGATAACAGTTCGTTGCAAAATGGTCAAGTTTGTTTCCTCCTCAAACAATCCGTAACGAGCGAACCGGTATCCAGCATCAAGCACCCTAATTTCCGTTGACTTATTGAGTAGTTATGTTTAAATAGCATTCCGTAGTATTTCAGAGCCAGGTTTCTTTTTCCAACCCGCTGGGGAAGGGAATGCGGACATCTAAAATTCACATGACTTTCTCTTGGGCCGGTAAAGATAACGAAAAGACATGATATTTAATAAGGTTAGGAATAATGATCGAAATTGTTGAAAGCAATTATACAGCGGACGGACATGCGAAATTTATCGCTGAATTGCTTGATGAATATGCAACAGGCACCACAGGAGGCGGTGTCGGACTCTCTGAAAACGTTAAGGCAAATGTTGTAAAAGAACTTGAGAAAAGGGATAATATTCATACGGTGATCGCATTTGTCGACGGGAAACCCGCCGGACTGGTGATCAGTATTGAAGGCTTTTCAACTTTTGCCTGCAAACCGTTGCTGAATATACATGACGTGATTGTTTCTCCTCGGTACCGAGGACAAGGGATTGCAAAAATGATGCTCGGAAAAGTTGAAGAAATCGCATTGAGATCCGGGTGCTGTAAGCTGACCCTGGAAGTGCTGGAGGGGAATACAACGGCGAGAAATTTGTATGAATCAGCGGGTTTTAAACCCTATCAATTGGATCCTGAAATGGGCAGAGCCCTATTTCTGGAAAAAAAGCTATGATTACAAGCGAGCTTATACTCAATATCCTCCTGATTCTCATCGTAGCCTGGATTCTAGGAAGCTTTTTCACCCGGTTTGGTTTACCGGCCATGCTCGGCGAGTTGCTGGCCGGGATTATTCTGGGACCATCACTATTGGGCCTTATCAGCGCATCACCCGGGCTTGAACTCATGGCCGAATGGGGCATTCTCTTTGTCATGTTTTACACCGGAATGGAAATGGACCCCAAGGAATTGTTGGAACACATTTGGCCGAGCCTTTCCGTGGCCCTCGGTGGTTTTATTCTCCCCTTCGTTCTCGGCTATTTCACTTGTAGATTCTTTGACGGTACGGTTTACCAGTCTCTTTTCGTGGCCCTTGGGGTTTCGATTACGGCGATCGCCGTCCAGAGCGTGATTCTGCATTCCATGAGGATCAATCGCACCGAACTGGGACATATCATTATCGGTGCAGCCATAGCCGATGATATCCTCTCATTGATCGGCATCTCGATTATGTTGGGCCTGGTTAAAACAGGAACCGTTGCCTTTGTCTCCCTTTCACTGGTCATTATAAAAGTCTTTGCATTTTTTGGAATCACCATACTCCTTGGCCATTTTGTTGTTCCAAGACTTACCCGCAAGTTGCATGACCGGGAAGGCAAGGCATTCACCTTTGCCATCATAGCGGTGCTTGTCATGGGATATCTTGCAGAACTGGCAGGGCTTCATCTCATCATAGGCGCCTTTTTAGCGGGTCAGTTCGTCCGTAAAGAGATTATGGATAAAAAGATCTATGAGGCCATCAGCGATCGATTTTTCGGCCTGAGTTATGGATTTCTGGTTCCCATCTTTTTCGCATCCCTCTCGTTTCATCTCCATTTTTCCCATGAATGGTCTTTCATGATGTTTGCCTTTATATTAACCCTGGTTGCCATATTGGGCAAATTTGTCGGATGCGGATTGGGTCTGACCCTCTTTGGGCATCGGCCCTGGGCATCGGCCATCGTTGGTTTTGGAATGAATGGCCGGGGTGCGGTGGAGCTCGTTGTTGCGACCATCGTAATGAATCTAAGCAATAAATTAATGGCCTCCAAGTCCATATCAGAGCCCCTGCTTACCCAGAACCAGTTTTCCGCCCTTATCTTGATGGCCTTTGTAACGACGCTCATTGCTCCCATTACGCTCAGGTGGGCCGTCATGAAATCATGCAGTCCCGATGAAAAAGCGACTTTCTGTAATTTGTGGGAGAGTGGCGGACACTGATTTTTGAGGTGGAACGGGTTCCAAACATTAAAATTCATCGAGTGGAAACGAAAGGCTTTTTAGAAAATCAAAGCGAAAAAAAGGGGCTGCGTTAGATTTCCGCAACCCCTTGTTTTTTCTGGTAGGCGCGAAGGGATTTGAACCCTTGACCCCTACCGTGTCAGGGTAGTGCTCTCCCCCTGAGCTACGCGCCTATGAACCGCTGTATTTACCTGTTAAGATGGCAAATGTCAAGATGTAATATATGCTCAAGTAGGGAAATTTCATTTGGTCCGTGGCTGGCGGTTTTTCAAGTCGTCTTTCATGGTGAGGAACCAGGACCGTATATAGAATACCCCCGATGTTACGGTCAATGTTCCCGTTGCCCCATAAACCACAAATACATATTGAGAAAAAATGTGAAAGTGTTTTTCAACCAGGACCAGGAACACTGTGGTCAGTTGAAGGAAAGTCGTCGCTTTTCCCCATATGGAGGGCTTTACAGTATACACCCCATTTTTTAAAAAAAGCATGAGTGATCCGAGCAGGATCAAAGTATCCCGGGTGATGACCAGTACCGTCAGCCATAGCGGGATAATGTGCATGGTTGTGAGACAGATAAACGCGGCGACCAGAAGGCATTTGTCCGCCAAAGGGTCAAGATAGGATCCCAGGCGGCTCTTTTGATTAAAAAGTCGTGCTACCATGCCGTCGGCGGCATCGCTCAGTCCGGCCAGAACAAAAACAACCAGTCCGGCCAGAAATCGATCGTTGATGATGAACACCAGGAAAATGGGCACCAGGAGTATTCTGAAGATACTGATCAAGTTCGGAATGGTCATAGGAAAAGTCTATTCAAGGTAAAAAAGGATATTGTCAGTGTCGGTTTGGTCCAGGTGTAGTGGAAAAGGAAGGTTTTGATGGTTAAGCACCAGGCTGATGAATGTGATCCGGTCCCCTCGAAAATCAATGGTGGCGGACATTGAATCGTCACTGATTCTGGAGGGGATAATGGCTGTCACACCGGGTATATGGGCTTTCAAGAATTCAGAAAACGTTTGAAATTGCCTTGGCTGACTGATGCCTGACAGGGTAACATCCAGTTGATTGGCCGCTTCAGGCTCCGTGTTGATATTCCTGAGAATGCAAGGGCATAATTCGCCTGCCAATCGGTTAACGCATTTTCTCATGACGTCCAAAATCTTTTCACTGTCCACCGCGCCTCGGGGTATTTTTTGAGATCCCGATTTCTCGCAAATCTGAATCCCCTTTTGTACATCAATGGCTTTCAAATTCAGGACCAATTTATTATCCAAAATCAGGCTCTTGCCGTAAACCACCACATCTGCTGAAAAGAGCCTCCCCCATTGTGTTGCATCTTCCGGGAGAAGACTGGCGGGAAATCGACCGGATAAAACGTCGGAGGGCGGAAGATCCATGATGCGGTTGACGGGATTAAATCCCCTATCCTGGAAAACACCATGCAAGGCCAACTCAATGGGGGTGAGGGCCGGATGAGCGGCTGCATCCTGCCACCAGAACACCTCAACGGGCCCACGGGTTTCCGATACCATGAACAGAACTTTAACGGATCGGTTGGCGGTTTGAAAAACGCCCGCTTCCCTCAGTTTCTCCGCCATGCTGTTTTCGTTGACTTTGATCTTTACAAAAACATTATACCGGTTTCCCACCCGCTGTTCCGCAAGGATATGAAAGTTCTCAATCTCCTGGTCTATATTCGGAATAATCTCATTTGCGAGGCTTTCGAAGTGTGTGGCAACAGCCTGGTTTCCCAACAATCGAACCAGATAGTTCTCAACCCCTTTGAGCAACGCCATACGAATGGCGTTTTTTTTCCCCTGAACCAGGTTCCCCTTGACAATGGTCCCCGTTCCGATGGCGAAGCATTCCTTTTTTCCGCTCATATCTTCAGCAAACGCCTGCGAAAATTGCAGACTGGAAAAAAGAAAAGCCATAAGAAAAATCATAAAGAAATGTTTTCTTTGGGTTTTTTCCCCTGTCATGTGGAAATATTTTTTCCTTTCAAGTTGGATACTGCACCTCATTCAGGTTTGCGAAGGGCGGTCAGTTCATTTTTGGCTTCGGCTACCAGAGACTGGTTGAGTTTAAGGACCTGATTTAATGATTGCTCCGCATCAGTGATTCGATTTGCATCTTTATACGCAATGCCCATATAAAAATAAGCCTGGGGAAGATCGCTTTTCCATCTCAACGCATCTTTGAAGCGTTCTTGTACCTGTTCCAGCCAGCCCGCTTTTTTACGCATGGTATAAAGACGCATGAAGCCCACATAGGCCAGCGCTTTTTGTTCACCGCTGCTGGCGTCGTCTCGGGCTTCACGCATGGCACCGAATGCCAATTCGAATTCATTTGCTTTTCCATATACCAACCCCATCCCCCGGTGAGCGGCACTGTAGTAGGGGTCCAGTTGAAGGGCCAGTTCAAATTCCCTTCGAGCATCGGCATTGTAGTTTTTTTGAAGGAACTTGAAACCGCTGGATACATGATGGGCCGGGGTATCCAGGACTCCCTCAGGCGCTCTGGGGGTCTGAAAACAACCTTGCATAAAAAGAAATCCCAACAGGGAAGCGGCAAGGGTTCCGTAAAACATTTTTGTCGAGATAGCGCCCATTGAATTGCCTCCGTAGATCGGTGGTTAACCGATCAAAAAAAACCAACGAATCATAGCGATATTCAAAAACGCGAAGAAATCACACTAGCAGCTTTGGAATAGAAAATTAATGCCAAAAGGTCAAGCGCTTTCCGCCAGAAAATCACGAATCCTGTTTACGGCCAGGGTCTCATCTTCAGGATCTATAGGGGTCATATCCGGTTCTGCTTTAAACCAGGTCACCTGGCGTTTTGCGTATCTCCGGGTATCCCGTTTAAGCGTCTCCGTTGCCTTTTCAAGGGACCACTCCCCTTGCAGATATTTGAGGATATGGCGATAGCCAATGGCTGTCATGGATTTAAGATGAGGGCCATACCCCATTTTCATGAGACGCTCCGTTTCCTCCACAAGACCGCCGGCAATCATTTTTTTACTGCGTTCGTTTATGCGGTCGTAAAGCGGTTCTTTCTCCACCTGCAAGCAGAGTTTTAACGCCAGAAACGCCTGGTTTCCAAACCGGTGCTGTTTCATGAGATCAGAGGCCGGTCGTCGGGTCTGTTGAATAATTTCAAGCGCTCTGATAATTCGAAGCCTGTCATTGGGGTGGATGGATTTAGCCCTTTCAGGGTCCAGTTCAGCCAGTTTCCGGTGTAGTTTCGGTGCCCCTTTGCGATCACATTCAAGATGTAACCATTCCCGAAGCATTGGATCTGAAGGGGGCAGCTCAACCAGTCCTCCCAATAGCGATCTGATATAGAGTCCGGTGCCTCCCACAATAAAGCAGGGGGTATTTTTTGCGCTAATCCCTTTTGCCAGCGGAAAGGCCATCCCACGGTACATGGCCGCATTGAAGTCCTCGTCGGGATCCACAACATCGAGGAGGTGATGAATAACGCCGCGCCGTTCTTCGAGGGTGGGCTTGGCGGTACCCACATCCATATACCGGTAGACCTGCATGGAATCGGCGTTAATGATCTCGCCGCCAAGAGAAAGGGCCAGCGAAACGGCCAGTCCGGTTTTTCCGCTGGCTGTGGGACCCGCGATGACAATGATTTTTGGTTTTTTGGGGTCCAACATGGCGGTTTTGGATGTTCTTGCCGAGATCCTTAATTGTGAAAAAAGAAAAAAGCGAATCTATACAATTCTCTTGAACATTTTGTTCATTTCAAAATAGGTGAAGTCCTTAAAAATGGGCCTTCCGTGGGGACAATTTGTGGGCAGATCCATGTTATTGAGCTGATGCATCAAATTTTTCATTTCTGTCAGCGTCAGGTGTTGTCCGGCCCGTATGGCGCCATGGCAGGCCATGATTTTAATGGCTTCGTCCATGATAAGGGCGCCGTCAGGCGGTCCGACTTCTTCCAGCTTTGAAATAAATTCGGAAATAAGTGTCTGCCAGTTTACATTCTTGAGCAGGGCAGGCACTGCTCGCAACAAAAAAGTATTGCCCCCGAAATGATCCAGCTCAATGCCGAAATCGGCCAGTACATGGCCTTTCTCCAGGAGAATCCCTTTTTCTTTCAGAGAAAACTCCATTTCGTTTGGAATCAGCAGGTTTTGTATTTCGGTTTTGGCTGAAAGAAGGGATTTTTTGAGGGTTTCGTAAACGATTCTCTCGTGGGCGGCGTGCTGATCTACAATCAGAAGGCCGTCCTCCATCTGACACAGTATGTACATGTTCCCCAACTGCCCGATAATTTGAGGTATGCGGGTTTCAGTCAACTGAACGGGCGTTTTTTCAGGGGCTGGGCGGGGTTTTTGCGTAAACGGTGCACCATAGGTTTCGGTACGTTCGAAGATCGCGGGCGCCGGAGGTGTTGGCTTCTGAGTATTTTGGTTTTTGTAGGGTTGTGAGGTGCCCGAAAAAACCTGCGAAGCAGGCGCAAGGGTCTTATCTACGACAGCGGCAATAGCTCTGAAGACCTGCTGGCCGTTTTGGAATCTAATTTCCTGTTTGGTGGGATGTACGTTCACATCAATTTGGGCCGGATCTATGGTGATGAATACCAGGGCCTGTGGGTAGCGACCTTTCATGAGACGCTGACCGTATCCCTCTATGATGGCTTTTGTCACAAACCGATCTCTGATATTCCGACCATTGACATAAACGAACAATCGGTCGGCCCGTTTCCTGGCAAGGTCCGCAGGGGTGACATGGATGGCAATATGGAGATCTTTCTGTTGGCTTTCACCACTCAATATGGATTGGCCGGTGGTTCTGCCCATGAGATGGGAGAGACGCAACCGGGGGTTTGGGGATGCGGGAAGATGAAGAATCCCTTTTTCCCCTTCTTCCAGGCGAAAGGAAATGTTCGGAAAAGGCATGGCAGCCCTCAAGACCGTATCCACAGTATGGTTCATTTCCGTGCGCGGGGTTTTTAAAAACTTGCGCCGCGCCGGAATATTGAAAAACAGGTCCTTGATTTCGACAATGGTGCCTGGCGGGGCACCCACTTCCTCGATGGCCAGCAGTTTTCCACCGGAAATTCTGACCCGGTTGCCCAGAAGCGCCTTTTTCGGCAGGGATGTGATTTGCATGCGGGACACTGCCGCCATGCTGGGGATGGCTTCCCCCCTGAATCCAAAGCTTGTGACCTTCATCAGGTCCGAGGCCGTTCTGATTTTGCTTGTGGCGTGTCTTTCAAGACACAGGAGAAGATCATCCCTGCCCATGCCGATGCCGTTATCAGTGATTTTGATGAGTCCTTTGCCACCTCTTTCTATCTTGATTGAAATTCTATCGGCTTTTGCGTCGATGCTGTTGTCAATGAGTTCCCTGACGACGGAAGCAGGTCTTTCAATGACTTCGCCTGCGGCGATCTGGGACGCAACCTTCTCCGGGAGAATTCTGATGGTGTTCATAAGTAGAGGAGTTTTTCATCCACATCGAAGTGAGGGCTGGTGGCAGCCGCTTTGAAGAACCTGGGGGGGAAAGACCGTTTCCCTTTAGCCATGAGGAGGTTTTGGGTGCCCATGGGATCATAGTTCAGGCAGGGGGATGATTGGGGGTGTTTCAAGAAGTCGTAAACCAGGCGGCGGGAGAGGTCCACCATTACGGCAAGATATTCATGGAAAACGCGTCCCCGTGTACCCTTGGTTTCAAAGAAAAGGTTGCGTGTTGTATAAAGATAGTCTGAAAATTTGACGGTCTGGGTGAAAACACGTTTTTTGGTTTTAAGCCGGTTTCTTTTCTTTCCGCCAAGGAGCTGCAACAGGTCGTCACACACCTGGTGGTCCATGTTGAGGACGCCGTTGGCAATACTGGTGTAACCGGTCCCGATCAAATAGTCGGAGCGTATTTCCCAGAACAGATGCCCCATCTTTCCTTTGCCCGGGTAGGCGCTGATGAGGTTTGGAATGAAATAATTATGGGCGATAACATCCGCTGCTAGATGTGATAAAAAGCCCAGGGCATAAGACATTTCCCGGTCGTCGCTTACGTCGCTTAAGAATTTGAAGCCCCCCTCCCAGTTGTGGGGTGCTCCTGAGCGCTTCTTTTTCCCTTTTCCGATAAAAAAATCAGCGGAAAGCGATCCGTAAATATATTCAATGGGAAAGGCCTTAATGGTCCTGCCGATGGATGGCAGCAGCTGAGAGGCCGCATCAAGCGAGCCCAATGCAATGGCGGTGTGAACACCCGGCCCCCAGGCAAAGGCACTCTCAGGGCGTAAAAATTGTACAACGAGATAAACGGCAAAAAAAACAACAAACTTCAAAAAAAGCGTCATGAACTCAAGAACCCCTTGGTATTTATGCGCTTTGAGGTTTCCTTATGAAAGAAAAGACTAAAGAACCGTTCAACGGTTGAGATACTAACACAATGCTCTTGGCGACTCAACGTTTTAGTTTTCACAGGGCAACTCAAAATGTCGAAAGATTGCTTTAAATCCATAAAGTAAGGCGGTCTTTTTTTCTGTCAAGGCGCTCCATTTTTCAGAGGTCCTGTCGAATTTTCGTTTGTCTTGACACCTGGCCATAATCGGGTTACATGTCCGCAGGTGACGATACAGTAGATGTGAATTATATTGATTACCATTAGGGGAGGGCAAAATGGTGATGTTCGATCCGTCACATCCCATATCCATTAACCGCCCCGTGAAGGAAAGGATTGCCTGGTCTGAATCCTGTTTTCAAAGTTCTCGGGATCTTTTTTTCGAAGACGAGAAAATTGCGGGTCTTTTGGTTGAGTTTGAGTCTGCCGTCAAAGTTTCCAGGCAAGAGATGAATAAGACCGGCGTGGTGGCCCTGTGCAGGGAATGCGACCAGGAAGAGGGCGGTTCCTGCTGCGGAAAAGGGTTGGAAAACAGGTATGATGCCTGGCTTCTTCTGATTAACAGGCTTCTTGGCGTGGATCTTCCGAGGGAACGCCACCAGCCGGACGGTTGTTTTTTTCTGGGAGAAAAGGGCTGTTTGCTGATGGCGCGCCATGTGATCTGCATCAACTATATGTGCCGGAAAATTACGAACAACATTCAACCTTCCGTTCTCAACTCCCTTCGGGAAGTGGAGGGGGTGGAAATAAACTGTCTTTTCATACTGAATGAACGGATAAAAACGGTTTTTAGGAAATGGACTTCCCAACAAAAAGCAGCCTGAAAAAACTCGCCGGGTTCTTTGACGCAAGACAAGTGGGTGACGTGGGTCCTCTGGGGTTCAGGCGATCCACGAACCTGACGACCCTTCTGGCCTGTGCGGAGCGTTTGATTACGGAGAACATCATCATGCCCGGCCGGAGTGCTTTTCTGGATCTGGGGTGCGCCGATGGCAGGGTCAACCTCTTTTTCAGTTATCTGACGCGCTTTTCCGTTGGTGTTGAACTGGATGAATGGACGTTGGATGAATATGATCCGCTGCGAAAAGAACTGCTGGGAACATTGAAAGGGGCCGGAATGATGTTCCCTAATGAAAATGTGTACCTGTTTCAGGGAGATGCGACGGACGAAGCGGTTCATGACCAAATCATTCATGAAACAGGTTTGGGCCTGGCCGATTTCGATTTGTTTTACACCTACCTGATCATGCATGAGGAATTTGCCCATATGCTGGCGGAAAAAGCAAAGAAAGGGGCCATTTATATGGTTTACGGGCTTCACAAAATCATGCCCCGCTATCCGGGGTTTCGGCTCATGAAGGAATTCAGCCCCTTGGAAGGGGTTTTGGCCCTTTATGAGAAAGAATAAGGAATTTTCAAACGAAGAGAGGCAAAACAAAATAATGGATATCACATTTTTAGGGACCGGCAGCGCCTGGGGTGTGCCGGAAATTAACTGCAACTGCGCCATCTGCAAAGAAATGAGGGCCAAACAGGAACGGCGGGATCGCACCTCAATCCTTTTGACGGAAGGTGACGCCAATCTGCTCATTGATTGTGGGCCCGATGCAAAAGAGCAACTGTCGCGGAACCAGGTGAAAAAAATCGATGCGGTTTTGATCAGCCATGAACATAATGACCACTATATCGGGCTGGACGAGCTTTTTGTATACAAAAGGGTGCTGCCAAAGGAGGATTTTTCTCCCATTCCGGTTTATTTGACCCTGAAGACACATGAAGTGGTTGAAGCCAGATTCGCCTATCTGGAAAAGCTGGGGGTGATCCGGTTCGTGGAGATTGAACCCGGGCAATGGTTCGATCAGGGGCCATTTCGAATTTTCCCTTTTAAAACAGACCACGGGAATTTTGCAAAAGGTTCCATCGGGGTTGTGATTCAGGGGCGGGACCGTTCAGGCACGGACATGCGGCTTTTGTACACCTCCGATTTTGCTGATATTCCAGATATGCCATCAGAGTTGGTGGGGTGCGATTATTTGATCATGCAGTCTTTCTGGCTCAATGAGCCTGTTGACAATCGGCCGAGCCATATGAGTTTTCAGAGTGCCATCGGTTATATAAAACGACTGAAACCCCAAAAAGAAACCTACCTGGTCCATATGGGAGATGCGGACAGGGTTCCGGGGGATCCAGCGAACCATATGGCCAAGAAATACGAACCCAAAGACCCTTTGAAACCGCCTCATGGGACACAGCCATACCCCATCCCCGGAAGCCAGGCGCAATGGCAGAAAACCGTGGACCGGATTCTTTCGGACCTCGGTGTGCCGTATGCCGTTACCGTGGCACACGATAACCTGACGGTCCGGGTTTGATCGCGCCCTAACCCCTGAAAAAAGGGTTGAATTTTCTTTCCTGGCCAATGGTGCTGTGGGGACCATGACCCGGATAGACACGCAATTCATCTCCCAGGGGAAAAATCTTTTCCACAACGCCCTGGATCAATTGCGGGTGGTTGCCGCCCGGGAAGTCCGTCCGTCCGATGGAACCGGCAAACAGAGTGTCCCCGGTGAAAACCGCTCCCGGTGCATGAAAGCAGACGCCTCCAAGGGAATGGCCCGGGGTGTGGATGACTGACAGGGTGAATTTCCCCCAGGAGATGTTCTGGCCTTCAAATAGGTCTCCGTCAGAGGGGAAACCCAAAGCGCCCGCATCCTGAGGGTGTATCCATACGGGGGCTTTTGTGATTTCTTTCAATTCCCCGGCGCCGCCCACATGATCCACGTGACCATGGGTGATGAGGATATAGCGGATTTTTAGTCCCAGTTTGGAGATCTCCGTTACAATACGAACAGCTTCATCTCCCGGGTCGATGACCAGACCCTCTTTGGTCTGATCGCAACCCATAATGTAGCAGTTGGCCTGGTACGGGCCGACCACGAGTTTTCTAAGCATTATGATTACCTCGGTTTAGATATTTTCCCGGCATACGCCGCAACGGACACACTCTCCCACCCTGCAAATATCCGATAACTTGCCCTCAAGTGCCAAATGGTATTCTGTTTTAAGATGCTTCTTTGTAATCCCGTGATCAATAAAATCCCACGGAAGCAGTTCATCGGGTTCTTTCGGGCGGTACACGAAAAAATCAGGGTTTATCTGAGAAAGCTGCATGGCTTTTTTCCAGTTGCCGTTCAGTTTGTGAGCACCTTGCAGTATGGGACCCACCCGTCTGTCCCCAAGTGAGAGCAACGCCTGGACATAGGCCCATTTGGGAATGTCCGAATTGACTACAATACCGCCGGATTTAACAAGCGTTTTTTTCAGCTGCTGTTGCTTTTTTTTTAGAGAGCCGACTTCCGCCATGGGAAACCACTGAAATGGGGTAAAGGGTTTTGGGATAAAACAATTGACACTCAGTTTAATGCGACCGATTTTTCCTCTGGCCGCCGATTCCTTGACCATCTGGTGCTTGATTTTTTTGACCAGTTCGATAATTTCATTCATATCATGGGGCATTTCGGTGGGAAGCCCTGTGAGGAAATAAAGCCTGATTGAAAAATTGCTGACACCGGCGATCATGCGGACCGCCCCAAGGATCTGTTCCTCTGTCAAGTGCTTGTTGATGATGTCTCGAAGTCTCTGACTTCCAGCCTCCGGCGCAATGGTGATGGTCTTCTGGCCTGATTCTTTCAGATGTTTCAGCAAGCCCCGGGTCAGACTTTCGGCCCTCAGGGATGAAACTGAAAACCGGCCGCCATTGTGGCAAATCATGCCCATTAGTGCTTCTATTCCCGGTGCATCCGATACGGCAGGACTCACCAGCCCTATCTGGGGACACCGGTTGAGGGCTGCGTTAACGCCTTCCTTAAGTTTGCTTTCCCTGTAAACCCGCGGTGGTCGGTAAACATAGCCTGCCGCACAGAAACGGCACGCATGACCACAGCCTCTGCTCACCTCCATAAGGACCCTGCTGCCGAATTCCGTATCCGGAGTGGTAATGCATGAAAGCGGCATCCCCGTATCCGTAAATCCCCCTTCGGGAGAATGTAATGCCTTAACTTTCTCCGGCACATCTGTTGCAGACGGCACAAAATATTTCAGCGTTCCGTTTTTTTTGTATGCCACGTCGTAGAGGGACGGTGCATAAAATCCGGGTACGTTTTTTGCCAGGTGCAGGAGCACGTCCCTTCGTTTGACACTACTTCTTCCAAATTCCAGAAAGGCATCCACGAATGGATACAGGTTCTGCTCTGCTTCACCCAGCAGGAAGAAATCCACAAAGGGCGCTAATGGCTCCGGGTTGAGAAAAGAAGCAACGCCTCCCACCATGACAAAAGGGTCATTTTTTCCTCTTTCCTCTGAAAGGAGTGGAATCTTCCCCATTTTCAACATTTGAAGGACATTGGGATAATCGTTTTCAAAGGAAATAGAGAAGGCCGCCAGATCAAAGTTCCCGAGCGGCGTCTGTGATTCCAGGGAAACAAGAGATCCTTTGGACTGAAGGTAGATGGCCATTTCCCGACCTTCGGGCAGGAAAAAACGCTCAGCCACCACATCCGGTCTTTCATTCAGAAGCCGATAGACAATCTGGATGCCCAAATTTGACATGCCCAATCGATATTGGTTGGGGAATGCTAACGCAACGGGCAGCTTCCCCCCCCAGTCTTTTCGAATGGTGCCCTTTTCTTTTGCCAATATGGCGCGGTAAAGGGCTGTGATGTCATCAGACACGGGCTTTAAACCCTTTCAATATCAAATGGTTTCACATGGACTATTGCTTTAATCCGCCTTTACTCGAAGAAACGTGGGGTAATCCAGACTGTCCTTAATCCGGAATTTATCAAAAAAGCTCTTTTTTTTCTTTTTATCAAAATTTTCTTTCAGGGAATTGTTCGGGTTTGATCCCATTCTCGCAAACGTTGGTGTATCCAGGCATACGCCATCCTTTTTTACGGTCCATTCCTCCTCAATATCTTCAATGGAGACATTCCTCAAATTGACCACATTGTCATAATCCTGAACGGATTTCTTCTGAACCTCGTTATTCAGCTCCACGACACGGCCAACCGCCTTTTTCTCCTCCAAGCCGTCTATCCCCGTAGCGACCACGGTAACCTGAATTTCATCTCCCATGTTGTCATCATAGACAAGACCCCAGAATACCTCTGCTTCCTTCGCTTCCTCTTTGATATAACTCGAGGCTTCGTCCACTTCTTCCATGGTCATATCCGAAGGGCCGGTCAGGTTCATCAAAAGGCCTTTCGCACCTTCAATGGAAATATCCTCCAAGAGCGGACTGTTGATCGCCTGCTGTGCTGCATCAACGGCCCGATTTTCTCCTGATGCCCGGCCCATGCCCATGATGGCCGTTCCGTTTCTCGACATCACCTTTCTGACATCTGCGAAGTCAAGGTTGATGAAGCCGCTGCTCATGATCAGATCTGAAATCCCTTTAACGGCCTGAAGCAGGACATCATCCGCTTTGGCGATCAGTTCTTTGAAAGAGGTGGTTTTCTCTCCAATGGTTTTGAGCCGCTCATTGGGGATGACGATAATGCTGTCAACTTCCCTTTTGAGTTGCTCAATGCCCTCCAGGGCTTGTTTCATCCGTTTCTCACCTTCGAATTTGAAGGGTTTGGTAACAACAGCTACGGTAAGCGCATTGTTTTCTTTACTTTCCCGGGCCGCTACGGGGGAGGCGCCGGTACCCGTTCCGCCGCCCATTCCGGCTGTGATAAAGACCATATCGGATTTATCCAGTACTTCCCGGATTTCATGAAGACTTTCCTCGGCGGAGTTCTTGCCGATTTCCGGATCAGCTCCCGCACCAAGCCCCATGGTGATTTCAGGTCCCAGCTGAATTTTCCGGGTGCAGGATGATCGATCAAGATCCTGGCAATCCGTATTGGCCACAATAAATTCCACGCCCCTGAGATCAGAATTGATCATGTTGCTGATGGCATTTCCGCCCGCGCCGCCAATGCCTAAAACCTTAATTCTGGCATTGTAAGCTCCCTTTTCCATTTCGTCGACAAATTCAAATTTCATTGTTCCCTCCTTTTTTCTTAAAAGTTAAACAATATCTTTAAACCACCGTTTCATCCTGGCCATCACCAGATGAAAAATATTGGAATCCCGAATTCGAAACTTCTTTTTCTGTTTGTAGGTTTTGGCGCCGTACAGAACGAGGCCTACGGCTGTGGCATACATGGGTTTGTTAATCAGATCCACAAGGCCGTCGATTTCTTCAGGGTAGCCCACACGGGCCGGGGCGTTGAATATTTGTTCGGCCATTTCGCTGACGCCCGGGAGTTCGGCGGAACCCCCTGTCACGACCACTCCTGAACTGGCCAACTCATCGTATCCCGATCGGACCAGCTCCTGGTAAATCAGGGTGAAGATTTCTTCGACTCTCGGCTCCAGAATCTCTCCCAGGATTTGTCTGGAGAGTGTTCTTGGTTTTCTGCCGCCAACCCCCGGGACTTCAATGGTTTCATCCTTGCCGATCAAGGATGAAAGGGCGCTCCCGTACTTGATTTTAATTTTTTCAGCTTCCAGTTTGGGTGTCCTGAGACCCACGGCAATGTCGTAAGTCAGGTTGTCGCCACCGAGCGCCAGAACCGACGTGTGTTTGATGGCGCCTCTGGAAAACAGGGCGAGATCAGTGGTGCCACCCCCGAAATCGATCAGCGCCACGCCCAGATTACGTTCTTCTTTTGAGAGGACTGCTTCGCTGGATGCCAGGGATTCCAGTACAATGTCATAGACATCCAGTCCTGCCCTGTTGGCGCATTTGATAATATTCTGTGCGGAGGTCACCGCACCCGTAACGATGTGGACTTTCGCTTCCAGGCGAACGCCTGACATGCCCAAAGGGTCCACGATGCCGTCCTGATCATCAACAATAAATTCCTGAACCAGCGTGTGGATGACTTCGCGGTCCATGGGGACTGCCACCGCGCTCGCCGTTTCGATGACCCGCTCAATGTCCTTTTTTGTCACCTCCTTTTCTTTTAAGGCAATGATGCCCGGTTTATTGACCCCTTCGATGTGTCCGCCTGCGATTCCGGCATATACGGATCCGATTTCACAGCCGGCCATTGTTTCCGCCTCTTCTATGGCCGCTTTGATGGAATTCACGGTGTTTTCAATGTTGATAACAACACCCTTTCTGAGGCCTTCAGAGGGATGACTTCCCATTCCGATGATTTCCAGGCCTTCAGGGCGAACTTCCCCCACCACTGCACAGATTTTGGTGGTTCCGATATCCAGGCCTACAATAATGTCCATGCCCATAAAAAAATTACCTCATCCGCTTGTTCAAACCTGATTTTCTTTAAAAGATACAATTGCGCCATCCACATGGTTCAGATCAATCTGGGTCACAAGGTTGATTTTTCCCGATTCGTTTAAATGTTTTGCCACCTGTTTCAGCTCTTCCATGTTGCGGGCCAGGTTATGCCGGGAAATGCGGATCGTGGCCCGTATATGATTAAAATATAAGGAGATACCACCATTTTTATTCAGATGTATTTCGGACAGGTTTTGAAGGGACCAAAGGTCTTTTTGCGCTTTCAGCACGTTCAACACATAAGCAGTTTGATCCAGTTTTTCCATTTTGTCGGGATCTGCTTTGGAGAGACCCGTGAGAATGGGAAAATCCATTTCCTCGTCCAGCGAGACCGATTTGAACAGTCGTCCCTGTCTGTTCATGTAAAAAAACTGATCCAGCAAGACCAGCATCACCGGTTCCTCTTTTTGTGCGTGTACAATCAAGGTGTCTGGAAATCTTCTTTCTACGGTGGCAGTCCTGACCCATGGATGCTTTTCCATTCGTTTTTTCAAAGCTTCGAGTTTGAGACCCAGTAATCCCTGTTCAGACGTCAGCCCGCACATTTGAAGCAGTTCATTTCTTATGCCTTTATCAACCCCCCGGATCTCCACATGCGCCAGTTTCATGTAGGGAGAAGTGAGCAGGTAGTTGTAGAGCATCACGAAGGTTAAGCTGATTACGGTCAAAACAGACAGGAACAGAAAGACTTTCAGAAAGCCTGAGCCGATGTTCCGAAGGATGCCTGCAACGGGAATCCTTGAAGGTTTTCGCCTGTTGTGGCGTAGGGGCTGGTCCCCGTGCCTGCCCGTCTGAACCCGTTGCTTTTTGGAACTTTTTCTCATCTTAAGATTGCCCATATTGACCGATCTTGCCTATTTCCCCAAAACCCGTATTTCCGGCTCCAGGTCTATGCCCGACATCCGTTTGACCTCAAGACGCACCAGATCCATCAGCATCAGAATATCCCCGGCGGTGGCGCCGCCTTCGTTCACAATGAAATTGGCATGTTTCTCCGAAACCATGGCGCCACCGATTTTCTTTCCCTTAAGCCCTGCATTTTCAATAAGCCTGCCCGCCCCTAGAGTTGAAAACGGGGCACCGGGTGGGTTTTTGAACACGGAACCGGCACTCGGGTACTCAAGGGGTTGCGTCTGTTTTCGAGTTCTCAGAAAACCGCCCATTTTCTCAGACACAGCTTCCGGTGTATCCCTGTCCAGGCAGAAACAGGTGTTTGTCACCAGCCGCCCTTCTTCCATGTGAAGGCGACGGTATGAAAATTTGAGTTCTGAACGGTTCTTTTCAACTTGTGTGCCCCCGGGCAACACAAATTGAAGGGTCTTGATCCTTTTATTGATCTCCTGCCCGAAGGCCCCCGCATTCATGGCCACCGCCCCGCCGACAGTCCCGGGTATCCCTGTAAGAAATTCCAGGCCCGACATGCCCCTTTGCCGACACCAGCTCATCAAATCAGTGAGATGAACGCCGCCACCCGCCCATACCATGGATTTTTCCGTACCCTCTTTGATTGCCGCAAGTGATCCCTTTAAAAGTATCATGACGCCGTCAATGCCTTTGTCTTTGACCAGTAAATTGCTCCCCCTGCCCAGTACGCCATAGGGGATGTCTTCAAGGGAAAGATATCGGATGACCTTTTTAAGTGTTGTAAGGTCCCGGGCTTCCCATAGGGCTTCAACGGGCCCACCCACCTTGTATGTGGTGAGTTGATGCATGGGGTAGTGGAACCGGAGCCCTTCTCCCGTTAGTTGTTCAAGTACAGCTTTTTGGTTATTTGTCATTAAGGGCGTCACTTCGTTCCAAAAAGCGTTCTCCTTCCCTGTTAATGTTGCCTGCCCCCAGTGTCAGAACAAGATCTCCGGGGCGGGTCACTTTTTCCAGCATGGACACGACTTCCTCAAGGTCAGGGCATAAAAGCACTTCTTTGTGTCCGTGTTCCTTGATGCCTTTAACCAGCCTTTCCGCGGTTATCCCCTCGATGGGCTGTTCCCCCGCAGGATAAATGGGTGTCACCACAAGGACATCCGCATCATTAAAGGCGATCACAAAGCGATCCAGCAAGGCCTGGGTTCGGGTGTATCGGTGTGGCTGGAACACAATGATCAGACGCCTTTCCGGCCAGCAGGATTTTACTGTCTTTAGGGTTGCCACAATTTCCGTTGGATGATGTCCGTAATCATCCATAAACAGAACCTCGTTTTTTTCTCCCTTGATCTGGAGACGTCTGGCAAGGCCACCAAGTGCGGTGAGACCATCCCGGATGATGTCCATTTCCAGGTCAAGTTCAAGGCCTACGGCGGTTGCGGCCAGCGCGTTCAAAACGTTGTGCTCGCCGGGTATCCCCACGGAAATACGTCCCATGGAATGATTGTCGTAAATAACCTCGAGACTGGTCCCCCATTTTTCGATTTTCAGGTCTTTACCCCTGACCTCAGCCTGGGTACTCATGCCGTAAGTGATGTATCTCTTTTTAAGCTGTGGGATAATACCTTGAATTTCGTCGTTATCCTGGCAGAGGATGGCGGTCCCGTAAAAAGGGATTTTATTGATGAAGTCCACAAACGTGCGGCGAATGGCCGCCATGCTGCCATAATGGTCCATGTGTTCGTGATCGATGTTGGTTACCACCGCAATGGTGGGGGATAAGGCTAGAAAGGAGCCATCGCTTTCGTCCGCTTCAGCCACCAGGATATCTCCCTGGCCCAGCTTTGCATTGGAGCCGCCCCAGATATCCAGGCGCCCGCCGATGACCACCGTGGGATCAAGCTCTCCCCGCGTCAGAATGGAGGCGACCATTGACGTGGTGGTGGTTTTGCCATGGGCGCCCGCAATGGCCACGCCATACTTGAGCCGCATGAGTTCCGACAGCATTTCTGCCCTGGGGATGACCGGGATATATCGGTCTTTGGCTTCCAGAAGTTCCGGGTTTTGAAGGCCGACCGCTGAGGAATAGACCGCCACGTCAGCTTCCTGAACATTATGGCGGTCATGACCTATGAAAACCCGACATCCCATTTCCAGGAGCCTTCGCGTGGCAGCGGAATCCTTTAGATCGGAGCCGCTGACAGAATATCCCAGGTTGATCAGCAGTTCGGCCAGACCGCTCATGCCGATGCCCCCGATGCCCACAAAATGGATATGTTTCGCTTTGCCGAACTGTTTCATTTTTCCACCCGGCCCGTTAGCTTTAAAATTTGATCCACAATGATCCGGTCTGCATCCGGTCGGCTGAAAGTTCGGGCCGCTTCACCCATCATTTTTAACCGTTCCGGATGGTCCATATAAGTTGAAAGGGTATTCGCCAGCCCTTCAGGGGTCAGATCCTTTTGAATCATCACCGTTGCTCCACCCGAGCGAGCCAGAGACCGGGCATTGGTTTCCTGGTGCCCATTGGTCGCATGGGGATAGGGGATGAGGATCGACGGCTTCCCAAGGGCCGCCAGTTCAAACAGGGTTGTTGCCCCGGCCCGGCTGACCACCATGTCCGCCCGGTGATAGGCTGAACCCATATCTTTGATAAAGGGAAACACATTCGCTTCAAGTTCCTTGGCTTCAAGTCCTTCGACCCTGTAGTCCTTGACCACCCTTTTGTGATCGTACTGACCCGTCTGGTGAATGAAGGTGATTGTTTTCCCCGATTTTTTCAAAATACCATAAGCCTTTACAAAGGCCTCGTTAATGGCTCTGGCGCCCTGACTGCCCCCCACTGCCAGAACCGTGAAATTGTCGTTCGAAGGCAATGAATCTTGCGGGGGTGATAGCAATTCACGCCGTATCGGATTCCCCGTGAGAATACTTTCCCTCTTTTTGAAATATGGTGTGCTCTCCGCAAAGGAGACGAAAATGCGATCCACCACCCGGGCCAGCAAACGATTTGTCAAACCGGGATAAGAATTCTGTTCATGAATGGCTGTGGGAACACCCAGTAGTCTGGCAGTCAGGCAGAACGGGCCCGATGAATACCCCCCCACTCCCATGACAAGTGAGGGTTTGAAATCTTTAATAATACGCATGGACTGAACCAGACTTCCGGGTAGCATGCTCAAAACAACCAGTCCTTTTTTCCATCCGCGGCCTTTCATGCCTTCAACATCGATAAACACCACCTGAAAACCGTAGCGCCGAAGGATTTCTGATTCCATCCTTCTGCGGCCCACCACAAAAAGAACAGTCGCGCCTGTGCATCTTTTTTCCAACTCTCTCGCAATGGCAATCCCTGGAAACAGATGTCCACCGGTCCCGCCCCCCGCGATGATGCATCGTATCTTATGTCCTCTGTCATCCGTCATCCGTCAGTTTCTCGAAGAAATGTTCAGCAGAACCCCGATGCCCGCCAGGGTCATCACCAGGGATGAACCGCCATAACTGATAAGGGGAAGCGTGAGCCCTTTTGTGGGCAGCAGTCCCAGGACCACGCCCATGTTAACAAGTACCTGAAGGCCCAGAAAACAGGTCAAACCAAGGGCCAGATAGCTGCTGTAAAGATCTTTGCTGTTGAGGGCAATTCGAATGCCGCCCATAATCAGAACCCCGAACAACACTATGGTGGCGGCTACACCGACAAAGCCCAGTTCTTCGCCCATGATGGAAAGGGCGAAATCAGTATGGGGTTCCGGCAGATAAAAAAGTTTCTGCTTGCTGTTGCCGAGGCCCGCGCCGAAAATACCCCCCGAACCAAATGCCAGAAATGAGTGTATAATTTGAAAACCGATCCCCTTTGGGTCGTCCCAGGGATTCAGGAAGGCCAGCCACCTTTTAACCCTGTATTCGGCATTCCAGACCAGATATACGAAAAAGGGTGCCGCAAGCAGAAAAAGGGATAACAGTTGTAGGGGTCTGACGCCTCCCACAAACAGTAATAACAATGCCCATGCGCCGATTATGACCGCTGTTCCAAGGTCCGGCTGCAGATAGATGAGCACCATGAATGTGCCGACCACCAATATGTGGGGCAGCAGGCCTTTGGTAAATAATTCGAGATCCGACCCTTTCTTGCTCATGGAATAGGCCAGGTAGACCGCCAGGGAAAACTTCACCGCTTCAGATGGCTGGAAAGAGAACCCGCCCAGATTCATCCATCGGTAAGCGCCGCCTACCTTGCGACCCAGACCGGGAACAAAAAGGAGCGCCAGAAGAAGGGCGCTGACCAGCAATAAGGGATACACCATTTTTTTATAAAAAGTGCAGGGGATATATCGGGTGATCAGCATGGCCGCGATCCCAACAATGCAAAACAGGCTCTGCCGTTTCAGATAGAAATTGCTGTCCCCGAAACGGTGTTCAGCAAGGTTGCTGCTGGCGCTGTAAACCATTAGCAGTCCCAGGCCGATCAAAAGAATCACCGGAATGAGGATCATGAGGTTGTATCCTTCATATACCTTGGTTTTACCGGCCATTTAAAAGGTCCTCGACAGCGGCTTTGAAAACCGTGCCACGGTGATTGTAATCTCTGAACATATCAAAGCTCGAACAGGCGGGCGCCAGCAGTACGATATCCCCGCTTTTGGCCAGGCCATAGGCCTTGGAGACGGCGTCCTTCATGTTCACGGCCAAAGAGAAAGGTAGGGGCGAAAAATTTTTCGCCCTTACACGTTCGGTGAAAGCCTCGGACAGTAGACTTGCCGCCTCGCCCATGAATACCGCTCCCTTTACATTACCCCTGCATGCCTCAACCAGAGGCTGGTAGTTGGAACCCTTGTGCCTTCCTCCCGCGATGAGAATTAATGGTTTGTCAAAACTCTGTACGGCCCTTATGGCCGCATCCACGTTGGTTGCTTTTGAATCGTTATAAAATTGAATGCCGCTGATCCGGTTCGTATATTCCAGCCTGTTGGGAAGTCCTTTGAATTCATCCACGGTTTTTTGAATGGGCTCATCTGCCAGCTCAAGGGCCTGGCCCGCCAGAACAATGGCCAGGAGATTTTCCAGATTGTGAGCGCCTGCCAGTGAAAAGGCGTTTAGATTGAACCGGTTTTTTCCATTTGCAACTGAAACAATTTCTCCATTTTCAATGAAAGCGTTTATGCCGTCTTTTTTCTTTAACCCGTAGTGGAAAACGGTCGTGCCGTTGGGTGGGGTAACACTCGAGAGCACCGGGTCATCGGCATTGAGGATGACCGTTTGTCCGGGCCCCTGATTTTCAAAGATTCTCAATTTGGATTTGATGTAGGCCTGGTAATCCGCATATCGGTCCAGATGGTCCGGTGATATATTCAGAATCATTGAAATCTTAGGGCTGAACTGTTGTATGGTATCCAGTTGAAAACTACTGACTTCCACCACCAGATAGTCCGCTTTTTTTCCCCCGGCCAGGTACGCTGTTAAAGGGGTGCCGATATTGCCGCCGACAAAAACATCATACCCCGCATTTTCAAGCATCTGTCCCAGAAATGAGGTCACGGTGGTCTTGCCGTTTGTTCCGGTAACGGCAATCATGGGGATGTCAACATGTCGCGCTGCCAGCTCCATTTCTCCCATAACGGGAATTTTCTTTTGAAGTGCCGCGCGGATAAATGGTGTGTCCAGGGGCGCGCCGGGGCTCAGAACAATGGCATCGGCACAGAGGAAGGTCTCTTTTTGGTGTCCTCCGGTTTCCAGTGTCACCCCCAGTGCATGAAGTTCTTTTACGTATTCGGGGGCCAGTTGGGATTTTTTTTTGATATCGCTCAAGGTGACCTTTGCACCCTCCTCCGCCAGCCATCTGGCGGCCCAGTACCCCGATGTGCCGAGGCCCACCACCAGAAATCTGGAAGTGGGGATGTTTAGCCGGGATTTTTGATGTTGAGCGTTATCCAATTGATCTACCTTAATTTGAGGGTACCGATAGACAAAAGTGCCAGAATAATGGAAATGATCCAGAACCGTACGATGATTTTCGGCTCGGGCCATCCTTTCAATTCAAAATGATGGTGGATGGGGGCCATTCGAAAAATCCTCTGGCCTCCCGTCAGTTTGAAGTAGGCCACTTGAAAAATGACGCTGAGAGCCTCAAACACGAACAGCCCCCCCACCAGAATCAGGACAAGCTCCTGTTTTGTGATGACCGCAACGGTTCCCAATAAGGCGCCAAGAGGAAGTGACCCCACGTCCCCCATAAATATTTCAGCAGGATAGGCATTGTACCAGAGAAACCCTAATCCCGCGCCCACCGCTGCACCGCAGAGGATGGAGATTTCACCGGCGCCCGGGAGATAGGGAATCTGAAGATATGATGCGATTTTCACATGTCCGGCCAGATAAGCGAAAATCAGGTAACAGGCAAACGCCACAATCAACGGGCTGATGGCCAGTCCATCCAAGCCGTCGGTCAGGTTGACCGCGTTGGAAGTGCCCACGATGATGAGTACGGCGAGGGGAATATACCCCCATCCGAGATCGGGCGCGATGTTTTTCAAAAACGGAACATTAAGTGTGGCATCGAATTCCGGTGAGAAATAAAGCGTTAGCGCTACCACCAGGGCACCCATGATCTGAAGCATAAACTTGGTTGATGCGCTCATGCCCTTGGGGTTTTTCCCCGTTACTTTTGAATAATCATCCACGAAACCGATGGCGCCGAAGAAAAGGACCACAAAAACGGCCAGTTGAATGTAGCGGTTGAAGGGGTCGGCCCACAGAAGCGTTGCCAGCACAATAGCCGGGAGAATCAGGCAGCCACCCATGGTGGGGGTGCCGGCCTTGGCCTGATGACCGGGAGGGCCGTCTTCTCGAATCCGTTCGCCGATCTGCAGATTCCGGAGTTTTTTAATGCCCCAGGCTCCCACAAAGAAACAGAGCGTCAGGCCCGTCAAACTGGAAAGGATCGTCCTGAAGGTAATGTACCGGAATACATTGAGCCAGGAATAATCCGAATGGAAAAGATATATCAGTTTGAAAAGCATGTGTTTTTGAACCTTTTACATATATGCGTTTGCATGGGCCTGATTTTTTACGGCTCTATCTTTGTTGTTTGTTGTTGCGGCGATCACCACATCCAGGAATTTTTCCATGCCAAAGGGCTTATGGAGGTGCGTTACCACTTGAGGTAAGTCTTTGTCCATGAGCCGTTGATCCGAAGGGTTACCCGTCATGATAATGATTTTTTCTTCCCGTCCTGTTTTGCGCATGCTCTTCAACATGCTCACCCCGTCCAGGCGGGGCATATTGATGTCCGTTACCACCAGATCAAAATGATTTCCCTCCAGTTTTTCCAGGGATTCCTGACCGTCTCTGGCCAGGCTAACTTCAAAACCCCGATGCAGCAGCGCTTCCGACAACAGAAATCGAATGCCTTTTTCATCGTCAACCACCAGCACTTTGATTGGCTTTTTCATTTCACACTTTCCCCCTGATTTATTGGATAAACGGGTCCGAGGAATCCCCAAACCTCAATCCGAAATGCCTTTGAAGAACCTCGGACACCTTTTCAAATTGCATCATTCTGGAACCTTTAAGAAAAACCATGTCTTTGGACTTTACTTCCTGAATTATTTTTGTGGTCAGTTCATCATGGGTTTTTGAAATGATGACACGATTTGAAGGCATGCCCGCAGCGATGGCCCCTTCTTTCACATCATCCGCATGAATTCCCATGGCGAAGAGCCACGAAGCGCCTGAATCGGCAATTCTTCTGCCTGCCTCCCGGTGGGCGGATGGCGCTGCTTGTCCCAACTCCAGCATATCCCCGAGCCCCACGAAGAACCGTCCGTCTTTTCTTACCATTGGCGCGGCGGAATGAAGTGCTGCCTTCAAAGCGGATGGGTTGGCATTATAAGTGTCATCGATCAGAAGAATGTCTTTTTGAAGGGGTATGCTTTGAAACCGTCCTTTGATGCCGGAAAAAATTCCCAGGCCTTTTACAATGTGCGCCATGGGTTCATCAAGGCTCAAAGCAACAGCAGCGGCAGCCAGTGCATTTTTTACATTGTGAACACCCAATACACCCAAGGTGATTGGCCAGCTGTTGTCGTCACAGATCAAATCAAAACGCATCCCATCAGACCCATACCGTTTGATATCCATGCCTTGAATATTGTTTCCCTTATTCAGGCCGAATGTGACAAATTCCCTGTCAAATCGGGCGGCGTGTTTCATCAGTATCTCATCATCACCATTCAATATGATTTTCGCTTCGGGCGATAGTTTTTCCATCATTTCCGTTTTGGCCTCAGCAACGCCGTCGATATTGCCTAATCCTTCTAAATGGGCCATCCCCACATTCAGAATAACCGCCACTTCGGGGTTTGAAATTTCAGTCAAACGGGCGATTTCACCTTTATGGTTCATGCCCATTTCAAGTACCGCCCGCTGATGGGTTCTTTCCAGTTTGAGAAGCGTTACGGGCAATCCGATGAGGTTATTGTGATTGCCCGGGTTTTTAAGGGTTTTGTTCCCCACCTGGAGAATGGCGGCTGTCATTTCTTTGGCCGTCGTTTTCCCGGAACTGCCCGTGATGGCGGCTACTTTGGCCACATGTTGCCGGCGCCACCAGGCTGCCAGATCCCCCAGGGCCCTGAGGGTGTCATCAACGGCGATGACGGCAATAGGGGGTACGTTTTTTAGGGAATCCGGAAAATCTTTCTGAACGACCAGGCCGGAGGCACCTTGCATAATGGCCCGTGAAGCAAAATCATGACCATCAAAACGATCCCCTTTCAATGCCCAGAAAAGCTCGCCCCGTTGAACAGTCCTCGAATCGGAATTGAAACCGGAAAAACGGGCTTGGGGGTCTCCGGAAACCATATGGCCCTTTACAGTTGCCATGATTTCTTTTGAAGATATTTTTCCCCATACAGCCGTCATATTTTTCCTTTGCTCAACTCAAGAAAGTGAGGCGGTCCGGGCCGCCACCAGGCGGTCGTCAAAAGCCCGTCTTGTTTTTCCTATAATCTGGTAATCTTCATGCCCTTTTCCGGCAATGAGTATCAGGTCTTCTTTTAGAGCCGCATCAACGGCCATTTTGATGGCCGTCTCCCTTTCCAGTTCGACCACATAATCTTTTTGCCCGGAAGCGATGACGCCCCTTTCAATTTCATCCGCAATGGCGGCGGGATCTTCCGAACGGGGATTGTCGGAGGTAATAAATACTTTGTGGCTGTTCCGGCCCGCTACACGGCCCATTTCATTTCTTTTCCCGGTGTCCCTGTCGCCGCCGCATCCGAAAACGGTCAGGATACGTCCGCTGGTAATTTGTTTCGCTGCTCCCAGCGCTTTTTCCAGTGCATCGGGGGTGTGGGCGTAGTCCACCACAATGGCTAATGAACGGGCATTGGGTACCAGTTCCATGCGCCCCGGAACCCCTTTCATGCTTTCTATGCCTGAAGCAATGGTCTTTAAACCCACCCCCAGAGTGACAGCGGCGGATGCTGCGGCCATAATATTATAAATGTCAAAATTTCCGATGAGCGAAGACCGTATGTCAATCTCGCCTATTTTTTTGGAGATGAGCTTGGCGTGAAGCCCCCTCCGGCTGACGGTTACATCTTTTGCCGTCACATCACATGAATGATTAAGGCCGTATGTCATTGTTTCGGCCGCAGTCAATGCCGTGAGGTCCGCTCCCCGTGGGTCATCAGCATTTATAACGGCGCTAACAGACCCGGTAGGACTGTTATTTCCAAGTTTTGTGAACAGAAGGCTTTTGGCTTTGAAATAGTCGTCCATGGATTGATGGTAATCCAGGTGGTCTCTGGAAATATTGGTAAACAAAACCGTGCGAAAGGGACAATCGGCAACCCTTCCCTGGTCCAGTGCATGGGAGGATACCTCCATGACCACATCTGTGGCGGACTGGTCAGCCATTTCACGTAAAATTTCCATTAAATCCAGAGATTCGGGGGTTGTTACGGAAGATTTCAGGCGCAGGTGGGAAATGCGGTGGTTGACGGTTCCGATGACACCGGGTTTTCTGCCTGCAGCCATGAGTATGGATTCGAGAAGATAACTGGTGGTGGTTTTTCCATTGGTCCCTGTTATACCCACCAGGTTCATGGTCCGAAAAGGGTGCTGATAAAATGCTACGGCCAACTGAGATAGCGCTCTGCGGGAGTCGGATACCTGTATAAATACCGGCATTTGATGCGGTTTCCGGGTGAGTTTTTGAACAGCAAGCTCCGGCGTAGCCTCTGACAAAACAGCTGCGGCCCCTCTGGAGACGGCATCACCGATAAACTCATGCCCATCCTGGTCGTGCCCCTTAATGGCCACGAAAAGGTCCCCCGGCCCTATCTTACGAGAATCATAGTTTACATGAGGGATTTCCACATCCTGTCCGCCTGCAAAATTTTTAATGTTGATATTCCCTATGAGCTTTTTTAAATGCATGGCGCAGCTTCTTAAATTTAGTAGGGGCGAATAATTATTCGCCCCTACATGGGTGGTTTGAAATTCACCGTGACGCTTTGAACCGTTTTCAATGGAGATCCGGGGTCTGGATTCTGCCTGATGGCCAGACCTGATCCTTCGAGACACACCTTCAAGCCCAGGGCACGGATGCGTTTAAGAACCTCTCTCATCCCCAGGCCGGTAAAATCGGGTAATTGTGCCGCCCGTAGCGCGTAAGGCAGTGGCAAAGCTGTTTCCGGTGAAACTTGGGGCGCTGCTGCGATTTCCGGTTTAACGTGGGCCTGTGCCGATTGAATCGTATTATTGCTGAGCAAAGAGGGATTAGGACTGATTCTGAGATGGTTCAGCGCCCATGAGCCCACTTCTTTGAATACGGGTCCCGCCACCAGGCCACCGTAGATATGACCTTTGGGTTCGTCGATCATCACCATAATGACCAGACGGGGTTTGTCCGACGGAACAAAACCCACGAAGCTTGCCACATATTTCTTTTTTGAGTATCGCTTTGTTTCGGGGTCCACTTTCTGTGAAGTTCCCGTTTTTCCGGCAACCCTGTACCCCTCTATGGCGGCCTTTTCGGCAGTTCCCTCTGCGGTTGCCACTCCCTCAAGAATGGCGGCTACCCTCCGGGCGGTTTTGGTCGAAATAGCCCTTCTCACCACCTTCGGGTTTGTTTTTTCAGTGGTATGTCCGGATTCATCAACGATTTTTGAGACAACATATGGACGCATCAGTTTTCCTCCATTTGCGATGGCTGCCATGGCCATTGTCAACTGTAAAGACGTGCTGGTCATACCCTGCCCAAAAAAAAGTGTTGCCTGATCGATTTCCCTGGCGTTTTTCGCGTCCCTGATAAACCCGCCACGTTCACCCATGAGATCAATTTTTGTCTTTTCCCCAAAACCCAAATTTTTCAAATATTTGGTAAATTTTCGATATCCCAGTTTCTGGCCCAGTTTGATGGCCCCGATATTACTGGAATAGACAACAATATCGGCTGCGGAAAGATTGCCGTATTTGTGGGTGTCATGAACCACCCTGCCGCCCACTTTGAATTTGCCCTGCTCACAGTAAAACTGGGTGAGGGGCGAGACAACGGATGCTTCCAGTGCCGCTGCCAATAAAAAGGCTTTGATCGTAGACCCCGGTTCAAAACAATCCGTCACGGGTCGGTTACGCCATTGAGAAGGTTTGTGGCGGGAAAAGACATTCGGGTTGAATTCGGGCACAACCGCCATGGCCAGAATTTCACCGGTATACGGGTCCACCACCACACAATGCCCCCCTTTTGCTTTTGCTTTTTTGACAGCTTCCCGAAGTGACTGCTGTGCCTTATACTGAATATCCTTGTCGATGGTCAGATAAAGGTTGTGGATTCTCTGGTCCGAAGTTACGGGCCTTGTGACGGCAAAAGGTCTGCCCAGCGCATCCCGCATAAAGGCCAATTTTTCTTCAGGCCCCCGGAGCAGTCCGTCAAACTTTTTTTCAAGACCTTCCAGCCCCTGGTTGTCGGTTCCGGCAAAGCCGATGACATGGGCAGCCGTTTCACGGCCGGGATAATATCGTCTTGTTTCGGTGGTGACCCCCAGCCCCCTGAGATTAAGGGCTTTGACCTGTTTAGCCAGGGTTTGTGGAATTCTCCTTTTGATCCAGACAAAAGAGCGTTTCCGGTTGAGTTTTTTCAGGATTTGGCGGTGTTTTTCGCCCAGGATCTTCGACAGAGCCAGGGCTGTTTTGTTTTTGTCCTTTATCTGTTTTGGGTGGGCAAATACCGACCCCACCTGAACGCTGATTGCCAGTTCATGTCCTTCTCTGTCAAAAATGACCCCACGTTTCGGTGGCAGCGTCGTGGTTCCGATGATGCCGTTTTTTGCTATGCCACGCAGATACTCCTGCTGCAATACCTGAAGTTGATAAACCCTGACAAAAATAGCGATCAACCCGCCCAGGAAAAAGACGCTTACCAAATGGATACGAAAGCGAATCCATTTTTTTTCCTTAAGCTTCATGGCAACAAGATGATTTGTTCAGGCTTCGGAGGGCTGAGCCCCAGTTTCTCGATTGCAAGACGTTCCAGATTTCGCGGTGATTTCAGGGTGGCGAGTTCCAGTTTGAGCTTCTGATTGATCTCCTGAAGCCGCATTTCCTCCTTTTTCAATTGGCTGAGATCATATCCGATCTGGGTCCTTTCAAAATTGGACCACACATATCCAATGCCGGTTCCCATAAAACAAATCAACATCATCAGCGTTATAATGACCTGCCTTCGGGTGATATGAAATCTGGTGGTTTTCGATTTTTCATTGGCCATGCGAACCCCGCTTGCGGCGTTACGGGAGTTCATCATTTTCGATAGACTGTCCGGCCGGGTCATGATGATATCCTTTCTGCAGCCCTCATGATGGCGCTGCGTGCTCTGGGGTTATTATGGATTTCCGCTTGTTCCGGCTTCCGGCCCTTTTTGAACAGACGTCTGAACGTCGGGGACTTATCACATACGCAAACCGGAAAATCGGGAGGACAGGTGCAGGCTCTCTCCCAATGGACCATCGCTCTTTTGACTTTGCGGTCTTCGAGAGAATGGTAGGCAATAACAACCAGTCTTCCCCCCTCTGCCAGCAGGGTCGGAATTTTTTGGAGAAAGGTCTCCAGGTTGTCCATTTCCTTGTTAATGGTTATTCTGAGCGCTTGAAAGGTTTTGGTTGCGGGATGTCGCTTCCAGGGCTGATGAGATTTGGGCGTTGCCCCTTCAATTATTTGAGCCAGCTCCTTTGCGGTTTTAATGGGTTTTTTATCCCGCGCTTTTACGATAGCCCTGGCAAGGGTTCTGGATCTCCTTTCTTCGCCATATTCCCAAAGAAGGGTTTGAAGGGATCCGAATGAGAGGCTGTTGATCAGATGTTCTCCGGTCGGTTTGTGGTCTGGATTCATTCTCATGTCGAGGGGTTCCTCTCTGTTGAAGCTGAATCCTCTTCCGGATTTCTCGATCTGGTAAGAGGACATTCCCAAATCCAGTAGAACGCCATCAATCTTGTCGATGGCCAACTCCTGCATCACCCTGTCCAGCTCGGCGAAATTGGCTTGAATGAGCTGCACCCGAAGGTCTGAACTCAATCTTTCATGCGATAAACGGATGGCGTCGGGGTCTCTGTCCAGACAGATCAGGCCGCTTTTTTCAGGCAGATGGGACAGTATTTCCAAGCTGTGACCGCCTGATCCAACGGTTCCATCGACATACATGCCTCCCGGTTTGAGGTTGAGATACTGGATGGCTTCCTGAACAAGGACCGGCACGTGAGGATAATTCGCATTTTGAATCTCTAGATCCGCAGTTCTTGAAGGGCCTGGCTTGTCTCGGGAAAAACCTCCGTTACTCTTTCGAATTCCTCCTCCCATTTCTTTTTATCCCAGATTTCAAACCGTTTTAATTGACCCACGACCACAACTTCTTTTTCCAGTCCTGTGACGTCTCTCAAATAGAGGGGAATCGTGATCCTGCCGTTCTTTAGTGGACATTCTTCAGCGCCGGAAATAAAATACCTGAGAAAAGCGATTCCCGCGCTGTCAAACAACGGGAGATTGGCCGCTTTTTCTTCGAGGCGCTGCCAAACGTCCCGGGTAAACGCCCAGAGGCAGCCGTCTTTATGGGTTACCACCAGGCATTGATCCCCTTTCTGGGTCAAAACCTCACGAAACCGCGTGGGGATGGCCAGGCGGCCCTTGGCGTCTAGGTTATGTTTTGAACGTCCGCGAAACATGAGGGAACCATCTGTGACACTTTATGACAATTTTTACCACTTTTTGACACTATCCGGTAAAAGAACTGTCTTGTCAAGGAAAAAAACAGGGATATGAGCTATTTGCAGATTTTTTTTGGTTTCAAGCCGGACCACAATATGTGCTTGATTTGAGAAGGGGCGCTACCATATATAAGTGCTGTATGGTTTTGGAAAGGGCAGATGGCTGAATAATCAACTGAGATAGATCAAGGATAGTAAAAAAACCACTAAAAAAAAGATGCCGAGAAACAAACCGCTGTAGGCATAATCCTTATCGCCCAACTCAGGGATATGGGGGATTGATTTGACTCCCAGAACCACGCCGGTGATGAGGACCAATGGGATGATAAGCTGGTAAATCAGAAAAACCCGGGAGGATTTGAAATCATCTCCGGCAATGAGGAGCAAGCCACATGTAATCCCCGCAGCAACAAAGGGGGCCAGAAACCCTGCAATGGCCAGGTTGTTTGCTTTTTTCAATCCGTTCGGCATAACTGGATGAGGTTTCCATTTTCTTACAAGTTCAGTTTTGGGGCGCAACATTTTGATTGACAATGAATTTTACAGAATTCAAAATAAATTCAAACAGAAAAGGTTCACACTGACCATACTAAAATAGTTGCTCACACACAAGATAACATTTACATGCAAGGCGAATATTGGCGCTGTAAAAGTGTGTCATTTTGTCAAGGAACAAATGGCATATTTTGACATCTCAAGAAACCGATGGCCGTAAGCCGAGAACTTAATTGACCTTTCTCTGTATTAAGGATAGCCTGACCATCGGGAATTAGACGGGAGCAAAATTGTTGGAATTGGAACCTCGAAACAAACACAAAATCATCGCGCTTCTTGACAAAGGGGTCAAGATTCCCAATCCAATGACCCTCTATCTGGACGATGATGTTCAGGTGGATCAGATCTCCGGTGACGGGGTGACTATTTATCCCGGTTGCCGTATTTACGGGTCGAAAACGGTCCTTTCCCGGGGTGCTGAAATTGGCTTTGAAGGCCCGGTGACCCTTGAAGACTGCCAGGTTGGTCCCCGTGTTGAATTAAAGGGGGGATATTTCAGGAAATCGGTTTTCCTCGAAAAAGCGAACATGGGACTCGGCGCACATGTGCGGGAAGGCTCTATCCTGGAGGAACAGTCCGGCGGCGCCCACTGTGTGGGTCTTAAACAAACCATTCTTTTTCCTTTTGCCACCCTGGGGAGTTTAATCAATTTCTGTGATTGCCTGCTTGCCGGCGGTACCAGTCGAAAGGATCACAGTGAAGTGGGTAGCGCTTATATCCATTTCAATTTTTCCGCGGCCGGTGATAAAATAACCCCGTCATTGTTTGGGGATGTGCCCCGAGGGGTCATGCTCAATCAGCCGCCCATTTTTCTGGGAGGGCAGGGGGGTGCTGTGGGTCCCATACGGGTGGGATTTGGAAATGTGGTTTCAGCAGGCACCATTCTTCGAAAAGATGTGTCGAATGAACGACGGTTGATTATGGGGAAAGCCCATCGTGGTGGCGAATTGCCATTGGGTTTGAACCGTTATGCCGGTTTGTCCCGGATGCTGGAAAAAAACCTTTTCTACCTGGCCGGCCTGGTGGCCCTTGAACAGTGGTATCGGTATGTCCGGCGGGATTTTTTTCATGGGGAAGAACTGGGATATCCGGTTTACAACGGCGCTCTCGATAATTTAAGACTGGCCAGAGGGGAGCGATTCAAGCGGTTAAAGGCTGTGGCGGAAAAGTTGTCTGAATCGGTACATCATGACGAGCAAGAAAGAGTCAGGAACCGTAAGCTTGAGTTTTATCGGAATGTTGATGCGGTCTGCCGGGTGTTTGAGGACCTCGATGATTTACCGTCAGCCAATAGACATCGTGACGCATTTCTGGAAGCATTGGAAGTTGGGAAAAAGGATGGGGATTCAGATTATATCAAAGTGATTCAGGGTCTTCCCGAGGCGGTTTCAACGAATGGGACCAGATGGCTTCAGGCGATTGTTGATGACCGATGCAGAAGGGCCGCTGAAGTGTTGCCTGGCCTGAATCTGTTCGGGAAATCCGAAAAACTGCCATAAACAAGAAAAGAAAAAGATAAAAAAAGGAGAAGTTCAATGGGCAGACTTTTCGGAACAGACGGCATTCGGGGAGAGGCCAATCTATACCCCATGGACGGGTTGACCGCTTTTCGCGTGGGCCAGGCCATCGCCGTCACCATCAAGGAGGATGCCGGAGACCGTAAACCCGTCGTGATGATCGGAAAAGATACCCGTATTTCGGGAGACATGTTGGAAGGGGCTCTTTCTGCGGGCATCACATCCATGGGTGTGGATGTCCGCCCCGTCGGGGTATTGCCCACACCGGCCATCGCATATTTCACCATCCTAACCAAAGCCCAGGCGGGAATTGTTATTTCCGCATCCCACAACCCTTTCCAGGATAACGGCATCAAGATTTTCGGGGAGAATGGTTTCAAACTGTCCGATCGTCAGGAAGAAGTCATCGAGGACCTGATCCTCAAAGATACCCTTTTTGAATTCATGCCCGCATCTGAAGAAATGGGCCGGATTCAGCGTATGGAAAATGTCCTGGAAGAGTATGTGGCATTTTTAAAACAGCATTTCCCCCAAACCCTTTCCATGGCGGGGATGAAAGTCGTTCTGGACACGGCCAATGGAGCGACCCATGAAGTTGCGCCCGTGCTTTTTAAGGCCCTGGGTGCGGATGTGGCGGTGATCCACAATCACCCGAACGGCATCAACATCAACGACCGTTGTGGTTCCCAGCACACCGTTGATTTGGAGGCGAGGGTTCGGGAAACAAGGGCTGCCGCCGGGTTTGCCTTTGATGGAGATGGGGACAGACTCATTGCCGTGGATGAAAAGGGCCGAAAATTAACCGGGGATCATATTTTGCTGATTTGCGCCCGCGCTTTGAAAGAAGAAGGTCGGCTGAAAAATAACCTGGTGGTCAGTACCGTCATGAGCAATCTGGGATTGACCAAAGCCTGTGAAAAATACGGCATTGGCCGTCATGAATCCCTTGTGGGGGACCGGTACGTTCTGGAGGACATGCAGCGGCTGGGGGCGGTTGTCGGTGGAGAGGAATCGGGGCATATTATCCTGTCAGATCATCATACCACCAGTGACGGTATTATCACGGCGCTACAGATTCTGGCGGTCATGCTGAAAGAAAAAAAGCCGCTTTCCGAACTGTCTCAAATGATGGACGTGTACCCGCAAGAACTAATCAATGTGCCGGTCAGGGAAAAGCCCGACATCGCCACTGTGCCGAAAGTGGCGGAAGCCATCCGACAGGTGGAAGCAGATCTGGGCGATGAGGGCCGCGTGTTGGTCCGCTACTCCGGGACACAGAATTTATGTCGCATTATGGTTGAGGCTGCAACAATGACCATGACCGAAAAATATTGCGGGCAGATCGCCGATCACGTGCGGAAATCTCTCGGTTGATCACTTACCCGTCACATGACGTCTATGACTGGGCCTGATCCAGAATGATTTCCTTCATTTTATCGGCGACTTCCTCAAGGGTTTCATCAAGCCATTCCACATCATCAACCGTGAGCCGACCGGCTTTGGTGGAACTCTTTTTGCCATCTTTTCGCGTGTAACTCCTGGGGCCGATCTGCATTTTGGGATCAGCATCTCCGTACTGGTTGATTGAAATCTGAAGCCCTGTCTCTTCATTTTCCCAGGAAGCCAATACCTTATCCTTGTTTGCATCGTATGCCATCTGTTTTTGTCCTTTCATCAAAAATCCGCCATTCCACCGGTTCCCATGCTTCAGCGTGGGAACGAGAGGTGCTTGAGATCAATTTTCCAGGCTGGAGGGTGCCCCATCCGTTTGAAGGGAGTGAATATAAGAGAAAGCCTTTATCATGGCAAGGGAAAAAATGAAGATCAGCGCAATCAGTATTTCCAAGGGCGCTGACGTGTTACCACGCCGGCGAAGCCACCACCAGAACCACGCACTGCTCTTTGCCTGTGTTCAGCAGGGCATGGCTGTCCCCCACAGGGATCCAAATGGCGTCTCCCGGTTTCACGGGCCGGGTTTCGTCTCCCACGGTCATTTCTCCCGTACCGTGAAGGATGAAATAGATTTCCTCCATGGGGTCCACATGGGCCTCGATTTCCTTCCCGGGGTCAAGTCTGGCGATGGCCAGAAAGCCGATTTCCTTGAGGTTTCGCCGATCCAGAATCATCTGTGCGATGGCGCCCCCATGGGCCAGGTAGGTGGTATCCAGAACTTCCTTATCACTGATATTTCTCACTAACATATGATCAACCTTATTGACTTTTCAGATCCATTCGGCAAGAATTCCAAATATATTTTTTTGTGATTGAACCTTATAACCAAAATCGTGGAGGATGCCAAATGGAAAAAGGAAAATTGGATCCCCGGTTGAAATTGATCCAGCAGGCGGATTTGAAAGATAAGGTGGTTTTGCTGCGGGTAGACCATAACGTGGTCAAAAAAGGTATCATCAAGGATCCCTACCGCATCGATGCCACCATCGGGACCCTTTACGCTATCGCCGCGGCGGGGGGCAAGCCGATTCTCATGAGCCATGTGGGCCGCCCCAGGGATAAAAAAACCGGCATGATTTCATGCCGGGAAGACCAGTCCGTATTGCCCATCGTGCGCTATCTCGAACAGAAACTACCCGTTAGAATCCACCCACAGACGTTTCCCGTGGATCCCCGGAAAGGGATTACTCACATTGATGATTCCATAAAACCAACCCTTGAGGCCCTTCGAAAGGGAGCGTTCGATATGGTTTATCTCCCCAATTCACGGTGGTTTGCCGGAGAGCAGAGCAAGGGGCCTGAAAGAGATACCTTTTCTACCGAACTGGCTGTCATCGCAGATATCTTTGTGAATGACGCATTCGGCTCCTGGGGCGTTGCGGCGTCCACCTATGATGTGGCCACACGCCTTCCGTCTTTTGCAGGGAATCTGCTTCAAAAGGAAATTGCCAATCTGTATCGCGTTTTGGAACCGGAAAGACCTTTTGTGGGGGTGGTGGCCGGCGCCAAGTACGACACCAAAATAGGCCCCCTCAAGGCCCTTTACAATACTGTGGACCACCTCATCCTGGGCGGACTCATGTACAATACCTTTCTTTCGGCAAAGTACGGGGCGACCATCAACGGGGTATCCGAGGAAGACAAATTGCTGGCAAGGGAACTGGTTGATCTGGATCGGACCGAGGGAAAGATTCTGGAAATGCCGATACTGGTGGAGTCGGACAGCGCCGGGAGTCGGACCGATAGAGGGGCTCGCCCGGTTGAAACCGCGCAAATAAAAGAAGGCAGCCGGCTGCAATATATCCTGGATGTCCATGAAAAATCATTTCGGGACCCGCGTGTTACGGAGGTTATTGGGTCGGCCCGAACCATTTTTGTGAATGCGGTGATGGGTTTGATGCCGCTGTTTTTCGAAGGTTCGCGAGCGCTTTATCAGCTCATTAACGAGAATACTGCCGCTACGAAGCTTTATGCGGGTGGCGATACGCTCCAGGAACTCAAGAATCTCTGCCCCGGTATTTATATGGCCGGCCTTGACGATCCGAAAACCTATTATTTTACAGGCGGCGGGAGTGTCCTTGCCGCCATTGAACAGGGGAGTCCCTACAAAATGAAGCCTTTTGAAGTATTGCTCGGGGAGGACACTGCATGACCCTGACTCCCATTTTTGACGCTGAAAAACGGGGAAGGCCCATGCGGGTTGCCGCTTTCATGTCCGGTTCGGGTACCAACATCATGCGATTGCTGGATCATGAAAAGGGTCTTGGGGCCCAGGAAGGCCGGTCTCCCTTTGAGACCGTTTTTATTTTCAGCGACCGCTCAGACGGTGCTTCCGCCGGTGAAAAGATTGCCCTTGAAAACGCCCTGCCATATTTCAGTTATGATATCAGGGGTTATCATGCCCGAAAATCCATCAAGCGGACGGTTGCAAATGCGGAGGGGCTTGCGGCAAGAAGGGCCTATGATCGGGTGGCCGAGACGCTGGTGAAGGCCTTTCACATTGATGTCATCGCCCTGGGCGGCTATATGAGTTATACGACGCTTGGCAAATGTGTAAATGTGCATCCGGCCGACCTGTCCCTGCTCGATTCCTACGGCAACAGGAAATACGTGGGAGACCATGCGGTTCAAGATGCCATCGCCGCCGGAGAGCGGGTCCTGCGATCCTCAACCCTGTGGACGGATGACGGTGTGGACACGGGGCCGCTTCTCATGGTTTCCGATCCGCTTCCCGTAACACTTCCGGAACCCCTGGAAGATCTGGTGAGAGACCGCGGCCGGTTTGAACAGGTTGTGGATCACCATCAGGAGCAACTCAAGGAAGCGGGGGACTGGAAAATATTTCCCGGCACCATCGAACTCATTGCCCGGGGACGGTTTGCTTTTGACTCGCAGGGTCAGGTCCACCTGGATGGTTCGCCTGTCTCTCAGGGCCGCTGTGAATAAACAGACTACAATAAGGAGATCCTGCCATGAGTGAATTAATCCTTTGGATGGACGAGGAAATAAACAAGATGAAGCGCGATATGGATCGTCTTTTCAGAGAATCATGGCCCGGAATCGGGGTCGGTCTTTTCCAGGAAAAGGTTTCGCAGCATATCTTGGTTGAGACCTTTATGACCGAAGAGGCTTTTATCGTCCGTGCGGTGCTTCCGGGTGTCGATCCCGAAAACCTTGATATATCGGTGAAGGACTACCAGTTGACCATAAAGGGGTGCAAGAAAGAGGAAAGTGCGGAGAAGGACGGTTATTGCAGGCAAATGGTCCGCAAACTCAGGTCTTTTCAACGAACCGTTCCACTCCCCTTCAAGGCTGTTCCGGAACAAATCAAAGCGACCCTGAATTCGGATGTATTGGATATTCAGGTTCCCAGACAGGACCTGGAAAAAAAGCGCCGTGTCCGAGTTGAGATCGCCCGATTTTAAACCGAATCCAAAAGGAGATTGATCCATGCCCAGAAAAACTTCTTATGAGGAAGTCCCCCTTGATAAACTCCGCTGGAGGCTTGATCCCGCTACACTGCCCTTTAAAAGCACCGATGATCTGGAACCGCTGGATGAAATCGTGGGCCAAAAAAGGGCTGTCGAAGCTTTCAAATTCGGGATGGGCATTGACAGCCAGGGGTACAATGTTTTTGTCACCGGTATGCCCGGTACCGGACGGATGTCCACGGTTAGAAAAATGCTGGAAGAGATTTCCAGAAAAGATCGGGTTCCGGATGACCTCTGTTATATCAACAATTTCAAAAATCCGGAGACGCCCATACTCCTTCGCCTGAAGGGGGGTGAGGGTGCCGGTTTTAAGAAAGATTTTCATGACTTTGTGGAATTGCTCAAGAAACAGATCCCCATGATCTTTGAAAGCCAGGAATATATCAACACCAAGAAGGAAATCATGGCGACCTATGAGGCCAGAGGGAAAGGTTTTTTCAAAAGCCTCGATGAAAAAGTCAAGGAAGAAGGGTTTGCCCTGGTGGATGTTCAGGTGGATCAAATCAAACGGCCTGAAGTGATGCCGTTGGTGGACGGAAACCCGACCCACATTGACCAGGTTGAGGCCATGGTTGAGAAGGGCCGGTTCCCCAGTGATGAATTCGAAACCATGAAGGAAAAGTATGGCAAACTCAAAGGAAGGGTTGAACAGATCTTTATTGAACTGAGAGACCTGCAAAAAGAGGTTCAGGAAAAAATCGAAGAGATGGACCGACAGACCTTCGTAGTTAATGCGTCGGATCTGGCAAAACCGCTTACCAAAAAGTACAAGAACAAAAGGATTAAAACATATCTTCAACACATGCTGGAAGATATGGCGGACAACCTGCAGATTTTCAACCCGCAACAACAGCCTCAGATTCCGGGTATGTCCTCCCCGTTGGCTACCGATGGGGATCGTTTTCAACCTTATCAGGTCAACCTGCTGGTGGACAACAGTGACCAGAATGCGCCGCCCGTTATTGTCGAGAGCTATCCCACATACCGCAACATTTTCGGCAGCATTGAACGGATTGTAGATCGGGCCGGCGTTTGGCGAACGGATTTCAGCAAAATCAAGGCCGGGTCTCTCTTAAAGGCCCTGGGGGGCTACTTGATCATCAATCTTCTGGATGCCATCCAGGAGCCGGGCGTGTGGCAGGCGCTCAAACGGGCGCTCAAAAGTGAAAAGCTCGAAATTCAAACCTATGATCCCTTTTACCTGTTTACCACCAGCGGCCTGAAGCCTGAGGCCATCGATCTGGATATCAAGATTGTGGTCATTGGAGATGCCTATCTCTATCACCTGCTGCTCAATTACGACCCTGACATGAACAAAGTGTTCAAAGTGAGGGCTGATTTTGACACCGCCATGGACAAAACAGACGAGAGCATTCAGCAGATTTCACGGTTTATCCGGATGAAAACCATGGAGGAGGAGCTGAAGCCCTTTGATCGGACGGCGGTGGCGCTCCTGATGGAACAGGCCGTTCGCATGACGGGCCGCCAGGAAAAAATTTCCACCAGCTTTCCCCAATTGACCGACCTGGTGAGAGAAGCCGATTATGTGGCAGGCGAGGAAAAGGAAGGAACGGTTTCCGCAAGCCATGTACAAAAAGTGATCGAATCCCGAAAATTCAGATCCGGCATGGTGGAGGAGCACCTGCAGGATATGATTGATCGCGGAACGATCATGATCGACCTTGAAGGTGAAGTGGTGGGCCAGGTGAACGGGCTGGCGGTTTACGCCATGGGCGATTACATGTTCGGGAAACCCTCCCGCATTACCTGTTCCACCGCCATGGGTCGTGCCGGCATTATCAACATTGAACGGGAAGCGGACCTGTCAGGTAGTACCCATAACAAGGGGGTGCTGATACTGGGGGGTTATCTCAGGAAAAAATATGCCCAGGACAAACCCCTGACCATGAGTGCCAGCATTGCCTTTGAACAGTCCTATGGCGGCGTGGACGGTGACAGCGCCTCTTCCACGGAAATCTACGCGCTTTTGAGCAGCCTTTCCGAGGTTCCTATCAAACAGTGCATTGGAATGACCGGTTCGGTGAACCAGAACGGCCAGGTCCAGGCCATCGGGGGGGTCAATGAAAAAATTGAAGGGTTTTTTGACTGCTGCCGGAAAAAGGGTGCCAGGGATTCGCAGGGTGTGATGATACCCGAGAGCAACGTGAAAGATCTCATGCTCAGACAGGATGTGGTGGATGCGGTCAGTAAGGGTCAATTTCACATATATCCCGTTAAAACCATCGATCAGGGGATTGAGATCCTGACCGGCAAGAAGGCCGGAAAACGAAAAGCGGACGGGTCCTATCCCAAAGGTTCCATCAATAAACTGGTGGACGATAAACTGAAGGAACTGGCTGAAGGCCTCAAGAATTTTTCCGGAGACAAGGGAGAAGAGAAAAGGGAAACAAAGAAAGGGTGCAAGCAGTGTTCCTAAATTTTGAGCGCTGAAATGAAAAAAGAAGACTGGCAGAATCGGGGCAAAGGGCATCGGGAACGGTTGCGCCAACGGTTTGTAACGGGAGGTCTGGAGCAGTTTACCGATGAAGAAGTGGTTGAGTTCCTTCTGACCCTGGGGACTCCCAGGGGTGACCTGAAACATGCGGCCCGGGATGCTATGAAGAGATTCGACACCCTTTCGGGTGTTCTGTCGGCGCCCATGGAAAAGCTCATGGAGATCAAGGGCATCGGGCGGAAAAATGCCCTTTACCTGGGTTTGGTTCATCAGACGGCCAAACGATATCTTCGGGATCGCGTTGCCGGAAAAACCTTTTTTGGCTCGTCCCAGGCGGTGTTCGATTATCTTTTTCATTCCATGCGGGACCTCAAAAGAGAGGTTTTCAGGGTCCTTTTCCTGACCCGGAAAAATGAAGTTATCACGGACTGCGATATGTTTGAAGGCAGTTTGACCGGTAGCGCGGTTTATCCTCGCGAAATCGTTACCCTTGCCCTGGAACATAAGGCGGCGGGACTCGTATTTGTCCATAATCACCCTTCGGGAGACCCCGCCCCGTCTCCCGAGGATCAACGCCTGACAAGAGACCTGGTCTGGGCGGCCATGCTGATGGGTATCCAGATCCTGGATCACCTGATTATCGGGAATAACCAGTATTTCAGCTTTGCGGATCAGGGGTTTATCAAGCGTTTTACAGATGAGTACCATCAGCGGTTTGATGGGCCAGGGCAATCGCATTAAGATCACCTGGATGCCTGCCTTCGCGAACACCTGAGCAATTCCGCTGCCCATCAAACCGGCGCCCACCACGAATACACGCTTTATTTCCACGATTTTTCCGCTCCTTATCTCTATTTTTTCAGCCTTTCTTTTTGATGAAGCGAAAACACGTTCAGAATCACATTGCTTTTTTTGAAGACCGTCAAGCAAATAGTTTGACATTTATATGTTAGTTCATTATACATTTTTACCATAAAGCTGAAAACGGTCATTTTTTCACCTCGAGAACGGATATCGCCATGTTTAAAAAAATAAAGCAGAACCGAATGTCGGAAGATATTGTAAGCCAAATTCTTGAAGCTATCTCCAGGGGGGATCTGGCCCCCGACGACAAATTGCCCTCTGAAAAAGAACTGGGGGATATATTCGGGGTCAGCCGTGTCACCATCCGGGAAGCCATCCGTTCTCTTGAACAGTTCGGCGTCATCGTGGTTCGGCAGGGTAGCCGCGGAGGTGCTTATGTCAAAAAGATGGACCAGAAAGCCGTAGTGGATCAGATCGGCAATGTTTTGAAAATGGCAAACGTGACTTTCCCCCACCTGGCCATGGCCAGGGCCGTACTTGAAAGGGAAATACTCGTTGAACTGATCCCGTCAAAAATCACCCCTGAGGACTGCGACAGACTCGCCCAAAACATCGATCTGGCAGAAGCCCATTTTCAGAACAGGGACAGTATAAAAAGGCTTCACACCAACTTCGGCTTTCATACGACGCTGGCGCAAATCACGGAAAACCCGGTGATTATTCTTATGCACAAAGTCATCGTGGATCTCTCCTCCCACTTTTTCGAAAATGTGGAGGCCACCATCCCCATGGTGGAAAGGACATTTTTTCAGCACAGGGAGATCGTGGAATTGTTAAGAAAGGGCCAATTCCAGGAATCGGGAGAGGTTTGCTTTCACCATATCGCAGACGTGAGCAAAACCATTGTGGAAAAATCCAAACAACAATCACTATTGGTCTCAAGGAGAATTTGATTTGGAAAGAGATTTTTATCTGGTTCCTGAACTAAACCGAATGTCACGGGAAGAGATCCGTCGATATCAGGAGAAGAAACTCACGCGCCAACTGGCGTACTGCTATAACGCTTCGGAATTCTACCGGCGGAAATTCGACGATATCGGCGCAAAACCGGAAGATATCAGAACCATTGAAGACTTGCGCAAACTCCCCATTTTCATGGTCAAGGACGATGAAAGAAAAAGTGCCGAAGATTCCCTGAGACAACAGGGCCACCCTTTCGGCCTTCACCTTTGCGCGCCGGTGGATAACCTCTACCTCACCGGAACCACTTCCGGCACCACGGGAACGCCCACCTTTAGCTACACCTTTACGGAAAAGGACATCAATTTTGTGGGTCGCCAGCTGGGTCACCGGCTTTCGCTTTCGGGCATCGGCAAGGGCGATCGGGTGGTCTTCTTTTTTGCTCTGGGCATTTACGCCACCACCATGACCCTTTGGGGCCTCAGACATCTGGGGGCCCTCCCCATTGATATCGACGCCAGGGCCGGAACCGACCTGCTGCTTCAATTCATTGAATTGACCCGGCCCACCTACCTGGCCTGCACCCCTTCCCTGGCGGAATTTCTGGTACACAAATCGCCAAAAGTCCTGAACAAGTCTGTGGGTGAGTTCGGGCTCAAAGGTCTGCTGACAACTGGCGAGGTGGGGATTGCGCTTCCGGAGATCAAGAACCGGTTGGAAACCGCCTATGGTTGCCGAGCATGGGACTATTGGTCCCCCTGCGGCAACTGTATGGGTATTTCCTGTGATTCCGACCAATACCATGGACTCCACGCGGTTTCCCCCGATGTATGCACCAGTTATGATGATTTGGTGGATCCCATCACCAAGGCGCCGGTGGATTCGGATATGGATGGGGCTGTGGGGGAAATGGTCATTACGAGCCTGGAGCGGGAAGCCTGTCCAGCCGTAAAATACGCCTACGGCGACGTGGTGGAGATTTCCACTGGTGAATGCCCGGCCTGCGGGTTCAAGGGGAAACGGGCAAGGCTCATCGGCCGTGCCGATGATATGTTGATCGTAAAGGGGGTCAATGTCTATCCCGTGGCGGTTAAAGATATTATCTGCGGTTTTGTGCCTGCGGTCACCGGAGAGATGCGAGTGGTTTTGACGGAAAAGCCCCCTCGGGTGGTGCCGCCCCTGCGCCTGAAAATCGAACACGGGGAACATGTCAGCCGATCCGAGCTGCCGGATCTTGAAAAAAGAATCATCAGCGCCCTTCACGATCAAATAAAAATCAGGCCTCAAATCGAATTCGTGGAACCCGGGAGCCTCCCCAAAGAGACGCGCAAAACGCCTATCTTCGAAAAACGATACGAGCAGAAGTAGTATTGAATACTTCTTTTTATAAGGCTTTTTCTCATGGCCTCAAAATTTCCACCCGATTCAGGAAAGGAGGTGAAGGTCCTAACAGCGGCCGGTCCAGAGACGATTTGAAACATAACCCGAAAAAAAGGAGAAACATGTAATGAAAACCAGGTCTATAATTTTCAAAATGATCCTGCTAATCGCTTGTTTGGGGATTGCTCTTTTACTGCCTTCTGTTTCAATGGCCAAGGACACCCCGAAACTGTTGAGCTGCACCACCTATTCAGTTGGGTCCACGGGGTATGCTACGTCCATGGGACTCATGGAAGCCATCAAAAAAAACGAGGGGATCAAAGTCAAAGTGGTGCCTGCGGGAACCGACAAATCCAAAATTCTTCCCCTTAAAAAGAACATGATGCAATTATCCCTGTTCACCGGCGCGGGTCAATACTATGCCCTGATGGGCCTGGGTGACTTTGCCGCCAAAGACTGGGGTCCTCAGCCCCTGCGTCTGGTCTTTGGTTGCCCCGAGGGATCCATTGCGGGCATGATGGTTCGGGAAGACTCGGGCATCAAAACCCTGGCTGACCTCAAAGGGAAAAAAGTCGCCATCATCCCGGCCAGCCCCGCCTGCAAGGCGCTTCATGAAGGGTATCTGGCCTTTGCGGGACTGGGTTTGGACGATGTGACGGTGGTCCCGGTTTCCAGTTGGGGCGCAGCCTGGAGAGCAGTTCTCGATGGTTCCGCTGATACGGCCCATTGCCTGGTAGCCTCCTCCAAAGCCGTTGAACTGGCTGCGTCACCCCATGGCATCCGCTGGTTGCCGGCCCCTCCCGAGGACAAGGCAGGGTGGGCCAGGTTGAATGCATTCTGTCCCTACCTGCGCCCCTACAAAGCCGTAAAAGGGGCCGGCGTATCAGCGGAAAAACCCGCTCAAGTTGCGTCCTATTATTATGGGCTCATTGCGTATCCGGATCTGGACGAAGAAGTGGTATATAAGCTGACCAAGGGTATATGGAACGGCTACGATATTTACAGCCCCATGCACCCCTCCCTCAAACTGTGGACCCAGAAGGGCGCTTTGGAAACAAATCGTTTCCTGAGCTCCTATCATCCCGGCGCTGTGAAGTTTTTCAAGGAAGTGGGCGTATGGACTCCGGCCCATGAAAAACGGCAAGCCGAACTGCTGGCCGGGGAACAGGAAAGAATCAAGAAGTTTAAGAAATAATGGCATCGGTTCAGGGAGGGGAAAAATAGACATGGCCAAAAAGGATACTTTAAAACCATCCCCCGATAGATATCGGACGCTCACAGGGCCCCTGCGATGGATCTTTATCCTGTTTTCACTCACGGGAATTCTTGTGGCAATCTACCAGCTGTTTCATTTTAGTTTTCTAGGCGTCATGGTGGGGGATGCGTATTATTACCTTTTGATCACCCTGTTTCTTCCCCTCCTTTTTCTCATTTCACCCATGAAGAAAAATCTAAGCCGTCAAAAGGTACCCTGGTACGATTTTTTGTTTTCGATTTTGAGTTTCATGGGTCCCCTGTATCTTTTTCTACATTCATACCAAATTATTCAGGACGGATGGGAGATCATTCCTCCCATTGAGGCCTATGTCCTGGGGGTTCTCCTGATGTTGATGGTCCTGGAGGCGGCCCGCAGGGCAGGGGGCTTGAGCTTTGCGCTCATCTGTCTGTTTTTTGTGACCTACGCCTTGTATGCCCAACACATGCCGGGACTCCTTGAGGGTTACGGATGCGGCCTGAGACGGCTGGTGGGCTTTTTCACTATGGGAACCGAGGGCGTCACCGGGCTTCCCATGAAAGTGGTGGGGAACATTCTGATCGGATACATGGTCTTCGCTGTGGCCCTTCAGGCCACGGGCGGCGGCAAATTTTTCATGGATCTGGCAACCGCCCTTCTGGGAAGCTTCAGGGGAGGGCCCGCAAAAATGTCCATTGTGGCCAGTGGCTTTTTTGGGAGCATCAGCGGCAGTTCCATCTCCAATGTTTTGACTACGGGGGCACTGACCATCCCCACCATGAAACGAACGGGCTATCCACCCTACTACGCGGGTGCCATTGAAGCGGCCGCCTCCACCGGCGGTGTTCTTATGCCCCCCATCATGGGCGTTACGGCCTTTGTCATGGCGGAGTTTCTGGCCGTACCCTATTCCACCATCTGCATTGCAGCCGTCATCCCCTCATTCCTCTATTTCGGCGGACTGTTTCTGCAGATCGACGCTTATGCCGCCAAAGCGGACCTCAAGGGACTCCCCAAAATTGAACTGCCGTCCGTCAAGAAGACCCTGGCTGCGGGCTGGTTCTATATTGTGGGCATGGCCTTTCTGGTCTATGCATTGTTGTACCTGCATTGGGAAACCCTGGCACCCTTCTGGGCCAGTCTCATTTTGCTTTTGACCTGCAACATTCGAAAGGAGACCCGGCTCAGCTGGAAAAAACTCGTTAATTTTATTGAATCCACAGGCAAAGTATTGACCGAACTGGTGGCGCTTCTGTGCGCCATCGGATCTATTATCGGCGCTTTGTCCCTCACGGGCGTGGCCCATTCCTTCTCCAGTGATATCATCGCCCTGGCCGGCGGCAATATCGCTCTTCTGTTGGTTCTGGGCGCCTTTACCAGTTTTATCCTGGGGATGGGTATGACCATCACCGCCTGCTATGTGTTTCTGGCCCTCATCCTGGCGCCGGCCTTGGTCAAAAGCGGCCTTTATCCCTTGTCCGTGCATCTGTTTATCATGTACTGGGGCATGGCTTCCTACATTACCCCTCCCGTAGCCCTATCCGCCTTTGCGGCTGCCGGGCTGGCAGGATCCGACCCCATGAAGACGGCATTCAAATCCATGCAGTTCGGATTTGTAAAGTATTTCATCCCCTTTTTCTTTGTTCTGAACCCTGCCATTCTCCTTCACGGGTCCGCCTGGAATATTCTGGCAAGCTTCATCCTGGTGTGCTGTTCCGTGGTTTGTATCAGCTACTCTCTTGAAGGGTATGTGCCCAAGTATGGGCTCGCTCCCCTTTGGATGCGGATAGCCCTGTTTGTCGGAGGCCTGTGCCTGGGACTTCCATGGTGGAACATCAGATCCGTGGGAGGAATACTGGTTCTGGTGGTGCTCATTTTCGGCTTTGGTTTCCACAATGGCAAAAGCCCCATCGCCAAAATCGTGAAAAAACCCATGATGGGTTAAGGGCCGGCGCGCTGACGGTCGGAAATTAGCTTATGGTTTGGTTATAAGGACCCTTCGGGAAATGGACCTCGATAAGACCCTTCAAAAACTTGACATAAAACGGCAAAAGGCCCTTCAAATGGGGGGAGGCGACCGGGTTCGAAAACAACATGCCAAGGGTCGCCAAACGGCCAGGGAACGGATCCACAAACTGCTGGACAGGGGATCTTTTTTTGAAATGGGCCTTCTGGCTCACTCGGCTGTGACCGGCATGGCGGATAAAACCCCGGCCGACGGTGTGATCTGCGGTTACGGAACCATAGGGGGTCGGCGGGTTGCGGTCATTGCCAATGATTTTACCGTATTGGCGTCAACCAACGCCGAGACTAACTTGAAAAAGACCCTTCAATTCAAAACCCAGGTGAAAGAAAAGGGCGGCATGCCTCTCATCTGGCTTGGGGAATCAGGGGGCGCGCGAATGCCCGACTGCCAGGGGGCAAAGGAGTTCTGCACTCTGTCCGGCGGCGGAATAGATACCCTGGCCCCGGCCTACACCCATCTTCGAACACACCCTTTTATCTTTGCCGCCATGGGTGAATGCTACGGCATCCCTGATTTTCAGGCGGCCCTGGCCGATTTTGTGGTTCAGGTCAAAGGGAGCGTTCTTTCCGTATCAGGTCCCCGGGCCCTGGCCAGGGCCGTTGGACAGACGTACTCCGGTGAAGAGATGGGGGGCTGGAAAGTCCATTCCCGAATCACCGGTATGACGGACCGGGTGGTGGAAAACGAGGATGAGTGTTTTCATATGATCCGGACCTTTCTGGACTATATGCCGGATAACTGCGATCAGTTCCCTCCTTCAAGACCGGCAGAAAAAGAACTAATAAATCCCTCCGCCCGCATCCTCGATCATTTTACCGCCAACCGAAAAAAGCCTTACGACATGCACCCTATTGTGGCGTGTCTGGCGGATGGCGAGAAGCATCTGGAACTGAAACCCGAATACGGTGCCATGCTCATAACCTGTCTGGCGCGAATCCAGGGAGAGGTTGTTGGGTTCATCGCCAACAACCCGGCTGTAAACGCCGGCGCCATGGACGTCAACGGACTGGACAAGTTGACCGGATTTATCTGTTTGTGCGATGCCTACAACATTCCCATGATTTTCCTGCACGACACACCCGGACATCTGGTGGGGAAAGAAGCGGAACAAAAAAAAGTGGGCGCCAAAGTGGTACAAGCCCAGCAGGCGCTGTTTCAGGCCACTGTTCCCAAGATCAGCATTATTATCCGCAAGAGTTATGGAAAGGCCTGCACCAACATGTGCGGACCTGGCGCGGGCGCCGATTTTATCGCCGCATGGCCCACTGCTGAAATCGGTTTCATGGATCCGGAGATTGCCGCAGATATTGTTTTCGCCAATCTTTCGGAACAAGAGCGCAAGACATCCCTTGAAAAGATGATCGGGGATCTTTCCCCCTACCCGGCGGCAGGGTCCTACCATATTCAAGATATCATTGATCCCGGAGATACCAGAAATTATTTAATCAACGCCCTCCGGGTCGTTCGAAGCTGGAAAAATAAAGGCATGGGTCAACACAGGATCGCCAATTGGCCCACGAAGCTCTAGATTGGAGACGCAAAAAGATGTGGAAAAATGAGCTGGAAGAACTGAAAAGTAGAAAAAAGATTGCCCGTGGCTTAGGCGGCAAAAAAAATATCGCCAAACAACACGCCCGTGGAAAAATGACCGTTCGGGAGCGATTCAGGGTCCTGTGCGATCAGGAAACCTTTCTCGAAAGGGGCATCCTGGCAGGGATGCCCACTTATGATGAACAAGATTCCCACAAGCTCGAAAATCTCATTCCCTGTCCCTTTGTCATGGGCATCGGAAAGATTGACGGCAGAAGGGTTGCTGTGCATGGCGATGATTTTACCATCAAAGGGGCGTCAGTGGGCAGAATGTACAAAAGCAAGGGGGCATATTTTGTAAAGATGGCGCGAGCCCTGAAACTGCCCATGGTGCGGTTGGTGGAAGGGGCCGGCGGGTCCATCAAGGAGATTCTGGAAATCGGCTACACCGAACTGCCCAGTTCGGGGGATGAGTGCGCCCAGGACCGGGTGGAGGTTATGTCCGAGATACCGGTGGTGTCCGCAGGTTTTGGTTCCGTGGCGGGGCTGGGGGCCCTTTACATGGTGCAAAGCCATTTTTCCGTGATGGTCAGAAATACGTGCCATGTGTTTGTGGGGGGGCCGCCATTGGTCAAATCCGCTTTTGGCGAAGAGCTCACCAAGGAAGAACTGGGGGGGTACAAACTCCACACACGCCTGACGGGGGTCATTGATAATGACGCTGTGGATGAAGCGGACGCTCTTAACCAGCTTAAACGGTTTTTGTCCTATATGCCCTCCAATGTATGGGAAATGCCCAAACGGAAGAAATCGGATCAGGATGACCCACAACGTCGGGAAGACGACCTCATTAACATTATCCCCACGGACAACCGAAAACCTTACGACATGCGAAGCATATTGAATCGGGTGTTGGACAAGGATTCCATCTTTGAAATTGGAAAATACCAGGGCCGGCCCCAGATTACGGCCCTTGCGCGCCTGAACGGCTACCCCGTGGGGGTACTGGCCAATGATCCCAATTTTCTGGGCGGTTCCTTCAATTATGATGTGGCGGAAAAATTTCAACGGTTTATCGACATGTGCGATACCTTTCATCTGCCCATCGTCAACTTCTCCGATCAACCGGGCTTCACCATCGGCAAACAGAGCGAGCTCCACGGCACCATTCGAAAGGGTGTTAGGGCCAGCTTTGCCATCATTCAGGCCACAGTCCCAATGGCCGTCATCTATCTGCGTAAATGCTTCGGCGTGGCCGGGGGGGCTCAGAAAAGCGGCCTGCGATTAAGTTGGCGATACGCCTGGCCTTCGGCGGTGTGGGGCAACATCCCGGTGGAAGGGGGCGTTTACGCAGCTCACCGAAGGGAGATCGAACAGGCCGAAGACCCAAAAAAATACATGGAAACCTTGCAGGAAACCTACCGGGCCGTAGCATCGCCATTTAAGACCGCCGAGGCATTCGGCATCGAGGATATTATCGACCCCAGAGACACCCGATCCCTGCTGTGCGAATGGGTGGAAATGGCCTACGATGTTGAAAAAAACAACCTGGGACCCAAAAAACGGGGCATGCGGTGTTAAGTGATTGATTTTTTTCACTCTATCTCAGAACAAGGATCTTCAACTAGATTGACAATATCATCGAGAACACTATGGACCCTGTTCTCGAACCCCCAATTTTCCTGACGGCTTTTGCTAACAATTTTGAATCGTTGTTGATGCTGCCAATACAAAAGCGGTTTTTCCCGCTGATCTTTTCATCGACATGAGGTTTCGATTTTACCGCATATGAATTCCGGAGTTCGGAATTATTTCATGCGATTGTGCTGTTCGACATGCCCTAAATCCTTGACAATTCCGAGTATTTGTGGATTATAGCAGCAAATGGCTGGAAAATGCGAGAGTGGCGGAACTGGTAGACGCGCTGGATTTAGGATCCAGTGGGGAAACCTGTAGGGGTTCGAGTCCCCTCTCTCGCACCAGCATTGAAACGATATCTGAGATTGTGGTGTGCAACAGGAGCGAAACTTCAAATGTGCCTTGAAATCAAGAAAATCATTGTTAGGTTTTCACCTCACGGTGGTGGGACTTCCAGGTTGTAACGGATGCGGGCAACCTTAGATGCTCATAATATATTGTGAGACCTTCGTAAAATGTCAACATGTGAAAGAGGATGAGGATGACCATGAAAGCCAGCTTGGAAGACATCAGCCAGGTCAAAAAGAAATTGTCCGTGGAGATTGATGCAAAGGAAGTCAACCAGAAACTCAACAGCGCCTATGGGAAGATACGTAAGACAACCAAAATTCCCGGTTTCAGGCCGGGAAAGGTTCCCCGGAAAATTCTGGAGTCCTATTTTGGAAAACAGGTAGAGGCCGATGTGGCCAGCGAGCTGGTCAATGATTCTTTTCCGGCGGCAGTGGACGAAACAAAAGCATTCCCTTTGAGTCAACCCGAGTTGGAAAAGGGACTTGTCAAACTGGACGAGAAATTCATTTACTCGGCAACCATGGAAGTAAGACCTCAATTTGAAGTGAAAGACTATCTGGGTCTGGACGCTGAAAAGGAAATGGTCTCCGTTGGCGAAGATGAAGTCGACAAAAAGCTTGAACAAATCAGGGAAGGAAATGGAAAACTTGAATCTCTGACAGAGCTCCGGCCGATCCGGGAGGAAGATTTTGTCGTTATCAATTACCAGGGCTTTGAAAACGACCAGCCCCTTGAGGGCATAAAAGATGAGAATTTTTTGTTGAATGTGGGCAAAGGCGATTTCCATAAAAAATTTGATGAAGCGCTCGTCGGGCTCAACAAGGATGACAAAAAGGAGATTGTCATCGACTTTGAGGAAGATTATTTCAACAACAATCTGAAAGGAAAAACGGTTCGTTTCGAGGTTTCCATTATGGACATCAAAGAGCGAAATCTTCCGGAGTTGAATGATGAGTTTGCTAAAAATCTCGGTGCCGATTTTGAGGACATGAAAGGGCTCAAGGAACAAATTGAGAAAAATATGGTTGCCCAGGAAGAAAGCCGTGTGGAACAGGATTTGAAACGGAAACTGATTGGAAAAATATCTGAAGGGACTGAGTTTGAAGTTCCCGAGGTATTGGTTGAGGCCGAGGTGGAGTTTTCCATTAAAAGCCTTCAGTCAAACTTTGAGAGAAGCGGATCCAGCTTTGAAACGGCGGGAATTTCGCCGGAAATGCTGAAACAACAGTTCAGGTCTCCTTCTGAGAGTCGCGTCAGAGAAAGGCTTATCCTGGGTCGGATTGCTCAGCAGGATGATATCACCATCAGCGATGACGAATTTAAGGAAGGGCTCGAAAAACTGGCCCAGGGCATGGGACAAGACGTAGAGACCATCAGAAAATATTACGAAGCACGAGGAGAAGTGGATATTTTACAAGAACAGATGCTTGAAGAAAAAACCTTGAACTACCTCGTGGAAAACGCAAAGATTAAAGAGGTGGCAGCCGAAGCATTGACTCCGGACAAAAGCGCCGAAACGGAGGTTCAATAGACCCCTATGTTAATACCCATGGTGATTGAACAATCAAGCCGCGGTGAGAGAGCTTATGATATTTATTCCCGATTGCTCAAAGACCGCATTATATTTATTACGGATCAGGTAGCCGACCCAATGGCCAATACCACCATTGCACAGCTGCTTTTTCTGGAATCTGAAGACCCCGACAAAGACATTCATATGTACATCAACTCCCCGGGTGGTTCTGTGACAGCCGGAATGGCCATCTATGATACCATGCAGTATATTAAACCGGATGTGGCCACTATCTGTATGGGACAAACCTCCAGCATGGCAGCGGTTCTTCTGGCTGCCGGGGCTAAAGATAAACGCTATGCCCTGCCCCATTCCAGGATCATGATTCACCAGCCGCTGGGGGGCGCTCAGGGGCAGGCAACGGATATCGATATTCAAGCCAGGGAAATACTCAAAATCAGGGATAGCCTCAATCGGATTCTTGCCGACCATACGGGTACGGATATCAAGAGGATTCGTAAAGATACTGAGCGTGACTTTTTTATGGACAGCCAACAGGCCAAAAAATACGGCATTATCGACAAGGTTATTCATAAAAGAGAAATCAAAGATTCGTTAACCGACGAAAAATAGGAAAGAAGGTCATGGGCAAAAACGACATTTCCAATGATGACCTGCTGTGTTCTTTTTGTGGAAAGAGCCAGGATGAGGTGAAAAAACTTATTGCAGGCCCTTCGGTATATATTTGTGACGAATGTATACAGCTTTGCAACGAAATTATTGCGGAAGAATACAATCAGGAAGATGAAGAAGACGGGCCTCAGCTCTTAAAGCCCGTTGAGATTAAGGAAACCCTGGACCAGTATGTCATAGAACAGGACAAAGCAAAGAAGGTCCTTTCCGTTGCTGTTCACAACCACTACAAACGGATCAACACCAAAGTGGACATGGAAGGGGTTGAGATTGAAAAGAGCAATATCCTGCTCATCGGGCCGACGGGTTCAGGAAAGACCCTTTTGGCTCAAACCCTTGCCAGGATACTGAAAGTGCCTTTTACCATCGCGGACGCAACGACTCTTACGGAAGCCGGCTATGTGGGTGAAGACGTTGAAAATATTATTTTAAACCTGGTCCAGATGGCGGATTATGATGTGGAGTCGGCGTGTAAAGGCATTGTTTATATTGATGAGATCGACAAGATCGCCCGAAAGTCGGACAGTCCGTCCATCACGCGCGATGTTTCCGGTGAAGGGGTGCAGCAGGCGCTTTTGAAGATAATCGAGGGCACGCTGGCAAATGTGCCGCCCAAGGGCGGGAGAAAACACCCGCAGCAGGATTTTGTCAAGGTAGACACCAGCAATATTCTGTTCATCTGTGGTGGAACCTTCAACGGCATGGATCGGATTATCAGAAATCGCATCGGAAGCAAGTTGATGGGCTTTGAGGCGGACATCAAGGGGAAGGGGGACGTCGATATCAATAAAATCATGCCGCTCGTTCAACCGGAAGACTTGATCAAGTTTGGTTTGATTCCCGAATTCATCGGCCGTATCCCCATTGTGACCACTTTGAACGAACTGAGCCTGGATGCCCTTGTCCGTATTCTCACGGAACCTAAAAATGCTCTGACCAAACAGTATAAGAAACTGTTTGAGTTGGAAGACGTGGAACTGAAATTTACGGAAGAAGTCCTGACCGCCGTAGCTGAAGCAGCGCTCAAAAGAAAATCAGGGGCCAGGGGCTTGCGGGCGATTCTTGAATCCCTCATGCTGGAAATTATGTACGATATTCCATCGGTTCCGGAAATTCGAGAATGCATTATCAATGAAGAGGTTGTCACCAAAGGTGAACCGCCTTTGCTACTATATGAAAACCAAGCAAAATTTGGATAAAAAATGCTGAATACCATAAAGAAAGATATTCAAGATAGAATCGGTGTTGAGGAGAAATTTTATTACCCCCTTCTCCCTTTGAGGGATGTGGTGGTTTTTCCCAACGTGGTTGTGCCCCTTTTCGTAGGGCGTAAAAAATCTATTAAAGCGCTCGAATATGCGCTTTCCCATGAAAAAGAGGTTTTCTTGTCAGCCCAGGCGGATGCCGGTGTAGATGACCCGACACCCAAGGATATCTATTCCTTTGGGACGCTGGGAACGGTCCTTCAGTTGCTCAAGCTGCCGGATGGCACCGTCAAAGCCCTCATTGAAGGGAAGGAGCGCGGCAAGATTGATAATTTCATGGATAAGCAGGGCTTTTTCATGGTTGAGATCAGCAAATGTGAGGAGATCTCTGTTTCGGATCTGGAAACGGAAGCCCTCATGCGCAGTATCAATACCAGCTTTGAAGAATATGCGAAACTGAATGCGAAGATCGGCAAAGAGATTGTTTCGGCTGTGACCGCCATCGAAGACCCCGGACGTCTGGCGGATACCATTGCCGGTCATCTGGCAATGAAAGTTGCGGAAAAGCAGGGTATCCTGGAAACCATGGACCCCAACAAGCGGCTTGAACGGCTATATGGTGAATTGGAAAATGAGGTGGATATCCTTCGCCTCGAACAACGGTTACGGACGCGGGTCAAGAAGCAGATGGAAAAGACCCAGAAAGACTATTATCTCAATGAGCAGATTCGCGCCATTCAAAAAGAGATGGGGACCAAGGACGACTTCAAAGCTGAACTGGCGGATCTGGAAAAGAAAATCAAACGTAAAAGAGTCTCAAAGGAGGCCCATCAGCGGATAAGGCAGGAATTCAAAAAACTCAAGATGATGTCCCCCATGTCGGCGGAAGCCGCCGTGGTGCGAAATTATATTGATTGGATTATTGACCTGCCCTGGTTTGAAAAGAGCCGGAAGAAATTTGATATCGCGGAAGCCGAGATCATCCTGAATGAGGACCATTACGGGCTGGAAAAACCCAAAGAGCGAATTCTGGAATATCTGGCGGTTCAGCGCCTCACTAAAAAAATGAAAGGCCCTATCCTCTGTCTGGTGGGTCCCCCCGGTGTCGGTAAAACGTCACTGGCCAAATCGGTAGCCCGGGCCACCGGACGAAAATATGTACGCCTTTCCCTTGGGGGGGTTCGGGATGAGGCCGAAATCAGGGGCCACAGGCGAACCTATATCGGGGCAATGCCCGGAAAGATCATTCAGTTTCTGAAAAAGGCAAAATCCAACAATCCCGTATTTTGCCTGGATGAAGTGGACAAGATGAGCACTGATTTCAGGGGTGATCCATCTTCTGCGCTGCTGGAAGTGCTTGATCCGGAACAGAATGTGGCCTTTAATGACCATTATCTGGACCTCGACTATGATCTGTCGGACGTTTTTTTTATCACCACGGCCAATAACCTGTACAACATTCCGATTCCCCTGCAGGACAGGATGGAAATTATCCGGTTGCCCGGCTATACGGAAATTGAAAAATTGAATATCGCAAAACAGTTCCTGGTCAAGAAACAGGTTGAACAAAACGGGCTTGAGCCGGAAAACATCACCTTTACCGACAAGGCTATTTTAACGATCATCCGGACCTATACCGGCGAAGCGGGCGTGAGGAATCTTGAACGCGAGATTTCATCCATTTGCCGAAAGGTCGCCAAAGAGGTTGTACTGAACGGGGAAAGCACCAAGATCAATGTACAGGCTCGATCCATTCAGAAATATCTGGGCGTACCCAAATACCGTTATGGTAGAACGGAGGAAAAAGACATTGTCGGCCTTACCACAGGCTTGGCATGGACGGAATATGGTGGAGAGTTGCTTCAGACAGAAGTGACCATCATGCCGGGAAAAGGCAAGTTATCGCTCACCGGTAAACTGGGTGAGGTTATGCAGGAATCGGCCCAGGCTGCCTTGAGTTATGTTCGGTCAAAGGCAAGGGCCCTCAATTTGCCGGACGACTTCTATGAAAAAATCGATATCCATATTCATGTGCCTGAGGGGGCTACTCCCAAGGACGGACCGTCAGCGGGCGTTACGCTGGCAACTTCCATTGTGTCGGCGTTAACGCGATATCCTGTTCGGTGCAGTATCGCCATGACAGGAGAAATAACGCTTCGGGGAAGGGTGCTTCCCATTGGCGGACTCAAAGAGAAGATCCTGGCTGCTCACCGGGGAGGGGTCACGAAGGTTCTGATCCCCATGGAGAACAAAAAGGACATTGCGGAGATCCCCAAAAAGATATTGCGGAAAGTGGAATTAGTCCCTGTTGAGCATGTGGATGAGGTTTTGAAAGAAGCCCTGATCCTGGAGGACGGGCAGGAATTGTTTGCACCGGAAGAGGAGGTTCAGCCCTTCTGCTTCACAAATCTTGACAAACCCGAAAAAGAAGTTGAAACCACTGTTACCGCCCATTGATTGCGGATTTTTTCTTGACAGGATCAACCAAACCTGCTAGTTGTGTTTGACTGAGCTTTTGTTCAGGCGGGTAGCTCAGTGGGAGAGCATCGGCCTTACAAGCCGGGGGTCACGGGTTCAAATCCCGTTCCGCCTACCACTTTTTTATAAGGTGATACCAAAAGGATCAACCGACCGTTTAAAAAGGGTCGTTTTCAATAACACGGGGGCGTAGTTCAGCTCTGGTTAGAACGCCGGCCTGTCACGCCGGAGGTCGCGAGTTCGAGTCTCGTCGTCCCCGCCATAACAAAATCAAGGGGTTACGTTAATTGCGTAGCCCCTTTTTTGTTGGGTGAAAAACCCATTTCCAACCCTATTTCCAACCTCCAAGGACATTTTCAGTGAATCCCTGCATCTTCCCCTGGAAGCAAAAGAGTTCTTTCTGGAAGATTTTACAGCCCCCATAAAAAGAATCATCACCAACCACATCATGGTTTTGGATAGAGAACATGAGTTTCCAACCCCCGTTTCCAACCCCCACAAAAAAAGCACCCCCTGAAAAGAGGATGCCCACCAAAAAACATTTTCTGAACCCTATACTAAAAACCCTAAAAATACTAAAAACAGCCACCCGATACCGGGAAAGCGGTTTTCTGATCCATGCTGTGGTAAGGGGTTGATGCTTAGCGTCGATTGTTAGGCAAATATGAAAGCCGGTTTTTCAGTAAATGTTCACTAGTTTAGTG
>Ga0075120_10000008_pt1 | contig 133555 bp, 124 predicted proteins | sample AntAceMetag02UKL_FD_69792 | JGI IMG/M metagenome (GOLD analysis project Ga0075120, IMG submission 69792) | Saline lake microbial communities from Ace Lake, Antarctica - Antarctic Ace Lake Metagenome 02UKL | ecosystem: Environmental > Aquatic > Non-marine Saline and Alkaline > Saline | place...
AAAAAACAAAAGAAAATATTTGGCACCTCATATCATCGGCACCAAAAAACCACAACACAAAAAAGGACTAAATTTAGCCTTATGCGACGTTCATATCCTTTTCATTCCCGCGTTTTTTATGCCAGAAGTCACTAGGGTTACCTGTGACACTGGGCTTTACTGAGCCAAGAGCGGTTTTGAGGTAGGCCATACTGATTTCCGCATTCTTTGTCTTCTTGTCGATTAGGTCTCGAATGGTAAGAATCCCCGCTTTTCTAACAACAGCTTCGATATCAGCACCACTGTACCCCTTTGTCTTTTCAACAAGCTCTTTTAAGACGACGTCTTTTGCAAGTGTGACGTTCCGCGTCTGAACCTTTATTATCTCCTTTCTGCCTGCGGCATCAGGAAGCGGCACATGGACAAGCTTCTCAAAACGTCCCGGTCTAAGGAGCGCTTCATCGACAAGATCCGGCCTGTTTGTCGCGCCGATTAATACAACGTCCTTTAGTTCTGAGATGCCGTCAATCTCTGTTAAAAGCTGTGCGATAACACCCTCTTTAACGCCTGAGGAGTCACCCATACCCCCTCTATTTGAAGTAAGGGACTCAATCTCATCAAAGAAGATTATGGCTGGCGCGACCTGGCGGGCTCGCGAGAAGACCTTTCTTACACCACGCTCTGATTCCCCAACATACTTGTTAAGGAGCTCTGGTCCCTTAACAGTTATGAAGTTTGCGCTGGATTCGTTTGCAGCAGCCTTTGCAAGAAGCGTCTTTCCAGTTCCAGGTGGCCCGTAAAGAAGGATTCCTTTTGGCGGCGTTACACCTACCTTCTTGAATTCCTTTTCATATTTTAACGGCCACTCAACAGTCTCTTTTAACTCCTCTTTTGCTTCAATAAGACCGCCGATATCCTCCCACTTTATCTTTGGGATTTCAACTGCGACTTCACGCATCCCGGAAGGCGCCACATTTTTCATAGCGTCTTCAAAATCGTCTTCGGTTACATGGATTGAATCAAGAATCTCCTTAGTCAACTCGCCGTCCTTTAGCTTTTTGATATCTGGCATGACACGCCTAAGGGCGCGCATAGCAGCTTCCTTAGACAAAGACTCAAGGTCGGCTCCTGTGTATCCATGCGTTATCTCAGAGAGTGTCCCTAAGTTTACTCCACTTGTCGTGGGCATCCCACGGGTATGAATCTCAAGTATTTCTTTCCTGCTCTTGCGGTCAGGTATACCTATTTGAATCTCACGGTCAAATCGCCCAGGGCGTCTAAGTGCAGGGTCCAGTGCGTCTGGCCTGTTTGTCGCGGCAATGACAACCACTTCTCCTCTTGCCTCAAGACCGTCCATCATTGTCAAAAGCTGAGCCACAACACGTTTTTCGACATCTCCTGAAACCTCCTCGCGAGAGGGCGCGATAGCATCAATCTCATCAATAAAGATTATTGAGGGCGCATTTTCCTGGGCGTCCTTAAAGACGTTTCGCAGGTTCTCTTCAGACTGGCCGTAATATTTGCTCATAACTTCAGGCCCTGCCAAGGAAATAAAATATGATTCAGTTTCAGACGCAACGGCTTTTGCAAGAAGCGTCTTTCCAGTTCCAGGCGGCCCGTATAAAAGAACACCTTTTGGTGGGGAGACTCCAAGCTTCTTAAAGACCTCGGGGTATCTCATCGGAACCTCAATCATCTCGCGGATTTTTTCTATCGCGTCGCGCAAGCCTCCAATATCCTCATAGCTGACGTTAAGTGTCGCTTTTTCATCAGATGGCTTTTCTGAGACCTTTATCTGGGTTTCTTCAGTTACTACTATAATCCCTCCAGGGCTTACTGTCGTAAGTACAAAAGTCAAGGGAGTTCCCATGACATCAACAAGTACTTTGTTTCCTTTTACAAGAGGCTTATTTAGTATCTTTTCATGAACGTATTCGATAAAACCGCGTCCGTATTGAATAGCCTGGGTTGGTGCGAGCGTTATCTTTTTTGCTGGCGTCACCTTAGCAGAAGATATATCAGCTTCTTCATCGATTCCAACACCTGCGTTGCTCCTGAGGATACCATCCATATGGATTATCCCTTCTTCTTCTTCACTTCCGCGCCAGGCGATTCCCGCCGCCAGTTTTTTACCTTTTATTTCAACAAAGCTCCCGCTTTGAAGGCCCAGTTTTGCCAAAGCATTTGGACCAATACGTACTATCCCGCGCCCGACATCAGTTCTTGGCGCTTCCTTTACATATAGTTTTATTGCAGCCATTTCTTATTTTCTCCCAATTTTTTATTTATTTTATATTGATTTTCTTGCCCTTCTTTTTGAGTTCGGTCTTTCTTTCCAGCCTGAGCTCTAAAATGCCGTTGTTATAAGATGCGTCAACAGTGTCTTTGACATCGGCAGGAAGGCTTATTACCTTGTAATATCTCTTTTTGGCATCAACATCCAGTGTTAGTGTGTCGCCTGCTATTGTCAGGTCAATATCCTTTTTTTCAACGCCTGGAAGTTCTGCGATGACAATAATCTCGCGCTCGTTTTCCACAATATCAATCAGGGGTTCGCGTGCACCGCCTGGAACAGGACCGCTTGTGCTCTTTACATTTCCGAATTCCTCTACAACCGGTTTGCCGTCAGGACCTGTTTTCATGGAAAACCCATATACCATAGGTTTTCCTGGTTCGATATTCATCGAGCCGTTCATCTTCATCCCACGAAACATGTTTCGCATAAGTTCGTTCATGAGTTCGTCGACCCGGCCAAAATCTCCGAAAATATCATCAAATGCATCACTCTTAAACGGATCTTGAGTAAAAGGGTCAAAGCCACCTCTATTGTCACGTGAGTTATCTTTACCTTCTTTATCTACGTCCCCCAAATCCCTCTTCTTGCGAAAAACCATTTTATCCCCTTTGTCTAATTAATGTTACGTTTTTATAATATAAACTATTAATTATGCAATAATCTATTACATAAAGTGAATAACTTATTAACTTTGAACCTGAATCTATAAAAACCTTATGCCTTCTAAAAAGGAGCTTTCAATAAAAATCAAGAGTGTGGAAATGTCAAAAATGAAGATACAATTAAGGGATATTGCGCCTCCAAGCAAAGGGGATGAGGATGCAGACTTAGAATGGCTCTGCCAAACTCTGGGACTTTTTACAAAAAAGGATTGTGACGGCTCGGCACAAAAAGTATTCACCCTAGTTGTCAAAGGCTCAATTGAAGGCGAGCCAAAAACTTCGACTGAAATCGCTGAGAATCTAGGTCTTACTCGCGGGGCTGTACTTTTTCACATGAAGAAATTCAGCGCATCAGGTCTTGTGCGCCAGGGAGAAGGGCGAAAGTACGTTCTTCGTGATACTTGCCTTGAAGATACAGTTTCAGAAATGATGCGAGATGCACAGCGCTGTTTTGAGAGGATGAGGAAAGTCGCAGCAGAAATTGACCGCGAGCTTGGCGTTGAAAAGAGATGGTAGGTTTAATACTTCGACTATGGAAATAAGCCCACAATGAAAAAACTTTTGATTGACAAAAAAGGCAAGCGCCAGCTTGTTGAAGAAGGAAAAGACCTGCACACACACTACGGTGTAATTTCTCAAAAAGATCTTGAAGCAATCGATTATGGTGGATATGTAAGAAGCCACACAGGAGCTCCGTTTAACATAGTATCTCCGACTGTTGTCGACTTCATAGAAAAGATGCAAAAAAGCGCCCAGATAATATATCCAAAAGATTCGGCCATTATAATAGGCTTATGTGGTCTTCGCTCAGGTTCGCGTGTTGTTGAGGCGGGAACTGGTGTTGCCGGAATGACAATGATGCTAGCAAACACGGTATCTCCCGAAGGAAAGATATACACTTACGAGATTCGCGAAGACCATTTTAAAGAATCTAAGTCGCACATTGAAGAAGCAGATTTAATGGATTGTGTTACAATGCATAACAAGAGCGTCTATGACGGTATAGAAGAAGACGACCTTGACGCAGTAATTCTTGACCTCCCCGAACCATGGATGGTTTCAGAAGACGCATACAAAAAGCTTAAATTCGGAGGGCATCTTGTCGCGTATTCCCCTTCAATCGAACAGGTAAAAAAGTTTGTCACAGGACTCCCGCAAGGATTCTGGCAGACTGAAACAATTGAAATTCTCCTTAGGGAATGGGAAGTCTCAGAACAAAGGGTGCGTCCAAAGACAAGAATGGTTGGGCACACAGGCTTTGTAACAATCACAAGGAAGCTTGGCGAGCAGCCTACAGAAGAACCAATCACAAGGAAGCTTGGCGAGCAGCCTACAGAAGAACCTGCACAAAAGACAAGTACCAAAGAATAAGAAAAGTGAATATGGACGAGGGAAAGAAAACAAAACAGATAATCTTTGACACGAATTTCTTCTTTACCCCATTTCAGTTGCGGCTTGATATCATAACCGAAAGCAGACTCCTTGTTGACGGCCCTTCTGAAATTGTGACGCTTACTCCCGTTGTCAGCGAGCTTGAGCGCCTTAGTACCCGCGGCAAAGGCGAGCAAAAGGTTCAGGCAAAGCTAGCTCTCCAGATGGCCCAAAACGTCAAAATAATCGATGCCCCCGGCCGAGCCGATGGAAGGGCTGATGAAGCCATAATCGCTTATGCCCGCGAAAGACCCTACGCAATAATTGCGACAAACGATTCCCGTCTAAGGAAGGAAGCACGAAAGGAAGGGGTAAAAACTATCTTTGTAAGGGGTAGATGCAAGCTCGCAATAGAGTAGACTAGTACTTAGGTATACACCCATGTACCCTATGTATTTTTATTAAGGCTGACATTAAATTTCTACAAAACAGCCGTCATTCGGCGTTATGAGTCAGAACAAAAAGCGACAAAGGCGCCTAACCCGGGGAAATATCATAATGACCCTTAGAGGTAACCTTTGCCAGTTTTTCCGATTATTTGGCTCGAAAATGGTGTTAAATGGATATCTTATGGCTTGCTCCAGTAGGTTCAGTTGTTTCCCTTCTTTTCGCACTTTATTTCTATTTGCGCGTGGTTAAGGAAGAAAAAGGCACAGATGAGATGGTGCATATCTCAGATGCGATAAAACTCGGTGCAAGAACATACATACGCCAGCAGTATAAGACAGTCGGCGTCTTCTTCTTTCTGATGTTTATAGTCCTAATACTACTCTCTTTTGCAAATGCTGTAACAATCTATGTGCCTTTCGCATTCCTTACAGGTGGGTTCTTTTCGGCGCTCGCAGGATATGTCGGCATGCGTGTTGCGACAAAGGCAAATGTCAGGACTACTCATGCTTGCACAAAAAGCCTTAATGACGGTCTTAACGTAGCCTTTTCATCAGGTGCTGTTATGGGTCTTTGTGTTGTTGGCTTTGCTCTTCTAGACTTATCCATCTGGTACTATCTTTTAATGGCACTTGGCGGGGGGGCAACGGATCCTGCCAGCCTTGAAGCCCTTACAACAACCATGCTTACTTTTGGTATGGGTGCTTCGGCCATGGCGCTTTTTGCAAGAGTCGGCGGCGGGATATATACAAAGGCAGCAGATGTCGGAGCAGACCTTGTTGGAAAAGTCGAGTGCGGCATCCCTGAAGACGACCCGAGAAACCCTGCAGTAATAGCAGACAACGTCGGGGATAATGTAGGTGATGTAGCAGGACTCGGAGCCGACCTTTTTGAATCCTATATTGGTTCTCTTGTTGCTGCAATGGCTCTTGGAACAACTGCTTTTGCCGTAGCGGGTCTTTCCTTAGAAGCCCTTTCAGTACCTCTTGTAATAGCGGCAATCGGCGCATTCGCTTCAATAATCGGCGCATTTTTCATAAAGGCAAAAGAGGACGCAACCCAGCACAGCCTTCTTTGGGCGCTAAGGAGGGGTATATATGTTGCAGCAATACTTATTGCGATATTCTCGGCACCAGTAATCTATTTCATAATGGGTCCAGTTTATTGGTTTGGGATATATGCTGCAGTCCTTGCGGGTCTTGCGGCGGGAATCTTTATTGGAATAATAAGTGAATATTTCACCTCGCATAAATACGGCCCGACTCAAAAGATTGCAGAACACGCCAAAACAGGTCCTGCAACAGTTATCATAAGCGGTCTTGCAACTGGCATGGAATCAACATTTTCTGTTGTGATAGTCCTTGCTCTTGCAATCTTTGTTTCTTATACCCTTTCAGGCGGCGCAGAAAACCCGATGATGGGGCTTTATGGTATTGGTATTGCGGCAGTCGGAATGCTTTCAACACTTGGAATAACCCTTGCAACAGACGCATATGGCCCGGTTGCAGATAACGCAGGAGGGATTGCCGAGATGACTAAGCAGCTGCCAATAGTCAGAAAGAGGACTGATGCTCTTGACGCGCTTGGAAATACGACTGCGGCTACTGGAAAAGGCTTTGCCATAGGTTCTGCGGCGTTAACTGCAATGGCGCTTCTTGCCGCATATACTTCACACATAAGTGTAGTCTCAGGTGAGATGGCAGTTTCTGTTCCAATGGACTTAAGCCTTTCAAACCCTATTATCATGATATGCCTGTTCATAGGCGGCGCACTTCCCTTTTTCTTTTCGTCAATGCTCATGAAATCAGTTGGAAAGGCTGCAGGCGGCATAGTTGAGGAAGTCAGGCGTCAGTTCAAGGAGATAAAAGGCCTTATGGAAGGCAAAGCCGAACCTGATTATGCCCGTTGCGTCGAAATATCAACAAAAGCCGCAGAAAAAGAAATGATACCTCCTGCAATTGTCGCCCTTGCATCCCCTCTTGTCATAGGAATCTTACTGGGGCCATCAGCTGTTGTCGCACTTCTTGCCGGAGCTCTTGTCACAGGGATTGTCATGGCAATATTCATGGCGAATTCAGGCGGCGCCTGGGATAATGCCAAAAAGTTCATCGAAGATGGCAACTATGGAGGTAAAGGCAGTGACAGCCACAAGGCATCAGTGATTGGCGACACCATCGGTGACCCATTTAAGGATACGGCAGGCCCCAGCATCGATATCCTCATAAAATTGATGTCCATGATTTCGATAGTATTTGCAGGTGTTGTAATCATGATTCATGGCATACCTCTTTAATTTGATTTTTATAGTCTTTTTTGGAAATATCGCCAACAAATAAAATGGACGAAATCGCAAAGAAAGGTGATATTGTTGAGGTCGACTACACAGGTAAGTTTACTGACGGTGAAGTATTTGATTCAAGCCAGGGGCGTGACCCTCTTGTTTTCGAGCTTGGCGCAGGGCAGATGATACCTGGTTTTGAAGAAGCTGTTCTTGGCATGGGACTTGGCGAGTCAAAGACTGCAGAATTGCCCCCCGAAAAAGCCTACGGGACAAGCGGACCGCACCCCATGGCAGGCAAGACTCTAATCTTTGAAATAACCCTTGTTGGGATAAATCCGCCCGAGTTTTAATACTCGCGCGGGCACCCTTTTATTTTTAAACCGCCCTTTTCTAAATAAACGCTTAATTCTACTTAGACTGAGCTATCTAAAAATGTATTACAAAGTAGAGCTTAGAGACTCTGTGAGAGTACCTCCCAAAATGTTTGGTCTTGACCCTGTCAAGAGCATGAAGGAGATTCTCGATAAAGAGTACGTTGGAAGGATGGACCCCGAGATGGGGGTAATAGTTGCCGCAATTGACGTTCAGGAGATTGGAGAAAGTGAAATCATACAGGGCGATGGCGGTGCATATTATGATACGAAGTTTACAATGCTGACATATCGCCCGAAGCTTCAGGAGATTGTCGACGGTGAGTTTAAAGAGATTGCAGAGTTTGGAGCCTTTATTTCAATGGGTCCGATTGACGGACTTGTTCACGTTTCCCAGATAATGGAAGACTTTGTCAGCTATAATGAGAAAGAACAGCAATTTAACGGCAAAGAGTCAAACCACACCCTAAAACTTGGTGATGTCGTGCGAACGCGTGTTGTTACAATAAGCAAGAAGTCAACACTCCTTGACACAAAAATCGGCCTTACGATGCGCCAACCAGGTCTTGGTGCCCTTGACTGGCTAGATCAAGAGGCAAAAAAACCCGGAAAGGAAGCTCCCAAAGAAAAGGAAGCACTCAAAGGAAAAGAAGCTCCCAAAGGAAAGGAAGCTCCCAAAGGAAAGGAAGCACCCAAAGGAAAGGGAGCACCCAAAAAGGAGGCTAAAAAGTAAATGGACCTTGCATGCCACAAATGCGGACGGGTGTACGGAGAAGCGCAAATATGCCCACACTGTAATGTTCCTTTAACGCGCGACTGGAGTGGAAAGGCTGCAGTCGTAGATCCAGAGAAGAGCAAGATTGCAAAGGAGATGGATATCCCCGAAAAAGGAGTCTACGCCTTAAAAATCTAAGCTCGAAAAGAACCTTAGAAATTATTTTATGGCAAATCATGCCAATGGGTTTCGCCTGCCTGAAGAAATGAGGGCAGAACTTGCGCAGCCCTATGGCCCCGTTCTTGAATGCGAGGAAATCGCAAACCGCTTGCGGGACGACGAGTCCAACGTTATAACTATAGGAGACTATGTGTCTTCTGCACTCATTAAGCGCGGTATTTCTCCAAGTCTTATAATCTGGGACGGACAAACCCGGCGCGCGCCATGCCATGACGTGCGAATCGAACGCCTTAGCAGTTATGCAGAGCCAAGGGTAATAACAAATCCTGCGGGAATAATAACGCGTGAGGCATATAATGCAGTCATCGCCGCAGCATCGTCAAAAGGTCCTATAAGCCTTAAAGTAACAGGCGAAGAAGACCTCCTGACAATACCCGCTGTCATCGCGGCTCCGGAAGGAAGCTGGATAGTATATGGGCACCCCCCGGGCAACGGCGCGATTTTAATACTTGTCAATCGAAAAATAAAGTCTGTCTTCGAAGACATAGCTTCACGCCTTGAATCACTTTAAAAAACTTGAAAATGAATATCGAGATAATCAAAAATGAGACCAATCCCTGTTTTGGCAGGAAAGAGATTGAATTCTCAGTAGTAGAAAAAGTAACGCCAGCGCGCACGGTAATAAAAGACGCCGTTGCAAAGGCCGCAAAAGGAAAGCCGGAACTAACCGTAATCACTAAGGTGGACCAGCAAACAGGGTCTAACCTGACAAAAGGAACGGCTAGAATTTATGAGTCTAAGGAGATAATGGACAAAATAGAACTTGGATATCATGCTAAGCGCACAAAAGAGCCAGAAGCCCCAAAAGAAGAAACCCCTGCACCAACTCCTGCTCCAAAAGAAGAATCTCCCGCACCAGCGCCAGAAGCACCAGCGCCAGAGGCAGCAGCCCCTGAAGCTCCAGTAGAAGAGCCAGCAGCAAAATCCCCTGCAGAAGCCGCTCCAAAAGAGCCTGCACAGGAAGCTCCAAAAGAAGAAACCCCTGCACCAACTCCCGCTCCAGAAGCAGTAGCCCCTGAAGCTCCAGTAGAAGAGCCAAAGGCAGAATAATAAGAATAAAATGGCAGCAAAAGAAACAAAGAAAAAGAAAGTTTCACAGAAGTGGAAAGTCTATGAGATTGAGGGAGACGCTATCAAAAAGAAAAACAAGTTTTGTCCTAAGTGTGGACCTGGTGTATTCCTTGCAGAACATAAAGACCGTATAGCCTGCGGACGCTGCGGGTATATGGAGAAAAAATCCATACCAAAGAAGGAATAATCTTCTAAGGAAATTTATAAACAGATTTTAAGTACGACCCTCGCACATCCGAGGGTTGAACTAATTATAATAATATTCGCCTTTGGCGCGTTGTTCTTTGTCCTTCTGGCTGTCCAGCTTATTTGCCCTCGGGCGTTTTGTTTCTTCATCCCGCCTGAAAGTTATTTCCATAAGCTTAAGGAACTCATTCATCCCGGCGCGCATTCCTTTGGGCGTACTTGCAAAGCCGCGCATTCCTGGCTCTCCGGAAAAGACCATTATCCTGTCTGATATGTAATCTATAAAGCCTATGTCGTGGTCGATTACAATAGCACTTTTACGTGAGTTTTCCATTCTGCGTCTTATCATACGCGCCGCAATAAGCCTTTGTTCAACATCAAGGTATGCTGAAGGCTCGTCAAGGAAATAGATGTCAGCATCTCTGGAGATACATTCGGCAATCGCTACACGCTGAAGCTCTCCTCCAGAGAGTTCTCCTAATTCCCGGTCAAGGAACGGTTCAAGGCCCATAGGTTCAAGAACTTCAGTTTTGTAATGAGACTTATAAAGGTCGGGTGTTGCCGCTTTAAGGACATCCCGTACAGTACCTGGCGTGGCCTCGATATATTGAGGTTTGTATGAAATATCAAGAGTCAAATCAATATCCTCCCCGTCATTTTTCAGTGCGCCAGTAAGAATCTTCATGAAGGTAGTCTTTCCAGTCGCATTTGGACCCAGGATGCCAGTTATTGTTCCAGCATGTATCTCCCCGGCTTCTGCTTCAAAAGAGAATTCCCCAAAGTCCTTAACGACCTTTGGGAACTTACACATGAGTTCACCCCCGGAAAACTTATTGGCACCAGTTACCTCATAGTGTATGGGGTAGTCCCTAATCCTGACGTTTTCTGTGCGAAGTTTTCCTGATAAGAATTCGTTTATCCCGACGCGGGTGTTTTTTAATTTTGAGAGGACTCCAAAAGCACCTTTCTCACCAAAAGCGATATTGATGTAGTCGGATAGGTAGTCAAGGATAATCAAATCGTGCTCTACGGCAACAACACTTTTTCCGGTTTTAGCTAGAGCCCGAATCCTCTTTGCGACTTTTAGCCTTTGAGATATGTCAAGAAACGAGGTTGGCTCGTCAAAGAAGTAAAGGTCAACGTCCCTAAGCATTGCAACGGCAATCGCAACGCGCTGAAGCTCCCCCCCCGATAAATTCTTTAACTTCCGACTAAGAATATTTTCAAGCTCAAGCTCCTTTGCGACAATCAAATAGTCCTTAGATACCTTTGAAAGGGCGTCTTTAACGGTTCCTGGCATCTTTGTCAGAATATCAACATACTGTGGCTTATATGCAGTTTTTGCAGCGCCTGAAGCGAGTTTTTCAAGATATGCCTGCACTTCATTTCCACGGAAGGCTTCGATAATCTCTCTCCACTCGGGAGTCTTTTCAAGATTTCCCATATTGGCGTCTTCTTGCCTTGACAGAATCTTTATGGCAGTAGATTTACCTATTCCATTAACACCAAGAATACCAACAACACTTCCCTCTCGTGGACCTGGCAATCCAAAAAGCCTGAATCCATTTTGTCCATACTGGTGTGTGAGGACGCCAGCTGCTTCAGGCGTATTTGTTATAGTTATTGCGCCAAACGGGCATTTATTGACACATATCCCACAGCCAACACAAAGGCTTTCGATTATAAGGGGGCGACCCGTTTCGTCCTCTTCATCAGCAATTATCGTCTCATCCCCGCTTCTAACGCGTGGACACATACGCTGACACAAAAACCCACAGATGTCTTTCCTGCACTTTTCCCTGTCAATAACAGCGATTCTCATGGTATTCTTTGACTTTTATAATAACGTCTTCTAATAAGCCGCTAAATTTGTGAGGCAATATGTATAAAGCTTTTCTTTTTGATATGGACGGCACACTTGTCGACACCTTTCAAAATATTCACGAGTCATTTAACGCTGCATTAAGGTTAAATGGCAAAAGGGAACTCTCTGAAGATGAATTCTCCCGCGAGCTTTTCGGAAAATCCGTAGATGAGACCCTTCCTCGTCTTGTTGGCGGCCTTTCAGACCCCGAAAAAGAAAAGATAAGAGAAGACTTTAAAGAGGTATGGATAGAGGGTATACCGCAGATTAAGATTTTTAAGAACATAACAGAAACATTACAGTCGTTAAAAGACAGGAACTGCAAACTCGCAGTCGTTTCAACGTCTCCAAGAGGGGTGATTGAAAAGACCTTAGCCGAAGTCGGTATCCTGCACTTTTTTGACGCAATTGTGGGGGAAGAGGACGCAGAGTTCAAAAAACCACACAAAGAACCAGTCGAAAAAGCATTGTCCGTGCTTGGTGTAAAACCAGAAGAGGCAATATTTATCGGCGATACAGAGTACGATATAATCGCAGGCAGGGCTGCCGGATGCCATACAGTGCTTAAGCTTAACGGGCGCAATGACGTGGCAAAAGAGGCTGATCCAGACGAAGTGATTTTCGACCTCTCAGAACTATTGTAAAAAGAACTTAAGCTTAATAAAATGGTCTCAAAAAACGAAACAACGGCAAAGACTCTAGATATCTCAAGTATATCTGGGATGCCTATACACTATTTGTTTGCTGCGGGGCTTCTTGCCTGCCTTGTCATATGGGCGATTTTTGCACCATTTCAAATCATTCTGGGCCTAGTCTGCGCAGTCATTGCTGTCGCGGGACTTATATTGACAGTCACAAACATTGGCCCCTATGAAGGCGACCTTTCAAATCTCATTATATTCTTAACAGCAATTCTTGCCGCAATTGCGGTGTTTACGGGAGCTAACCCTCTTTTGATACTCCTTTTTGCAGTATATACTCTCCTTGCGCTCCTTCTTGTCTCAAAGAAGCTGGGCTTGCAGATGACAATCATAATCTTTCTTGTCGCAACAGCCGTTTGTTTCAGAGCATATCCTGCAATGGAAGGAACGATGGCTGGAAATCCGATTTCTATGGACGACCCGTATTACCACTATAAATTCACCCACGATCTTTACCAAAACGGCGAAATTCTGGCGACCGATTACCGCGTAAACCCACCCTATGGGTTAGTGGGTAGTCAACTCCTGCCTTATTATTACAATGCGTTCCTGGCATTTACTTCAGGAATCGGAATTGAGCAGGCAATAATCTTGTATCCGCTTTTGATTTCAGCGTTTGCCGCAATTATGATTTATTTCTTTATGAAAGAGCTTTCAGGCGACTGGAAGACAGGCGTTATAGCAGGCTTCCTCTTTGCAACAATGCCAATGATTCTTACAAAGTCAACGGCTGGCGCCATAGAAGAAGATATAATGGGTATGGCAATAGCAGTTTTTGCCTTCTATCTTCTTACCAAGTCATTTAAGGTTGAGCGCACGCGTGATTCAGTCATTTTTGCCGCATTGTCTGGAATCACACTTATGATGCTTGCCATAACCTGGTCAGGGGGTGCACAGTTCTTATATGCAGTCCCGTTTGTCGCACTTGGCATATTCGCAGTCTTTACAATAATCGGACGTTATGACATGTGGAAAATAACGCGCGCAGGACTTATCGCAGGAATAGTCTCGCTTTGCGGGATAACTGCAATCGGAGGAGGCTTACCTTCAATATTCTATATAGGCTCATTCGGGTTCTTCGCTCTTTTTGCAGTACTTTCTGAAGTATCAAGAGTATACTTCTTTAAGGAAAAAGAAGACTCCAAAAAACCGATTGAAAAGAAGTTCTTGTTGCCTCTTTTTGTTGTCATACTGGTTGTGGCAATAGGGGCTCTTGTTTATTATGGCCCATCAAACATAGTCAATTCAGTATCTTCTCTTTACAGCAACATAGCTGGAGAAGGCACAAGAAATTTCCTTGTCGAAAAGACTATTTCAGAGCAGGGTGCTCTTGCGTCAGGTTCAATAGCTCAGAAGCTTAATGTAGGTCTTGATTATTACGGCATCGCAGAAGGTCTTTCACTCTTTATGCTAATACTACTTCCAGTAACGCTAATCTACTGGTTTCTTAAACAGGAAAAAGAGAAATTTTATAACTATCTTCTTGCCTACTGTATAACCCTTATGTTCTTTATAGTTGCTATGGTCTTTGTATGGGGTGAGGCAAGACTTGGATTCTCTCAGTCACTTGGTTTCCTTCTCTTAGGTTCCTTAGTCGGAATATTCTTCCCCAAGGACAGAACAGAATTTTCAAAGATAAATGTTATTCTTCCAATAGTAATAATCCCACTTATTGCAATTTTTGTCTTCGCGCCGATGTCTCCGGCATATTCCTGGGGCTATGCGGCAAGAACGCCTTCAATCGACCCGGCATGGGTCACAGGTATAGAGTGGCTTTCAAATAATGTAGAAAACGGCCAGTTTATTGACGGAACGTATGTTCCGGGGGATTATGTCTTTACATGGTGGGATTACGGCCACATTATAACTGCGCTTTCAGACACGACTGTAATCACCGAGCCTACGCAGGCAAATGAAGAATACATAATGCGCACGGCAAGGTTCTTCTATAATGAAAGTGGCGAAGACGCCGCGACAAAGTGGCTAATGGAGCAGCCCTGGAACAAGGACTTAAAGACAAAATATATAATCCTTGACTATTCACTTGTTGGAAAAGCAGGAGCACTCACGTTCCTCGGCACAAACTTCTATGAGTATCAAAATGGCTTTATGACAAATTCCAATGGCACATGCGACCAAGGGTTTGTCTGCCAGAATATAGAAACAGGAGAGCGTGCAAAGAAGAGTGAGGATGGAACTTACTCATGCGACTCCGGAATTGTCTGCCTGCGCGATGCTTTGACTAAAGTTGTTGACAAAAAGTGTTGCCAAGAGCAGCCAACAGAATGTTGCGACATGACTCTTGACTGGCACGTTGCCCGCGAGGAAAACGGCACAGGGCATGTTACCCGCTCAGCAGGATATCCTGTCTTTAACCAATATTCTCTTGCAAAAGAAGGGCAATATATATGCCGCCCGGAATATACAACTTCATCTAAGACGACATTCCTTGTCGAAAATGGAGAAAGAAAGACAATAACACAAAGCCAGCTTTACGCGATAAATTCGGGAGGACTTCCTTTTGCTGATGGAAATGCCTATGGTGGCATACTCCTATTTGAATATGCAGACGGCTCAACAGGAGAGTTCCTGATATCTGAGAACTGCGAGCGCGTTCCCTTAAACGACGTTCTTTCTTTAGGCAAAGATGAACTAGCACGGCTTGATTCGCAGTTACTCATACATGCTCCAGAGCGCTGGAGCGACTCCATGTTCTTTGAGCTTTATGTCAAAGATGCAAGAGACCTTGAGTATTACGAACTTGTGACTGATGCAGATGCAGTAAACGGCGCGTACCCAAATGTTAAAATATTTAGGATAAATTATCCGGATAAGGTCCCTGTCCCAGGTTCAGAAGATATTTCAGAGCCTCTAGTTTCAGAAGAAGGGCTTTTTTCAGTTGACCCGAACCTTGCAAGAGAAGGCTCTTTAGTAAAGGTGCATTACACAGGTACTCTTGATGACGGTACAGTCTTTGAGTCTTCAATAGGGGGGTCACCTCTTGAGTTTACTATCGGTGCCGGACAGATGATTGCAGGGTTTGACGCTGGAGTAAATGACATGAAGCTTGGTGAGACAAAGAACCTAACGCTCCCGCCAGAAGAAGCTTATGGTGCATCAGAAGGACACCCGCTCCAGAATGAAACACTTCATTTTGAAGTAACGCTAGTTTCAATAGGTGACAAGGTCGCAGACGCTTATAAGGAGGAGCTTGAGATGAAGTTTGATGCCAACGGCAATGCAAAGGCCAAAGAATACAACCTTTCTACCTTCCCTGCAGTAGTCTGGGACTGTCGCTTTGCAAAAGAAGGCATCGTAGGGCCCGAAGGTGGCGTCCTTGCTGCGTTCACATGTATTGCAACAAACGGCGAGCCAAAAGAGCTTTGTTCGACAATAGGGGTGGCCCATGACAACAAAACAGAAAAACTCACACTAAATAAGGAACTCGAAGAATACGTTGCGGCACTTAAGATGTTAGATAGCGAGTCCTGCTTAAGTGATGGCAAAACCGTAATCGAAGCTTTCTACACGGAAGAATGTGATGCGAGCTGCGAAATCCAAAGGGAGATTGTCGAGCAGTTAAAATCTGATCTTGCAGGTCTGGTTGATGTGACTTTCTATTGTGTTGGAACAGATGAGTTCTGTAAAAGCCGCATACAATAAGAAATAAGACTAAAATGTCAGTTCTTCTATTTGGAACCTTTCTAGTAGCCTTTGTGGGCACATTTGCCTTACTGCCACTTATAATACCACGTTTAAAGGCAGCAGGGCGCGTAGGAAAAGATGTAAACAAAGAAGGCCACCCAGAGCTTGCCGAGATAGGCGGACTTTCTATTGTATTTGGATTTGCCCTCGCAATAGCTTTTTTTGTTTTTGTTGCGCCGGCAGGACTTTATTCTGGATTGATTGCGGGGGCGCTTACTGCAATTCTTGCTTCCTTTATCGGCCTTATTGACGACCTTTTTTCAATAAGACACTCTGTAAAGACGGTTCTTCCAGTCATTGCAGCAATACCAATAGCGCTTTTTGCGATATCCTCACCAGAGTTTCTTGTGCCCTTTGTGGGTATTGTTTCTTTACCGATAATCTATCCTTTGGTTCTTGTCCCGCTTGGCGTTACTGTAATGGCAAATCTCACAAACATGTTTGCAGGCTTTAATGGAATGGAGGCGGGTCTAGGGATAATAATCTCTTTTGGACTCTTACCTCTTGCGATATGGTCAGGCAGTTTAGCATCAATAGCACTACTCCTTGCGCTCTCTGGCGCACTTATAGCCTTTATGTGCTTTAACAAGCATCCAGCGCGAGTCTTTATGGGAGATGTAGGAACACTCATGATTGGCGCTACAATCGCATGTGCGGGCATCTTAGGACACTTTGAGATTGCTCTTGTCGTCGTGATGATTCCATACATAGTGGATTTTGTCATAAAGGCAAAAAACGGCTTTCCAACAACAGGCTGGTGGGGCACGCCAAAGGGGGGCAAGCTTACATGTCCAGGAAAACCAGTAGGTCTTGCACAAATCATGATAAAAAAGTTTGGACCAATCTCAGAAAAGCGTCTTGTTGAGTATTTCGGACTTATGGAAATACCGTTTGTCCTTCTGGCGATTCTTCTTTACGCCCCATTCTGACCTTTTTAATAAGCACAGACTGGCGGGTTTATTTGTCTAGGCACTAAAAATAAAGGGAAATGTATCTTGTAACTGGTGGTGCGGGCTTTATTGGAAGCCATATAGCAGAACACTTGGTTTCTGACTCTAAGGAAGTAAGGGTGCTCGATAATCTTAGCGCGCCCGGCAACCCCTCAAAGCAATTCCTCCAAACATTGGGCATCGAACTAGTAAAAGGCGATATAACCGACAAGCAAAACCTTTTAGACTCTTTTAGGGGCATTGAAACGGTATTCCATGAAGCGGCAATGGCAAGTGTACCCCAAAGCATTGCAGAACCTGATCTTTGCTATAAGATAAATGTTGAAGGCACAAAAAACGTTCTTGAGGCCGCGCGTTCTTCAGGAACAAAAAACGTAGTTTTCGCATCGTCCTCAGCTGTTTATGGCGACTTGCCAGGACTTCCTAAAAAAGAGGATTCAAAGACCTTTCCCATGAGTCCATATGCACAGAGCAAGCTTGATGGCGAAGAATTAATGCAGGAATATTCCTCCCTTTATGGTATTAATTGTGTCTCTCTAAGATATTTTAATGTTTATGGTGCGCGTCAGAATCCAAAATCAGATTATGCCGCAGTCATTCCAAAATTCATAGAACGCGCAAAAACAAAAGAGCCTCTCGTGATATATGGTGATGGCACGGCAACGCGCGATTTTGTCAACGCGCGCGATGTCGCGCGCGCGAACGTAGCCGCAGTCGGAAAAACCGGAGTTTATAACATAGCCTCTGGAACGCCTATAAGTGTTCTTGAGCTTGCCGAAATAATAGTCCTAGCTCGTGAATCAAATTCAAAAATAACATTTGAGCCGCCTAGACTAGGAGATATATTGCATTCACATGCAGATATTTCAAAAGCGAAAAAAGAACTTTTATGGGAACCAAAAACCCCACTGGAACTGGGTATTAAGGAACTCTGTAGACAATGAGTGACAAATATAAGAAATTTACAAAGGATGTCGGAATAGTCGCGATATCAGAGGCAGTAATGCGCCTTAGGCCAATAATCTTTCTTCCGATACTTACTCTTTATCTTGGCGTGGCAGGGTACGGCGTTTATTCAACCCTTATTGTAACCTTGGCGTTTATCCAGCCATTTATAAATCTGGGTTCCAACTATGGTGTTATACGCATGCTGTCATCTGAAAATGACAAAAAGAAGATTTCAAAGGGGATATTCTCTGCCGGAACCTTTTCATTATTGATGTCTTTTATTGGAGCTCTTGTATTATTTTTTTCAGCTAGTTTTTTGGCAAATACGGTCTTTGGAGCACCAGACGCAACGGCAGTGATACAACTTGGAGCGATTCTACTCATAGTTCAAGCACCATTAACTCCTTTCCTTGAGTCATTCCGCATAAAACGCCGCATGGGCAGTTATTCGACGCTTCTTATAATCTATAGTCTTGGTCCTCTTTTACTGGCATCAATTTTCTTGCTTTTTGGAATGGGTTTATATGAGGTTGTAATGTCCTTTATTGTAGTCCAACTTTCAGTTCTGATTTTTTGTGTACTTGCAGTATGTAAGACCTTTGGTCCTTCCGTACCAAGCATCAGACAGTCTCTTGAGTATGTCAAGTTTGGTTTTCCAATGGTTGCAGGAAGCTTTTCATCAAACCTCCTTAATCTTGGCGATAGGTACGTCATAGGTTTTTTCCTGGGGGCCTCAGCCGTTGGTGTCTATTCTGTAGCCTATACAATAGGGGCATCAGTCTCCATCCTTCTTAACCCCATACGTATAAACCTTCTTGTCCCACTCACGCGCGCCCATGATGAGGCAAGAAGCAAAGATGTCATGAAATACCTAAGCTACAGTTTCCGATATTTCATGCTTCTTGCAATACCTGCAGCATTTGGTCTTAGTATCCTTGCAACTGAGTTCACAAGATCTATGGCAACAAACGAGTTTTTGGCAGGTGCTGCGTGGGTGACACCGATTGTTGCCATTTCGACAATATTCCTATCTCTTTTTACAATAAATTCAACAGTGTTTTTCATAGAGAAAAAAGTTTATTGGAACGCTATTTTACTTGCAGCCTTTGGAATACTCAATATAGCACTTAACCTATTCCTTGTACCAACACTTGGACTGATTGGTGCTGCCATTTCAACATTTATTGCCTTTGTCGGACTTTACATAAGCTCACAAATAATCTCAAAGAAGTTTGTAAAACTTGAAGTAAGTGCGCCATTCCTTCTAAAGGCAGTTATCTCGTCAATTGCAATGGCATTTATTGTCTTAGCGTTTTCCCCTTCAGGCTGGATAGAGATAATCCTCGTATGTGGCATTGGAGCACTCTTTTATTTTGCACTCATGGGAGTTCTTAAGGCATTTAGCGAAAAAGAGATGCGATTTTTCCTTTCTTTCCTTAAGCTTGAAGATAAGTTCTTTGGAGAAGCTGATGCGAATTCAATATAGTCTTGATTAGAGGCTAGGATATATCATGTTTGATGTTCTTCTAAATGTTTCAAATAGATTTTATCCCACCAAAGTGAAAATGAGAAAAGTCTGACTATCTTTTTACTATTATCCCCCGTAAAATTCTTGTGTTCATTGAATAATCTTTCAACTTCGCTCTTGTTTATAAGAGTCCAATTCATTGAATCCATTATAGTTTTTTCGTTCTCAGAGTCTCTAACCCACTCAGCTATTGGGGCATAGGTATCGGGTTTACAATATCTGCCTTTTGTAAGACGATTTATAAACTTCTTTTGTTTAAGCCATATCTCATTTAAATATTCAGTCATAAGTTGTAATTTATATGGCGAGTTTGCGCTTATACCGCTGTGGTTATAAACTATTTTACCCAAATCATCCATTTTTGACAGAAGTTTATAATATACTTTGTGAAAGGCTCGCTCTTCAATAGGAATATTCATACAAAAATCAAAGAAATCATAGTCAAAGAAAGGTACTATGCGTTCATTTTTATCCTCCTGCCAATGCCCCCCCAGATTTATAAAACGTCGGCCCCGATTATTTATCTTAAAAAACTCAATCATCTCTTCCTTATACTTAAATTTATTGGATAGAATTTCCATTTCTTTTGTTAAGAAATCATTATGGGCATTAATCCCATCCTTTATTTTTTTAGATATTTCATTAGAAAACAGGTTTTCTAATTCCTTTTCTGTGAAAAAAGAAACATTTAGTTCCTTTTTTAATCCATTACACCCATCGGTCACCTTAGACTTCCCTAAAAACTGGTTTAGGATATCTCCAGGCCTCTTTTTTAATTTACTATAATACGTTCCACCTAAAACTACATCACCAAGGTAACCATCCACAATAACTTTGCCCTCGAACTCTTGGTATAACTTTAGAAAATTAAGTGACATGTCTTCATACCCCTCAGTTATCCTTAAAAAATTATTTGGCGAGTCAAGTATACCTTTGGATTCTATACTTTTAAAAATATGATTACACCCAATTTTATCTGAAATCTTTTTTGCTATCTTATACTCCTTGCCACTTTTGCTCCGGTCGAAGGTAAGTGTAGTAATCTTGCCCACATTGGAAAATCCATACGCATTTAGCCTTGAATCAAGTCCACCGCTTAACGGTATAATGTATCCATAATCTTTTGTATATAAGCGCTTGCACGAAGTTTTAAATAATCTTAGAGCTTCACTCGCCATATCTTTTTCTGATATATTTTTATCATAATTAATTTCCCAATAACTTTCTATTTTAATTGTCTTGTCACCAAGATTGTAACTTAATACTGATCCAGGCCCCATAAGCCTGACCCCCTCGAAGTATGTTCTATCCCCGAGAACATACCCATATTCTAAGAACTCTGCTATAGATGTCCAATCTGGTTCAAATTTTTTTATATTTAAAATTTCTTTGGTCCTTGTACCAAATACCAGATTGTATTTATCTTGATGATAAAAAAGTGGGAATAACCCAAATCTATCATTTATAACAAACATCAGATTCGTTCTAAAATCAAATAAAATGATATTGAATGCTCCAGTTTTTATAGAATTTAAAATAGATTCGGTGCCCCCTCGTTCATATTCCGCAATAAGCCTACTAGCCGTTTCCTTCCAATTCTTAGTAGAATCCTGTATATCTTCATTTAGAATTACATAACCCTGTATTATTATACCCACATCTTCATCATTGTTTAAAATTGGCATTTTGCCTGAGAAGAAGAATGGCGAGCATTTTCTCCAGATATTGATCTCACCTTTGGTATAGAAATCAAAATCTTCACCTGGATTTTCTAGTTTTTTACTATCCCCACAACTACCAAATATAACTGCACCCATCAATATTCCCTTGGCGAAATGAAGCTTTCACCACGTTTTTTGCGCTCAGCCCTAATCCTTTGTATAATACCCTGTTTGTTTTTTAGTATAGTAGTTTTGAATATCATTTCCATAAAGACATACCTCAAATCTTCAGGCGTAAACTTTATTTTCAATAAGGACAGTGTGTTTAAAAGTGCGCCGTTTATACTCATATTATCCCAAATGTAGTCAATTAAGGAGTTAGTTATTTCCTTTGGGCATACTGCCCCGTAACAACTTCGCTCAAAAACTTCAATTGCAAATATCATCTCCCACCTCGAGTTAGTTTTCAAAATATTTGAATATTCTGGGAAGTATTTTCTAAGTATTGTCGATATTTTGTTGCGTCCAAGACGAACTTTCATCTCATTTTTAATACCAAACATATGGCGCTTTTGCCCAAATTCCATAACTTTGCCTCTGAGGAAGTAATGTGTACTGTTTGAATTTTCCAAAAGTATTAAACTGTACAAGAATCGATGTATATATAGACAACCAATGCCCTCCTCAATGATATCCCCGTGACGTTTCATAACTTGAGATAGCATTTCCCTATTGCATATAACATTAGAGATGGTGTAACCATCTAAAAAATTATAAGATATTGCAGTTGTCCAGGGCGACTTTATTATCTCAAAATGCACGTCTTTTTTCAAGCTTTCATTGTTTATCAAATTTATGACATTAATCTCATTGCTAGTCCCCATAATATCGAATAAAAACTTAAGGGAACCCACCCCTATAAAATCATCATCACCCAAAAACCAAATATATTTACCAGTTGCGAGATTGGCTACCTTTAGTATGTTTCTATCATGTCCAAGGTTTTCATTATTCCTTTGGTATTGAATGTTTACTTTACTATTTTTAGAATAATTTAGTACTGCCTCCCATGTCCCATCGTGTGAGGCGTTATCTGAAATACAAATTTCAATTTCATCATTACACGAAGCCTCTTTTGCACGAAGATTTATAATATCAAGGTTCTTGAGTAGGTCGTCCTTTCTATTCCAAGTAGGTATACAAATGGATAATGTTTTCCCTTTAGCCCCCCCTTTATCGCTCTTGATATTCATCTAACAATTCTCCTTATACCAAGAGATAGTTTGTTTAAGGCCGGTTTCCAAATCGACCTTTGGTTCCCACCCAAGAAGATCTCGCGCCTTCTTATTAGAACAATAATGACGGGCGGGTTCTCCTTCTCGGCGAGCGATTGCGCCAAAGTTTAGTTCTATTGGATTATCCAAAAAATCATTTATCATTTTAGCTACATCCCTAACAAGATATTCTTTCCCACTACCAAGGTTTATAACCTCGCCAAAAGTCTTCTTATTCAGGGCGGTTGATACGTACCCCTCCACTATATCTTCAACATAGTTGAACTCACGGGATTGCATTCCGTCAGTCATGTTAAAATCTTGGAGTTTAATTGCTGAGATTATTAGTGAGGGTATGAACATTTTTGGCCCTTGGCCGGGCCCGTAAGTCAAAAAAGGCCTAAGTGTTGTTATTGGAAGCCCCATGTTGTTTGCAAGCATTTGGCATATTAACGTTGTTGATGCTTTTGCAGCAGAATACGGAGATAATGGATTTGGCTCTTGGTCCTCACTCAAAGGTACGACTCCCACCCCATATTCTTCAGAAGAACCTGTATTTATAAAATGTAAAAAATCAGTGTTATCAAGAGCGCTCAGAAGATTTGTTGTACCCAAAATATTATTTTTTACTATTTCACCTAAAATTCCTAAATCGCGCGATCTATCAACTTTCGCAGCTAAATGGAATATTATTTCAGGTTCTATTTCATTAAGTGTGGCCTTAAGTTTCTCCGTATCTTTTGCGATATCTACATTTATTGTGGTGGATTTCTCCTGCTTGGTAACTGGACATTCGTGGCAGAAGCTATAAACTTTACAATCTTCTAAAGCAAGCCTTTCGGTTAGATGCTTACCAATAAAACCAGAGGCCCCGGTGACTACTACACGCTCTCCTTTAAACGGCATTGTTAATAGTTTATTTGAAGAAGAAGTCTGTATACCAACTAACAGTCCTTTTCATACCGTCTGCGAAACTAAATTTTGGTTCCCAACCCAATTTTTCTTTTACCTTTTTTGACGAAAGTGTCTGTTTTCTTATTTCACAGGGTGAATTATCAAGTATTTTACATTTTTACCAAGTACGCTGGAAACTTGTTTTACGACATCAAGTACAGTTAGTTCCTCACCACTTGAAAGATTAAATGCTTCCCCACAGGTCTTTTTCATGTTTTCCGATAATGATAAATAACCTGACACTACATCTCCTACATAAACATATTCACGTATAAGCTTTCCATTACTCCTGATGTTCAGACATTCGTTAAGAATACCTGCACGTATGCATCCGGGTATTATACGATTGAAATTAAGATCCCCTTCCCCATAAATATTTCCAAACCTTGCCACACAAACGGGAAGACCATAACTTTTGGAATAACTTTGTGAGATAAGATCTGTGCAGGATTTAGAAACATCATATGGATAATCGCCATGCAGTGGCATATCTTCAGTATATGGCAATTTTTCAGAACTCCCATAAGCTTTGTCTGAAGATGCAACAACAATGCCTTCCACTTCTCCGTATAACCTTGCAGCTTCTAATATATTTGCTGTGCCCATGATATTACTATCAAAAGTTTCAAGTGGATTTTTTATACCCGTTTTAACAATTGCCTGAGCACCGAGATGGAATATATAATCAACCTCATTTTTACATACCACATCAAGAATACGAGCAAAGTCCTTTAAGTCGCCATATTCTTCAGCACAGAGGGTTTCTAGCTTCTCGCTTGCAAAATAACTATTTGGATTATGTGAACGGCTTAAACATATGACATTTGCCCCCTTTTCACATAAATTTTTTACTAAATGAGAGCCCACAAGACCATTACCTCCCGTCACAAGCACGTTTTTTTCTTTCCAATCCATTTTACCATGTTTTCCAAGGAGCCTTTCCAGTCCCCCAAATCCTTTCAAGCTCTAATTTATCACTATATTTATCCATCGGTTTCCAAAAGCCCGTGTGGCGATTAACCATTAGTTCTCCATCTTTTGAGAGATTCTCAAGTGGGTCTTTTTCCCAAGGCATAGCGTCCCCTGATATGTAATCCAATACATTTGGTTCAAGAACAAAAAAACCAGCATTAATCCATTCATCAGTATCCTTTTTTTCACCGAAGCTCGTTGCTTTCTCACCACCTAGTTTTATTACCCCAAAGCGGCCTTCTGGGTTGCACGCAGTAACTGTTGCGAGTTTTCTATGGGATTTATGGAAATTGACAAGTGATTTTATATCAATATCTCCAACCCCATCACCATAAGTCATCATGAAGGTCTCATCATCAAGATACTCTTTTACGCGTTTTAAACGCCCCCCAGTCATAGTGTCTTTTCCAGTATCAACAAGAGTAACTTTCCAGTCCTCAGTCTTATTGTTAAGGATTTCTATATTGTTTTTCTTAAGGTCTATTGAGAGATCAGAATTGTGAAGGGAATAATGAGAGAACCATTCCTTTATCATATATCCCTTATATCCAAGACATATAACAAAATCATTAAAACCACAATGTGAATATGTTTTCATTATATGCCAAAGTATCGGCTTTCCACCGATTTCGACCATAGGTTTTGGGCGCACCTCGGTTTCCTCACTTAACCTGGTTCCCAAACCACCAGCAAGAATGACAGTTTTCATCGCTATTATTTGGATTGTTTTTTACTAAAACACGTTTTATAAGGACCATTCAAATTTTATTACCTTGGTTAAGCAATCTATCATATTCAACAATAACTTTTCCTAATTCCACATTGATATTACCAAATTCTATTGCGGATTCCTCACACCATTCTTTTAATTCCTTTTTCTTGTGTATCATTTTAGTTTTTTATGGGTTAGTTCAAATTATTTTTGAATACATATTAAGAAGTTTTTTACTCTCAGATTCCCAATTATATTTTATCTCCGCTTTCTTTGACTTCTGGTAAAATTCTTTTGATTTGGACATTTGCATTATTTTGCGTATACCCCCTGCTATGCTTTGTGGAGTATTCTTAACTATAGCCCCAATTCTATTTTCTGAGATTACATCCCCCATTATGCCAACATCATTTACGATTATTGGTTTATGGGCACATATTGACTCAAAAAGCTTATTTGATGCGGCATATTCTACATTTTTATAAAGTTTAGGATTTCCGACACAATAAACTCCATCACTTGCAAGAGTATATGCTGGAACTAAAAAAGGATCTATAAAGTCTTTGATGCACGCATTTTTGTTATATTTTGTATTTATAGTCTTTTCTAATTCTTCCTTGTCTGGACCTCTACCTATAATGAGTATTTTTACCTTATTTTTTTCTGTTTTACTTAGATAATCTATTGATTCCAATAACTCACCTAAACATCGTTCTTTGCGCAATCCACCGATATAACATATGACAAACTTATCTTTACCTGCAAACTTTTCTCGTATTTTTTCTAGTTGAAGATATTCTATATCATACTGACGTGAATCCTGTGCGTTCATAATGATTAAAACTTTTGCGCCATTAGACTCAAATATATCTCCAATAAGTTGATTAATTGTTATGACATAATCACATCTTTTTGACATAAATTTTTCGGTTATGGATATTATCTTACATATGGGGGATGGTACTTTATTTTTTATGCTTGCAGTATAATTCTCATGCGAATCATATACTATTTTCTTACCCGAAAGTTTTGCCGCTAAAAATCCAGGGATAAGTGTATCAAAATCATGACAATGTATGACTTTTGCACCACTATTTAAACATTTAAAGAAACACTTTTTCCAAAAAAAAGGCATCATAAGCATGTTTTCATTAGTGTTGCCATAACTTGATTTGGGTCCTACGCGCGTAACTTTAATGTCATCTAGCTTATCATCAGCTTTAAATTCCCCAAGCCGATCCCAGCAAAAAATCTCCACATCTTTTCCGTTTTCAGTTAGAGTCTTTGCTTCCTTATAAACTCTGATGTCTGGTGGAAAACCATTGGCAAGAAGCATTAATACATCCATAATCAGTTAATCTTTTAGAACTTCGTTTAATACCATTTCAACGACTTTTGCAGTCACTTCCCAAGTTTCGTCCTTAATATTCTTTCTTGCTTCCCGTCCAAGGGATTCTGCTTTACCCTTCTTTTTCAGTAACAAAAGAACTCCTTTTGTCAGTTCGCCGATGTTCTCTGGCTCGAATAAAATACCACTTTCTCCATCCTTTATTATTATGTCGCGGATTCCCGGAACGTCACTTACGACAACAGGCCTTCCGCAGGATAGAAACTCTAATGTTGAAACAGGCCTTGCCTGCATGTTAGCTTTCCTCCCCACAGAGCTTGGCTTTGGGAATGTTGAAACACAGACTTTTGCAAGGTTTATTATGAGTGGCAAGTCTTCGTGCCTAAGGACGCCTGCAAAAAGAACGCGGTCCGATATACCCAGTTTCTTTGTTTCACTTATAAGCTCCTCAAACTGCGCGCCGTGGCCAACAAGAACAAAAAACGCACTAGGTTCTTCCTTCAGAATCTCTTTTGCAGCACGCAAGAAAAACATCCCACCTTTCCATGGTGCAAGGTTTCCCAAGAAAAGAATAGGTCTTGATTTTGCAGAAAGGCAGTCATTAATCTTTTCCTTAGGCGCTCCATTTTCAAGAAGCTTTTCCCTTAAAATGGCTTTCTCCTTAAGACCGATTGCAATAGGCCTAAATTCATTTGAATCAACGCCTGTTTTTGCTGTTGCAAACCTTTCTTTTGGGATGCCATAAGTTTCTGAAAGCTCTTTTCCTATTCCTTCGACAGGAACAATGATTTTCTTTGATTTCTTAAGTACGAATGCTTCAAGAGTCTTTCCGACTGCGTTTTCTAAAGCGCCGTAGTGTGATGCCCCCCAAATGTCATGGACAATAGTCACAAACGGAACGCCTGTTGCAAATGAGGCTTTGTAGCTTGAAGCTCCGACAAGATAAGGTGGGTTATGCGACATGATTATATCGATATTTTCCTTCTCAATTATCTTTGTTGCAAGAACTGCCATTTCAGGGATTGATGTTCCCCAGTTGCCTTTCAACCCCAAAAAACTACGGTAAGGCAGGCGAGTTATCTTAAACCCTTCTGCACTTTCTTCAAATAAGGGCGCCACATCATCTTTGTTGCACTGTTCGATACTTTTTGGATTGTGTGTCAGAATGTGGACATTATGTCCGGCCTTTGTCAAGTATTTTGCGAAGTTATGAACACGCACTGTCGCCCCACCGCAATGTGGGTAATACCAGCGACACATGATTAAGATATTCATTTACCAAGACCTCCGCAGATAATTCCTCTCTTGCGCAGCTCATTAAGGTCACAGATACCCCTGCCGTCAATTAGAACCTTGATTGTTGGGCATGATTTCAAAACCCCAGTCCCCAAGAACTCATCATGGTCTGCAAGTACTATTGCACAATCAGCCTCGCATGGCAGCTCTATTTTCTCTACTCCAAAACGGGCATAATCCTCCTTAGAACATAGTGGGTCATAAGCAAGTACCTCCTCAAACTCTTCTTTTGCCCTTTTGACAAACGGAAACGCAGCGCTATGCTCAAACTCGCGCACGCCACCCCTAAAAGTAAGTCCCAAAACGACTATTTTTGCATCCTTTGGAATTATCCCAACATCTTTTAGTCCCCCATCGCATTTAGATATCAGGCGTTCTATTACTGCTTCGTTTATTCCCCTCCCAGTTTTCATGAGTTTTGTTTTCTCATCAATCACAAACCATGGGTAATATGGGATGCAGTGCCCTCCAACATAACCTGGATTATGTATTTTGCAATACTTTTGAGTATTTGCTGCCGAAAAGACGCTTGCGGCATCGACTCCTTCTCTTTCACAGACATAGGAAAGCTCGTTTGCAAGAGCGATATTAAGGTCACGGTAGCAGCCTTCAAAGACTTTTACAAGCTCAGCCTCTTTGACGCCTGGCATAGTAATGACGCCCTTTGAATTTATCGTTTCATAGACCTTTTTTAGCCTGTCTAAGGAACGCGCGTCGCTTGTTCCAAGTATCTTTGGATACTCGCCTTCAATATCACGAATAGCATGGCCAGAGTACGTTCTTTCAGGGGCATGCGCGATTGAAAAATCGCCAAGCTTAAGTCCAGACTCCTCAAGAATAGGTAGTAGTAATTTTGTTGAGCCCGGAGGCATAGTACATTCTGTAATAACAATATCTCCTTTTTTTAATCTCTTTGATATCTCACGCGCAACGCTTTTTGCAATCGATAAATCAACCTTATTTTCTTTGATAAGGGTTGGAACAAGGATAATGTGGATAGTTGCGTTTTTTGATGCCAGACTAAAATCTGTTGTTGCAACATAACTTCCAGATTCAGAGTTCTTCTTTATGAGTTCGCCAACCCCAGGCTCTTCTGGGAGAACGTCTTCCCCGCGGGAAAGTGCATCAATCAGGGATTTATTGATGTCAACACCATAAACCTTAAAATATTTTGCTAAGACTTGTGCTAGAGGTAGTCCCATCTTCCCCTGGCCGTAGACTGCTATAACTTCACCCATTTGCCGCCTCTAAAATCCCTTCTACAATCTCAAGTGCTAGTTTTCCCTGGGCACCCGTCACAACAGGCACGGTCCTTTCTCTGACACATGACAAGAAACTTTCAAGTTCAAGCTTTAAGGGTTCACTTTGCCTGATAAGTGGACGTTCTACAATGTCACTGAAACTGGTGACGCCATCTTCCTTTTCGTATTTGCCTTGTTTGTGTATGGAAAGTGATTTTGACATGCAGTCAACACATAAATACTTATCCGGAAGTGTGATGTTAAGCGTTCTTTCCCTCTTTTGGCTTATCCTGCTGGCACAAACACTTGCAATAGTCCCGTTTTCAAAAGTGAGGAGAGCCTTTGCGTAATCTTCATGCTTTCCCGACATTGTTTTTGAGCTCGCATAAACATCTTTGACCGCCGAATCGACAAGACTTAAAATCAAATCCACGTCATGGATCATAAGGTCTAAGATAACGCCACAATCAGATATGCGACCTCCAGAAGGTCCAATACGATTTGCTTCAAGAGCTATCGGGTTATCGTTAATTTCGTCTCTTGCTGCAATTATTGCCGGGTTGAAGCGCTCTATATGTCCAATTTGTAGTATTCTCCCGTTTTCCTCGGCGCAACGTATTATTTCATCAGCTTCCCCTGTTGACATTGCAATAGGCTTTTCAAGAAGCACATCAATCCCGTTTTCAAGAAGAGTGATTGCGACATCCCTGTGCAGGAAGGTTGGTACTACAACACTCGCGCAGTCTACCTTTCCAATAATGTCTGATACATCAGTATAATAATCACAGTCAAATTGTGTTGCGACTTCCTTTGCCGCTTTTTCGTTCTTATCAACAACTGCTACAAGCGCGCAGTCCTTTAATTCTGAATAAACTCGGGCGTGATGCTTACCCATGTTACCGACACCGATAACTGCCGCTTTAATCATATCTTTCAATTACTTCACCTTCTTTATTTACCTTCCCGCACAGCTTTGCAGGGTTTCCATAGACAAGCCCAAAAGGTGGAACGTCTTTTGTAACAACGCTTCCCGCACCGACCATAGCATATTCTCCAATCTCAACACCACAGACTATTGTGGAATTCGCTCCGATTGATGCGCCTTTTTTGACAAGTGTCTTCCCAACCTTTTCTTCATTCCAGATGAATGCGCGAGGCCTAAAGTCGTTTGTGAATGTTGCCGACGGTCCGACAAATACGTCATCTTCTATCTCAACACCGTGATAGACTGAAACATAATTCTGGATTTTGCAGGCGTCCCCGATTTTTACACCAGAGTCTATATAGACGCCCTTTCCAATATTACAGTCCTTTCCGATTACTGCATTCTCACGAACTTGAGCTTGATGCCATATACTTGTTCCTTCACCGATTTTCGCCTTTTCTGAGACTTCTGCACTCTCATGGATTTTTACCATCTTTTCTAAATGTCTCCTGTAGAATGGGAATCGCGGCCCCGAACCAAGCTGACTCCCGCATTTACAGCAAGGTCTTCCCAGTCCTTTTTTGGCACCCCATATTTTTCGTTTGATTCTAAAAGAACCTTGTTTTTTGCCATAATACCAAAAACTTCATTTAATTCTTCATCAGAAAACTCAAAAGCTCTTTTTTCTGCTAGAGCCCCAGGATGCCCCCATGCACATACCTCAGGAACGTTTACTGCCTTTTTTAGGGCTTCAAGATACTCGTCCCGACCACCCTCAAAAGAATGGAAAGAAACTATGGGATAATCAACAGTTTTTATCAGTTCCGGTGGAGCATCTATGTCCCCCCCAGGAAGAATTTTTGCTTCACACCCACTTAAAATAACAATTTCCGGGAACGCGGCTCTTACTGATTTTAGATCAGACAAAAAAGCGTCAAAATCATAAGAGAGTTCTTTTCTTACGTGTTCTGTAAACGCAAGAAGTGGGAGCCTGGCGCCAACTGCAGCATCGCACATACGAAGCACAGAATCCTGCCCATCAGTATAATTGCTGTGGACGTGCCAGTTTCCCGTCATTAGAAGGCCCTGATATTTTTCCCAAGATTTCATACTAGAATGTCGGCTATTCGTTTGTCATCAAGGCTGCCAATACCTCCCCAATATCTCATTATCCTCGCACCCCACTTTATGTTAAACTCCGGTGCTCTTTCACCCAGCCCAAGAAGTATTGAAGCGTATATGACATTTGCCCCACCAATTGTTGCGGCAACCATAGTCCCCTGGACTCGTGGATTGCTTTCAAGCATCTTTGGCACTCCCTTTTCGTCAAGCTTATACTGAAACCCAAAGCAGTACTCAAGACCAATTTCTTCAGCGAGTTTAGTGGACCACTCAATGATATCTTTTCTTTCTTCAAGCGTTCCGTTAAATGTGATTCCCGTTCTTATGAGATCCCGTTTTCGTGGAATAGCAACATTCTTGCTTTCTCCCCTAAAGCAGTCAACAGAGTACTCATCACCAGGAAGGTATTCCATAACAAGAAGCGGCGGGAACTTTTCGCCAAGTGTTGTTCGCAGTTGTTCGCTTCTGCAATACGCGCCATTTGGCTTTTCATCATAAAACATTTCTTTAAGCGATTTTTCATCGTCCACAATCCTAAGGCCCCGCATACCGCTTGCAACAGGCGGTTTTATGACAAAAGGCTTATTTGGAAAGCCTAGCTTGCCTGCAAAAGACATGAGAGACTCAAAATCACTTACAAGAGCGTATTTTGGCACAGGCACGCCAAGCTTTTCACAGAGCTTAAAAAGCTCGTATTTATCGTTACTTTTTTCGATTGCATCCGCGTTTGAAAGAGCAAGTTTTATTCCAGCTTTTTCCAGAGCCTCTTTTCCTTGTGAAAGAGGATAAAGTTCGTTTGTAGTCTGAGGTAAAATGACATCAACACCTTCATTGTCACAGATTCGTATAACTGTGTCCAGATAACCTCGTTCAGAAGGTGCAGGAATCTTAAAAAAAGCGTCGCAGAGGTATTTTCCAACAACGTCTTCTTTCATATCAACACCTACTATGCGGATACTGCGGTTGTCAGGGTTGTTCTTAAGTGAGTATATCGTCCCGGCAATGCCCGGCGCTCCCGCCCCTGTTACAAGAACTGTTATTGAATCCATCTATATACTTCAAAGGCCTCTGCAAATAGTGAATTACACTGTACGCCACGAACGCGCCCAAGACCCTTTATGAAATCTTCGTCGAAGTAATTGCGAGAGAGAGTCCCTTGCGTCTCGTATTTTGATAATGCAAGCAACTTTTTGTTCATGTCCTCTTCAGTCACCTTTTGGAAAAAAGAAGGTTTGAATTCAAGATTATTCCAGGGCTCCTCATACCCGAGTATGCTCGAACTTTTTTTAAATGCGCGAAAAGCTTCCTCAAAGACAACTTGGTGATCCTGATGTAAATCAGAACGCGAAGGGCAGAGTATAAGTTCCGGAGAAAAGTCCTTTTTTACTTCGATTAATTTATCGAGTATCTTTTGGCGCCCACCCAAAAACGTCCTGTTAGAAAAGTCCATACAAGTAATATCTTTAATGCCCAAAACCTTTGCAGATTCTTCGAACTCACCCCTCAATTGACCTTTAGCAAAACCTGAAGGTAGTGAAGACTCGCAACTTGAGAATGCAATCCATTTTATCTCATGACCCTCACGGACAAAACGCGAGACACTTGCCCCAGCTCCAAGTTCTACATCATCAGTGTGTGGCGAAAGTAATAATATCCTCATTTTATGCTATATTATTTAGCGTATTTGCAATTAGCTTAAGATTGTCTTCTGTAACAGACGGATGAACTGGAAGTGAAAGAACCTTTTTTGCGACATCATTTGAGTTTGGCGTGCTTTGTGTAGAATATCCAAGTTCTTTGTAATAAGTCTGCTCGTTTATCGGAACAGGATAATACACCCCGCAACCGATTTCGGCTTCCTTTAGTTTTTCGATAACAGTATCGCGATTCTCCACCATTATTGTGTACTGGTGGTAAACATGCTTTGCATCAGGCGAGACATATGGAGTTACAACACCGTTTAGATTATTATCAAGATAATTTGCATTATCGCGGCGCTTTTTTGTAAAGCCGTCAAGCTTTCTTAGTTGAGCAAGACCGATTGCAGCGCAGATATCTGTCATCCGGTAGTTAAAGCCCATGTAATCGTGGTAATACCTGCGTGCCATTCCGTGATTGCGGTATATTCTTGACATCTTGGCTATTTTATCATCGTTTGTCGTAACCATACCACCTTCTGAAGTCGTCATATTCTTTGTCGGGTAAAATGAGAAGCCGGCAACATCTCCAAGAGCGCCCGCTTTTACTCCTTTCCACTCCGCAGCGTGTGCTTGACAGGCGTCTTCGATGACTCGCACACCCGAGTCTTGCGCGATTTCATTAATTGCACTCATGTCAGCACACTGCCCAAAAAGATGCACAGGCATTATTGCCCTGGTTTTGTCGCTTATGGCCTCTTTAATGCTTTCTGGGCTGATGTTGAAGGTTTTTGAATCAATATCGCAAAAGACGGGTTTTGCGCCCGCCATAAGAATAGAATTCCCTGTTGCAATGAAGCTAAACGGTGTTGTTATGACTTCATCACCTGGCTTTATTCCCGCTGCCATGAGCGCTACATGAAGTGCAGCAGTCCCCGAATTAACCGCAACTGCGTGTTTTGTCCCACAGAACTCCGCGAAATTCTCTTCAAATTCTTTTACCCTTGGCCCTTCTGCAATCATGCCGGAATTTAGGACATCATTTACGGCTGATTTTTCCTCCTGGCCAATAAGTGGTTTTGCAATAGGTATCATATTCTTCCCTTGAAAAAAAGCTCCTCTTAATTTTATATATTTCTAAACAAAAACTACTTAGGGAAAAGACATTCCCAAACCTTTTTATACTATCAAGTTCTAAAAAGGCACAATTTTTACTTGTAATATTAATAAATCTATAAAATGGGTCTTAGACGAGCTCACTGTTACCATTGGGACAGTCAGCCATATACAAGGGTTTCAAAAAATCCATCAACTTCGTTTATCACAGGTATTCCTGGTATCAAGATAACAAAATTCGACATGGGCGAGCTTAACGGCGACTGGGATATTCGCGTAGAGCTTGTTTGTATAGAACGGATTCAAATGCGCCACAACGCTCTTGAAGCAGCACGTCAGACAGCTGTTCGTTGTCTGGAAAAAGCATTAGGTAAGAACAGTTTCCATTTCAAGCTTCACGTTTACCCTCACCACGTAATGAGGGAGAACAAAATGGCAACAGGAGCCGGGGCAGACCGTGTTCAGAGCGGTATGCGTGAGTCATTTGGAAAACCTGTTGGCAAAGCTGCGCGCGTTAACGTAGGTCAAGCGGTGTTTTCAGTTGAAATCCCGCGCGAAAAAGAAGCTGTGGCAAGAGAAGCCTTAAGGAAGGCAAACGCTAAGCTTCCAGGCAAGTGCACAATTGAAACTGTGGTTTTAAAAGAACCAACAGAAGACGACACAGACGTCTCATAAACTCATTTATTTCTTTTGTTTAATTCTAGGTTTCTTAAGCTAAGCTTTAGCGGCAAGTTGCATGTAGGTTCTTATCATGCCATCTCTCAAAGGCCTTATAAATCTCAATTACAACAAGTACGCTAAGTGCCACCCCAAAAATGACTCCCCAGTCAAAAACTGAGAGTGGCACCGTTCCAAATGCTTCAGCCAAAAACGGCACGTAGATTATGAGGCATTGAAGTACAATTCCGACAATAACTGCAAGGATGAGCCACTTGTTGTTAAAGGGGTGGGAAGAAAACAAAGATTCTTTTTCAGTCTTGCAGTTAAAGACATTGACTAGCTGGAACATTACAAGCACGCTAAATGCCATGGTTGACGCCTTAAGTGCAATCTCGCCTTCACCTACAAAAAGAGGGTTATAAGCATAATAGACTCCAAGAGTACCCACTGCAAGTACGATTCCCGTCAAAAGTATTGTCCGCAGCATGATGCCTGAGAATATGCTCTCCTTTGGATTCCGTGGGGCTCTTTTCATAAGGTCTTTTGGTTTTGGGTCGACACCCAGGGCAAGAGCCGGCGCGCCGTCTGTTATCAAGTTTATCCAAAGAATTTGTATTGCCGAGATAAACGGGCCTACAAGAGGGAAAAGCAATATTCCAAAGAAAAGAGACATTACCTCTCCGGAATTTGATGAGAGTAAGAAACAGATGAATTTTTTGATGTTGTCATAAATACCGCGCCCTTCTTCAACAGCAGAGACTATCGTTGCAAAATTGTCATCAGCAAGAACCATTGCAGCAGCTTCCTTAGTTACTTCAGTCCCGCTTATCCCCATCGCAATCCCGATATCAGCTTTCTTTAGGGCCGGAGCGTCATTTACTCCATCTCCCGTCATTGCAACAATATGTCCGTTCTTTTTTAGAGCCGCAACAATTCTAAGTTTATGCTCCGGGTTCACTCTTGCAAATACTGTTATTGATTCGACTCTTTTTTCAAGCTCAGGCTCACTCATAGACTCCAGTTCAGTCCCGGTAACAGTTTCACCCTTTGGCAGACCAATCTCGCGGGCAATGGCACTTGCTGTTATCGCGTGGTCTCCCGTTATCATCTTAACTGCGATTCCAGCCTCTTTACATAATGATATTGCGCCCTTCACTTCTTCGCGCGGCGGGTCAATCATTCCAATCATTCCAAGGAAAGTTAAACCCGTTTCAATAGCCTCACCCTTCTTTTTTAGCTCCTTTGTAGCTATTCCAAGGACGCGGAGGGCATCACTTGCCATGACATCATTCTTTTCCAAGAGCTTTCTTTTCCCAGCCGCGTCAAGTTTTATTTTCTTGCCCCGGGCAAAGACGCTGTCACACAAATCCAAAATGATTTCTGTTGCGCCTTTACAATATACCATTTCCTTGCCGTCTATCTTGTTTACTGTTGACATGCGCTTTCTTTCAGAATCGAATTGAACCTCTTTTTCCCGCGGGAATTCAGACGTTGCGCTTTCCTGAATAATTCCAGCTTTTCCTCCAAGGGTTATAAGAGCGATTTCTGTTGGGTCTCCAATGCCTCCGGACTCAAGGCTTGCGTTGTTGCAAAGCACACTTCCACGAAGAAGGGACATTAGGGTCGCGTCACGCGAAACATCAATAAGCTTTCCATTTTCACTGAAGTCCCCTTTTGGTTCATATCCTGAGCCAGAAACATTTATTTCACGATTATTGTACGCTATTTTTCGCACGGTCATCTCGTTTTTAGTAAATGTCCCGGTCTTATCACTGCAGATAACATCACAGGAGCCAAGCGTCTCAACTGCCGGAAGCTTCCTTATTATCGCCTTTCTTTTGACCATGCGCTGCGTTCCAAGGGCAAGAGCCATTGTGACAACTGCGGGCAGGCCTTCAGGGATTGCGGCAACGGCCAGGGCAACAGCAACAAGGAAAAACTCCATGATCTCACCACTTCCGTTCTTTAGGACTTCTGTTGCAAAGACAACGACACAGACAATAAGGACCATTACTGCAAGCTGTTTTCCGACTTTGTCGAGTCTTGCCTGAAGCGGGGTTTCTTCAACACTTGTTTCCTGAACAAGACTTGCTATCTTTCCAAGTTCGGTTTCCATTCCCGTTGCCGTGACAAGGACTGTTGCCTTGCCATATACGATTACTGTCCCGGAATAAACCATGGAGAGCCTGTCTGCAAGAACTGTCTTTATAGGAAACTTTTTTGTGCTTTTTTCAACAGGAAGGGATTCTCCAGTCAAGGCCGCTTCATCAACCCTTAAGTCAAGTGCGCTTATGATTCTTCCGTCGGAAGGAACTTTGTCACCAGCCTCAAGAAGTATTATGTCGCCGGGAACAAGCTCGCTTGTAGAGACTTTTATCTCGTGCCCCTCGCGCATTACTTTTGCCTGAGCGCTGACAAGCGCCTTAAGGGCGTCAAGGCTTTTTTCGGCCTTATATTCCTGCACAAAGCCGATTACGGCGTTTAGTACCACAATTATTGTTATGACTATTGTGTCTATAGGCTCTTTTCCTTCTTCTAAATCAATTATAAAAGAGACGACAGCAGCTATTATAAGGACTATAATGAGTATGCTTTTAAACTGCGCTAAAAAGAGCTTCCAGATAGGGATGCCACCCTCTTTTTTCAGTTCGTTTGGACCGTATTTTTCAAGCCTTTTTGTGGCTTCGCCTCCAGTTAAACCCTTTTCTGAACTATTTAGGGATTTTATCGCGTCTTTTCCGTCAACTGAATAATAAGGAGGCATACTCTTATAGATTACAAATAGCAATATAAGAATAATCACAAAGATATAACTGCATTTTTATAATATCTCCCATTGAAATACAAGTTAATCCCTCTAAAAGGCGCCCGTCCTATCACGAAAAAGTCTCTTGATTGGACCCCCCAACACAGCAATTCTATTTTCTCGGGCGCCTTCTTATACGCTATTTTTATCGCTGGACTTTGATTTTGAGGCAAATAGTTGCCTTTTTGTACGACTCTCTTCAAAATATACGCAAACTTACAGGAGTTTATTTGCGATTTACCGCTTTGTCGGGGATAATCGTTCTTAGATTAAAAATATTAAAAATGGTAAGCAGAAACAGCGGTAAAGGTGGACGCCACAACCGCAACAAGCTCTCCAGGCACAGGGAGAGGACAACAGTAAACCAGCTTCTTGAGACTTTCGAAGTTGGCGACCGCGTCATAATCGACATAGATTCAAGCACGCAGGATGCAATGCCCCACCCAAGATGGCAGGGTAAAGAGGGCGAAGTCAAGGTTATCCGTGGTGATTGTTATGAAGTCGAGATAAAGGACGGCGGTAAGAAAAAGACATCTGTGACCTCTTCAGCACACCTTAAGAGGGCAAAGGTAAACTAATCTTTATAATAAGATGAACTCAAAGGAATTCTATTCCGAGGACCCTGTTTCAGTAGCCGAAGTTAAAAAGCTTCTGACAGATATCTCAAAGGAGAAAGAAGAGCTCGAATACGTGCAGAAGAAGGCTTTAGAGCATGCCCAGCATGCAGCAAAAGTATCTGTAAAAGACGCTCAGGCAATGAAAAAAGAGATGACAGAGCTCGGACTAAATAAAGAAAAGGCAATTGAAATAATAAATTGCATGCCCGACACACGGGACGAGTTACGCGCTTTTTTTGCAAAAGAACGAAAACCTCCTGAAACAGAGATGGTTGATAAGGTACTTGAGATAATCGCAAAACGTAAATAAGGGAAAAAGCGATTGTCAAGTTCCCCCTGATTTTAAAAGAATGGACGAAGACACAAAGGTAGATGGAGGCCGCAGGGCTGAAAAGATTCGTGAAGAATATGCCGTAGTCTTAGATTATCTCCCGAATGGGAGTGGTTCTATGCCTATGTACAAGCGCGTTCCTGTAGCACAGACAGTCGGCGAGCATTATTTTGTGTTACTCGAAGTCAGTCCAAAAGACGAGGCCACATTCGATCTTCATGAAAGGGTTTATGTGGGGGATGGCGAGCGCCCAAAGGTAAAGACCATAAGACGCCGCGTTCGATATGACGAGCTTTCAAATACATCCAAAAAGGAACTCGAAGAAGCAATAGAGCAGATTATCGAAACCCAAGAGCAAAGATTCGTGGACTTTTACAACAAGTCAAGGGCAATAAGCCTTAAGCATCACCAGCTTGAGCTCCTGCCAAAAATAGGAAAGAAGCATCTTATAAGTATTCTTGATGAACGGGAGATTGAACCTTTTAAGAGTTTTAAAGATATCAACGCGCGCGTAAAAGGCATGCCGGATGCCAAAGAACTTGTAACAGAGCGCGTGCTTGAGGAAATCGAAGGTAAGGAGCTTGATCACAGGCTGTTTGTGCCCGATTTTGGCAAAGAAGACGAAGAAAGAAATAACAGGCGCGGACATAACAGGCGCCGTTAAGACTAAAAATGGACCTATCTGGAGCCTATACTGCAATTGTAACGCCTTTTTCAGGCGAGGCCCTCGACGAAGAGGGTTTGCGAAAAAACATACGCTTCCAGATTGAGCAGGGAATGGATGGAGTTGTGCCTGTCGGAACGACAGGAGAATGTCCAGTGCTCAGTCCGGAAGAACACGAGCGAGTAATCGACATTGCCGTTGAAGAGGCAAAAGGCAAATGTAAAGTTATAGCAGGGTCCGGTTCAAATTCAACAAAAGAGGCCATCAGGTATACTCAGCATGCAAAGGATGCTGGTGCCGACGCGGCACTTATCGTTGTCCCTTATTATAATAAGCCAAGCCAGGAAGGCTTATACCAGCACTATAAAGCGATAGCAGAGGCTGTGGATATACCTATTGTCCTTTACAATGTCCCCAGCAGGACGGGAAAGAATCTTGAAGCAGAAACGACACTCAGACTTTCAAAGATTCCAAATATCGTTGCCGTAAAGGAAGCCTCATGTAATCTTGAGCAGATAATGAGAATCTTGCGCGATGCGCCTGAAGACTTCATAGTCCTTTCAGGCGAGGACAGCTGGACTTACCCTATGATGGCACTTGGTGGCCACGGTGTTATTTCAGTGGCATCAAACATAGCTCCCGCAAAAGTCGCAAACATGGTTCATGAATTTTTTGACGGTAAATTAGAAACTTCAAAGGCCATTCATTACGAGCTTCTTGATCTCTTTAAGGTGGTATTTGTAGACACAAATCCGTGCCCGGTCAAATATGCTTTAGATAAGATGGGCTTTGCAGCTGGAGCACCACGACTCCCTCTTGTCGAGATGACAAATGAAAATAAGGCAAAGATGGACGTAGTCCTTTCTTCCTTAGACCTCATTTAAGATGACAAGGATAGCAATAAACGGCGCATGTGGGCGTATGGCAGGAATGGTCTTGTCTCATGCACAAAACGATGATAATCTTGAGGTAGTTTCAGCAATAGATGCCCCAAATTCGCCAAGCATAGGAAAGGATATAGGAGATGTTCTTGGTATTGGGAATATTGGTGTTTTTGTAGTCTCAGGCGACACTATCGATTCAGAGATAAAAGAGAAAAAGCCCGATATTCTAATAGACTTTACCACGCCCAAAGTATCTATTAAAACTGCAGAGATAGCCGCGGCAAATAATGTCAAGGTAATCATAGGTACAACAGGCTTTGCAGGCGAAGAATTAAAAGAGCTTGAGAAGATAATTACAGATTCAGGCATTGCAGGAATCATTGCATCAAACTTTTCAGTCGGTGTAAATGTATTTTTCAAGCTCGCAGAAGATGCCGCAAAAGGATTAAAAGGCTTTGACATTGAGTTAATTGAAGCGCATCACAGGTTCAAAAAAGATGCACCCTCAGGCACAGCAAAGACTCTAGCAAAGATAGTTGCCGAAGCAAGAGGCCGCAATCTTGACGATGTTGCAGTCTATGGTCGAGAAGGTATGGTCGGAGAGAGGACTCCCGAGGAGATTGGCATACACGCCATTCGCGCAGGAGATATTGTAGGAGACCACACTCTTCTTTTTGGGGCGCTTGGCGAGAGAATAGAAATTCGTCACCAAGCACACTCACGCGACTGCTTTGCAAGCGGATGCGTACTTGCTACAAAATGGCTTGCGGGAAAAGAGTCAGGCCTTTATGATATGTGGGATGTAATTGGCCTAAAAGACTAATTATCACGCAATTTAAACTATTTTTAGAGTCAGCTTCAAATTAGGCGCTAGAATAAAGGTAAAAATTGAAATGAAGATAGAATATTCAAATAATCTAAAAAGCATACCTCCATACGCTTTTGCTGAAATTTCAAGAAAGAAAAAAGCACTTCGTGAAAAGGGCAAGGATCTTGTTGATTTAGGAATTGGGGATCCTGACCTTCCAACACCAAAAGGAATAGTCTCAGCAATGTCTGATGCTATAAATGATAGCTCTACTCACAGATACCCTATGGATGCCGGGCGTCCGGACTTTAGGCAGGCATGGGCTGATTGGTGCAAAAAAAGATTTGGTATAAGCATAAGCGCCTCTGATGTTCAGGCGACACTTGGCTCAAAAGAAGGTCTTTGCAATCTTGCCCGTGCATTTGTCAACCCGGGGGACAAGGTACTTGTGCCGGACCCAGGATACCCGGGCTATGCAAACGGTGCTTGCTTACTTAGTGGCGGCATTCCAGTAAAGATGCCACTTCTTGAAGAGAATGGATACTTACCGGACTTATCTGCAATAAACGCCTCTGATGCTAAGGACGCAAAACTAATGTATATCAATTACCCGAATAACCCCACAGGAGCCGTTGCAGACAAGGCATTTTACAGTGATGTAGTTGATTTTGCAGAAGAAAATGAGGTAATCATAGTCTCTGATTTACCCTATTCTGAGATATACTTTGATAAGAAGAATAAGCCAATCTCATTCCTTGAGGTGCCTGGGGCAATGGATGTTGGAATAGAACTTCATTCATTCTCAAAGACTTACAATATGACAGGCTGGAGACTTGGAAGCGCGTATGGAAACCCAGAGATTGTTGCGGCCCTTTCAAAAGTAAAAGAGAATATTGATTCAGGAGTATTTGAGGCAGTGCAAATGGCAGGGATATATGCACTTACGAATTATCCTGAGGCGCCAGCTCTTGACGAGTATAATAAAAGGATGGATACCTTAGTTGCAGCATTTAACGATATCGGGATTGAAGCAAAAAAGCCCCCGGCAACCTTTTACTTATGGGCAAAAGTCCCGGCAGGGGAAACCTCAGCTTCTTTTGTAAATAAGGTAATGGAGGCGGCAAATGTCGTACTCACCCCAGGAACTGCATTTGGTGAATACGGGGAAGGATACTTCAGGGCGTCAATAACTTCACCCTCAGAAAGGATAATTGAGGCAGCCGAAAGAATACGCAACTTAAAATAAGATAAAGATGGAGCTAAATTTCACAAAGATGCATGGCACAGGAAACGATTTTATCCTTGTTGATGCACGCAGTTTAGATATTTCAGATTTAGAAGGAACCACACGAAAGCTTTGTGAGAGAAAGTTTGGTGTGGGTGCCGATGGGCTTATTCTGGTATTGCCTTCAGAAACCTGCGATTTTCGCATGCAGATAATAAATGCCGACGGCTCAGAAGCCGAAATGTGCGGAAACGGCATTCGCTGCTTTGCAAAATTCCTTTATGAGAAGGGAATAACCGAGAAGACAGAACTTAGCGTAGAAACATTGGCAGGAGTTATCAAGCCAGAGTTACTTGCAGACGGGCGCGTGCGAGTTGACATGGGAGAACCACGTCTATTGCGCGAAGAGATTCCAATGAACGGCCCAGATGGCGAGAAAGTCATAAACGAAGGTATAGAAATAGACGGCGAAACCATAAACATAACTGCAGTTTCCATGGGAAACCCACATGCGGTGACTTTTGTTTCTTCAACAGAATCGCACCCCGTCGAGGAAATAGGAACTGTAGTAGAAACTCACAAGCTTTTTCCGAAAAAGACAAATGTGGAGTTTGTTGAAATACTTTCAGACGAGGAAATCAATATGCGCGTATGGGAGCGCGGATGCGGCGAGACCCTTGCTTGCGGGACAGGAGCCTGCGCGAGTGCTGTTGCGTGTTCACTAAATGGCAAGACAAAAAGAAATATACGAGTAAACCTGATTGGAGGAACGCTTGAAGTAGTATGGGACAAAGAAACAAACCATATATTTATGACAGGCCCTGCAACAACAGTATTTGAAGGCACACTAAACAACATTTAATATCAAAAATGGAAATCCGCGAGGGTAAGATGAATCTTGGGGGAGTTTCTGCTGAAGAACTCGCAGAAGAATTTGGTACGCCGCTTTATGTTTATGAAGAAGATATCATTAGGGAAAAGTGCAAGCTTCTTTCAGACGCGATAGCATATAACCCAAAAAAGCTCCTTTTTGCATGCAAGGCAAATTCAAGCCTTGCTGTCCTTAAGGTGATTTTAAGTGAGAACTGGGGGGTTGATGCAGTTTCACCAGGAGAAGTTTTCCTTGCCCTCGAAGCGGGCTTTCCAAAAGAAGATATTCTTTTTACAGGCAACAATATGTCTGATTCTGAGATGGAATGGGTACATAAAAAAGGAGTGCTTCTTAATATCGGTTCCCTTTCGCGCCTTGAAAAATATGGGAAAGCATTCCCAGGAAGTGATGTCTGCGTGCGCGTCTGCCCGGATGTAAACCCCGATGTTCATCCTCACCTTAAAACCGGCGGCCTTGACTCAAAGTTTGGCATCTGGATTGGCGAAGCGCCAAAAATTCGCGAGATAGCTTCAAAGTACGATTTAAAGATAGTGGGCATACATGCACATATCGGAACAACAATAATGGATCTCGTCCCCTTTAAGGAGACAATGAATCTTGTCCTTAGCGCGGCAAAAGAATTTTCCGACCTTGATTTTGTAGATTTTGGCGGTGGAATTGGAGTTCAGTACAAGCCGGGCGAGCCAGAAGTCGACATAAAGGAGTTTGGACGCTTTGCGACTGAAAAGATGGAAGCCTTCTCAAAGGCATATGGCAAAAAAGTCGAGTATAGGATTGAACCCGGACGCTACTCGGTGTGTAGTGCAGGAGTTCTTCTCGGTAAAGTCAACACGATAAAAAAGAACCCTCAAAAGACCTTTATAGGTCTTGATGCCAATATGGCTCACTTAGTGCGCCCTTCAATGTACGGGGCATACCACCACATAGAAAATGCATCTAATATGGAATGTCAAAACGGCCCTCTTGAAACGGTTGATGTTGTGGGCAATATCTGTGAGACTGGCGACTTCTTTGCAAAGGACAGAAAGGTTGAGCACGCAGAAGAAGGCGATATAATTGCAATAGAAAACGCAGGCGCCTACGGATTTTCAATGGCCTCAAACTACAATTCCTTCCTCAAACCAGCAGAAGTCATGGTTTCAGGAGGCAAGGCGCGCCTTATTCGTGCGCGGGCGCCGTATGAAGCACTTTTAGAAGGGCAAATATACTAAGTTTTCCCATATTTTCGGATTTTTTCATTTTTATTTTATAAGCCTTAATTTACCCTTATATTTTACAACCGTAAAATTTACTTACGTAAAACAAACGATTAAGAAAATGCCCGGAAAAATAAAAGTAGCACTTATTGGTATTGGCAACTGTGCGAGTTCTCTTGTGCAGGGTGTCGAGTATTACAAGGATGTTGGAGATAGTGATGAGAGAGTACCTGGCCTTATGCATAACGTGCTTGGCGGATACAAGATATCAGACATAGAGTTTGTCGCGGCCTTTGATGTTGACAAGAGAAAGGTAGGAAAAGACCTATCTGAAGCAGTTTTTTCAGGCTCGAACTGCACAACAAAGTTTTCAGACGTCCCAAACTGGGGAATTACTGTCCAGAAAGGTCCGGTTCTTGATGGAATAGGTGAAACAGTACAGGATTCATTCCTTGTCGACCCGAAGCAAAACCCTGTTGACGTTAAAAAAGTTCTTAAAGAAACGGGGGCAGAAGTCGCCGTTGCCTACCTTCCAGTTGGCTCTGAAGACGGCATTCGTTGGTATGCGCGCCAGTGCATGGAAGCAGGCGTTGCTTTTGTAAACGCAATCCCGGTATTTATCCAGGATGAAAAAGAGCTTATCGCTGAATTTGAGAAAAAGAAGCTTCCGGTTATCGGAAGCGATATCAAAAGTCAGGTTGGAGCAACAATAGTTCATCGTGTCTTAACAAAACTCTTTGTAGACCGCGGTGAGCCACTAGCACATACTTACCAGCTTAATGTGGGTGGCAACACAGATTTTAAGAATATGCTTATGCGCTCACGGCTAAAGAGCAAAAGGATTTCAAAGACAAATGCGGTCCAAAGCCAGCTCCCACAAAGGCTTCCCGATGAAGATATCTATGTTGGCCCGTCTGACTGGGTACCGTGGCTTAAGGACAATAAGGTCTGTTTTATCAGGATGGAAGGCAAGCAGTTTGGCGACGTTCCAATGAACCTTGAGATGCGCCTTTCAGTCGAAGACTCTCCAAACTCGGCGGGAGTAATAGTTGATGCCATACGCTGCGCAAAGCTTGGTCTTGATCGTGGTGTCGGCGGAATGTTACTTTCTCCGTCAGCGTATTTCATGAAGTCGCCCCCCATACAATACCCGGATTCTCTTGCAAAAGAGATGGTCGAGGAATTTATAAGAGGCGAGCGCGAAAGATAAAATAAGACAAAAACAAAATGCTAAAGAATACTGGTACTGCAAACGGCTTTTCAATAAAAGTCGGAATCGCATTTGCAAAACTTGGTTTGTCACCTAACATGTGGACACTTATCTCCATATTGCCAGCATTCGGAGGCCTTATCGCGCTTTGTTACGGAAAGCTTCTTATTGGCGCTGCATTCTTTATTCTTGCAGGCGCAATGGATATGATAGACGGCGCTGTTGCCCGTGCGACGGGAAGGGCAACAAACTTTGGCGCGTTTCTTGACGGAGTGGTGGATAGATACATTGAAATACTGCTCTACATGGGTATCTTAATCTACACGTATGTGACACTTGTCCCAACAGAAATCCTTGGAATTCCAAACAGCATATGGGTTGCACTACTGATATTCGGTGCATTTATGACAACATTTGTTAAAGCCTATGCCGACCACAAAAGTGTAATAACAGACGAAAAGAAACTAAAGGCGATGGGTGGATTTATTGAGCGCGCCGAAAGACTTATTTTGGTCTATGCTGCGATGATACTTGGATACTTTGACCCAGCGTTTTTGGTATACATTCTGGCACTTACCGCAGTTCTTACAAACCTAACCGCAATCCAAAGAATAATTTATGCAACCCGTCACGCGGATACAAGTATCTAGTTTTCTTTAGTTGGCTACCGGACCTTCCCTATATCCGATATAAACAATTATTGCTACAACAAGGATAATTGCCACAAAGAGAGCAAGATCAGGAATGCCCTTTATTATGTTGCTTGCAAGCCAGAAAGGAAGTTCTTCATCGCTTTTTGTCGTGTTATTCTCAACAATCGTTTCATTGACAGTTTCATTTAGAGTCTCATTTAAGACAGGTTCTGTTATCTCAATGGACTCTGCGACAAAACTCCTTACAGTGACTTCAGCAAGTGCTGAATTTGAACCTGGAGTAAGAATGGCTATTCGTGCATACCCGTTTCCTGTGGGGGCCATAAGGAAAACAGTCACGTTTAGTGCTTCGTTTACAGCAAGATTAAATGAGTCTGATGACGATTCCATGCCTTCTACAAGGAAACTTAGGTCCGAGAAATCAACATTTCCTGTATTATTTATCTCAAGAGTGACTTTGCCCGGCAGTTCTGTAAATTCGAATAGCTCGTTTTCAAGCGGGGCAAGAATTTCAAGACCCGGGTTCTTTATGGCTCCAACAACATTTATTCGCAAAAGCTCACTGTCAAATGCGACATCATGGGATTCGCTGGCTTCTATACTTATGTCACGACCGCTAAATGTGAGGTTTTGACATGTAACCTTATACCTTGCTGATTCTCCGGGCTTGAGTGAATTTGGAGAGGTATCCCAGTCACAGTTTGTTGTGTTATAAACACTTTTTATGGTTATTTCCACACCCTCTAAGTCACCCTCACCAGTGTTTCTTACAACAGCATCAAAACTTGTGCTTATCCCCTCTTTTTCCACAATGGATATCTTCTTTTTTGGACTGATGATTTCCAGGTCATAATCAGGAGGCGTTGCGTCAAATGATGTTGATTCAGTAAACTCAGAACCGTCCTCACAAGAACCTGATATCTCAAAAGTGACTGTGGAAGTTTGCGTCCAAAGTCTTCCTGTCAGCGTTACTGTGAACTTTTTTGTAGCATTCTCAGCTATTGTCGCGCTAGTCGGTGAAACACTGCAGCTTATCGGGCTTGAACACTCAACGCTTGCAGAGACGCTTGCTGCGCCATCGCACTCGTTTTTCACTTCTATTCTTGCGACGTTTTTCCCGTTGACACCGACATCACCTTCATCTGTAATACTGACATCCCCGAGGCAAATGGCACTAAAAAGCAATACAAAAACACAAGAAATCATCAAAACTTTTTGTTCATTCATTTTATAATCACTGACAATCTTAGATATATTCTATACCAAAGTTGTCCTTCTTTGGCTTTTCCTTCTCTTTTGGCTTTGGTGTCGGGGGATGACCCGAAAGTTCACATGCTGCAGTCCATACATCATCAGGAGGGCGCGCTTCGCCCTTGGCTGGAACTACAACAGGTTCTTCTTTTACTTTTGGCGCGTCCCTAGGTTTTTCTCGGTTTATACCAATCAAAGCCTGTCGCTTGAATCTGCCCCTTGCAGAACCGCCCTTCCACTCTGGCAATGGATTAACATTAAGACCAGGCATATCTTTTCCGGTTTCAACCTTAGGCATGATGCCGCCAAATAAGTCATTGTTGCTCTTATCTATTACATTAGCAGTCTTTTCAAGTACCTCAAACTCTCCTTTGGGATATGGGGTTTCCTCCTTTATTGAAACAGGCCCTTCGGGCTCAATCTCAGCCGGGAGTTCAACACCGTCTACAAGCGGCAGTTCTCCGACTTCTGCAACAAGAATAAAAGAGTTATAGCCATCCCCAACATAGCTACATGACCATTCAATATCGTCAATATTAAGTTCTCTTCTCATTGAAGTGTTAAGCTCCCGCATCTCAAGAATGTCAAGTTCGCGAGGGCTTGATACTAGGGCAAGCGCCCTTTTTATCATAGGTTTTTCAGCATACATTCCAGCCTCGTTTATTGCCCCTTCAATAGCACGTTTAAGGCTGACTTCTCTTCCAGAAGTCACAATGAACTGCTTTTCGCCACAAAAGAATCTGCGAACACCATCTTCGCCAAGACTTGTATCACCAAGACCCATAACCGAATGGGAGATTAATAGAACCAGTTCGACAACAAGCCTGTTTACTTCTCTGAAAACATAAAGCATGGGCTTTCCCGAACTTCGTAGTTTCAAATTATTATCAATGATTAAAACGGCGTCTGCCTTTTTCCTCATGCGTTTTATTACCGAGTCTGCAAAGTCTGTTCCCATACCCATATTTGATGCGGGGTATATTGGGACAAATATTGTTGTCACACCCATGTTTTCACATGCTTCTGAAACAAATTCGGCAAGACAAGCACCAGTTTTCCCGCCAAGGCTCGCAATGATTATTGCAATATCAGCCCCCTCAAGTGCATCTTCTATTTTTTTGATATCGCGCGAAACAGCTTCTTTTACTTCAGAAGGCTTTCCATTCTTGCAAGCCACAGCCTGTCCGATATCTATCCTTTTTACACTTTCTGGAAGACCTGCAAAGTCGCGCTCATCTTTGTCTATAACACCTATCTCAAGACCTTCCGGTGCCATCTCAGCTAAGTTGCCTGCAATCTTACAGCCTGCGCCACCGATTCCAAAAACCGCTATTTTGGAGCAAGGACTCATATTAATGGATAAACTTGGTTTGGGTGTATATTTATCCAACAGTGGATTAAAAGCTTGGGCCTATAACAGAACTAATCCTTTATGCAGTCTAAGCATAACTAGCTTCGTTTAAAGGTCCCTCTCCTGACTTCCTTGAGTAGTCAATATAAGCCCGTATTTCAGATTCGTTTATTGACGGCCTGACTTTTCCAAGAGCAGACAGGAAATGTTTGTTTGTGACCTTTTCACTTTTTTCATCCATTGCCGCATACGCAGCCTCTCTACATACCGCTTCAATATCTGCTCCGCTGTATCCTTCAGTAAGTTCAGTAAGTTCTGAAAAATTGACTTTCTGGACGGGCATCTCCCTTGTATGGACTTTAAAGATATTAAGGCGTGCCTCTTTATCAGGAGATCCCACGAGAACAAGCTGATCAAATCTTCCAGGTCGCATAAGCGCCCCGTCAACAAGATCCGGTCTGTTTGTCGCGGCAAGGACTATTACATTTTCCAGTTCTTCTATCCCATCCATCTCTGTTAAAAGCTGGTTTAATACGCGGTCGCCAGCGCGGCTATTGTCAAATCCACGCTTTCCTGCCAAGGCATCAATCTCATCAAAAAAGATTACACACGGCGCCACCTGTCTTGCTTTCTTAAAGATGTTTCGTATGGCCTTTTCACTCTCCCCAAGCCACATACTAAGAACTTCAGGTCCCTTTACTGAGATGAAATTAGCTTCACTCTCCCCGGCAACAGCTCTTGCAAGAAGCGTCTTTCCACATCCTGGGGGTCCATATAAAAGCACACCGCGCGCCGGTTTTATACCATATTTTTTGAAAGTTTCAGGCTCGCGTATCGGTTTTTCGACAACCCGAGTAAGATTATTTTTTACGTGTTTTAAGCCACCAATATCTTTCCAGGAACAAGAGGGCGTCTCAACAAGAACCTCGCGCATTGCAGAAGGCTCTATATTCTTTAATGCTTCATCAAAGTCGTTTTTTGTAACTATGAGCTTCTCAAGCACATCATCTGGAATCTCTCCCTTCTCAAGGTCCATTTCGGGAAGGAGTCGCCTGAGGACGCCAAATGCGGCTTCCTTACAAAGTGCTGAAAGGTCTGCCCCGACAAAACCATGGGTAGTTGCCGCAATCGCATCGATTTTTACATTCTTTGCAAGAGGCATGCTGCGAGTATGAATCTCAAGTATCTCGCGTCTTCCTGCTTTGTCAGGAACTCCGAGTGATATCTCACGGTCAAATCGCCCAGGGCGTCTAAGGGCGGGATCTAATACGCTTTCCCTGTTTGTTGCGCCTATAACCATAACATTCCCACGGCTTTCAAGACCGTCAAGAAGAGTTAGAAGCTGAGCGACTATTCTTTTTTCGACTTCACCCTGGACTTCTGAGCGTTTTGGTGCAATGGCATCAATCTCATCAATGAATATCACCGACGGTGCACTCTCTTCTGCATCCTTAAAGACTTTCCTTAGATTCTGTTCTGATTGCCCATACCACTTTGATACTATTTCAGGACCATTGAGTACGACAAAGTTAACATCAATCTCTGAAGCTACAGCCTTTGCAAGAAGCGTCTTTCCAGTTCCCGGTGGCCCATATAAAAGAACACCTTTTGGTGGTTCAATACCAAGTTTTTTAAAGATTTCAGGATGCTTCATGGGAAGCTCAACCATTTCCCTGATCTTTTTTATCTCCGAATCAAGACTGCCTATATCCTCATAAGTTATTTTTGGCATGGGACGCTCTTCTTTTGAGCCAGAGCCAAAAGCACTACTCCCAACCTTTGTCCTTTCTGTTATACTTACAATTCCTGAAGGAACAGTTTTTGTAACAACAAAAGGTATTGTGGAGCCAAGAACCCCGACAACTATTCTGTCGCCTTCAACAAGAGCTCTCCCCTGAAGCCTGTGTTTTAAGTATTGGGTAAAATTGCCAGATATTTTGACTTTTTCTACAGGAGCAAATTCAACGCTTTCAGCCTCCTGGGGATTTGCACGCTTGATGAGAATGCTATCACCCATCGAAACGCCGCAATTGTGTCTGACAAAACCGTCCATACGAACAACATCAAGTCCATCATCCTGTGGATGACCTCGCCAGGCAACGGCAGTAGTCCTTCTTTTACCGAGAACCTCGACAACACCCCCACTTGCGATTCCAAGGGACTCCATAACATCGCCGCTGATACGCACGATACCGCGCCCGACATCAGTTCTGAAAGCCTCTGCTACCTTTAGTTTAAAAACCATTTGTCTCTTGTATTATTATTCAGACATAAGACTAAAAAACAATAGCCCAACAATCTTTTTACCTTCAAGCCCCAAAATTAAAGAGAAATGGATGAGGGACTTTCAGTCAAGGAACTAACAAACTTTTTGCCAAAGACAATTTCCCAGATATATGGGGAAGCGGCATCAGGCAAGACAAATATCTGCATGCTTGCGGCAATAGAGTGCGCAAAATCTGGCAAGCGCGCAGTTTTCATTGACAGCGAAGGCTCATTTTCAACAGAACGCTTTAAACAACTGACAAAAAGCGATACCCAGGAGCTTCTAAAATCAATATTGATTGCAGAACCGGCTGATTTTGACGAGCAAAAGATTGCAATAGGGAAAATTCAGGATTTATGCATAGATGGCAACGTCGGTCTTGTCATAGTGGATTCACTAGTTTCACTTTATCGCCTTGAAATGTCATCAGGAGAAGACGCATACAGGACAAACAGGGAGCTTTCCCGCCAGCTCGCCCTTCTCTCTAAGATTGCAAGAAAGTATAAGATTCCAGTAATTGTTACCAATCAAGTATATTCTTCATTTACAAAAGGCGACTCCAAAGACAATAAAAGCGAAGTCGTTCCGGTTGGCCGCGACGTACTAAAATACTGGACAAAAACAACAATAAAACTTGAAAAGGAAGGGACATCGCGCCGAGCAACCCTAACTCGCCACCCGACAAAAAAAGAGGGCGCATCATGTATCTTTAAAATAACGAATGACGGACTGGAAAATGAAAGTTTTATTGATAGTTGCCCCGAGTGATTTCAGGGACGAAGAATATTTCGACACAAAAGAGGAACTGGAAAAGAAAGGAATAAAAGTAGTTAGCGCAAGTACAAAAAAAGGAGAGCTAACGGGAGTTCTTGGGGGTCGCGCTGAGGCAAGTATCACTCTTCCAGAACTTAATGTTGATGATTACGCAGCTATCGCCTTTATCGGAGGCGGGGGATCTTCAGTATTTTTTAAAGACCAAAACGCCTGGTCGATTGCAAGGGATGCTAAGGAAAAAGGAAAGATTCTTGCCGCGATATGTATCGCCCCAACAACTCTTGCAAACGCAGGAGTCTTAGATGGCATAAAAGCGACTGCATGGCCGTCCCAAGAAGGCTCACTAAAAGAGCATGGAGCCATTTGGACGGGAACTGAGCTAGAAGCAGATGGCAAGATAATCACGGCAAATGGCCCGGGTGCGGCAAAAGCATTCGGCCAAAAGATAGCAAGCAGTTTAACAGAATGACAGAAGATGAGTGGATTCAGGTTAGAGACGGCGTTCGCAGAAAGCCTCTTGCCAGATACGAGGAAAAGAAGATGCAACTGGATATAATCGAGATTGCCCCGAACCTATCCGACAAGCCACATTACCATGATGATATCGAATGGGTGTATGTCTTAGAGGGCGAACTCGAAGATGAAAAAGGAAAACATAAAAAAGGCGATTTTTTCATAAACAACACAACAGATGTCCACGCGCCCGTTTCAAAAACCGGAGCTAAACTTCTTTGTTTTTGGTGTGGCAGTACAAGTCCTGTCAAAGATTGAATAAAGCTTCTAGACTTTTAAGATGAGGTAGTTTGTGTTTCCGAGGAATTTTTTGTCAATAACGCCCCGTTCTTCAAGTTTTGCAACTATTCTTGATACCTTGACTTTATTAAAACCTGAAAGCACGACAAGATAGTTCTGTTCGATTTTACCGTTGTTTTCAAGGAGTATCTTTATGACTGTGCGTTCGTCTCCGGGGAGAACCTTAAGCACACGCTCAAGCTCTGCTTTACCTCTTGAAGACTGGAAAAGTATTGCGACAAAAGCCCCCGCAACAAATGCGACAATTGTTATTAAGTATACCTCAAATGAGAGCTCTTCTCCAGTCTCTACACTATAACTCCCGCTTATCCAAGCAAAGATTATAGCAAGCCCGAGAAGCGTTGCAATCCCTATTGCAAGTTTTTTTTCAGATATCTCCATTTATGATTTATGAATCTTTTTTTATTTTCTTCTCCGTTGTTTTTACAGAAGTTCCTATATCCTTTTTTATCTCTTCAAACTGTGCCTTTGAGATTCCCCCTGTCGCATATCTCTTATTGAGTATGTCAAGAGGGCTTTCCCCGCGGTGCAATTTTGAGGAAGCTTCTTGTTTTTTGAATATCCACCAAAGAACCACGACTGCCGCCACAATTATTATCAGTTGTATTATGAGTATTGCATAAGGAGTTGGGCCCCCTCTACCGATGAACAAGAATTCACCGCCATTGCGTTGCGAGCCCATCACAGCTTTGGATACCACCTCAATTTGCTCTGCTCCAACGTTTATAAGGTTTCCTATTATTGTCATTGTTTTGTTATTTTTTAATTTTTCGGGTTAAAAGCAGACTACACTCTAACCTATTCTTATTTTGTCCGAAACAGGATAACAGTTTTCTTGTCACCAGCTAAAAATTCCTGAAACCGAATCCTGATTTAATGAAACGCGTATGTCAGTTATTCCTTAAGCAAAAGCCGGTTTTTTGCAAATTCCGGTTCAAGTGAAAGAATGAATGCCGCCGCTTTTGGTCCGCGATCTTTTCCAAGAAGTGTGATATAGACGGATTTAAAGAGTTCAGGCGGCTTTAGGTCGTTTTCCTTAGCTATCCCAAACATTCCCTTGGCAAATTCCTTTGCTTCCCATGAGTTCTTTTGACCAAGAAGACCTGCAATATCTTCGAGAGCTTTTTTCTGACTGGGGGATAAAGCAAAAGCCTCCTTTGGAATCTCCTTTTGAATTGTTATTGCGTCCCCATGTTCTTTGCCCCAGGTTCCTGCAAGTGGCAATAGGGCATCAGTCCGTTCATTTGGCGTGTATCCAAGTCGCAAAAGTACTTCGTTTGCGTGCTCTAAGTTTCCCCCTCCAACCTGCCAAGCAAGAGAGCAGATAGAGTAAGGCGCCCTTGCTAGGTATTCTTTTGCAGGCGCGTGCGGTAGTGCCGCCTCATAAAGGCATTTTATATGCTCTGTAGCGCTGCCACCGTCTTTAAGTCCATAGTAGACACGTTCAATCTCATCAAGCTCATCTAATAGTCGGGGGACGTCGTCCCACTTAAAGTCGCGTGTCTTTGTAATCCTTTTTAGGAAAAGAAGACGCAATGCTTCAGGTGGAGCAATTCTTAACCAGTCCTTTGGATAAACGACGTTTCCAACTGACGCACTCATCTTATCGCCCCCACCGATTGTTATGTATTCATAGAATATCGGGGTTATTGCAGGGTAGCCGACAACATCCTCGCAGATGTGGGCGTTAACAAAAAATGCGCTATTTGGAACAATGTATTCCTTCCCCGCACCCTCTGCTACAACATCCCATCTCTTCCACTGGCATGCCCACTCGCTTTTCCAGACAAGCTTTCCGTTCTTGCCTTTGGGTTCAACTTCACCCTCATAACCGCAGCCAAGGGCCTTTTCCTTCTTAAAATCATAATCGACGCACTTATAGGCAACCTTTCCAGTCTCAGGATTATAGCCAGTCACTTTTGTCGTCATTATCTTGCCGCAGTTCTCACAGACTACCTGATAAGGCGTCCAGTCTGGGGCAAGTGGCTCACTCTTAAAGCCGTTTATTATCTCACGCACATGTGCAGTATTGTCAAGGACGTTTTTTATAGAATCGTCAAAATTTCCCTTGATATATTCTTCCCGCATGGAATATTTTGTAGGCTCTTCCTCCACAAAATCCGAGAAGATATTAAAGAATTCCTGAACGTGATGTTCAGCATATGTTTTATGGCATCCGAATGGATCTGGTATATCAGTAACAGGCATTCCAATATACTCACGGTAGCTTTCAGGGACGCCCTTTGGAATCTTCCGCAAGGGGTCCATATCTTCTGCGACATAGATGAGTGTCGAATCAATACCCTGCTTTTGAAGGGCACGGTGTACGGCTTCACCCCGTATGATATCAGTAAGTCGCCCGATATGAAGAACTCCAGAAAGTGAAGATGATGTTTTTACAGTCGGATGTTTTGGAAGCACATATTCCTTATCCGAATACAGGTAAGTCTTGCGGTTTATTATTTCGCTTGCGTATTTGTCCGCCCAAAAAAGAGCATCACTGGCTTCTTTTTCACATGCCTTTGAAATTCCTTTAGGGGTTTCCATTTTTATAAAAAAGTAAAAATAAAGAAAAGAAGGCTTAGAGGTAACCCTTTGCCTTTAGAAGCTCTGCGTTAAGAATTCCTCCGCCAGCAGCACCTCTAATTATGTTGTGGGAAAGGCCCACAAAGCGCCAGTCAAAGACATTACACTCGCGCAGGCGTCCGACAGTTACTGCCATACCCTTATCAGTATCACGGTCAAGGCGCGGCTGAGGCCTGTTTTCTTCCTCGCGATAGATTATCGGCTGGCTTGGCGCAAACGGAAGCTTTAAGTTCTGCGGTTCTCCCCTAAAACCCTTCCAGATTGAAAGTATCTCTTCTTTTGAAGGCGAGTTCTCAAACTCAACTGAAACGCACGCCGTGTGCCCGTCAAGGACAGGAACACGGTTACAGTGAGCAGAAATATCAATACCTTGTGCATATGAGATTTTATCCCCATCAACCTTACCGAGTATCTTTAGCGGTTCACGCTCGCTTTTTTCCTCTTCGCCACCGATGTAAGGAACTATGTTATCAATTGCGTCCCACGAGGCAACACCAGGGTAACCTGCACCTGAAACTGCCTGAAGGGTAGTTATGATGACCTTCTTTAACCCAAATTCCTTGCCCAAGGCAAAAAGTGGGGTCATGTAACTTTGAAGCGAGCAGTTTGGCTTAACTGCAATAAAGCCATTATCCCAGCCGCGGTTCTTCTGCTGAATCGGAATGATGTCTGCATGTTCTGGATTTACTTCAGGGATTATCATAGGAACATCTGGAGTGTGCCTGTGCGCACTCGCGTTTGATACAACAGGGATTCCCATCTCTGCGTATTTGTGCTCAAGCTCTTTAGCAGGCCCCGAACCAAGGGCAGAGAAGAGAAAATCGCAATCTTTAGCTTTGGCTAGGTCTGCTGCATCTTCTACTACAATGTCCCTGACATTTTCAGGGATGTCTTCTTGCATATGCCAGCGACCGGAAACGGCCTCCGCGTATTTTTTCCCCGCACTTCTGGGGCTCGCGGAGACGAATGTGACCTCAAACCAGGGGTGGTCCTGAAGCAAAGTTATATACTTCTGACCTACCATTCCAGTCCCCGCGAGGACACCGACTTTTAACTTATCCATTTTGGCGTTTTAGCTAATTTTTATTGATTTTAGGGAAATACCCAAATCATAAAAAAAGAAAATAAATTATTTTTTACTTTTCTCAAACATAAGCTTGAGAATCTCATAGACTGCATCAAGGTTAGCGTAGTCGACAAATACCATAATCTGGCTTTTTGACGTCGTTATCTCCTTGATGTTTATTCCAGCCTCAGCAATTGCTCCCGTGATTTCTCCAAGGGCGCCAGGCTCGTCAAGAAAATCGGGGCTTGTAACATAAGCCAAGCCAATTTCTTTTGCGCCAGCTACTGAGATTGCATGCTCATCCTTTAGGACAAACTCATGAAGCTCCTTTGTCGCTTCTTCAATCTTGTCTTCAAGAATGAAATAGCTCATTGAGTCGGGAGCCACAGTTATCCCCCAGATGTTTATTCCAAGGTCGCCAAGTATCTCGCTAGTCTTTGCAAGAAGCCCGGGGTAATCTATTATTTCCTTGCCCGCAACAGTAACACTGCCAAGAGCTTTTTCCATTTTTGAAACAGATACTTCCATAAATTCTCCTTTTATCTCCGTACCATCGGCCGAAAGGTCCATATGGCGGTTGTTAACAATTTTTAGAGTGCATTTGTCTCCCTTGTAGAGAAGAGAGTCCCATTTCATTACCTTTGCTCCTGCAATCGCAAGATCCCAAAGGACCGAGACATCGATTTCTGGCACAAGCTCGGCGTCGTCAACGACACGCGGGTCGCCTGAATAGACTCCATCAACATCAGTAACTATTATGACTACATCAGCATCAAGACAGTTCCCAAGCATTACTGCCGTTGTATCACTGCCTCCGCGTCCTATTGTAGTTATGTTACCTTCATCATCAGTGCCAAGGAAGCCACAAACTACAGGGATTATTCCTTCCTTAATCAGCGGCTCAATCTTCTCTTTACATACCGCTTTTGTTGCGTCAATATCGATATTTGCGTTTGTGAATTTTGAATCTGTCCTTGTTGGCCACTCGTCTGAGGAGGGGTCTATGAACTTCGCCTTCTTTCCAAGCGACTCTATTGATGATGCAAGAACGCGCACTGCCGTGCGCTCCCCCATTGCAGCCACCTCGTCTTTCTGTTGTGCTGTGAACTTTCCTTCAGTAGAAAGGGTAAGAGCCTCGAGAAGACCGTTAGTGGTCTTACCCATGGCTGATGTTACAACGATAAGTTCATTTCCGCGCTCTGCTTCCTTAACAATGCTTCGCGCAGCATTTCGCACCTTCTCTCCGTTTCCAACGGACGTGCCTCCGAATTTTACTACAATTCGTGCCATTTCTTTATCTTGACCCCTAAAAGCCTCTTATATTGCCGTTTTTATTATAAAAGCACAAAAAAGGAAGCTAAACAGGAATAAATCCCGGACATAATGGAAATTCATATATTGCGTCTTTCGCACCGAGCAGAGCGCGACAAGCGCGTGACAACACATCTAGGTCTCGTGGGTCGTGCATTTGGCGCAGAAAAAATACTTATTGGAGGGCAGCGTGACCCCCACCTTGCAGAATCTTTAATGAAAATTGTAGAACGATGGGGTGGGGATTTTTCAGCAGAGTTTGTCAAGTCTTGGCGCTCTACATTAAAGGAATATAAAGAAAACGGATGGGTTATTGCCCACCTGACAATGTATGGCATGCCAGTGCGGGAAACCGCCCCAAAAGTCGCAAAAAAGGCGGGTCCAGACGGCAAGGTTTTAATCGTTGTCGGGGGCGAAAAAGTGCCCTTTGAAGTGTATGAATCCTCTGACTTTAATGTTGCCGTCACATCACAACCGCATTCTGAGATTTCGGCACTTGCAGTCTTTCTTGACAGGCTCCAAAACGGTTTGGAATTTGACAAGGATTTCCCGGACGCTAAAATTGCAATAAAGCCTTGCCAACAAGGCAAGGATATACTCACACCGTAGGCTTATTTTCTAAAAAGAGGAATAGAAAAATAATAGCCCCACTTCCCCTATTTTTAAGTAGTGTCCTTCAAACTAATAACACTATGGGGGCAAGAGACGAAACCATCTCTCTCATACTTTATGAGATGGTGGGCAATGAAGGAATAAAGGTGATTAGATCCCTTTCAGCACCTTCAACAGATCTTATGATTCAGGAACGAACACAAATTCCGATAACCCGCGTGCGCGCCACATTAAATTTACTCCATAAACACAACATCGTTTCTTATGACTCAGACCGCGATGCAGAAAAAGGCTGGTTCAAATACACATGGGTTCTTTGCGAAGAGCACATACATCCAAGCACCATAAACCATGCAACATCTAAACTCATGCGCCTCAGGCGCGAGCTCCAGGAGATATCCGATTCTACTTTCTTCAAGTGTGAGAATGAGTGTGAGAGGATAACATTTACTGAAGCATACGACAACAATTTCCGCTGCCAGAAATGCAATGCCATGCTTAAACCTGTAGATCCGATAGCAGAAGGGCGCGAGATAAAAAAAGAGATGGAGGAAATAAAAGCAATGCTTGAGCTGATAGGCCCTTTACCTTCTCGCCTTCAAAATGCTTGATGAAAAATCAGGCAGAAAACTTCTTTTGGAGCAAGGAGCCTGCCCAGAAGTCATGGCACATTCGGAGGCAGTTTTGAAATCCTGTCTAAAGACCGTCTCAAAGATAAAGAAGACAAATCCCAGCCTCAAAATCAATCTGACACTAGTTAAAGCTGGCGCGCTCCTCCATGATATTGGAAGAGCTAAGTCCCATGGCATAGACCACGGTATCGTGGGTGCCGAAATAATGCGCTCAATGAAAAATGGAGGTCCAGATGACGTTAATTTTGAGAAGATAGCAAGAATATGCGAAAGGCATCTTGGCGCAGGAATATCAGAACAAGAAGCTGAAAAAATGGGACTTCCTCCGGGGCGATATGTTCCAAAAACAATAGAAGAGAAAATAATAGCTTATTCAGACAATCTTGTCGATGATGATACTTTGATGGATGCGTCTTGGGCTCAGGTAGATTTTGAGAAAAAACACGGAAAAAGAAGCGAGCCTGCAAAAAGAGTACGTGAACTAAACAAGTTCTTTTCGGGTCTTATGGCTTAAACAAGCGAGAAAAGATAAAGGCCCGCTAGAACCGAGCATAAGAACGACGCGCCCCAGGCACCTTTACTCCAGTCTATTACTTTCTTTCCGTCAAGTGGGGGAATAGGGAGCAAATTGAATACTGCAAGAAGTATGTTGATATAGGCCCCCGCAAGCCAAAAGGAACCTCCAAGCAATATAAACACTCCTGCAAGGGCAAGGTTTGCAAGAGGTGCCGCAAGAGATATCTTGCCGATGTCAGCGACTGTGGCTGGACCGTAAGTAACAACATAACCCGGCGCCGCAAATATGAATTTCCCCTTTGTTATCAGTGCCATAGCAAGAACAAGGACAAGACCAATCAGCCAGATTTTATATGTAGACTTAAAGCCCATCTTTTGGGCAACAAGCTTGTGGGCAATTTCATGCACAGCAAAACCAAGGGCAACTCCAAGGATTAGGCCAGAGTCGCTTATTCCAAATACTGAAAAAGCGAATATTACAGTTAGTATTGAGATAAGAACAGATGCTATTTCAACATAGCTAAAGGATATCGTGGGTTCTTCCTGTGGATATTTCCAAGGGCTGGGTCTTCGGAGGGTCTGCGGCCTTTGCGGACTGACTTTTGGCATGGGTACGGGCGCTCTTTCCATATCTTAAATTATACAGCTATTGCTACTTATACTTATAAGCGGGTGCCTGGAGAATTTCTCCTTGTAAGAACTTAGAAGTAAAAGCCTAGCTCTTTCGCTTGCATCTTGGGGAGGTGTCATTCCTCCGTGAAGTTTGTCCGTATCCGCAAGAAGCGCATTTCTTCTTGCCGACATGATAACTCTTCTCGCCACAGCGTGCACAGACTTTGTGCCCGTGCGTCTTTCTTGGCTTCCTTTGTTCTGGAGCTTCAGTCATTGCGGGTAATTTGAGTAGTGTAATATAAAAAGGTCTCTTGTTTTTGCCCTTAAAACCGGCAAAATTCTAGATTACTCTGTCAACAAAGGATTTTGCATCAAAAATCTCAAGGTCGTCATAACCCTGCCCCATTCCCAGAAATATTATGGGTTTTTTTGTTATATAGCTTACAGACAGCGCAGCTCCACCCCTAGAAGCATCACACTTTGTGAGTATGCAGGCATCAATTCCAATCTTATCTGAAAATTCACGACCTTGGTCAACAGCATCATTTCCACAAAGGGCATCACCCACAAACACTTTTAAGTCTGGCTGGTTGACTCTTACTATCTTTTCCATTTCCCCCATAAGGTCTGAATCTGATTGCATTCTACCTGACGTGTCGGCAAGCATCACGTCAATTCCCTGGGCTTTTGCGTGCTCTATTGCATCAAAGACAACGGCCGCGGCGTCGCCCCCGCGCTGATGGTGAATCATTTTTACATCATGCCTTTTTGCGTGCTCGCCAAGCTGCTCTTGCGCGCCGGCTCGGAAAGTATCGCCTGCCGCAACAACAACACTCATTCCCGAATCCTGAAGCATCTTTATGATTTTTGAAATAGTTGTCGTCTTTCCAGAACCGTTTATTCCGAAAAATACTATCTTTACAGGCTTATCCTGTGATTTGATAAAATCCATAAAGTCAAGTTTGCCCCCAGATTCAAGTATCTCAACAAGAGTCTCCTTAAATATCTGCCTAATCTGACCTTTTGGATCTTTGAAAGACTCGCTTCCAAGCCTTTCTTTTAGCCTTTCTGTTATCACCTCAGCGACTTCCAATGCAACGTCGCTTGAAAGAAGTCCCATCTGAAGGTTCCACGTGATATCTTCAATTTCTGACTCTGAGAGCTTTGCGCTTGCGCCAAGGCTTGTTTTGAGTTTGGACCTAAATCCGATTTTGACTTTCTTTTCAACGCGCGAATCGGCATCACGCGTGAATTCCTCTGTCGCATCAATACTTTTTCGCAAGGCGAGGTCTTCAGGCTCTTTTTCAGGAAGGGGAGTTTCTACTTCTAACTCTTCCTCAACAATTTCTTCCTCTGGAAGTTCCTCTATCTTCTCTTCTACTTTTTCTAAGGCTTCATCCTCAGCCTTCTTAAAGAGCTTTTTTAGTCCCCCAAACATTTTATTAACCGCAAGACTTTGCCGGGCTATTTTATTAAATCATAAGACTTTACAACCGAGTATTTTGGACCTGAAGCGGAAAGCTCGCTTGCCATGAGTTCAAAGGAAGATACTTCAAACTCGCCAAAAATAGTTTTCTCATAACGCCCCAACAAGTCATCAAGAAGCTCTTTTTCAGGAGGGCATTTCATCCTTGCAATTGTCGCATGTGACGAGAATTTATCATCCCCCGGAAAATCGCGGAGGGTTTCTTCGATTTTGTCGTGCAAACCCATTATTTCGGTCTCCCCGTCTGAGATTCCTGCCCAAAGCACCCTTGCCCGTGAAATATTCGGAAAAAGCCCCAGACCCTCTATTTTCACCTTAAATGGTGCCACCCCTCGGACATCCGATATTTGTTTCTTTACTGTAGATGCGTCGTATTCACCAAGGAATTTAAGAGTCAGATGCAGATTTTCCTCTGAAACAGGCTTTATACTGCCAGAACGGGGTAGTTCAATCGTGCAAAGTCTCTTTCTTATCTCATCCGGAATACTAATTGCTACAAAAAGCCTCATATCTTTTTAACATTAGGGTATTAATTAATCATTAAATTATGAACCAAAAAGGTCAGACTGCACTAGAATATATGCTAGTTTCTGTAATCGCGCTAATTGTCGTTATTGCAATTCTCACTTTCCAGCAGGGCTCAACAAAGCAAATATCTCAGCAGGCAATAAGCTCAAAATCGTGCATATCCTGCCAGACAAGCCCGGAAAAATGTACGCCAGGTGAGTTATACGAATGCGACCTTGACCCAAACGATGCTGGAATTTGTGAGAGTGGCGACACAAAGACAATAATCCATTCAGGAGAAGAAATAATCCTAAATTGCGACGGAGATAGCGGTAATTGGGAAGTTCCTATGCCCTAAATGCCATAACGAAAAATAAATGAAAGATAAAGCTCAAACATCACTGGAGTACCTGCTCATAATTGTCGTTGTCCTCGGGGTCATAACAGCAGTCTTTGTATTCATCCAAAGTTCAAGCGAAGAAGCAAAAAACATCTCATCTGAGAATATAGACTGTTCAAAATGCCAAGTTGATAAGGCTTACCGGACAGAAAACTTGGGACTATGCAACACGACTTGTCACATAGATTCAAGCCGCAGGGAATGTTCGCCTGGCGAAACTTTTGAGTGTGACACTGGACTTTTTGGAATTTGTGCACAAGGCGAAGAGAAATGCACAACCTCTCTTTTTGTTGGCCCATGCGAACCAATCAATTTTCCGGTAGTAGAGATATGTGATGACGGCCTTGACAACGATTGCGACAATTTAACAGACTATGATGACGATGATTGTGCAACAGCCTGCCCGGCAGGAATGGATGGTCATGGAACGTACGCAGAACCCTGTTTAGTAGAAACGCCAACAGATTTGCAAGCAATTTGTGAAGTTTCCAATTTCTCATATTTAATAATACAGGACATTGACCTTACAGGAATTTCATGGCAGCCGTTATGCACAGAAGCTGACCCGTTCCAGGGAGTTCTTGATGGGGATGGAAATTCTATAACTAACTTGAATGTGGATATAGCAGGCAACAATGCCGGACTCTTTGCTTTCTTGGAGGGCGAGGTAAAAGATATTCTCTTAGAAAGCGTATCAGTTAAGGGAGAAGAATACGTCGGCGCCCTTGCCGGAAACGCAAATGGCGCGAGCATAACGTCTGTTTTGATTTCTGGGTCTACAAGCAGTTCTGCAAGTGCAACGATAATAGGTGGCTTCTTTGGTTATGACAGCAGCTCTACAATATATGAATCCTCATATTCTGGAACAGTCAGTGGTGAAGAGACTGGAGGTATTATCGGTGAGGCTCATAGCTCACAGATTTCTGACTCATACTTTTCAGGGACAGTGACCGGTCCAAGCAATGCAGGTGGATTTATCGATAAGTCTTACAGCTCAACGATATCCAACTCATACTTCTCAGGGGAGGTTACTGGCTGGAATTCAGGTGGCCTTATCTATGAAGATGAGTCTTCCTCAGTAATTAACTCTTATGTGACAGGGACTGTAGAAGGATGCAGGGTAGGTGGTCTGATATATGATGCGAGCGGTTCGAGCATACGGGGTTCATTTGCAATACCCACATTCCAAAATAGGTTCAGTTCGACTATTTGTACATTCAAGGCCGGAGGTATAGCTTATAATAAAGACGCTGGAACGACAATTGCGGATTCATACTGGTTGGATATTGACACAAATGCCCCAAATGACTGCTATAATGGGGGGAACGAGGGATGCCACAAGATGACAACGACAAGTGTGTTTAAGAACTACGCGTATTACCCAATCAACAGCTGGTCTTTCCCGCCATGGGACGCATCGTGCAACGAGCAGGAGTACCCAAGGCTACTCTGGCAGGGAGACTCATGTACGCCAGTGACTCCAGTTGGTGATGATGAATGTTTTGTCTTTGAGGCGTGTGTTGACGGACATGATTCTATCCTGATGAATGATGGCAAATTGACAATAGCTCATCATGATAAAGACCGCATAGGCGCACATGGTGGTTGCCCAGCTGCGTATAGGGGAGCCATATACATTGACGGTGTGAAAGAGTCTTATGTTAACCCATATAACATGCAATATGATATCCCGATACTTAGTATGACCTCATTCTCGCGCTTGCAATGCCGCGGTAGTGTTAATGCAATCGGTGGGGGACTATCGATAAATGACCCTGCAGGAGGCCCTTATATATATAAAATAGGTATATGTGGCGCGCCAGTGCAGCCGTTGACTTTAGAAGATGGATTAGTCCTTTATTTGCCGTTTGACGACCCGTCAAACCCGGGCGAGGGAGTAACGGACCATGGTACTACATCAACAGATGGGATGTGTAGCTACGCAAGAGAGTTTGACGGTAGCAGTTACCTAAGTAAATCATTTAGCCAGCCTTCTGTCTGGACAGCTTCTGTCTGGGTGAAAACCGAAGCGTTGCCTGCAGTAGCCTCATTTGTAACTTTTGAGAATAACTACGCCATGGACTTACAAGTCCTTTCCACCGGCGCATATCGATTGCAAACCGCACAAAGCAATTGGATTGACACTCCAGATACATATTCAGCTAACACATGGCATCATGTTGTTTATGGGTATGACGGCTCAGATGCTTTTATCTATGTTGACAACGAGTTTGCATTTTCAGCCCCACGGGCAGGTGCAATAGGCAATTCACTGGAAATTGGTCGCCGAATGGGTGAATATTATTTCACTGGGGCACTTGATGAACTGCGGGTTTACAATCGTGTGCTTTCAGAAACTGAAATAGACGAACTTTATTATGAATGTAAAGACAGTTTATCAAAGAATCAGGTTCTTTATTTACCATTTAACGACCCCGACGATATCAAGGGAGATTCCGTTCCAAGTGATTTTGAGGGAGATATTACAGACTACGGCACAATCTCAACAGACGGAACGTGTAGCTACGCACGAGCGTTTGATGGGGGTAGTGATTATATTGAAATATCAAATACCGATGAGTTCGATTTTGGTACGGGCAACTTTAGCTATTGTTTCTGGTTTAACCAGATGGCATCAACAACAGACCAGGTGGCCCAACTCCTCAGTAAGCGGGATGAGAATGCAGGAAACTTCGAAGCACAAATATATAATGGAGTTCTAACATTCCTAGCGGGCAATGATATGAATGATATTATACCTCGCACGGACGCTGATGTTGAAATAAACACAAATAGATGGTATCATCTATGTTTTGTTAGGGAAAATGAGGTAGCCAATGCATACTTAGATGCTATTGAGACAGCGTCTTTTGCTTCGGTTGGAAATATCAATTCTGAATCTAATCTATTTATCGGAAGGGATCCACACCACGCGAGTGGCAATCTTGCAGAGTTTTTTAATGGCGTGATTGATGAAATGAGATTTTGGAATAAGGCGTTAACTACATCTGAAATAGATGAGCTTTATGATGAATGTAAAGACAGCGCTTCAAAGAATACAGTTATCTACCTTCCATTTAATAATCCTGATAATGTGCGCACCGGAGTCATACCAAGTGCTCTTGCAGGAGCTGTTTCAAATCACTGGTCAAGTTCAGCATACGGGACATGCAGTTATGGGCGCGAGTTTAACGGAGTTGACAATTACATTGAACTAGAAAACGAATTCACTTTTTCAAAAGAAGGGGCGGCGTCTATCTCATTATGGATGAAAGCCGATAGTGGGGAGTCAGACGGCACTTTGATTTCTTTTAGAGATGGCGATAATGGCAGGACTGTACTGGATATCGGAATAGGATTTGATGGCAGTGGGGCAAGTACTCCTCCAAACAAAATAGGCATACTTGTAAGGGGGGATGATAATGAACTTGCTCAGGAATTCGGCGCTTCTTCATCATTTGACATTAATGACGGTCTTTGGCATCATATTGTGGGGATTGTTGATTTGAAAAATAGCGTTGTTAAATTGTTTATTGACGGCAGTTTAGAAGACACGAATACAGGGAATATCAATGGGGACATAACTGGAAAACTGAATTCGATAGGTGCAGAGTTATACTGGAATCTCTTTGAGTCTATAACAGAAGACAGGACCTTTTTTGAAGGCATGATTGATGAAGTAAGAGTATATGATTATGAGCTTTCAGAATCTGAGATAGACGAGCTTTATGAGGAGTGCAGGTACGGCGCTTCAGACAATCTAGTCGCATACCTTCCGTTTAACGATCCAGATGACCTTAATGAAGGGGTTATCCCAGATAATCTTGCCGGAACATTTACAAACCAGGGTACGACAGCAACAGAAGGGGTATGTGATTATGCAAGAGAATTTGATGGGAGTGATTATATACACAAAGACACTTTCAATAGTGTCCCCTCGTCTAAGCTGGGTATATGTTCGTGGGTAAAGACCACATCAAATGGAGTAATTGTACAACAAGGAAGGTCACCAGGGGACGCAAACTCAGAGTATGTGTTTAGAGTCTATAACCATAGATTGAATTTTTGGGATTATGATAATGCATATGGATTTGGGTTTACACAAACCTCAAACACAGCCTTAGATGATGGGAACTGGCATTATGTATGCTTTGTAAAGAATGGACAAGAAGGAACTTATTATCTTGATGGAAATTCGGATGGAACGGTGACTGCAAGTAAAGATTGTTCATACTCACCTAACGATTTTGTCATTGGAAACGATTTCCGGGACAATACTCAATATTTTAATGGCGCAATTGACGAATTAAAAATATACAACTATGAGCTTTCAGAAGATGATATAAAAGACCTTTACGGGGAGTGCATGGATTCTTCCTATGACTGCCAATTATGCCGTCGTTATGCCGATGTAAACGGCCGAGACACCGCCCCGTGGTCCTGTGTTAACTTTAATAATATAAGCCTCCTTACGAATTTTGCAGGTAATGTTAATGGTGACGACGACTTTGACTTAAAAGTCAGTTGCGTCTCACCTCAAATGCAAAATGACTGCCAATTATGCCGTCGTTATGCCGATGTAAACGGCCGAGACACCGCCCCGTGGTCCTGTGTTAACTTTGATGACACCCCACTCCTCACGGACTTTGTCGGAGATGTTAATTATGACGACGACTTTGACTTAAAAGTCAGTTGTGTCTCACCTCAAATGCAAAATGACTGCCAGCTATGCCGTCGTTATGCCGATGTAAACGGCCGAGACACCGCCCCGTGGGATTGTGTTAACTTTGATGACACCCCACTCCTCACGGACTTTGTCGGAGATGTTAATCACGATGATGACTTTGATTTAAAAGTTGTATGTAACTAATCCACGACATTCACTCCTTTTTAATTTATCCCTAGTAATTAATCTTAGAATGAAACAAAAAGCTCAGACTGCTCTTGAGTACCTATTAATAATCGTTGTAGCAATAGCGGTTGTGACAGCAGTCTTTGTTTTTGTTCAAACTGGGAGCGAAGAAGCAAAAAATATTTCATCACAAAATGTGGACTGTTCAAAATGCCAGATTGATCAGGCCTATCGTTCGGACAATGTGGTGCTTTGCAACACTACTTGCCATATAAACCCAAACCTTAGAGAATGTTCGCCCGGCGAGACTTTTGAATGTGATACAGGACTTTTTGGAATTTGCGCAGAGGGGGAGAGGCGCTGCACACCCTCACTTTTTATCGGCCCTTGCAAACCAATCAATTTTCCAGTGGCGGAAAAATGTACTGACGGACTTGACAATGACTGTGACAACAAGACGGATTTAAATGATTACATAGACTGTCTGCCATTAATAGATATATTCCGCGATTATGACCGTGATGGCTATTGTAATATGACTAACGTTAAAATCGATTATGTGGCAGAAGAAGGATGGCTTGTAGCTGAGGACTGCGCAGGTGACTGGGACTGTGACGATAATGAGACCCGAGTAAATCCTGGTTTAGATGAAAACTGTACTGACGGACTTGACAATGATTGTGACGGGCGTATAGACTTAAATGATTACGAAGGCTGTCTGCCATTAATAACCATATACCGCGATTCTGATGGAGACAATTATTGTGATATGAGTAACTATATTACCGGTTATGTGGCAGAACCTGGCTGGCTGGCCCAAAGCGCTTGTGCCGGGTGGGATTGTAACGACAACAACCCCTCAATACATCCAGGAGCAAGTGAAGTCTGTGGCGATGGTATTGACAACGATTGCAGCGGAGGAGATGCGGGATGTGGCGGAGGCGGAGGCGGGGGAGGTGGATGCCCCTTTATCTATGCATATAATGGAAGCGACTACGAATTTGCAGCAGTAGTTTTCCCGTTTGCACTCATTCCTGCAGCAGAAGCTTATTCATATTCAGCTTTGCCATACCTTAAGGCAAAAGATGGCCTCCTCGACGTTGCGATAGCTCAGCAGCTTCCTGAGATATCAAGTATAAATGCAATACGCCTTTTTGCCCTAGACCATCCAAAGGGAACAGAAATTGTTCCAGGAACTGATGGGGCAAATTATCTTATTTCTGATACCAAGACCCCAGTAACTTGTGTTTCGCGTTTTGGAACTGATTGCAAAAAAGATGTATCCTTATCAGATGGAGTAGCATACCTACATGATTTTGCAGGAAAAGCAATCGGGGACTCACCAGACATTCATGAGCATATCCAAATGGAGTTTGACGTGCCAAAAGACGCCACGGGGGCAACTATAATACTAAAAGCCAAGGAATCGGGTCTCCTTTCATTTATGTGGTGGGCAATCCACAATGAACTGGGCACTGCAGATATCAGTCCCTTTGTATTCTTACAATCGGCAAATTCCCTTGCAGACTTCTTTGGTAGGGACGCACAGCTAAAAGTAGAATATTACTCGGGTGGCAAATGGCTTCTTGCAGGAAAAGACCTGCCAGGTTATGTGGGTTCAGGCGATGGTGGAAAGGTAGCTTTCCCAGTAGAGCTTGACGGGCAAAAGACCCTTAAAGTGCGCCTCAGCTTCCCAATAGGAGGATTTGAAGTGGATTATACAGGAGTTTCGTTCCTTGCGCAAACACCGGTAAAGGCAACAGAGCTTGCCCTAGTCGGGGCAAATGACAACAGTGGCAATAATGCAAAACTCGCGATAAGCTCGGTTGACGATAATTACATAACACTCAATCAGGGAGACTGGCTTAAAGCCTTGTTTGCAGACATCCCAAAAGAGGACGCGTATGAAAGAACTTATGTCATCTGGCCTGAAGGACATTACCTCATTAGCATAGAAGAACCTTTCTTTGGCGAAGATTTCGATGTCTACAGGATTTTAAATGATGAGCGCTACCTATATGACTACGCCTTTAAGACCTACGGCCCGAATATAGCTTACTACAAAGAGATATACTCCCCGGCAAATGTAGTTTTAGCATCCTAAATCACGCCAAAAATCTTGATTCAAGGATAGTATTTTGTCTACTAGCCCCTGTAGTTATCTTAGCGATGGATTTCCTTTAGTTTTCCAAAAACAGAAGAAACAAACAGAATATACTTCTTTCTAATACCTTAGCCTTTTTTCTCTCACTTCTCTCAAATACTCGCAAACAACTTAAAGGAGATAACTTAAAATGATGCCTGGCGGAATGAATCCTAAACAGATGAAGCAGATGATGAAGCGTCTTGGAATAAAGACTGAAGAGATTGAAGCGACCCAGGTCATAATCAAGTGCCCGGAAAGGACGCTTTTTATTGACGACCCCCAAGTGATTCTGACAAAGATGCCAGGACAAGAGGCTCTTCAGATAACGGGAGAGATTATTGAGCGTGATGAAGTTGATGACGAACCAGTTGAAGCAGATATCACCGAAGAAGACGTTGAGATGGTAATCGACCAGGCAAATGTTGGAAAAGAGCAGGCAGTCGAGATGCTTGAAGAAACGCGTGGCGATATCGCTGAGGCCATAATGCGTCTAAAGCAAGAAGACCTTACTTCTGATGCCGAGGACCTCTAATTTCTCTTAATTAGCGATGTGTGGAATTGCAGGATATATCGGGCGTAAAGGCGCTGGCAAACGCATTTTTTCTATGCTTGAGTGCTTGGAGTACCGTGGATATGACTCTGCAGGAATCGCTCTTCTTGACGGCTCGCTTAAAGTAATAAAGGACAAGGGTCGCGTTGCAGGAGTTAAGTCTCTTGCACCACAGGATTCTGATGCAAAATGTGCAATTGGGCACTCGCGCTGGGCAACACACGGCGAACCCTCAAAAAGGAATGCGCATCCACATACTTCTTCAGATGGGAAAATTGCAATAGTCCATAACGGCATAATTGAAAATTATCTTGAACTTGCAGGCGAGCTTAAGGAAAAAGGATATTCTTTTGAGTCTGAAACCGACTCTGAGACAATAGTCAAACTTATCGAGGATTATTATAAGGAGGGTTCGTTTGAAGATGCATTTCATACAGCAGTTTCAAGGCTTGAGGGTAGTTTTGCAGTACTTTGTATATGTGAGGACGCTCCCGACAAGATTCTTTTTGCAAGAAACGAGAGCCCACTTATAATAGGGCTTGGAGACAGCGAGAACTTCCTGGCCTCAGACATGCCTGCATTTCTTGCAGACACAAAGCGCGCAATAATCCTTGATGACATGGAATGGGGCATTCTGACTTCAGATTCTGCGACAATAAAGGACATTAAAAGCGGAGCTGAGATAAAAAAAGAGATAATAGTAAGTGACCTTTCTCTTGAAGCGGCTGAAAAAGGCGGGTATGAACACTTCATGCTAAAAGAGATAATAGAAGAGCCTCTTGCTATAAGAAATGCGCTTGGTGCGCGTCAGGCGGCAAAAGATGCAGCAGAATACGCAAGGGGCGCCCAAAACATCCACATTGTTGCATGCGGCACGGCATGGCACGCTAGTGTTGTCGCAAAATATTTCTTGCGGGAAAACGGGGTTTTGGCAACAACCGAAGTCGCAAGCGAATTTCGTTACTCCTCAGGTTCCTGTTTAACAAAGGACGACCTTGTTGTCCTCATATCCCAAAGCGGAGAGACGGCAGACACGATTGCCGCCGCAAAAGAAGCAAAGAAACGTGGTGCAAAGACAGTTGCCATAGTCAATGTCGTCGGTTCGTCACTAACTAGGATATGTGATAAGATAATATACACTTATTCGGGGCCGGAGATTGCTGTTGCCTCAACAAAAGCCTACATCGGACAGCTTGTCGCACTAACTCTTTTTTGCGCTGAGATTTTGCGGGAAAAGGGCGCACTTTCAGACGGCGAGGTTCATAACATATTTATGGATATCGAGAACCTGCCCCCCAAAGTTGACGAGATTCTTGATGGACGAGAATCCTTAATGGAACTTGCACAGGAGCTTGTTGACACCAAGGATTATTTTTACATCGGACGCGGAGCAAGCTTTGCAACAGCAATGGAAGGAGCGCTTAAACTAAAAGAGATATCCTATCTCCATGCAGAAGCTTACGCGGGAGGCGAACTGAAGCACGGCCCTCTTGCCTTGATGGAAAAAAGTGCATGCGTCGTTGCAATAAACCCCGACGGACCACTTAAGAAAAAAACAGATTCAAACATCATTGAGATAAAATCAAGAGGGGCAAGGGTAATTGAGGTTGTTGACGGCGAGCATTTCAGTGTTCTTGACGCCCCAGAGCGAAAGATAATCGTGCCATTTGCAGGAAACTCGCTTTTTCCAATAACAACGATTGTGCCATTGCACCTTTTAGCTTATTATGTCGCCCTCCTTAAAGGTCATGACATAGACAAGCCCAGAAATCTTGCAAAAAGCGTAACTGTAGAATAAACCTAAGTGGACCCAAAAGAAGCGATAATTAAGGCAAAAGAAGAGACGGGAGCACTTGTGCTGGCACATAATTATACGCTTCCAGAAATCCAGGATATAGCAGATATTGTCGGAGATTCTTTAGGGCTTGCTCGCGAGGCACAAAAGAGGGATGCATCATTAATTGCCGTTTGCGGAGTTGCGTTTATGGCCGAGACGGTAAAGATACTAAACCCTGCAGCAAAAGTTGTCATGCCTGATGCGCGCTCAGACTGCCCGATGGCAAGACAACTAAACCCAGACCAGATACTTGCGGCAAAAGAAGAAAATCCTGACGCTCAAGTAGTCCTTTATGTCAATACAACAGCAGAATGCAAAGCGTATTCTGACTGCATGTGCACATCCTCAAACCCAGTAAAAGTAGTAAACTCAATGGACTCGGATAAAATAATCTTTGGTCCGGACGAAAATCTGGCACATTACGTTGCCTCCCGCACAAAAAAAGAAATACTCCCAATCCCAGTATATGGTGGATGCCCAGTACATAAAAAAATGGATCTTAGGGAGCTTGATGCCGTGCGAGGCATTTATCCTAACGCAAAAGTTGTTGTGCACCCTGAATGTCCGCCAGAAGTACAGGAAGCTGCAGACGAGATTGCCTCAACAGGAGGAATACTGGACTATTGCAGGAAGGAAAAAGGACCGTTTATAATCGGAACGGAAAACGGCATGCTTTATCGCCTGAAACAAGAAAACCCAACAAAAGAATTCTATCCCCTGTCAATAAAAGGCATCTGTGACGGAATGAAGCTTTCAACTCTTGAGGGACTTGCTTTTGCGCTATCTGAAGATTCTGATGAAATAATAGTCCCGGATGAAATTGCAGTCCCTGCAAGAAAGTCAATAGAGCGCATGCTCAAACTCCCTTAACTAAAAAGACTAAATGAATCTCCACTAGATTTGCCTTTTTATTAGGTCTGCCCTAAATTCTATATAATGCCTGACGTTAAAGAAATCTGGGAAATAATAAACGAAAAATGCAGACTTCTAACAGATAATCTTAGGATAACTGAGTTTCTAGATGACAAAGGCATCCCCCCAGTCATAATACCCATAGCAATAATAGCAATAGTCCTTATTTTAGCACTCCTTCTTTTAGGTGGCACTCCAGCTACAAACTGTGGTGATGGCATTTGCTCCTCTGGAGAGGACGAGACAAACTGTCCAGAAGATTGCACAAGCTCAGTAACGCCAGACAAAGATTCAAAGACAGTAACTGTGTATCTTGAAGATACTCCAGACTGCGAAATCACAACAGAGCTTAGATCGCCTGAAGGGACAATCTTATCGAGCCAGAGGGGGACAAAAAGTCAGTTTGTCTTTACTGGAATAACAGAAGACGCAGCTACTGTTTTTGTCAGCGGCCCGTATGGCAAGACATATACCTCACCCCAAAGTGCACTTTCAGACAACCAAGAACTCTCAGTAACGCTTCCTGATGACATATGCAAAGATGCAGGCGCGATAACAAATAATGCAGTTTTAACAGTCATTGTAAAAGATGCCAATACCATGTCTGCGCTCCAAGGCGTTAAGATATCAATAGCAGAAGAGGAAAACGACAAGCCTGTAAGTTATGCAGTCAACCAAAAAGAGATATTTGGTCAAAGGGATTTTACCGTGCCTGGGGGCAAGTCCTACATAATTTATGCAGAAAAAGAAGGGTATGACGGGATAGAGCAAACAATAAGTCTCACCAACACCAGAAAAGCTATCACCCTTTCCCTTAAGCCCCAAGGAGCTTCGGGAACTGCGGCCACAGGGGAGATTGAAGTTTGTGTCAAAACAAATGGACAAGCAATATCCAGTGCTCTAGTCACATTAAGCGGTGTCTCTGACACGAGTTTTGTTCGGACAGGCACAATAGACAATACATCAACCACATCGGAGGCCGAGTCTGGCTGCTATATTTTCACAGATATCCCGGCAGGAAAACTTGTAATGGCAACCGCATCATCAGCGCAGGATGGTTGCACACAAGAGGCAAGTGACACAGTCATTGTTCCGACTGAAACCTTATCCTACGTATTCATTGAGATGGAATGCGATGGCGACACAGCCTTCCTTTCAATAAAAGTTGAAGATGAAGACGGAAATTCTCTTACAGACAATGCGACAATCACACTTTGGACAAAAGCAGGAAAGCTTCTTTCAGGCTCCGGGGTCGCAGGAGCTCTTGCTCTTGGCACAGATGATTACTCGGAGAACTTGCGCGTACCTGCAAATACCGAGATTTATGCTCTTATAAAGGGTCTGCCTGACGGCTATTTGGATTATACCTCAGAGTATACGACACTAGAACTGGGTGAGCGCAAAGAAGAGACTATAACCCTTAATTATACAAGCGAAGGCGTGTCAAGCACATCTGAGAATTTTTCTTTTAGCGGGTTTTCTTCACCAAAGTTTTTTTCGCCCGATGAAGAATTTGTCGCGACTATAAATGAGATAAGCTTCAACAGCAAGAAATTATATCCTGAGATTGCAGAATTAAAAGCATATTCCGGGGCTCAGAAATGTGATATCTTATATGACACTAAATGGCGCGCAGACTGCATCGCTCCAAGTGATCTTGGCGAGTTTGAACTAGTTTTTGAAATAATATATGAAGGCAAGCGAGCATCCCAGAAAACACTCCTTGAAGTGGTTGAATATTCCCCCAACAACAGGTTACTTACAGTGACTCCAGTCTACACAACACATGGCGACCCGCCGCTTACTCTATTTTATGATATCCGTCTTAATGGAACGCCCGTAGACGCACTCGAAGAGCAACAAATCTCAATAGAGTTTTTGAACTCACCCGACACATATCCCGGAAAAGTAGGGAATCTCACAAAAGTCGAAGGCTATGATTATTGGGAGCTTTCAGCCGATGTTCCCTTCAAAGGCGACTATGAAATAACAATGGACCTTTTGGCAGAATCAAGGGGTCTATTCTATCAGGATACTTTTGTTTCAGGGTTTAGCGCAGATTCACATTCATCAAAACTCTCAGCGGACATAAGCCTTTCTGAGACTATGCTTTTAACAGGCGAAGATTTCATGGCAGAGGTAATACTTTCATTTGACGGAAAGACCCTACCTGATATATACGACCTCGAACTTTATCTTGGCGGCACATTCCACGGCATATTCTGGAATGAGGCCAGAAGAGTTTATGAAGCAACTGTAAGGGCGCCAGGTTATGAGATATGTTCAATACCTGTAAGCTTCTACATTTTTAATGAAAAGATAGGGAATGACATCTACATACAAGTCATAAACACGGGCTTAAAAGCCGCAGCGACGTGTCCACTTGACCGCAGTGCCGCGTGTGATAATATTGAAGAGGTCAGAAAATGTCTCCTTAACAAGAAGACAAAACAGACGATATATTCTGATGAACAGTTAAAGGCGTGCATTTCAGGTGGATGTGGTTCGGGACAAACCCGTGTTGCCTGTGATGATTCAGGAAACAAAGGCGATCTTGACGCAGATTGCCAGATAACAGAAATTGATGCCGACATAGCAGATTCTTGGCTTAATACCGTAGGTTCAGATGAAGGACGACTTGAACTTGTAGCATGCCTTGATATCAATAATGATGAGATAGTTGATGAAAAGGATACTGATTGTCTAACCCGACTGGCATCCGGTTCGTGGTATGGGGACATTGGTGAGGAGTCCGATTATGGATATTGCACAGTGCCAATGAACGGTGGATTCTGCTTTCCACTTCCAATGACTTCAGCAATACCCGGAGATTTTGACTCAAGCCGGAACATTGACGACTCTGATGTCGAAACAATGCAAAAAATCATTGATGCAATAAACGCAGGAGTAACTCCAGCAGAAGATATGCTAGACTTTGCAGACTTTAATCAGGACGGTACAATAGACGAAAGCGACCTTGCGTGTTTAGAAGGTTTCCAGGTAGCAGACTTTACATCAGGCAGGATTTACAAGGAATCGGGTGTCGTTCTTGATGAAGATTGCATCAATATATTCGACCTTTCTTGTCGAGGGATAAAAGGCGACATAAATGACGACGCCAAGATAACAGAGACAGACCTTGTGATAATAAACATGATTGAGCAGGGAATGATACGGGTTTCTGGGCCCGTCAAGGCCTGTGCTGATATAGATTCTGATGACGATGTTGACAAAATAGATATTGACTGCCTCAACGAGTACTTCAAAGGAGATCTTGAGAAGTGGGAGATATGTCTTGACTGTGATGAGAATCTCCCTGACGAAGCATACAGCGAGCTTGAGATTTGCGGCGATGGGTATGATAACAATTGCGATGGATTAATAGATAGAGACGATCCTTTGTGTGTGTGTTCTGCAAGCACGCCATGTGAGATGTATTTTGACATGGATGGCGGCACGAGTGCAGGGATTGATGATGGCAATTACAAGGTATGTCGTGATGTAAGCTGGGACCAGGCAGGATACAAGTGGATGAAAGAAGATGAGGTGGCTTGTACAAAAGAGCGCGGATGCGGGACTTACACGTGCAATGACATCACAATGACATGTTCCTCATCAGGAGATGAAGCTGGTGCATGGTATTCTCCAGGAAGCCTTCCTGGTGAGTCTTGTGGCGACGGCTGGGATAATGACTGTAGTGGAGGAGATAGAGAATGCAGTACTGATTCAGACGATGGAGGTGGGTGTCCATTTGTTTATTCTTATGATGGTACTGATTTTGTAATGGAAGCCGCAGCATTCCCAATAGCACTTGCTCCTGCTGCCGAGACGACAAGTTACTCAACACTTCCAAGTCTTAGAGTAAGCAACGGAAAACTAAAAGTTGCAGTAAGCCAGCAATTGCCAGAAATCGCACATTTAAACACAGTCAAGCTATTTGCAGTTAAGCACCCCAAAGGAACAGAGGTCGTTCCTGGTGTTAACGGAGAGACTTACATTATTTCATCCCCACAAAAACCAATTTCATGCACATCAAGAATGGGGACGGATTGTAAGGAAGAATTAAGTTATCCTGAGGGCATAATATATCTCCATGACCTGAAAAATGACTTGCTAGTAAACACAAACGACATAGATGAAAGAATACTTATGACATTTGATGTGCCTTCAGGAGCCAAATCAGCAACAATCATTATTAAGGGCAAGGAGTCAGGACTCCTCACATTCTTGTGGTGGGGGATATATGAGAACCTAAAGACCCAAAGCTTGGGAACATTTGCAGTCCCCATACTCTCTTCACTCGAATCTTTCCTAGACAAAAATGGTCAGGTATGGGTCGAATACAAAAAAGACGGCAAATGGGTTCTTGCGGGCAAAAAAAACCTAGGATATTCATTGCCTGGCAACGGGGGGAAAATAGCCATCCCAGTTGAATGTGATGGCGCTTCCTTAGACATTCGCCTTGTTTTCCCAATTTCCGGATTCGAAATAGACTACGCCGCCGCAGATTTCTCTGGGGAGAAGGCAGCAGAAGTCATCGAAATTGATTTGGATTCGGCAGTGCGGAGTGATGGACAAGACGCACTAGGAGAACTTAAAAACGACGATAATGAATATGTGATTTTACATCTGGGTCAGTGGGTCGAAGCAGACTTTATCGCCCCACAGGTAACTGACGGTGAAACAATATCCTATATTATTGCTCCAAAGGGTTACTATGAGAATTATTTCCAGATAGAATTTTTCGGAGAAGACATGGATCTCCTAAGGATAATGCTGCTTGGAAATTACATATACGAATACGCACTGGAGAACTATGTTCCAAATATGGCTAAGTTTAAGGAAATATACTCTCCGGTAGAAATAGATTTGTGATTTGTAAGTTTTTTTCGTTTTTATTTCATTTCTTGTTAATAACTACTGAGAACCCAACTCATATGGCAAAAGTATTATCGCCCAGGACAGCCTGCCGCTACTTAAGACACATAGAAGACCCTAAGTTTCACTTTAAAACAGTAGACGGCGAGTCTATAGCAAACTTAATCGAGCTTGCCTGTTACCTTAGGCTTTCTGAAAAAGAACATTTCTCCCATCACGTGAGTCCCCTTCACAACCATTTTGCAAACTGGGTCGGAGGAACGCTAACAGACTACGAGCTTGAGGACGAGATGAGTCTTGTTGTCGAGAAGAACCCAATGTCAATTATAGTGATGAAACGCATAAACCTCCTTGTGAACTCTGCGATGCGCACACCAAGAGGTCGCGAGAAAGCAAAGATGATTCTTGAAAGCGCAAAAATTGATACCGAAATTCTTTTTACAAATGATGGAAGGAAGATAATTAACTTATGGGAGCTTGCAGATTTCCTAAAATCGGCACCGTCCCATAGCATAGCCTATCACATGCACACGACAAGAAACGATTTTGCCGACTGGATAGGTGACGTTCTTATGGATTTTGAACTTGAGGAGATTGCAAGGGACGCTTCATCCCGCGAAGAACTAATAAGGATGATAAGTCACCGGATTTCTGAACTTGAAGCCTATGGCGCCCACGAATATTCTTCACTTAGCACCGAAGAGGCCGTGCTTTCTGCCAAAGGTAGAACTAAAGGTTTTTGCGCATGACTTTACTAAGGCTTAGCTTTTTTAGCTTTTAACTCAAACTAAGCGCTCTTAAGCAAATCAGAATAAATGAATAAAGAGAGGTATCACATAAGAAAGGTTCTTGACACTCTCAAGAAATGTCGCGGAAGGCACACTGAACTCATAACGGTATATGTACCGCCTGCAACAGGGTTAACTCAGATTACAAACCAGTTATCTCAGGAACAAGGAACTGCAGTCAACATCAAAAGCAAGCAGACACGAACAAATGTTTGCGACGCACTTGAAAAGATAATTCAACATCTAAGGCTTTACCCAAAGACACCTGAAAAAGGTCTGGCAGTATTTTGTGGTAACATATCTGATAAAGAAGGCACTCAAGACCTTGAGCTATGGGCAATAGAACCCACTGAAGCAGTTGACGTAAAGATGTATCGTTGCGACCAGACATTTGTAACAGAACCTCTTGAGCGTCTCCTTATGCCAAAAAACGCATATGCGTTAATTGCAATTGATAACAAACAGGCGACTCTTGGCATACTGCGCGGCGGGAGTTACCATATTCTTGATACAATGACTTCAGGGTACTCAGGCAAGCACCGCGCAGGAGGTCAGTCACACAGGCGTTTTGAGCGCCTGATACAGGAAGAATCACACAGGTTCAAACAACGTGTCGCACTACACGCCGAAAATCTCTTTATACCACAGATTGAGGGAATAGCAGGAGTCATAATCGGGGGCCCTGCCGGGACAAAAGACGAGTTTGTCGAAGGTCCGTATTTGCATTATGAACTCAAAAATAAGATTGTTGCAGTAAAAGATATAACTTACACCGACGAGTCGGGCGTGCGCGAACTTGTAAACCAGGCAACAGAAGACATAAAGGACGTTGAGGCAACAGAACACAGAAAGTACCTCCAGCGCTTTATGAAATACCTTGTAACGGAGCCAGGAATGGTTGCATATGGTATAAAAGAAGTTGAAAACGCAATGGATCTTGGCGCAGTTGACGTCCTTATGTTATCCCAGAATCTTCCTGATGAAAAAATCGATGCGTTACTTGAAAAAGCCGAACTATCGGACGTCCGAGGGGAGATAATATCCGATGAGTTTGAGGAAGGAAACCAACTTTGGATAGCATTTGGCGGGATTGCGGCACTTCTTAGATACAAATTAAGGTAGAATGGATACATACAAAGGAATACCCTATGTGATGTATCTAGAAGCAAAACGTAAATTATTTGGAACTAAATGGTTTGCCGAATTTGATGCTACAAATAACTGCAATCTTCGCTGTAAACACTGCTATCATTTTGCAGATAAGACAGTGTTACAGTTCGACGAAGTCCCACTTGCGGTTTGGGAAAAACGCCTTAAGGAATTATACAAAAATGGCATACGTTCAGTTTTGATAGTGGGCGGAGAACCGTCATTACGCCCAGATCTACTTATGCTTGCAGACAAAATATTCCCGCTAGTATACATAATAACCAATGGCACAATAAAAGTTCCGGACGATTTTAATAATCGCATATACGTTTCGTTGGACGGCTCCGAGAAAACAAACGATGACCTGCGTGGAGACGGGGTTTTCAAAAAAGTAATAAAAAACTATTCTGGCGACAAACGTGTTGTTATAAATATGACTATTACCAAGCAGAATTACAATGAACTCGAAGAAGTTGTGAGAATAGCAAAAGAAAATGGTTTTGCAGGCGTTGTATGTAACATATACTCCCATGCAGTAGGAGAAAAAAGCCCATTAGTAATATCAAAGTCCGACAGAGGGAAAATCATAGATGAATTCAAGCGTGTAAAAGATATCTATCCAGATAAATTACTTTTTAGTAAATCAATGCTTGACTGGTATTCTAAAGCAAATCATGCCGGCAAGTGTTATTGGGGTGACCAGGTTCTTCATTTCTATTCTTCATGGAAACCGAGGCGGTGTTTTGGAACAAATATTGATTGTTCTGATTGTGGTTGTTTTGCAGGCGCTTTGGAAATAGGTCCATCTATACTATTCAATTTAAAAGAGATTTCAAAAATTGTTTTCATATAAGCAAATATTTTTTATTAATCTAAAACCTCACCAATAAGCTCGCGAGATTTTGTGTCCACAATTTTTACACTGACTTTTTGACCTAAACAATTCCGATTATTAATCAAAACTGGACGATATTGTTCGTTTCTACCAACAACTAGGGAGCTATTTTTAATTCCAGTTACAAAAACTTCACAGATTTTACCATTCCACCGTTTATTATCCTCCTTAATCATTATCGAATGCATCCTTGCTAATTCTGCACTCCTGGATGAAATCACATCACGCGGGAGTTGCTTTAAGTTAGCGCCGTCTGTTCCTTTGCGCGGCCAATATTTAGAAAGGTTTATTACTTCCGGGCGAAGCTCTTCTATTAAGTCAACTGTCTTTTGGAAATCATCTTCTGTTTCTGTCGGATAGCCAACAATTATGTCCGTTGCAATAGTTATTCCAGGGTTCTTTTTTCTAAGGAGATTTACTATCCCCTTAAAATCTGATGCACTTCCACCACGTCTCATCTCGGAGAGAACCTTATCCGAACCAGATTGCAGTGGGATATGAGCAAACTTATAGAGTTTTTCATTCCTGAAAGCGTCTCCCAGCTCATCTTTTATCTTTTTTGTATGCGCTGGGTTCATCATACCGATTCGTACCCTAAAATCTCCTGGAACATTTGCAACAGAATTCATTAAGTCTGGCAAGTTTGACCCGATATCAGCCCCATAACAGCCGTTGTCCTGAGATGTCAGCCAGATTTCAGAGCACCCGGATTCAACAGCGTCCCTTACTTCCGACACTATCTCATCAGGACTCTTTGACCTTAAAGTTCCCCTTGCAAGACAGGTGGCGCAGTACGTGCAGTTTCCAAGGCAGCCTTGGGATATGCTTATAACACCGATATGTTTGTTATGGCGCAAAGGAGTGCAAGTTTTAGCCTTGCTTTCTTCTCTTAGAATGTGGATCACGTTGCCGTTTAAAAGGGCGTCAAAGACCTCTAGAATATCATCAGTGTTAGTTGCAATCGCAGCAAAATTTGGAAAACGCGACAGGAGTTTTGGATATGCGCCGGGCAGGCATCCTGCGATTATTACTTTTTTGTCCGCGTCATTAAGGTCAGAAAGCTTCCTTAGAATCTTGTTTTCTGTCGGACCCTTGACAATACAGGAATTCAGAATGATAAAATCGGGTTCTTCTGAACCTAGAATAACATTATGTCCAGCTGCACTTAAAAGCCCGGCTATTCTCTCTGAATCGGCACGGTTTGCAGAACAGCCATAGGTTATGATGCCCACATCCATAGCTTTTCCCAAGGAACTAAATGTATTACTCCTTATCTTCCTTTTTAGTGGTGGCAGGAGCCTTAACTTTTGTTGCAGTCTCTTTTGTTGCCTTTGGTTTTTCTTCACCGGTAACGACAAAGTCAACCTCTTTTATTCCAAGGAATTTTTCAGCCTCAGATTTAAAGATTGTTGTAAGAACTTGATAAAGCTGGTTTTCTGCGATTTCTTTTGGGACGCTAATTGTGATTTTCTTCTTTTCGCCAGCCCCGCTTATTGTCGCCTTGATATCATCATTTTTAAAGGCACGTTCAATGAGGAATGAGACTTTTTCATCCTCTTTTCCTGCAACAGACTCTAGTTTTAGCTCATACTCGACTTCCTTTCCTGCGAGAGGATGGTTGAAATCAACACGGACACGTCCGCCGGAAACTGACTGAATCTTTGCAGGGCGACCCTCAACCTCAAGAACCATCCCCGGAAAAGGGTTTACCTTCTGCTTCTTAAACTCGCGAGAGGGCACAAGTTTTATCATCTTAAAACTGCGCTCGCCAAATGCATCTTTTGGGGTGAGTTTAAAGGACTTTTTATCACCAGATTCCATCTCAATCATGGCATTATCAAGCCCAGGGAGGATGTGCCCCTCACCGACTACAACAACAACTGAAGAATAGGGCATCTTTGGATTAAACGCACCTTCCTTTTTTGCGACGTCTGCATCGGTTGTCTCAATAAGGTCCCCTTCAAATCGTCCAGTATATGAAACCTTGACTATATCTCCCTTTTTTGTCTTTCCTGCCATTTTCAATGTAAAATTTAAGCTCTTTTTGCTTCCCTATTCGAAGATTAAGGTTTAAAAGCGCTTTTTCAGGTTCTAGAGTAGTTCCTCCATCACATCAAGCATCTCGGATACGTCATTCATATAGACGTTGCCCATATTGCCCACGCGGAAAGTCTCTTCCTTTAGATTGCCGTAGCCAGAACCTATAATATAACCCTTTTCTTTCATCTTAGAAAGGAGCTCTTTAGCGTTTACACCTTTTTCTTTTGTGCTGATACAAGAAAGCGTTTGAGATGCATAGTTCTCATCAGGATAAAGCGAGAAGCCAAAGTCCTCTATGCAGCGCTTTTTGACAAAGTCTGAAACCTCTTTATGGCGTGCCCAGACGTTCTCAATCCCTTCTTCTAAGAAGAAATCAAGACTTTTTCTAAGGGCAAATATCTGTGGTATGGGTGGCGTTGACGGGGTGTTATCCTTATTGTTGTATTTCTCAAGAACTTTCATGTCAAAATAAAAGCCCTTCCCCGTTGCCTTTTCAGAGCGCTCAAGAGCACGCTTACTGACTGATGCGCACGCAAGCCCTGGCGGGACTGCAAGACACTTTTGGACTGAGAACAAACAAACATCAATTCCAAGCTTATCGACTTTAAGTGGCGCGCCGCCAACTGCTGAGACAACATCAATAAGGCTTAAGATGTCATTGTCGTTACAGACTTTCATTAGTTCGGGGAGTGGATTCATGACCCCTGTTGCAGTCTCGTTATATACTATTGATACTGAATCGACGTCACTTGACTTTTCAAGAGCGCGCTCAAGAGCCTCAGGAAGGATAGCCTGCCCCATTGGAACTTCAAGAGTTTCTACTTCTTTGCCATTTGAAGCAATCACTTCAGAAAATCTCTTTGAGAATGCTCCCTGAACGCATGAAAGAGTCTTTTTTTCAACACAATTGCGCGCGGCAGATTCCCAGACTCCCGTTGCCGAAGACGTATAAATGAAAACGTCGTTTTCTGTAAAAAGAAGCTTTTTTACCTTCTCACGCACATCTGCATGAAGCGTTGCGTATTCTTTTGAGCGGTGGGAAAACATTTGTTGCCCCATCTCGGCGCGCACTTCGTCTCTAACATATACAGGCCCAACAGTAAAAAGTTTTGGGAAGTCCATTTTTTAAATATACTTGTTATTTTGAAATTAATCAGTTTTATACCTCTCAATAACAGTTTTACTTGGATTAACCCTTCCGATATATGTCCATCCATCCCCCAGACGAACATAGAGCTCTCCTTTGTCATTCATTTTTCGTAATTTTCCACCGTTCACAAATTCGTAAAAACCTTTTCTGTCGGTTTTTGGTGGTTTATCAGCATTCAAATCCCTTAGAACTCTCATAATTCTCATTTCTCCCGAGGGACATATGCTTCTTGAGCAATTATGATATAGTACACGGCTTTCTACATCTTTAGGTTTGGTTTTGACTGTTTTATTTGTATGTTTGGTAAACGTGGTCCCATCGGCAATATCCCCTTTACATGAGATTCCCAGGCGCGCTTCTGGTTTAGCTCCGCGATGTGGACAAGTTTCACATATGTGCGCCCTAGGTTTCATTTTTAGATAAGCTTATCGTTTGATTTCCATTCTCTGTCGGGTCTATCTAGGGCATTTGGATGATTAATAAGTCAGGTTAAGCGGCACATGGACGCTTTTTTCGTCACCCGTTGCATTCCTTATATGTCCGACGACTTTTGCCTTAGAATCAAGTGATGCAATGATTTTTTCTTCTGAATCCGCCTTTGCAATTATTGCAAAGCCCATACCCATGTTAAACGTGCGGTGCATCTCCCAGTCATCAATACTACCTTCACCCTGAATGGCCTTAAAGATGTCCTTAACTGGCAGGGGCTCAGTTATTTCAGCGGCAAGACCATTTGGTATGATGCGCCCAAGTTTCCTTAAGCCCCCTCCCGTAATATGTGAAAGCCCGTGGATATCCTTACGGTTCTTATCAAGCGCATTTAGGACTTCTTTTACATAGATCTTTGTTGGGACTAGAAGTTCTTTTCCCCATTTTTTTATGTCAAGAGATTTTCTTGCAAGGGTTAGTCCGTTTGAATGTATTCCTGATGATTCTATCCCTATTATAACGTCCCCTTCCCTTATCTTCTCGCCTGTAATAATATCAGTTTTCTTAACAACGCCAAGAGCTGTTCCTGCGAGGTCAAAACCATTTATGACTTCAGGAAGAGTTGCTGTTTCACCTGAAATCACGGGACAGCCTGATTGTCGCGCGCCTTCTGCAACACCTTTCATTATCTCTTTGACTTGAGCCGGCTCGACTCTTTCAACTGCTAAGTAATCAACAAGAGCAATAGGCTTTGCACCTATGCAGATGACATCATTGACATTCATTGCAACCATGTCTATTCCAACAGTGTCGAATTTCTTAAGGCTTTCGGCCACGATTATCTTGCTTCCAACACCGTCAGTACACATGGAAAGATAATTATCACCAAATTCGATTATTCCTGCAAAATGCCCGGAAAGGTCAGTCTTAAGAGTGCTTAAAATACCCTTTATTGCAAGGTCCTCAGCCTCGATATCTACCCCTGCCTCTTTATACGTCGCCATTCTACATGCTTATTTTCTCCGTTCTTCAATTTAAACAAAGATGCAGGCCTTAAAAAACGAGTTCTCATGGAGTGCAAGCAGGCACAAGATGTTTAAGGAATGCCCCCGGAAATACTATTATAACTATTACGGTTCGTGGGGTGGGTGGGGGCCAAACTGCGACAGGGCTCTTCGCGAGACTTTCATACAAAAGAAGCTCCTTAGCGCCCCAATGTTAATTGGAGACGCCGTACACCGAAGCGTAGAAGGCTTTCTAAAAGAACTAAAAAGCGGAAGGGAGCGTCCTATTTCATCAATGCTTGCAACATACAAAGGCACGATAAATCGTGTGATTTCTGACTCCGAATCCGGTGCATATAAGATTCGACCAAGCAAGCACCCCGCGCTTTTTGAAGAATATTACCGCGTTCCAAATTTTGACATGGAACCTTTTGCCATCCGCGGGGAGATTGCAATAAAGAATTTCCTTCGCTCAAAGACTTTAGACTCGCTCCGGGAAAGCGATAAGGACGCGTGGCTCCCAATCGAGGAACTACAATCCTTTGATTTTGATGGGACGCAAGTATTCATAAAGATGGATTTTGCCCACTGGGTGGGAGACTCAGTTCATGTCTATGACTGGAAGACGGGACGAAGCGAGATAGAAGAAGACAATATACAGTTGCCGCTATATGCAAGTTATGCGCAGAAAAAATGGCATGCTAAAGCCCCGATTATTGCAACTGAAAAGAACCTTTTGACTGGAAAATCTTTTGAAGCCAAGATAACAGAAGAAGACATCAAAGCCGCAGAAGACAAATTAAAAGAAAGTATAACTGCTATGAAATCCTCTCTTTTTGATGAAAAGAAAAATATTGCAAGGATTGAAGATTTTCCTAAAAACGAAGCCTCCCATTGCAAAAGATGCAACTTTAAAGGCGTCTGCTTGGGTGAAGTGTGCAAAAACTAATTCTTCCCGTACTTTTCTTCAAGTGGAGCCAAGAGCTCAGTTCTTGTGGAGAAATACTCACGCACCGGGGCGAGATATTCTATTAATCCCGTGGCGCAAGTGTTTTTAACATCCATTGGGTGAAGGCCTTTTAGGAATGCCTTTTCTAATTCTTCATATGAAGTGAATTCAAGGTTCCCGCCAAATTTCTCCGGGCGCTCTATTAGGACCTTTCCAAAGCGTGGAAATATGAAAAACTTAAAGACGTCAAGTATAGGATTATTCTCCGCGCTTCCTGCTGGACAATACGCCTTTGTTATCTTCTTTTTGATTGATTCTGGGTCATCATGCACAGAGATTATTGATTCTGGCATGGATGAACTCATCTTTGACTCTGGACCGCCTAATGAAACAATGAGTGGAGTATGGATGCAGACAGGCTTTTTGTAGCCTATCTTTTCAAGCTCCTCGCGTGCAAGCATATGAATCTTTCGCTGTTCGATACCCCCATAGCAGATATCTGCGCCCAGATGCTTTATGTCTGCCGCCTGAAGAATCGGGTACATTATCTGGGAGACGTGCGCGTTCTCAAGGTCGCGCGCTACTTGCTGCATTGCGCGTGTTGCCCGGTTTACTGTAATTCCTGTTGCCATATCAAGAATATCCTTAAAATATTCTGGCTTCAGCTGAAACTCGCTTCCCTTGATGAATTGGGTCTTTTTTGGGTCAAGCCCCAAGGCGATAAATGAATGTTTCCAATACTCACACATCCGAGCTACCCATTCCGGGTCGCCTTTTCTGTTCATTAGAGTGTGAAGGTCAGCAAAAAGAACGCATATCTCAAGCCCGGCTTCTTGGAATTCAATTAGCTTTTGGACAGTAACCATAGTCCCGATATGAACTGCGCCACTTGTCTCATAGCCGCAATACGCCTTTGCCTTGCCTGACTTGATGAGTTCATCAAGTTCACCAGGTTCAATGACTTCTAGAGTATTCCTCAGGATTAATTCTTTATCCATTGGTTTTTTAAGCACTCATGTTTGTGTTATTGCCGTTAACTGGCTCCTCGGGTATAATAGCTTCACGGAAGATTCCAATGGTATTTGCCGAGAGCTTATTTGACGCTAAGTCAAGTTCGTAGAGGTCGAATATCGCATTTGTGCTGGTATTATCTTTTACAAGACAATCAAAATCCCCACATTCCTTTATACTATAAACAATATACTCTCCGAGGTTGGAATTCCCTTTTTCAGGAGAGGAATCTACTATTATTAGCTGAGTTATGCCGCCGTCTAGAAGATACAAATCACCTTTAAGGCGAGTAGCTGTATCTTGCGGGGCGCTAAGCTGGCCATATATTGCGTAATATCCTGTTTCTTTTTCAGGAATTGCTTCAGATTCTCCGCTGAAATTACCTATTCCAAAAGAGCGCGCAGCTTCCTGAAGGGCCTTTTCTTTCTCCTCAGCGTTTTCATATGCCTTTTCCTGCTGGCCCATACCCCAAAAAGAGGCAAAACCCCAACCACTCACAAGGAGAACGACCAAAATTAGCATCCCAACCTTTAACCACAAATCTTTATTTCCTTTGGATGAGTCTTTTTGTTTTTCAACAGTCCTAACCTTGCGCTTTTGTGCCCTAGCCATTTTTCTCTAATTTTATATTTGTGGGTAAAAAACCTGTTTAGTCCTTAAACGGGTCTGTTTTCTTTCGCGGTGCGCGGGCATCGGTTGTTATATCAAGGCAGTATCTAAAGGCTCCGGGTGCGTATTCTCCTGCTTTTATGACCGTGATATCAGACCTGGGAATCGTCTTTTTTACATCCTTTAAAAATTCAGGAAGATCGTTTTCATGACAAATCTTATAAAGATGGATAGTCCCCCCACTCCTGATTTTCTTTTTGGCAAGATAAAGAAAGGTTTCAGCATCTTTTGGAAGTGGCATGATAATCCTGTCAAACGTCCCCTCAAGCTTTGGCACGATATCCCTTACATCGCCTTCATAAGCCTTAACCTGTCCTCTGAGCTTGTTTAGTTCGATATTATCTTCAAAAAGAAGAACTGCATTAGGGTTTAGTTCCACACCAAGGATGGTTCCAGCCTTGGTGTTTTTAGCTATATTAATTGGATATGGGCCGACACCTGCAAACATGACAAGTACGCTTTCCCCATCTTTAACAAGTTTGCTTATACGGTCTCTTTCGGTTGAAAGTCTTGTTGAGAAATAGGCTTCAGTCGGGTCAACAAGTAAACGGCAGCCGTTTTCTTTGTGTACAGTCTTTGTCAGCTTCTTAGGTCTAAGGAGCGCTGGGACGTCTGAGAAGTCTCTTTCCCCTTCGCGCGTTTTGAGAATCTCATAATCCCTTATGCGATAAGTACCCTCAACCTCGCTTTTTTTCATAAGGACAACATTAATGTTGTTGTGCTTTGCAAGAATGTCCTTTGCACCTACACAATCTTCAACTATTGCAATGTCCCCTAAGATATCAAATGCCAAATTAACCACCCTTGCACTATTTAATAAAATAATAGTTACATCATTATTTAGAACTTAAAACTATAAATGCTTTTTATGCTTTCCATCCACCTCAGTGGTCATTAATACACACACCATTCACTAATAGAAATCAGGCCGGATGTTTGCTAAGATAGCTTTCACATCTCTCCGCAACGTTATCAACCAGATTAAAGAAGAAGAAATCATAGTCGTAGCGATGGTAGCACTGGTCGCCAAGCACTACCCTTAGCCTGCCATATATCTCCTTTTTTGGCGAAGGTATCTCAAGTCCGCCTGCATCGTTTATCTTTGCTGATGTGAAGTGGTCTATCACCTCTTCTTTATCATCATTAAATAGTATCTTTGCGCCCTTATGCATGCTTGCAGGATATTCTTTATGGTCTGTTGTCCAGGAAAGAAGATTCACGCATGTGGCGCCGGGATTAAGTGTCGGCGATTTCCCGCCAGGTCCAACAGTATTCCAGGGTATTATGACATTGCCGGTTTCTGTAGCCGACTCAGCCAGTTTAAGCCCGAGTTTCTTTAAATCCTCTTTTGTAAAGGTCCAACCAGGAGAATAAACTGCGACGAGCTTATCTTTATAATTTTTGATGATGTCTGGATTATTTAACAGTACTGCACTTAAGGCATCAGAGCCCTGACTGTGGCTTGCAAGGATAAATGGCCGGCCGTCATTGATATTTTCAAGGTAATACTTAAGCGCCTTTTCAAGGTCCTTAACCGGGGTTGCAAAATATTTCTTGTTTTCCTCTTCTGGCATCCCCATAACTTCGATTCCGACCTGGCGATATCTGGGCGCAAATACATTTGTGCTCTTGTTATAGACCCCAAGCATCCGATTAACGGTCCTGGAATCAGTTTCCTCATTTAACTTTTCGTTATCAAGGTCTGCGATGTAATCCTTTGTTTTACCTATCGAGTAAGTTGTCGGGTGGATGAAAAACGTATCTACTTTATGTTTTAAGTCCTTAGTCTTTACTGACCAGTCTTGATCTTTTGAATAGTCGGGTTCCCTAAGATTTTTTTGTTCCATTCCAAGTCATTCCTTTAACAAAAGTGTGACTTATCTAAGTATTTTGTCTAGATATATCAAAGTCCAGGTCTTCTAATTTAAAGGCGTGCCTTTAGATTTTCAATCTTTTCCCAGCCGGCAACAAGTTTGATGTTTGCAATATCTGTAAGTAGATGGGTGTAATCTTCACTTACCAGGCTCTTGCCGTCTTTTCCAATAGGGACTTCTAAGTTTTCAGTCGAGCAGAGTTCTACCATTACGCGTTCTGGCCGTACGGAGAGTATCCCACCGCGCTTAAACCCAGACTCGCGCCCGGCAAGGACAAGAGAGTCAGCAGTCACAACATCCTTGCATGCAATATGTATAATAGGGCATTCGCTTTGTAAGTATGCAACATTCTTTTTGTGCTTAGATAAAGCATCTAAGATATCCTTAGCCGTGACTTTATCGTGCCATTTGCCAAGCCAATGGGCGAGTATTTTTTCATGACAGGCAGGTGTTTCTAAAACAGTGATTCTTCCAGAACAGGATGAAGTGGTGTACATAGACTCTGAAGAGTTTATAGCATCGACAAGTTCCCCTATTTTCTCGTCTGCCTCCCCGCGAGCTCTAGCTTCATCAAGTTGCAACAGAGCCTTTTTTCGTTGCATATCAAATTTGCTTTGCATAGTATACTCTTTTTCTTCTTTTGACAGGAAACTTACTTAAAAGAATGAGAAAAAAGCCCACTCCTAAACACAAGTTGCACATAATCGCCACAACAGAGCGCCCCAGCAACACAAGTGAGGTTTATAAGACTGCCAAAAAGTTGTTGAAAGGGAAATCCAAAGTCCCCAGGGTCGTTTTGATGGCAGAAGGTTTTGAAAATCTTGATATGGCCGTGCAGCGAAGCCGAGGCAAAAAACTCGCAAGAGATCTTCGGGCTCTTGCCCTAGAGAAAAATGCCGCGATTGCATATTCCATTCCGGAAATCAATAGATTTTGGGTGAATGGTGGCCACGATTTGCCAAAACGTATTGTAAATACTGGGTATTTGATTCATCCACACGAAGGCGAGCCGGGATATCACGCATATTCAAAAGCCTCTCACCAAATCACTGACCCCAATGAAGCGCCCCATCGTGGGATTTTAGTAGAACATCCAAGCCAAAAAGGAAAATTTATTCGTTATCACTTAACTAAAATGGATAACGACTATCTAAATCTTTTGCATGAAAAAGATTATCCTTTGGCATTTAAACGAGTAATAGCTCTTGCAAATAGACAAAAACAGTTCCCCTCAACAAAGCTTGGTGAACAAAATGTCGAGATGAGAGTTTGCCGGGACATATCAAGTTTCATGTTCGAGCCACACAAGTTAAAGTCAAAAGTAGCTCCAGATGTCATGGTTGTGCCTTCATTGGGGCTCAATTTAGGTTCAGAGATGATTTCAGACATCCGTTCAAGGCTCTCGGATAATGGCGTTGCCGTCATGTCTGGAGCAAGTTATGATGGAATCCGTTTAATTGGCAAAAATTTAGAGGGTATTGCAACCCTGCGAAAGGGGAACTCAGTAGACTTAGGAGACGTCAAGATAACCCATCATGGTTCAAAAATCCCTTTTTTATACTAGTAGCCCCAAAACTCAGAGGTAAAAGGCCAGTAAATACATAAATGACAACTTTAATCATCGCTGAAAAACCTAGTGTTGCAGGAAAAATAGCAGGAGCTATAGGCAATGCTCAAAGGAAAAAAGGCGAAGGCCAAAGCTCATATTATGAAGTTGATGATGATGGCGAGCTTGTTCTTGTCGCATCAGCTGTCGGTCACGTTTATTCTCTTGCAGAAAAAGGAAATAAGTCCTGGAACACAAACTATCCGGTCTTTGATATAGAATGGGATCCAGCCTACGAAGTCCAAAAGGGTTCAGCTTACACTAAAGGCTATGTCAAGACAATAGAAAAGCTTGCAAAAAAAGCTGACACCTTTGTCAATGCGTGCGACTACGATATCGAAGGTTCTGTAATAGGATACAACCTGATAAATATGGCATGCCACGCTGACCCAAAGAAGGGAAACGTCAAAAGGATGCATTTTTCAACCGTCACTTTTCCAGACTTAAAAAAGGCATATGAAAATATTGAGGATTTTGATTTCGGCCAGACTGAAGCCGGGATTACTCGCCATAAGCTTGATTGGTATTATGGCATAAACTTATCTCGTGCCCTGACTTCTTCAATGCGCACTGCAAACGCACATGGCACGCTTTCCATAGGACGTGTTCAGGGTCCGGCACTAAAGCTGGTTGTTGACCGTGAGCGCGACATAAAAAAATTCATCCCAGAACCATTCTGGGTAATTTCGGCTCGCATGAATGGAGGCCATGAGTCCCCCGCAGACTTTGATGCAATCCATACAAAAGAAAAATTCGAAGGAGATAGCGCACAGGAAACAGCAGAAGAAATCTATGCAAAGGTCAAAGACCAAAAGACCGGCAAGGTAACATCGGTTGTGAAAAAAGAATACAAACAGCCGCCACCCAACCCATTTGACTTAACAAGCCTGCAGCTTGAGGCACACAGGTTCCACAGGATTCCCCCAAAGCACACACTAGAACTCGCCCAGACTCTTTATGAAAACGGTATAATCTCATACCCGAGAACGTCTTCTCAGGAGTACCCGCCGACAATAGGCTGGAGAAAGATTCTTGAGAAGTTAAAATCAACAAATGATTATTCCTCTGCCGCCCAAACACTTTTAAGTAAGGCTTCACTCAAGCCAAATAACGGCAAGAAAAAGGATCCTGCGCACCCGGCGATATATCCGACAGGAGAAGCGCCAAAAGGAATGGGTGTTCAGGAAATGAAGCTTTATGATCTCATTGTCAGGCGTTTTATGGCGACATTTGGCGAGTGGGCGATTCGCGAAAGCGCTAAAATAATAATAGACGTAAATACCGAGGACTTTAAGGCCGAAGGCAAACGAACAGTTGCCCCCAACTGGCACGAGCTTTATGGCAAATACGCAAAGTTTGATGAGATTATCTTGCCAGACATAAACGAGGGCGACATAGTCAACATCAAGAAGCTAAATCTTGATAAGAAGATGACTCAGCCCCCAAAGCGCTTTACCGAGGCATCAATAATCAAAGAGCTTGAGAAACAAAATCTAGGTACAAAAGCAACACGCGCGACAATAGTAGACACACTCTTTAAACGTAATTACATACAAGGAAAAGCAATCGAGGCAACGACGCTTGGAATAAAGACTGTCGAGACCCTTGAAGTCCACAGTCCGGAGATTCTTGACGCAGAACTCACTGCAAAAATAAACGATGAGATGGAAGGCATCATCGAGAATAAAGCTACAAGCGAGGCTGTTGAAAAAAGGGCAAAAGACATACTAACAAAAGTACTTAAGAAGTTTAAAAAAGAGGAAAAGGAAATTGGCGCAAAACTTGCTGGGGGGAGTAGACAGGCAGCAGTCGAAAAGGCTGAGGCTGAAGCAGTTGGCGCCTGCCCGATATGTAAAGAAGGCGTTCTAATTGTCAGGAAAAATCCAAAGACAGGTAAGCGCTTTCTTGGTTGCTCAAACTATCCCAAATGTACAAACACTCAACCTTTGCCACAAAGAGGAAAAGTAATTTCAGCTAAAAAAGAGTGTGAAACTTGCTCTTGGCCAATGATAAATATTTGGACGCAAGGCAAAAAGATGCCTTGGACTATTTGTACAAACTTCTCTTGTCCGTCAAAGCAAAAGAAGTAAGCATTTCTTAAGAAATGGGGAAACAGGTTTCCTTTTTTTACTCAAGCTCCAAAATTAGCTTAGCTTACAAAATGGTTTCAAAACGCGCCGGAGAAATCCCGCCCTCTGGAATTAGAAGATTCTTTGATCTTGCCGTGCGGGAAAAGGATATTGTGACCTTAGGTATTGGCGAGCCCGATTTTGACACACCAGATCTCATCAAGGCGGCGGCAATTGAAGCTATAAATTCAAACAAGACTCATTACACTTCAAACCTTGGAGTGGAAGAATTGCGCGAAAAAATCGCAAAAAAACTAAGCTTCGAAAACGGTATTTCAGGCGCAAGTTCAGATAACGTACTTATAACAAGCGGCTCAAGCCAAGGCCTGGATTTAGCTCTAAGGGCAGTTGTTGACGAGGGTGATGAGGTCTTAATCCCAGACCCTGCCTATACAGCATATGCCCCCCTCATAATGCTTACTGGAGCAAAGCCAGTATATGTCCCGACATATGAAAAAAACGGGTTTGTCCCACAGCGAGAAGATATGGAAAAGGTCATAACAAAAAAGACAAAAGCCATGCTTTTTTGCTCTCCCAATAACCCAACTGGCGCAGTATACTCAAAAAAGGCGTTAGAAGATATTGCGGATCTTGCCATCAAAAATGACTTTACTGTAATTTCAGACGAGATTTACGAGCGATTGCTTTATGAGGGCAAGCATTATTCTATTGCCGGGATGCCAGAAATGCATGAAAGGACAATAACCCTAAATGGCTTCTCAAAAGCATACGCCTCAACAGGCTGGAGAGTTGGTTACATCCAGGCAGAAGGCGATGTCTTTGACGCGATATATAAAATCCACCAGTATATGATGATGTGCGCGCCATCCGTTTCTCAATATGCTATGATTCCGGCATTTGATACTGAAGACAAGGTAGCCGAGATGGTAAAAGTGTATGACACACGGCGCAAGCTTATTGTAAATGGACTCAATTCACTTCCAGGAGTCTCTTGCCATATGCCAAAAGGAGCATTTTATGCCTTCCCAAACATAACTGGAACTGGCATGACTAGTGAAGAGTTTGTCGAGACTGCGATAAGAGATGCAAAAGTCGCAACTGTCCCAGGGTCAGTCTTTGGACCTTGTGGGGAAGGACATGTTCGCTGTTCTTATGCGACATCAACTGATGCCATAAACGAGGCGCTCTTGCGTCTTGATGCCATGCTTTCTAAAAATGCCTGAAGGCAAGAAGCCCGAATCCAGATTTGTTTTAGGCGAACCGGCCATGCTTATTGGAAAAACATTAGTTGTAGCAGATCTTCACAATGGGATTGAGTACGAGATGTGGAAGAAGGGTGCAAATGTTCCAAGTTCAACACCAGAAAAGCTTGAGCGCATGGCAAGACTCATCGTCTCAACCAAGCCAAAACAATTAGTTATTCTTGGGGATTTTAAGCACAATGTCCCGATAACATCAAGACAAGAGGAAAACGAAGTCCCAAAGTTTCTTTCAAAACTCCAAACACTCGTTCCTGAGATAATAATAACTAAGGGAAACCACGATGGTAACATTGAATCGCTTGTGCCCAGTGGCATTGAAGTGATGGATGAATTTATCAAAGGAAAAACAGGTTTTTTGCATGGGCATAAACTGCCAAGCGATGACATCCTTTCATGCGAACTCATTTCCTGTGGCCATACTCACCCGGCAGTTCTTTTGCGTGAAGTAAAAGGGGGTCTCCAAAAGGCTTGGATTGAAGCAGACCTCATAACAAAAAACGAAAAACACTCTCCAAAAGCGATATGCGTCCCGGCATTTGATGAATCCTTGCGGGGAACGCCTGTAAACACAGCAGGATTCCTGGGACCCTTTATGAAAAAATCTATTATTGAAGGTTCTTCCGAAGCATATCTTTTAGATGGAAGCTATTTAGGCAAAATTCATGAAATATGAGGGGACATACTACCTAGGTTTATGCATCTCCTCAATCAGACCTTTTGTCGGGAAATACCCCTTTTCCAAAAGTGCTTTTTGATATTCCGGAATCTTATCAGATGGAACTCCCCTTACTTTCATTGCATGTCTCATAACCTCGTGATGACCATAACCTCGTGGCAAATTTATATGAATATCCATCGACCTTGTAAAATTTCTCTTGTCAAGATTTCCATGTCCCAAGTCTCTTCGAATCCGCACCATAAATAGATTAGTGTTGTCTCCAGCCCCGTCTACCGCCTTTGTTGCTTGAGCGAGTTTCTTTGACATGTGTGGCGTAAGCTTTTTATATATAATCATATCTGTCAGGTTTTCTTGCACATCATCCTTAAATCCCTTACCTGAACCAGAATTCCTTAAGATTTCCGAACTGGCCCTTCCAAAAATCCCTACGTTTCTGGAGGTTATGGGGCCTTTGTTAATACCTTTGTTTAGAATTTTTAAAAGCCTTTTTGGATTTATGCCTGCCCTGGATAAACTTATAATCTCTGGTTGCAGGCGCTCTATTACCAAATGAGGTGACAGGTTAGAATCTGGTGTCACGATTCCGTCTGATATCAGATCATGAGGATCAAATCCGGCTTTTGCAACTTCTAGAAAAGTGGGACGCAATCTCTCAAATTGTCCTTTAGTCAAGGAACCTTGTCTCGCCTCTTTTGTTACGGTATATGCGAATTTCCAGGGATCATGACCCCCTTTGGCAGTTTCTATTGCCATCGGGGAAATCCCCCTGAGCATCTCAAGTGACCTTTTATCCGAGTCTCTGATATGCCAATATCTCAGAGCAAATTCATGGGGGGAGTAGCCGGCATCTTTTGATGCTCTAAGGCACGTACTAAAATGTCTTAGGGTTTCGGGGAGAGTTCGATTCGATATGCCTTTTGACATAAAACCATTCTCAAGTCCAAGTGCAAGATCCCATGACTCGTATCCGTTTTTTTCCAGTTCGTCAAAAGAGCCTTTTATGTGCCTTAGTGGCGTATCTAAATTACTGTTTTTTAGTATCCCGTTTTTAAGTCCCCATGAAATAGATTTGGTTAAAGTTTCTGGGCCATAAAAACCCTCTTTCGAGAGTGTTACGATTACTGGCGAAAGTTTCTTTAGCCCTGTAATGTTAAGCTTGCCTTCCGGCTTAAGCATATAATACAAATCCTGAGTAAGTTTTGTAGGATATTTCTTAGCTTTTGCAGTTTGAGCCACGGCAGGTAAAATATACTTAAGTTCTCCGTTGCCAAACACCCTCTCGTTTATACCATAAGCCATTTCATTACCAAGTCCTCGTTTATCCCCCCCAGACTTTATCCCCCTTAGGATTTTGGCCATTTCTATAACATGTCCGTCAGAAATTCTGTTTCCACCAAGACTTTTTGAGAGGTCTGGGCAAACACGTCTTATATACCCTGAAGCTTTTTTATAGTTTTGGGACTTTTTTGGTTTTCTAGTTTTTGGCATGTTTTCGTTATCCGTTTAACTTCATCTTCTTTTTACAGGAATCTTCCTTCTTTCTCCCACATCTTCTAAAGCACGCGTGTGCATCTCCTCAATCAGGCCTTTTGTCGGAATATGACCACGTTCGAGAAGCACCCTTTGGTATTTTGCTCTATTTCTATGGGAGATCCTTCTGGGATTTAGTCTGATATCTAGTGCGTGATCCATAATTTCGTCGTGCGAAACATCTCTCGGAATAACATCATGGAGCCGTATATATCTTGACATATCTTTTTTGCTAAGATTTATGGAATGTGCATGTAATGTTATAGCAAGAGAACTTGGGTCGTATCCCGCCTTAGCTTCTCGGGCAAGAGTGGGCGCTAAATCCATGAGAATATTTGGGGTGAAAGTCTTAGGATTTTCTAATATCATTTTCACAAGGAATGAATTAGTTTTCTCGTTTGGTTTCGTATCCTTTTTCTTCCATACCTCAAGAGCCTCTTTCAGATGATTTATTGCTCGAAGTTTTTCATCAGCTTTCTTATTGGATTTTAATATCGGAAGGGAAGCTGCAAACAGGAATGAAGGATTGTTTCCCTTTTTTGCAGTTTGGCTTAAAAGCGGGCCAAAGCGATTCATGGTTTTTAAGTCCATGGATTCAGGATATTCTGACATCCTTTCAGAGAAACCATATGAACCGTGAAGCTCCAGTTCACGAAGCGTATTTTTCAAAACATCCAAGCTTTTTTTGACCTCGGGACTCCACACCCTTCCTCTTAATATGGGAACTGAAGCTTCGGCAAAACCTGTGACATCAGCATTAGATTTCCTCATACTCCTCCACAATGGAACCACATGACCAAATGTCCCTGCATTATATGCATCAGGATTATCTGCCATTATTGCTGCAAGAGTGTAAGCTCCGAGTCCTTTTTCTTCAGCGTTAAGGACTTTGGCTATGCCTTCTAAATCCTTATGATGTACTTGCCCAAGACTATTTGCAAGTCTGCCATTATAGCAAGAGATTTTTGCAAGTTCTCTTGCTCTGGGGTTTTTGTGTTCTCTCTGGGAACGGGCAGATCTAGGCATATTTTAATTTAAGCACTAAAGGATTAAAGTCGTTTTCTTGCACGTTTACGCTTTAAGTTAGACTTTTTCCGGTTTTGGCTTAGCTCCACTTTATGCATCTTTTCAATAAGCCCTTTTGTCGGGAACTCACCGCGCCTCATCAGGATTCTTTGGTATTCCAAAACCTTCTTATTGGAGACGCCTTTTGCCATGAGGCCGTGGTCGAAAACCTTGCTAGCCTCAAACTTATCTGGGACATCTAATTTCTTAGACATTTGTTGGTATAACTTCATCTTTTCCTGGAAGTTCGTACCCTTAAAGTTCTCTTCGTTTACCATCTCACCAACATGATATAAAAGGCGAACTGGAGGCCTGCCCTCTTTAACTTCTGTCATAAGGAGCGGAGCCAGATGTTTTAAATGATACCTTTTCATTTTTCTCTCAGCAACAAATTTCCCATAGTACTCTACACAGTCATGTACATCCATCTTCTTTTTGGCAGCTGCAAGTACTATTGGAGCAAAGAGTTTTTGTTCATACCCTCCTATGACACCATTTCCCATACCTTTTAGCAGTTCCCCACGAATGTAGTCAGCAGGGAAGCCGGCTTTCACAGTCTCTTTGACGAGTTTTTGGTTTTCATCAAGGATGGATTTAAGATGTCTTTCTCTCTCCCCAGTAGGCAAGTTTTCTACTGCAGAAAACATGGGGCCAGAATCTCGTCCATCCTTTACAGACTCGATGGCATGGGGAGTGATGATTCCTATCGTGCGCGAATCCACATAACCTTTCCATAACCCCTTAGATACACGATGAGCTATGGGTTCAGAATAATGAGCTATAGGTTCAGAATCTCTATTGCTCCTCGTCCCCTCAAGGAGCTTGTTTAAGTCTTCAAGATTTTTCTTTAAGTATCTTTTTGAAAACCTATTGTACACGATGCCTGTCCTGCTACATTCTATAAATGCTCCAGGATCATGGCCCTTTCTTGCAGTTTCTATTGCTATTGGCAATATTTTCTTAAGTTCGTGAGATTCAAACTCACCTTCCCTTAGATATGTACCAAGCATATTGACATTTTTGACTACGGGGGTATTCCCATTTTGCGACATCACAGTGACTAACTCTTTTAAATCTTTTGCAAGTTTCGGCAACTCTCGCGGTTCAAACCTTCCGGGCCCTGTGGCAGACTTGACCAGTTCCCTGACATGATGTCCGTTAGGTTCAAGCGACGAATTAAAGCTTCCTTTAAGATTTTTATGAACTTTATTTATGATTTTAGGCGGACACTTAGACATTTCCCAGGCAAATGGCGGACCATAGTCGCGACGGAATTCAGATAAGTTCCGAGAATGAAGTTCACTTTCCAGAGTTTCACTTCCAGGGATATCCAGACTTACAACCGGGACCCTAAGCGGACTCTTCTCCATAGGATAATTATTTATCAAAGAGTTAAAAGCCCTTTTATCCTTTTAGCTTCAAAACAAGCTCCTTGTAGCGTTCTCTACAAGAGTAAATAAGTATGCAGATAACGGAGTTTTCAGCGGAGCTTGCAGGCATCATAAAATCCAGCTTCCCAGGTCTTACCGAGATTCAAAAAAAAGCTATGCCAAAAGTCATGGCAGGGAAAAACACTTTTGTTATAGCGCCGACTGGAAGTGGCAAGACAGAGTCTGCATTTCTCCCAGTTCTTGAGTCAGTCCTTAGGCGCCACCGCGAGGGCGAAAAAGGGATTCTTGCACTGTATATAGCTCCCCTTCGCTCCTTAAACAGAGACATGCTTGGGAGGATGGAATCCTGGTGCGAGGAACTCGGGCTTCGCGTCGAAGTACGCCATGGCGATACAAGCCAATACCAAAGAGGTAAGCAAAGAAAAAACCCGCCGCAGATAATGATAACAACCCCTGAAACCCTTCAGGCCGTGCTTCCTGCAAAAATCATGAGGACTCATCTCGCCTCAGTTTCATATGTCATAATAGACGAAGTCCACGAACTTATTTCAGATAAACGTGGAATACAATTAGCTCTTGGCCTTGAGCGCCTGCGCGCGCTTTCCGGAAAATTCCAGACAGTATGCCTCTCTGCTACAGTCGGCTCGCCACAGATAGTTGCCGATTACTATAAGCTTGATGAAATTGTCATTGATTCAAGCACGCGGGATATGGATATAATTGTAAAAAAGCCGACTCTCCCAATCCACGAGGCTGTAAAAAAAGAAACGGGGAAGGGTCAAACCCTAGTCTTTACAAATACGCGCGTTTCAAGTGAATCCTTAACGCAAAAACTTGGTGGCAAAGAAGACCTTGGAGTGCATCATTCCTCACTTTCAAAAGAAGAGCGTCTTGCAACAGAAGAAAAACTTCGTTCAGGAAAGATACGGACCCTGGTCTGCACGTCTTCAATGGAGCTTGGAATAGATGTTGGAGATATTGACAAAGTAGTTCAGGTGACTTCACCCAGGCAAGCTTCACGATTATTGCAGCGCGTCGGACGAAGCGGGCACTCAAGAGAAAAAACCTCAAAAGGCGTTGTTCTCACAACAGAATTTGATGACATACTGGAAGCCGCGGTTGTTGCAAAGCGCGCGCTTTCCGGTGAGATAGAAGAAACTGAGTTCTACAAAGAAAGCCTTGATGTACTCGCCCACCAGATTGCAGGGCTTTGCATGGATTTTGGGGACTTAACGCCAGAACAGGCCTACCTTATCATAAAGAAAGCTTACCCCTACCGAGATCTTTCCGCCGATACATTTGACTCAGTACTCGACACATTAAAGCGTTTGCGCCTTGTCGGCTGGGATGAAAAGAATATTTCCCGCCGCAGAAATACTTTGTTTTATTATTATGGCAATCTTTCAACAATACCAACACATAATCGTTTTATTGTAATAGACATAGCTTCACACAAACCAATTGGCGCGCTTGACGAAGAATATGTAATAGAATGTAATGTAGGCTCAATATTTATCCTTTCTGGACGTGCCTGGAGGATTGCTGATTTCCGTGATAAAGTCGTTATGGTAACCCCGGTTTCAGATATGGGCAGTGAGACTCCTGCGTGGGTCGGAGAAGAACTCCCTGTTCCCTATGAAGTTGCTCAGGAAGTCGGTGAAATGCGCCGCAAGGCAGCTAATATCATTGATTCCACGGGAAATGTAAATACCTGCGCTAAGGAACTTTCAAAAGATGCTAAAAAATATGTTTTGCCTCTTGAATATGGGGGCGCCAAAGAAGTCGCAAAAACAATAGCCCTTCAACTAACAAGAGGTGTGGTTCCTGACGACAAGACAATAACAATTGAGCGCTTTGCAGATAATTACAATAATGTGGTTATGAATACTTGTTTTGGAACGCGCGTCAATGATACGATAGGTCGTGTTCTTGCAGCGATGCTTTCAAGAAAACTTGGGGAAGGCGTTGGGATAAACGCAGATGCATACAGAATAACTTTCAGCGCTCTTGAACTCGAAGAAAAAGATGTTGAAGACGCACTCTTTATCCTTGCAAACAGAAGCATCACATCAAAGCTAAAAGACGCAGTCATAAAAACAAGTCTCTTTTCATTCTCCTTTGCACATGTCGGAAAAAGATTTGGCGTCTTTAAAGACAATATCAATTTTCGCGAGATAAACATCCGTCGCGTTATTGATGCATATGCCGGAACGCCGGTTTATGAGGAAGCCTTGTCTGAATGCTTCTCAAAGAGATTTGACTTGCCAAACTCAAGAAAAGCTCTAAAAGGAATACTAAAAGGGGATATTGAAGTTGCAATCCAGGACTTAACGCCCCTTTCGCAGTTTGGCCTTGAAGCCTTCCGGGATGCAGTTGCAGCCGAAACCCCAGAGCGCGCGATAGTCGAAACTGTAAAAAAGCGTCTTGATTCAAGAAAACTAAATTTTGTCTGTCTTCATTGCGCCCAAGTTATGCGGAATCGTTCAATCGACAAGCTCGAATTCCCATTAAAATGTCCGGCGTGCGAGTCCTGGATGATTGCGTCTATGGGTAGGACTGAAGACGAGCTTTCAGATATTGTCAAAAAATCCATTAAAAATCTTCCGTTGAAAAAATCTGAGACAAATTTTTTGTCCCGCGCAAATCAGTCTGCAGGCTTGATACACACATATGGCAAGCGAGCCCTTCTTGCATTAAACGCAAGAGGCGTTGGACCACGCGCAGCAGCCCGCGTACTTGAACTGGATCTTGATGATGATGCTTTCTATAAGGAAGTCCTTAGAGAGGAGCGCGAATTTGTTCGCACAAGCCGCTTCTGGAAGAAATAACTTTTCTTAAAAACAAAAAACAAACTATAATTAACAAAAATGGTGACCTTGCTTCTTGTGGAGACTGATTCAAGTTTAAGAAAAGAACTAACAGATGTTGAAAATATGTGCCACGCAACAGGCCTTAATTTTATTATACACAAGAAAGGTGAGGATTTAGAAGAGCTTCTTGATTGTCTTGAAGGAACGTTGGTAGCATTCTCTCCAGATGGAAACGAGACAACAGGAAGCATGATATCAAAATTCGGCAGGGATGTCGTTCTTGTTGTAGGAGGCTTTAAAGAACATAAAAATCTCCCCCTGGAAATATCAAAAAGAGCAAAAATGACAGTTTCATTAGGAAAGGATTATTTAAGCATTCCAGATATAGTAGAACGGATAATAGTCGCTTACGAGAAAGCATCAAAAAAGTGAATCGCGCAAAAAAGAAAAAAGAGACTCATGTCATCGCAGAAGAGCGAATAGAAATACTCTTTAAGCTTGCAGAAAAAGCTGCAATAACTGGAGATTATACTCAGGCAAAATATTATCTTGATGTAATGTGGGCGATAAAGACAAAATTCAAAATAAGTATTACAAAAGCTCAAAAAGTACTTTTTTGCAGAAAATGCAAGAATTTTATGATGTCAGGAAAAACCGCAAGAATACGGTGCGAGGATGGGTATCAGGTAGTCGAATGTCTTCTTTGCGGGGAAATTAGGCGATACCCCCTACTCAAAAAATAAGTGAAACAAGTTTTGCAAAAACCTTTTTATAGGAAGACAGTTAATCTATTATATATAAAATGGCGGCAATTTGTCAACTCCTCGTGGAAAAAGTAAGAAAAGACTCTGCAACACTTGCGATGTGGGCACTTATCGCTGCAATACTATTTGGCGTTTTTGAGATATTCTTACCGGGAACAATACTCATGTGGGCGTATCTTGTTATGTGGATGCCGTTTCTTGCCCTTGAGTTTTTGATGCTCCCTTACCTCAGAAAAGATCTCTTAAAAGATGCCCCTGTGATACTTTTTGCAATACTCCTGATGTTTATTTTCATGCTTATTGCCCTTGGAATATCAACGCCAGTTGATGCGAGCACTGTTGTCTGTCCCTTTCTTGTAGTATTCTTACTCGCCTTCTTTGGGGGAATGATATCTGCAATAATAATCCGGGGGGAATGCAAAATGGATCTCAGGGATTCACTTATGCTTAATCTGACGATGATGTGTGAAGTAATAGGCTGCTTTGCAATACTTGCTATAATCTTTGTTCTATTCGGAGTCGGGACAAGTTTCCTTCTTACAAACTTCCTGCTTGTAATGCCATTCTCATTTATAATAGCCTATGTTGTCGCATCAACAATGGGAATGCTTTTAATGCAGAACCTTATTCCCAGAAAAGATATCAAAAAAGCTCTTGTCAAAAAGCCCGCGAAAAAGAAGTAGTCCCAATATTCTTTAGACAGCGACTTCATCATCATCTGCAAAAAGAGCTGTTGCGCAAAGTGCCATTTGATAGAAGAGAGCAAATACTATTGAGACAAGTGCGACAAAAGCGCTAAGGAGTATTGCTACGGTTGGAGACGAGATATTGGCAAGAAGCGGGTTTATGAAAATAAGAAGAGCAATTGGTGCCATTATCGCAACACCCATTGACGCGACATAACAACCTACAGTCCTGCCAAGGTGAGTTGAAAAGAATCGCCAGCCTAAAAAGAGGCTTTCACCAAGAGCGCGTCCAGTTGCAGCGTAGGGTATTGCAAAAGTAAAGTAGACACCAAAAATTATCACTATCATAAGACTAAACCCGGCAAAGGTAAAAGAAGCAATAAAAAGCATCAAAAATGCACCAATTATTGAAAGAATGATTGTTGCAGGGTTGATTCCGCGAATAAGCGATCCCTTTGCTTTCCTGTATTTTCTCGCAATGGAGCGAGCAATCATAGAATAAGACAAAAAAGCAATAATGAGTGTGGCAAATATCACCAAAAAGTCAGTCCGGTCGCCAAAGTCGGGGTTATATATTGCGCGAATATCTGTCTTTCCAGCAATTCCCCCAAGACGGATAAGAGGCAGTTGTATGTTTGTTGAGAATGAATCGTAAACACTTATATTTGTTGCTGAAAACTCCATTTCGTCCGATAATAGCCCATCTATTGTAGCAGGAGACCAGGAGCCGTCAAGAACATCTGTCACACCAGTGCACGCCAGAAGGAAGATTATGGGCAGGGCGGCAATCAAAATGAGCCCTCCTTTTTTCATTGCCAGCGTGAATGGCGCGAGTATGAAGTCTTCCATTTTTCTCTAGTTTTAGGCAAGCGCGTCTAAAAAGCCTTTATCTCAATATTATAACAAAATAAACAATGCCAGAAGGGGGTAAAAAGAAGGGCATGAAATGCGAGATAACAGCTGCCCTAAAAAGAGCTGAAAGCGATGGTACGAGCCTTTGTCTTATCTGCAAAGGTGCGCGCATGCTTTGTGGCAGAAGCTATTGCCCCTTAATGCAAAAGATATCACGGATAACTGCGCCAGATGAAAAAAAGAAGCTTTCACGTGACATGTTTGGTCCGTCACCACCTTCTATATTTGTCGGGCATTTTGGTTACCCAAAAGTCACTGTTGGACCGATGTCTGCAATCGACAGCGACGACCCGCGCATGCTTGATGACCCGTCAAAGTGGTATGGCAAGGACTTTGATGAGATAATTGCGATGCGAATGAATCTTGTCCGCTCAAGGAAAGTCGAAAACGTAAAATCTGATTCAAGGATAGTATCTGATTCCCGCGAACTTGCTCTAGCAGTCAAACCGGCTGACGTAGAACTGCATTTTAAGAATTCTCCAAGGTTTAAAATGTCCTTTAACTCAATGGAGCAGCCCATGGGGCCAACAGGCGTTCTTGAGAAATTCCAGATAACCGAGAACACAAAGATACCAAAGATTGTCGACTATGTTGTAAACGATGAGATTCGTGCAACAGAAGGGGCAACAACATTATACGACCGCGGGTATGACGTCTATTATCTTTCAAAGATACTCTCATCAGGAGCCCTTGGGATGACTGATGCCAAAAAGATGGTTCCGACACGCTGGAGTATCACGGCAACTGATGACATGATAGCAAAAAATCTCCTAAAAGAGATTCGTGAATTTCCCGAGATAAATGAGTTCCGGGTCTATTCAAACGAATATCTTGATAATTCATTTCATATACTCGTCATGCCAGGGGCATGGGAGTTTGAGAACTTTGAGGCATGGGCTCCAAAGACCCTGTGGACTCTAACCGAGAGTAAACCAGTTGTTCAACTAGAGGGCGAACCACACGAAGGGCGAAGTGACTATGCGCAAAAAGAAGGTGGTGGATATTATGCCGCGCGCATGGGAATCGTTGAAGGATTATATCACATGAGAAGGCAAGCCAGAGTAATCTCATTTAGAGAAATTAATGAAGGCTACGTAATTCCAGTTGGCGTCTGGGAAGTTCGTGAGAATGTTCGCCAGGCAATGAAAAACCCTCCCGAAAAATTCCAGACTAGAAACGAGGCTCTTGCATGGATTGCCAGACGCTCGCGCGTTCCAATGCAAAAGTACTTAAGGATGTCATCGATTCTCAGGCAGATGCGCATTGGGGATTTCTAAGCTTTTTATACCCTATAGTGCAAATAAGCCCGCAAAATCAGTAGGTTGGATTTATTCCAGCCACTTTGGGCCGCAAGGTCCGATTCTAACGCGAATATTTTTGCGAACGATAATGACAACAGTATACGATGTTGATGCCGGAGCACTGATTGGTGCCGCATCAAAGGAATTAAAAGGCAAAGTGAAAGCGCCAGAGTGGACAGAATTTGTCAAAACTGGTGTTTCCAAGGAAAGACCGCCTGAAGACCCCGATTGGTGGTATGTCAGGGAGGCTTCAATCCTTAGAAAGATTTATGTCAAGGGACCAATAGGCGTCTCAAGACTAAGAAAAGAATACCGCGCAAAAAAGAACCGTGGTGTCAGATGCGAGAGATCCTATGTTGCAGGAGGAAAAATTATCAGGCTCGCATGCCAACAGCTCGAAGAATGCGGTTATGTGAAGAAAGCAAAAGACAGTGACGGTAGGGAGATTACGGCTGAGGGAATGAAGTTCCTTGATGCTATGTCCTACAAAGTGAAAGGAGCTTAAAAAAGCTAATAACATAAGCGTCGAAAAAACAATGGATGAGCTTGAGGCATTACGGGCAAGAAAACTTGCAGAACTCCAGGCACGTCGCCAGATGGCCGACAACCAGGAGTTTGAACAGCGCGCCCAGATGAATGCCGCACTTACTCAGATTGACTTGATTGTCAGGCGTTTCCTTTCTAAGGAGGCACAAGACAGACTTGATAATCTAAGGCTCGTCCAACCAGAACTCGTGCAAAAACTAAAACTATATTTGGCTCAAATGTATTCATCAGGTCAAATAAAACAGATGGATGATGCGCAGCTTAAGGAAATCCTTGTGCGCTTGTCAGGGTCAAAACACGAGACGACGATTAAAAGAATATAAGAATAATAACTACAATGAGCTCAAGAAAAGATCAAGAAAGTAAAAACGCCCTTGAAAAGGCGCACAAGGAGGCAAGTCGTGCTCCAGTCTGGGTATTCCCCAAGACAAACAGAAAGGTGCGCTGGTCCCCAAGGAGTAGGAGAAGCTGGAGAGGAGACAACATATTTTAGTTGAATTAAAAAAATGGCTGAAAAAGTTAAGAAAGAAAAGGCAGCTTCCCCCGTCACAAAGGAAGAACAGGTAAAAAAGGCAGAAGAAGCACCTGTCGAGAAAATTATCGAGACAAAGCCTGTCAAAGAGAAAGTCAAAACCAAGACAGAAGAAAAGTCTTCTGAGGATTCTAAGGAGAAAAAAGAGTCCCCAAAGGCAGCAGATGTTAAGGCTGAGACAAAAAAAGAGTCTAAAAAGGAAGATAAAAAAGGCGAAAAAGTAGATATAGTCTCTGAGACTGTATATATTATCCCTTTGCGCAAAGTGTATCACACAAAGCCCTGCTACCGCAGGACAAATAAAGCAGTGGCAACACTAGTGACATTTATCTGCCGCCACACCAAAGCAACTGAAGAGAACGTTAAAATCTCATCAGAGCTTAACCAGCATATCTGGGCACACGGAAACGAAAGACCTCCGCGAAAAGTTCAGGTAAAGGCGGTAAAAGACTCTACAGGCAAAGTGACAGTAAGCCTCCTTAAATAAGGGGCTTTTTGTCTCAGCACATTATAAGCTTGATATGGCAATTGCACGGACTAATTTCATGGGCGAAGGCTGTCTTGGTCTCTTTGGTTTTGCAAGCGATGCATATTGTATCCTTTCAAACAGAGTCACTGAAACAAAAGCAGAGGATCTTTCAGAGAAACTGGATGTCCCCGTGCTTCAAACAACAGTCTCAGCATTCATGCTTCCTGGAATAATGTCAGCAGGCAATTCTAATGCAATTCTTTTGCCATACCTTTCAGAGGATTCTGAGATTGTGGCAATAGGAAAGATTGTACCTAAAGTACAGATAGTCTCTGATAAGTTCACAGCACTTGGGAATCTTGTCTGTGCAAATGACAATGGTGGGATAATAAGTGACGTATTTTCTGATAAAGCAAAAAAGATGATTGACGACGCGCTCGGCTTTAAAACAGAGCGTGGGCGAATTGCAGATTCTTCAGAAGTGGGTTCCATTTGCATTGCGACAAACAAAGGATTTGTTGTGACTCCGGATGCCGCTGACAAAGAACTCGATTACCTGAAAGAAATATTTGGAGTTTCGGGCGGAAGAGCCTCTCTTGATATGGGGAAAAAGTCCGTAGGTTCTCATCTTATTGCAAACTCCAAAGGCATGGTAATATCAGAAAAGACAACACCAATAGAAATAGAATATGCAAACGATGCCTTAGGCTTCCTTTAGGGCATCAAGACATTTTATAACATAAAGTTTCAAAAACAACAAAACAAAATGAAGTACACACTAAGCGGAAATCTTAGAATAGGCAAAAAGATACAAAAGTTTACAAAAGAGCTCGAAGCCGATTCTGAGGATGCGGCAAAAGAGCGCCTCTATACACTTTATGGAAGTGCACACGGCACAAAGAGACGCTGGATAAACATCGATAAAGTAGAAAAAACAACAGTATGAGCGAAAAAAACATGCCTGGAAACAAAACCCAAGCAAAAGGACCTTCAGAGAGCGACCAGAGAAAGCTCCAGGAGCTCATGATAAAATCTAGGTCTTACCAGCAGGCGCTTTCAGAGATGGGCCAGCAGGCGGCAATGGCAGAGCAGGTTCTTATGGAACTTGAGTCTGTTGTTGGACTCGTAGAGACTCTCCCTCAGGAAAAAGGCGATGAGGTACTTGTCCCGATAGGTGCCGGAGTCTTTGTCAAGGCAAAGCTTACTGATAAAGAGAATTTTATAATCTCAGTAGGTGGCGATACTCAAGTAGCCAAAGCATCCCCAGATGCAAAAGCTTATCTTATCGAGAGAAAGGCAAAGCTTGAAGAGGATTTAAACAAGCTTCTTTCTGACGGGAACAATATTCGCGCCGAACTTGAGACCATAAATAAAACCGCTGAAGAGATTTATTCGAAATTTTCGAATTAACTCTCCTTTTTATAAATCTTTCCATTAATCCTATATGGAAACAGAAAGTCTGCCAAAGGTCAATCTTAATTTGTTTCTTTCACATATTCTTTCTGATATAACGCCCAGTCCAGAAGAACGTAAGAAAGAAGCAGGGCTTCTTAAAGACCTTCTTGAGATGGTGGGCGCTGTTGCAAAGGGTGCAAATCCGAAAGCCGAGGTAATGCTTGTTGGTTCCATAGCAAAAGGAACTGATATTGCAGGAGATAAGGACTTTGATATTTTCATTCAGTTCCCTCCAGATGTCGAGCGCGAGGAGCTTGAAGCAAAAGGAATTATGGCAGGGCGTAAATTCTTTGAACTAGTGGGTGGCAAAAGTGAGATGAGTTATGCCGAGCACCCCTACATAAAAGGTGACTATAAAGGGTTTGTAGTCGAAATTGTCCCATGCTACAAGATAAAAAAAGGCGGCAAGATACAAAGTGCCGTTGACAGAACACCCTTACACACAGATTTTGTCCTCTCAAAAATAAAGTCAAAGCCAAAATTACAGTCTGACACACTCCTCCTTAAAAAATTCATGAAGGGCAATAACATTTATGGTGCGCACGCGGCTGTCGAAGGCTTTTCAGGGTATTTATGCGAACTTTTAGTCATTAAATACGGCTCGTTTATCAAGGTTCTTGATGCCGCCTCAAAATGGGTGCACGGAGAACACATTTCAGTAGAAGGTCCAGTTCTTAAAAAACGCTTTTCATCAGTCCCTCTAGTCTTCATAGACCCAGTTGATGAAACAAGAAACGTCGCTGCGGCAGTCTCTATTGAGAAAATGGCAAATTTCATGCTACTTGCCGAAGCATTCCTTGAAAAACCCAGAAAGGAATTCTTTTACGGGGAGAAAAAAGGAATAATGTCCAAAAAGGAGTTTTATAAGTATCTTTCTGTGCGCGGGACAAACCTAATCTGCATATATTTTGAAGCTCCAAAATTAATTGAAGACACACTCATACCACAACTCTCAAAGAGTCTTAATGCATTGGGGGCAGCAGCCGAGCGCGAAGGCTTTTCTGTTATGAAAAAGGACTTTTGGACAGATGGCAAAAAAGCCGGCCTAGTCCTGGAGTTTGATGTCTCGTCATTACCAAGAGCACAAAAGAAAATGGGTCCCTTCTTTGATTCAAAAGTCGCCGATTTAAAAGGATTTGTTGAGGCAAACAGGAAAATTGCCATATCAAAACCATATCTTGAGGACGGTCACTGGGCAATAGACATAGAAAGGCGCTTTAGGCACGCAGACGATTTTGTCAAATACTACTTAGAGGAGAAAAAAGGGTTTGGAAAATGCCTGCGCGAGACTCCCTGCAAGTTCCACCTAAAAGTCAATTCTAATATCCAGGGGATAAAAAACACATCTTTTTGGGAATTCATGAAGACCTTTTGAAGTAAAAATCCCAAATTCTAAGGCTAAAAAGCGAAGCCTAAGGCAGTTTGACTCTATGCCTTTTTAATCTATAACTTCAAAATGAGCGCTTTTTCTTTAGAGATTACTAGCGGGGTTGAGCAGCCAGGAGTGCTCGCCGGGCTCATAACCCGGAGGTCGTGTGGTTCAAATCCCACCCCCGCTACCATACTTTTAATTTAAAGCCAGGTTTCCTAGTCCTCGACAAGGGCATTCATGAGCTTTATTGTATTCTCTATATCGCTTCTGGTTTTTGATGAATAAAACAAAACAAGCTCTTTTAGGGCTTCATTCGGCACTTTCTCTTCCCTTGCGTTATAACCTTCTTTCCGAACAAGTCGTAGTATCTCATCAGACCTTGTTGCACGTTTTTTGACCATCTCGCGCACAGGACGCAAAATCGGAGTATACTTCTTGTTTGTAAAGCGCGAGCAAAGCGTATAAAACGCCTTGACATAATCATAAAGCGCATCAGAGTCCATTCCATCCCAGGCACAATCCCTCTGCAAAACGTTATTAACATAAGAGAATGGCGGGATATAAAGCCGCTCAACGCCCCCGTCAGCGCCTGCAGATTCAAGCTTAAAAGGCTCTTCGATTGCCAGCTCATCAGGAATGACTTCAATCTCCCGTCTTTGGATATCGCGCAGCACATATTTTGATAATATTGCAACAGCCATTAAAGTTGAAGGCATATTCATGTCCATATTCCTTAGTTCTATTGTCCCGACTTTGTTTACTTTAACAGGATTCCAGGATATATCAAGGACGTTTTTCTTTTTCACTTCCTCAAGATCTCCCCCAGCATTGCCTACGATTTCGAGCCAGCCCTCTAATCGTGCTTTTGCTCTTTTGTCAAGGTCATCATAGGTTGTAACATAATTCTGCAGGGCGCCAAATTCCTGATACTTGTCATAAAGTCCGTCATAACCTAGTGCTGGCCCTCCACGATAAAGAAGCATACGCGAGTCTTTGCCCAGATAGCTTCCTTTGAAGATTGGTGATGATTGTGTTAGTGTACAAAGCGCGGGGTCAATTGCTATGCCAAAATTAAAACAATTGACAGTCTTTTGTTTTTCACCTCTTTTTGCATGCTCTATAAGATTCCTTTTAGAATAGTCAAAGATTCCTTTTGGTAAAGAGTAGTGAAAATGAAAGCCCGCGCAACGTCCCGCGTATTCCCATTTATCACCAAAAAGCTTCTTTTTGACGCCGTACCATTCAGACTCGCGCATTTTTGGCTCATAGTCATATGGATACATTGCCATGGGGAAAAACTCTAGGCCATACTCCTCGGCGATATCAAGGACCCCGACCATGTCTTCAAGGAACTTTGCCGCAACGTTTCTGACATAGATTCTTGGATAGACTCCCATCTCAATGTAAGAATGGCAGCACTCTTTTACAGCCTCATGAGCCAGTTCTTTGTTTTCTATATGCAAAAGAACCTTATCAGCTTCATTTGAAACACCTCCGTCCTTATCAACAAGGAGGAATTCAACTTCAAAGCCCGTTTTTGCTCGCTCTTTAACAGACTTATCAGAACCCACTTCACGCATGCCTGTTAATTTGCCGCGCTTTCCCCTTACTTTTGTAAAAAACGTATGATAAGCCATTATAAAATTTTAGTCCCTTAGTATTTTGCCACTGACAAGATTAATAACCCGTGACGCTTTGCCACTTGGCACGTCATCATCCACAAGAACAAAATCAAGAGAATCTATTATCTCTTTTGGAATTTCGGAAAACTGGCTTGCGGGTGGCATGCCTGAAATATTTGCAGAGGTTGTTACTACAGGACACTCTGATTTTTTTATGAGTTTAAGGAGCAAAGGATAATCAGGAATTCTAATTCCAAGTGTTTCAAGACCACACACAGCTTCCTTTGGTATTCCCTTATTTTTCACAATAAGTGTAAAGGGACCTGGCAAGCGTTCTTTTATCTCCTCAGTTTCTCTTTTATCGACATCAACATATCTTATTACATCATCAGCCGAGGCGAATGCAACAGACATAGGCTTTTGATTGTTTCGTCCTTTTATCTCAAAAATCCGCAATATCGCCTCACGATTTGTCGCGTTGCATCCAATACCATAAACAGTATCTGTAGGGTATGCAAATACGGCGCCGGATTTTATTCTTTGGGATATGTCGCGCAAGTCTGCGTCTTTAAAATCTATAATCTCAGTCATGGTTCCATTTTTGTGCCCGAAGGTACTCCTCTATTTCCTTAGGATTCATATCACGAAGCCTCATCTCTCCTATCTTTTGATTTCTGCGCGTAAAAAGTCTTCTTGCTCCTTCCAAAAAGTCTTTTTCAAGAACCTTTTTTTGTCTTAAACGTACTGCCCGCGACTTAACCTTTGGCTGTGGGGAAAACGCGTTTTTTGGGATTTTGTCCAGAAGTTCAATCTCTGCACATAATTGCGTACATGCAGATACGACACCATATTGTTTACTTCCTGGGCTTGTGACTAGTTTTTGTGCGAATTCCTCTTGAACCACGATTACTGCAAGCTCGAATTCATGCGCTAGCAAGCTAAGGATGAATGGTTTTGAAATAAAGTATGGCAGATTTGAGATGCATTTGTCAAAAGATGGCCAATCAATTCGAAGGGCATCACCATCTATTACCTCAAGATTATCCCATCTCCCTTCAAGAGCGCTTGCAAGAAGAGAGTCGCGCTCTATTGCAATGACCTTTTTTGCAGAGGCACAAAGCCTTCCTGTCATAGCGCCTTTCCCCGGACCTATTTCAAGGACTATTTCTTTTCCATTAAGCTCCGCAGAATTAACAACAGAATCAAGGATTTTTTCGTCCACCATGAAGTGTTGTCCCAACGTTGCGCCCATTCTTGATGTTTTCACTCTTATTTTATAGCTGTAAATCTTAAATAAAGGAAAAATGCCAACACCTTCCTCACGCCTTAGGAATAAGCTTACAACAGAGAACCTCTGGCTCTACATACTGTCTCTCCTTTCTACAAGGGATTTTTACGGTTATGAGCTAAGGGAAACAGTAAAAGCACAGTTTGGGTTTCTTCCGGGAAAAGTCACAGCGTATAGAGTTCTTTATGCCCTTAAGTCAGAAGGGTTTGTCGCAATCGAGAAAAAAGAGGAAGGGACTGGGCGGAAACGAAAATATTACACAATAACCAAGAAGGGCAAAAAAGAAATCGAGAACGGAAAAAACCTTCTTAAAGAGACTCTTGCTTCTTTATAATCTGTGGGCAAGAAGTTGATAGTTTCTGGAAATCTTATCTGCAAGAATAGCCCCCTTTAATTCTATTCCACTGCGCCTTATAACAGGACAACACTTACCGCTTCTGATATTTCCCATTATCTCCCCAGCCGTTGAGCCTTCAACCTCTGTGCATACGGCACCTATACCGGCTATGGCGTGTGCGTCACTCCCGCCGACAAGGGGTCTTGAATGGACTTTTGCCATCTCACGTGCTTTCCCATTCCCGTGTAAACAATGCCCGTTTAGTTCTATAGCATCAAAAGCGAGTTTCCAGCAAAGGTCGCCGATACCGCTTCTTATCGCATCATATGGATGGGCGGCAATAGCAATACCACCAGCCTTATGGATAAGTCCGACAGTTTCCTTGGCACTAAGGCCTTGGGGAATAATTTCATCCACCCCCAGACCGATTACATGTCCGTCTTTTGTGCTGATTTCAATTGAGGGGATTATAATTAAGTCCTTTACCTTTTTCTTTGAGGCAAGAAGACTACCTTTCATTGCGTTGTGGTCGCTAATTGCAATTGCGCCAAGCCCGGACTCCTGAGCCTTCCTTATAATGTCATCGATTTCTGAAAGCGAGTCTTTTTCAGAATACTTTGAATGGATATGGTGGTCAAAAAGCATCGCCTAATTTGGGGATACTGGATAAAAAACCAATACATAATAAACGACACAGTCAAAGCAGTACTCAGGGTCCCATATCAAAGACTCATTTGAAGGAAATCTATTGCAATCGTGTGCTCTCCAAGGGAGCATTGGAGAACTCCTTTACCGCCCGAAACAAGCTTTTCTCCAGCCGAAATCTCAGGGAAAAGGCTCTTGCAAAAACTTTGGGCTGATGCTGAAGACTTAACAGAACCGCCACCAAGTGCAGAACACAAGTCATTTGCACGAACGTTGCATTCAGTTCGTGCTGCACTCCAGTCAACACTAAGCTCAATTCTTGGTTTATTCAGATAATCAGCACTCTCACATGTTGGGTCGCTTTCAACACCTGAGTTATCATCAAAACACACAATGGGTTTTGTGTCTTTCCCGTAAGTCTCTTCATAGATTTGCACAAGCTGGGCGTTACTTATCTGGGATACCACACTTCCTTTGTCTTCCCAGCGCACACGCTCGCTTAACTTCCCTTTTGCCGCCCCGATTTTTATCACAACTTTTTCAAGCACACGACCGACATTATCCTTATAGACTTCGCTGCCTTCCGTTCCTTCCCTGCAGGTCAGGCGCGTCTCACTTAACGTTTGGGTACGGACATTTGAATGCTCATCTGTAAATTTAAATTCTGTTATTTCATTATCGCCAACTGTGTATTCCGTGTCACTTAGTGTCCCTTTAAGTTCAATTGATCTCGGTTTTGCAATCCAGGCTTTGCATGCCGCATAGACTGAATCGGCAGAGGCATAATAATTTATGCAAAGATTTCCAAGAGGTGCCACCATCTTTTTGAGCGCTTCTGTTGCAGCAGAAGCACAAGACTTATCATCACAGCGTGGGTTAAAGGACTTTACGCTATAAACAGGGTTGTTCTTGTTTTCAGGAGCCTCACCCCATGGACATCCCCCGTTTCCTATTACTGCGTCTATCCTAAAGGGAATGCAATTTCGCATATCGATATCCCCACCTTTACACGCGACCTCAAAATTCTCCAGAATCAACTCTTTGCCATCCTCACCGACAACTAAGAATTCACTTAAAGTAATTGCTTCCTCATTCATATCGTTTGCGATAAAGTCGCGGGCATAAGTCTTAAACCTACTCGCAAAGCCTGATGCTACTCCCTTCCAATTTGTGACGATATTTTCAAGACCACCGTAACTCGGGTCGCTTGGAAGGTTATCTGTTGTCTTTACAAGTACCCATTTCGAGCTTTTAAATTCTGCTACAGGCTCGGTTATACCCAAGGATTCTCCCTGTCCATTTATTGCAGCCTTTGCTTTCTCAATAAGTTTTGTTGCCACTTCATAAAGTTTTGGCAATCTGATGTCTATATTATATCTTCTCCCGACAATATCAACAGAAACGCTTCTTGGCGGTTCGCGACCCACACAGGTTATTTTTTGTCCGAAAGAAACTGTCTGAGCAACAAGTGTAGGCTCCTCACTCCAGCTTGCTTCAACCGAAGGAAGTGCAAAGCCTTCAGCCACACTCTCAACAGTACAGTCCTTGACATTAGGGATGTTCTTGTATGCTATGCCGTAAGCTTCAAGATCGACACCAAGATCGTCGCCCATGGTCTTGGCATAATGACTGGCGAGACTCTGCCTGAGACCGTCTTCCCACCCTTCTTGAGTATTGATATTGTATTCCTTTTTCATGAAATCGATAGTGCCTTCTTCAAGGCTTCGTTGCAAAAGGACGTTATAACTGTCTGCCATTATGCTTTGGGCAATAAATTGCAGGCGACCATTGGCATATGTGGAACGCGCAATCTCAAGCCGCGCCTCGTTTTCCCCAACGATTACAACAGCTATCCCTGCAACGATTAAAAATATTATGGCGCCTAAAAATGGCGTTGCACTAAACATGCCTTTTTTGGAAGGGACTTTGGGCATAGGTGATATTAGATGAGGAAAAAGAAAAGCGAGAGTTTTATACATAGTACGGGTAAATCCTAAGGAAAAGTGACAAGTATTGAAGAAAGGGTTAAAGCAATAGAAGAAAGGAACTGTCGTGTAGAGCTTGATAAAGCCTGGGAAACTAGCATCGCGCGAAAGATAATTCTTGCAGTTCTTACATATTTTGTAATACTTGTTTTCTTTATTGTCGCAGAGCTTCCTTATCCCTTCTTAAGCGCGCTTGTTCCAAGCGCAGCGTTTATATTCTCAACGCTTTCGCTGCCGTACTTTAAGACCGTTTGGATTAGCAGAAAATCCGCCTAAGCATAGTTAAGCCAATTAGAGTGAGTTGGCATATAAAACTGCAGTAGTGTTCCTCCCAGAAGAATAATAATCCGGGAATTCATTGATTAAGGAGTATCCCATTTTTTCATAGAATCCTCTTGTGAGCTTCATGTTCTTTCCAGTATAAAGGAATGCTTTTCTAAAGCCATGCTTCTTTGCGTAGTTTTCAATGAATCTTATTAGTGTTGTCCCCACACCCAGTCCCTGAACTCTCTTTTTTACTGAAAGCCAATAGATTTCACAGTGTTTATAACCTGGAAAGAAAGGCTTAAGTGTCACATAACCGACTAGTTCTTTCCCATGTCTAAGCCCGAAGAAAATTTCATGGCAAGAGTCAAAACGCTCATTGACCCTCTTTTTCATTTGGGCTTTTGTGATTCTTTCTTCCCGGTCGCCTTGGTGGTCGGACTCAAAATCTATCAGTACAAGCTCTTCAAGATGTCTTCTGTCTAATCTGATTATTTTGTCCATGTATAAAGAATGCGGGGAATGGGATTCGAACCCATGAAGGCCTAAGCCACAGGATCTTAAGTCCTGCCCGTTTGACCAAGCTCCGGCATCCCCGCAAAATAAAATAAGAACTCGCGCCTAATTTGAGTAAAAAGATTAAAAAGCCTACTCCAACAACTTTTCTAGTATTGCATCACCCATTTCAGAACATTTTGAACTGCCGCCAAGGTCGCCAGTGCGCACTTTGCCATCGGCAAGAACCTTTTCAACTGCCATTGTTACCGCGTTCCCGGCTTCATTTTCGCCAAGTTCCTTAAGCATCAGAGCTCCAGCAAGAATTGTCGCGCAGGGGTTTGCGATGTTTTTCCCGGCGATATCAGGTGCTGAACCATGCACAGGTTCAAACATTGAAGTCCCTTTCGGGTTTATGTTCCCTGAAACTGCAAGACCTATTCCGCCCTGTATGCAGGCCCCAAGGTCTGTTATTATGTCGCCAAAGAGATTTGGTGAGACAACAACATCAAACCACTGTGGCTTTGTGATAAAATACATAGTTATTGCATCAACATAATTGTATTCAAGCTCGATTCCGGGATATTTTGCCGAAACCTCAACAGCAGCTTCGCGCCAAAGACCATACATGTCGGATAAAACATTAGCCTTATCGACTGCCGTCACACGTCTTTTCCCATTCTTTTTCTTGCATAAGTCAAAAGCGTAGTCTATAACACGCGTTGCGCCTTCCTTACTCATCATGCCTATCTGGTATGCTATCTCTTCAGAGTCTGTTTCAATGTCAAGACCAAACTTGGTCTTGTGAAGTTCTCTAATAAGAAGTAGCTCTTTTTTGCTCGTTCCAGTCTTAGCGCGTCCACCAAGTCCGACATAAAAGTCCTCTGTGTTCTCACGAATGACATCAAAGTTTATGTCATCTGGTCCTTTCCCTGCAAGCGGACTCTTTATGCTTGGAAGAAGCTTGACCGGGCGCAAGTTGACATACTCGTCAAATGCAAAACGAAGTTTAAGGAGGATTCCCTTTTCAAGTATTCCGGGCTTTACTCTTGGGTCACCAAGCGCGCCAAGATATATCGCCTTGTTCTTCCCGACAGCCTCAAGTGACTCGTCGCTTAGGACTTCTCCGGTCTTTAAGTAATTATCAGAGCCAAAGGGAAACTCTTCCCAGTCAATAGAAAACCCAAATTTATCTGCCGCAGTGTTTAATACTTTGACACCTTGGGGTACGACTTCTTTTCCTATACCGTCTCCCGGGATAAGTGCAACTTTATGTGTCATTTCTCCTTATTTTCGAGTAGAGAGATAAAAAGACTTTTTCTCTTTTCAATGATTAAATCATTATGAGAGTAAGGAAATGTTCTGTGCATTCTATAAAACCGAAAAGATGCAGGGGCACATCCGCACAGGAACTTCATCTTTTAGGGATAGGACCTGGGGGCTCATCCTGTAGGGTATGTGGTGAATGTTGCGAGAATATGCGCGTTAAGTTGGATAAAGATGACGCAAAAAGAATACTGACACATATATCCAGCAATAAGGAAGCTCTTGAAAGAAAAGGTATTGGCACTAAACGGTTGATAAGACACATACAAGAAAAAAGTGAACTTCCATTACACTCAGATGTGGCAAGAAAAGGGGAAGTGAGAAAAGACTCCTGTGTTTTCCTCACAGACAAACAATAGACTAACCAAGTTTTCTCTTAGAGTATTCTACAAGACCGCCAGCCTTGCTCATTTCCCTTAGGAATTCAGGCATTGGGGGGAATGAGGCTGTTGCCCCCTTAGTCTTATTCTTGACAATACCTTCATCAAAATCAACTTCAAAAATATCGCCTTCTTCACATGGAATATCCGTTTCTATTAACGGGAGGCCAATGTTTATTGAGTTACGATAAAATATCCTTGCAAATGATTTGGCAATGACACAGCTTATCCCGGCGCCAATGAGCGCGCGAGGTGCATGTTCCCTTGAGCTTCCACAGCCAAAGTTGTTTTCGGCAACAATCATATCACCCTTCTTTACTTCATCCACAAACTCTGGGCGAACATTTTCAAAAGCGTGAGCTGCAAGCTCCTTAAGGTCGCCTGTGATTAAGTATTTTGCAGGAATTATCTGGTCAGTATCGACGTTGTCCCCAAATTTCCAGGCCTTTCCTTCTATTTTCATTTTCTTGTCTAACCTAAAGCTCGTTTGGATCAGTTATCCTTCCAGTGAGGGCCGATGCTGCAACAACATAAGGGTTTGCAAGGTAGGTCTTTGACTCCTTATCACCCATTCGTCCTATGAAATTCCTGTTTGTCGTTGATACGCAGACTTCGTCCTTTCCAAGTATTCCCATATAACCGCCAAGACAGGCGCCGCATGTGGGCCCTGAAAGGAAGGCTCCTGCGTCCATGAAAATCTTATAAAGTCCTTCCTCAATCATCCGGCGCTGAACGTCAGTTGATGCGGGAACTACAATCATGCGCACATCGTCATCTATTGTTTTACCCTTTAGAATCTGCGCTGCTGCGCGCATATCTTCAATTCTTCCGTTGGTGCAGGAACCAAGGTATGCCTGGTCTATTTTTACATCGCAGTCGCGCGCCGCTTTTGCATTTTCCGGAAGGAAAGGCTCAGCTACAGTCGGTACGATAGTCGTTGCATCATAATTAAACGTATCACAATACTCTGCGTCGGGATCCGCATAGACTTTTTCATAAGTTCCACGGACGCGCCCTTTTAGATAATCATCAACTTTAGCGTCGGCGGGGATTATTCCGGCTTTTCCTCCGCACTCTATTGCCATGTTTGAAATTGATATCCTGTCAGCTAGCGGTAGCTCGGTTATTGTTGAGCCGTACCACTCCATTGAACGGTAAAGCGAGCCTTCAACACCTATGTCGCCAATTACGTGAAGTATTATGTCTTTACCCATGACATAAGGGCCTAGCTTTCCTTCAACAATACTCTTTTGGGTCTCAGGGACTTTGAACCAAAGTTCTCCGGTTGCCATAGCACATGCCGCTTCAGTCGAACCTATTCCAGTTGATAGTGCGCCGAGAGCACCGTAGGAACAAGTGTGAGAGTCAGCGCCGACTACCAGTCTTCCGGGAGCCGCAAAGCCCTGTTCTATCATAACTTGGTGGCAGACGCCTCCGCGCCCGACCTCATAATAATTCTTTATATTATATTTCTTTGCAAAAACGCGCATGGCCTTGGCCTGTTCAGCACTCTTAACATCCTTATTTGGAACATAATGGTCTGGGATGAGGACGATTTTTTCAGTCTTTGGCACCGTACCCGAAAAATGTTCGTCATACACTTCAAATGCTGGAAGGCCGGTTACGTCATTGACCATGACATAGTCTATCTTCGCTTCGATGGTATCACCCACCTTTACTACATCTTTGCCCGCATGCTTCCCGAGTATCTTTTGAGCAATTGTTTGGCCCATTGTAAATTATTCTAATATTAAACTGCCAATTTTGAGCGCAGCGAGATAAAAAAGGGTGAAAAAAGCAAAAGTAAGATTTTCTTACTTTTTAAAAACTTCAGGTTAGCCTTTTATTTGCCTAACCCATAATCTATTTAGCTCTAAAAATTGGATCCACAAACTACTGCCCGGAAAATCAAGTCAATGGAGATTCGTGGCGCACTAAAGATTGCGACATCCGCTGCAGACTCCCTTAGCAAGTATGCGAGAGACTACTCTGGAAAAAACTTCTCACGCGATTTCCTTAAAGCTGCAAAAGTCTTAAAGGCGGCGCGTCCGACTGCAGTCTCGCTTCCAAACGCGGTTGACTATTGTGTTTACTTGTCTAAGGAAAATCCACAAGATAAGCTTCCAAAAATAATCGATAAGTTCATAAAAGAGCAGGAAGCTGCCCTTGAAAAAGTAGCAAAGAACGGCGCAAAAAGGGTTGAAAAAGGCGACACGATTCTTACGCACTGCAACTCGACTGCGGCAATTGACGTCATAGTCGAGGCATCAAAGACAAAAAAGATTAAAGCCATCTGCACTGAAACGCGCCCGAGAAACCAAGGCTATTTGACAGCTGCAGCCCTTGCAAAAAGCAAAGTTGATGTGACGATGATTGTAGACTCTGCAGTCCGCTTTGCGATTAAGCATTTTGACATCGATAAAGTAGTAATCGGCGCCGACACGGTTGCTGCAAACGGCGCTGTTGCAAATAAGATTGGAACAAGCCAGATTGCAACTCTTGCTCACGAGGCAAATATTCCAGTTATTGTTGCCTGCGAGACGATAAAATTCTCACCCCAGACGATGGACGGCAGCCTGATTGAAGTTGAAGAGCGTGACAATGCTGAAATCCGCCCGCCGATGCGCGGAGTTAAGATGTGGAACCCAGCATTTGACTTTACGCCGCCAGAGTACATTGACATAATTGTAACCGAAGACGGAATAATCCCGCCGTATATGGCATATGAAGTCTTAAAGGAAAAATTCGCATGGGAACTCTAAAAATGCCTCAACCAAAAACTGAATCAAATGACGCTTATATAAGCCTCAAAAAATATATTGAGGACTCGATAATCGCAATTGAGGCAAGAGAAGACCTTGCCCTGCGTCGTGTTTCAGAAGAGGCAAGCGCAGAGGCGGCTGTCGAAAGCCATAGGGAGCTTATGCTTATAGGTCTCCTTGACTACTCCCTTTCAAAACTAATGACAAAAGTCCACTACAAGGGCTTGCCAGAAAAGTTTTATGACCAGATAATAAACGACTTAAAGCGAGCACTTGCGGGTCCAAAAAAGCAGACTCTTCTTGCTCTTGAAGATGCAGAAAACCGGGTTGTTGACCTTGACAGAAAAGAAGGCAATTTCGAGGACACCCTCATTGATAAGGCAAAAATCAAGAAAGCCGCAAGCCTTTATTCCAAGGGTTTTTCAGTAAGGCGCGCATCAGAAATGACGGGCGCCGAGCCCTCCGAAGTCTCATCATATGTTGGCACGACAAAAATCCACGAGCTAAAAGGGTCTAGGTCAAACGCAAAACGATTTGAGAGCGCAAGGCGCATTTTTAACATAAAAGATGACTGAGAAAAAAAGAGTGATATGCGATTCAGGCGCACTAATCTCACTTTCCATTAATTGCATGACACCTCTGGTGTTTGAACTATCAAAATATGCCGATTTCATAATAACTCCTGCCGTCGTTGAAGAAATAATAACAACTCCCGAAAAACGCGGAAATCATCTCATGGGTCCGATGAAGTTTCGCGCAATGCTTGATTCAGGTATCCTAAAGCTTGAGACTCCAGATAAAAAAGAGGTCTATGGGATAATGGATGTCGCCAATTCAGTTTACAGGGCAAAAGGCAAAGAGCTTCACATAATCCAACAAGGGGAGGCCGAGGCACTTGCTCTGGCAAACGACGGGGACGTTCTTTTGATGGACGAGCGAACCCTGCGTTATCTTATTGAGCAGCCAAAAGACTTGCTTTCACTTCTTCACCACAGGCTCCATCGTCACATAACAATGGATTTTGCGCGAGCAAAAGAGTTTCAAAAGTACTGTAAAGGAGTTGAGATAATACGGTCTGCCGAACTTGTTGCAGTTTGTTTTGAGAAAGGTATACTGGCTAAATATTTTTCAGCCGAACCCCGTCATATGTTTGAAGCCTGTCTTGTATCCTTAAAACGTTCAGGATGCTCGCTTTCATCCGATGACATAAGAGAATACACCAGAATGTTTAAGTGAAAGTGTATCTATTTAACAATATTTGAAAAATCCTTTTATCATAGTCCTGCTAATATTTGTGTAACTAAAAGCCCAAATACAGTTTAGACAAAATGACCTACCTAGATTTAAAATATAAGCCTGCAGAAACTGATATAATCTGCAAATATTATCTTGAGCCAAACGGGATAACGCTTGAAAAAGCATGCGAGGAAGTTGCTGCAGAATCAAGCATAGGTACCTGGACAGAACTTACTACTCTTTCTAAAGAGACAAAAGAGGAGCTTTCGGCGCGTGTTTTTGAAATTGATAAAAAAAAGAAAACAACAAAGATTGCATACCCACTCAAGCTTTTCGAAAAAGGTTCGATGCCTGAAATCTGGTCATCAATTGCCGGAAACATCTATGGAATGAAAGCTGTTAGCAATCTGCGCCTTCTTGATATTGGCTTTCCCCAAAAGATGATAAAGAGCTTTCCCGGGCCAAAGTTTGGAATACCTGGCGTAAGAAAGCTCCTTAAAGTCTATGACCGGCCGCTTGTGGGAACAATCGTCAAGCCAAAAGTAGGACTTAACTATAAAGAGCATGCAAAAGTGGCATATGAGGCCTGGGCAGGCGGTCTTGACATAGTAAAAGATGATGAGAACTTAACTTCCCAGACATTTAATCCATTCTACAAGCGCATCCCCGAAGTCCTTAAGCTTAGGGATAAAGCAGAGAAAGAAACCGGCGAAAAGAAGATTTACATGCCAAATGTGACTGCTGAAACAAACGAGATGATAAAGCGCGCAGAATTCGTAAAGGAAACGGGCGGTGAATATGTCATGGTTGACGTTCTCACATGCGGATTTTCTGGTCTCCAGACGCTAAGAGACGTAGGTCTTGACCTTGTGATACATGCACACCGGGCAGGACATGCAATGCTCACCCGCAATCCAAAGCACGGAATCACAATGCTTGCCTATGCAAAATGCTTAAGGATGGTCGGGATGGACCAGCTTCACATCGGAACTATAGTCGGCAAGATGCAGGGTGGGAAGCAGGAGATAATCGACATTAAAAATGAGATTTCAGAACAAGAGATTAAAGAGCATGGCGATGTTCTTGACCAGGACTGGCTCAAGATGAAATCAACATTCCCAGTTTGTTCTGGTGGTCTTCATGCAGGTCACGTTTCGGCAATTGTCAAATATCTTGGAAAGGATATAATCCTACAGGCAGGTGGTGGGGTGCATGGACATCCCGGTGGGACAATAGCAGGCGCGGCCTCACTAAGGCAGGCAGCTCAGGCAGTAGCCGATGGCAAGACCTTAAAAGAAGCTGCAAAAACAAACAGCGAGCTTTCCGTTGCAATAAAAAAATGGGGCGTAGTTAAAGCCTAAATAAGACAATGGACAACAGTTTAGGACGCCTTAAAGTACGGTCTATAGATATTGATGCAGGAAACAGCATAGTACTTTTACATGAGATAGACTGCGAGCACTTAGGCATACACGTTGGTGACCGTGTCAGTCTTTCCCGTAGCAAGTCATGTGACCTTGGCGAAGTTGGAATTGTTGATATAACCGATACCATGGTCTCAGCGGGGGAAGTCGGCGTATTTAACGAACTAGCCTGTGAGATGAAGCTTTCACCAAAGTCACAAGTCTATGTTTGTCCGCGCCCAAAACCAGAGTCTATCGGATTCATAAGAAAAAAGATATTCGGTGAAGAACTCTCTGAATACGAAATAACTACGATTGTAAGCGACATTGTCGATGACAAGCTCTCAGACATCGAGCTAAGTGCCTTTGTAACGGCAGCTGCCATACATGGTTACACATGGAAAGAGACATGCAAACTTACTGTTGCCATGGTGGAAACAGGAGACAAGTTAGAATTTGAAGGTAAGGTAATAGACAAGCATTGCATCGGGGGAATACCTGGAAACAGGACGACAATGATGGTTGTTCCGATATGCACCTCATTAGGGCTTAAGATGCCAAAGACTTCATCACGTGCGATAACCTCTCCTGCAGGAACTGCAGATACTATGGAAGTATTGTGCCCGGTTTCCTATGGTGCAAGCGACATAAAGAAATTTGTAAATAAAACAGGCGGATGCATAGTCTGGGGGGGGGCAGTCAACCTTGCCCCGGCAGATGATAAGATAATCCATGTCGAATACCCCCTCTCAATTGATGCCGAAGGACAGGTACTTGCGAGCATAATCTCAAAGAAAAAGAGTGTCGGAAGCAACTACGTCTTAATAGATTTACCTCATGGACCCGGCGCCAAGATATCCACAAAAAAGGCGGCTGAAGAACTCGGAAAGAAATTTATTAATCTTGGAGAGCATGTCAACATGAAAGTCCATTGTATCTACACAAAAGGGGCACAACCAATCGGAAACGGCATAGGTCCGGCACTTGAAGCAAGAGATGTTTTGTGGGCACTAGCAGGACAAGGCCCAATGGACCTTACTGAAAAGAGTATCATGATGACAGGAGAAATAATGGCGTTTTCAGACGGGGCAAAATCTGTCAAAGACGGTGAGAAGGACGCGCGCGAAGCTCTTGAGTCTGGCGCCGCAGAAAAAAAGATGCGCGAGATAATAAAAATACAGGGTGGAAACCCGATGATTAAACCATCTGATATCGCAATCGGCAGGTTCAAAAAGGATATACTTGCAACAGAATCCGGCAAGATAACAGCTCTTTCAAATTCACTTGTCGCAAATCTTGCAAAGACCGCAGGATGTCCAAAGGATCCGCGGGCTGGCATGTACCTGCACAAAAAAGCTGGGGAAAAGGCTGAAATCGGCGAGCCACTCTATACATTATATGCACAAAGCAAGTCTAAGTTGGCCTACGCTTTAGCTATTGCAGAAGGTGAGAATCCATTTACAGTAGCCTAATATCGTAATAACTAGACGCTCCTTAAGTATCGTTATTATTAATCATACCCAAATGCCTAATTAGCTTATACCTTAGCCTACGTGCCCCCGCTAAGTGTTCGCGCACCCACTACATTCATCTCAATTGTGTATGCCGGACCTATTCTTGCAGAAATCGTATTTTCAAGTTTTGAGAGTTCTTTGTTATCAACAGACTCATATTCCAAAGCAAGTACGCGCAGTACATTCCCAGTTACCCACACCTCACCAAGGCTGAGTCCCGGTATTGCAGATTCCTCAAAAGCCTCCCTTACTGTTTCTTCAGGACTTCGCATTATGAGATCATCGTAGCTAACCCATACAAGGACGATTGCAATAAGTGCTATTGCAAGGAAAAGAACCTTTATTGCCCGCGCAACGCTTCTTTCCTTCCGCTTTAAGTCCCGCGCGTCCCTTATGTTGCCAACAAGTTTTCCAACATCCTCTTTTTTCTTGCTTTCCCCATAAGTCACATCGACTTTTTCCTTCTTTGGTCCTGCAAACCAGAGGACCAGGACAATTGAAAAGACAATTGAGACGACGTTTGCAAGAAGAAGGAGTATTGCCCCAAAGACCATACTTGGTTCAAAAAACGTTATGCTTATACCAATTGCGGCCATTACAGGGACAAGGGCTGCTGCGACCATGACGCCAACGACGTTTGCATACTGCTTGCTTGAGACAAGTACATAACCTCCGGCAGCACCTGCTGCAAGGGCGATTACAAGGTCATAAATCGTTGGATACATCCTGCTCCTAAGGGATTCATTCATCCCAACATCCGGGAGAAGGAAGGCAATTACTGCAGCAATTACTATGACAAAAGCAATTCCGACGAGTTCAGTCTTTATCCCTTTTCCGATTAGGCTGGGACGTCCAGTGACTATCCCAATTGAGGCTGATGCAAGCGGGCCAAAGGCCGGAGCAATTATCATCGCACCGACAATGACTGCAACATTATTTGTTATGAGTCCAAGAGTTGCAAGTATTATGGAAAAGAAAAAAAGCGCGATGAACTTTGAGTCAAGGTTGCAGTTGTTCTCACCATAATCTACAAGTACTTCCCAAGGGCTTTTTTCAGATTTCTTTTTTGCAGAATCATATTCCTCCTTTGGGATTACGACATCCGGGCTAAGGACTATTATCCCGCGGCTTTCTGATACCTTGAAGTTGAAGTTGCTTTCAAATGCCGATATGATACTGTCTGTTTTATCAAGTGGGCGCCTTATTGTTATAAGATCGTTTGTCTTTGAGCTTATCAAGTCAAAGCCCTGGACACCTAGCTCGTCAAGTATGGCCGCACCTTTCTTGCCTTCTCCAGGCTCAAGGTATATCTCTATTACTTGCATGTTATTGTTTTTAACGGGTGGGATTTATAAGGCGACGGTTCTTAAAAATATCATTTGCAAACGAGAGTCTTTTAATCAGTTCTTTGACAAATAATCAAAACATGTTAATCAGTGTCTTACTATTGCTTGGCTCACTTGCAGTACTTATAAAAGCAAGTGATTACCTAGTCGAAGAGGTTTCAAAGATAGCCGAGTACTTTGGGATATCAGAATTTATAATAGGCCTTACCGTGGTTGCGATAGGGACATCTCTCCCAGAACTGGCATCGGCTGTAATGGCGTCTTTCTCGGGGGCATCAGAGCTTGCTGTTGGGAATATTGTGGGCGCTGATATGTCAAACCTTGCCCTAAATCTTGGAATTGTCACAATCCTTATGACGATAAAGAGCACAAAAAGGATGTTTTATCGCGATTGCCTAATGCTTCTTCTTTCAGTTATTGTTTTTTACATATTTGCAATGGGAGGGGTCATAGGAAGGATAGAAGGGTTGGTATTATTTATTGTGGCAATAGTCTATTTACTCTATGCTCTTGAATTCAGGAAAAGAATACGGGGCATTGGTGCCTCGAAATTGCTGCACTTTAGATATCATGTTAAAAAGCCGGAGCAAAAAGTAGCTAAAGAAAAAGGTACAGCAGACTTTGTAGAAGAAGGATTTGAAAAAGAGTCGGATAAAAGTAAGGCTCACCTCGCTAAAAAATATGAGGCAGGGATAACAAGAAGCTTGATAATTGTGGCAATTGCTGCCGTATTGATACTCATAAGCGCCGATTTCCTTGTCGGTGAGGCTGTTGAAATGGCAACAAAACTTGGCATTTCTGAAGCAATAATTGGGGCAACGATAATTGCGATTGGAACCTCCCTTCCAGAGCTTATGGTATCATTCTCTTCAATTAAACGCGGTCTTGGTGATATGATACTTGGCAACGTCATTGGCTCAAGTATATTTAACATAACTCTTGTCGGAGGACTCTCAGCAATGGTTGCCCCCTTAGCCGTCACACAGTGGGAGCTCAACTATTCCTTACCAGTACTGCTTTTGACAACATCGCTTATTCTTGTTTTCATACGATGGCGCTGGAAAATTAACTGGCCGGAAGGAATTTTGCTTTTGGCACTTTATTCAAGCTTTATAATATCACTCCTTATAGGTGCCGGAATAATATAATAATCTTTTTATCCTTTTACTTTATAGATAAGCCAAGGCGGGGGTGGTAAGCGGATGCCTTTCCTCCAGTTGGTTATCTGATTCTTTCCCCCCGCCACCTAATTTTTCTGATTAAAAGAAATTGTTTTTATTCGGCTCACCCTAAATACTTACGAGCCGAAATGTCACCAGGAATACTAGACAAGTTAAATGATTCTTTATGGCCCGTCTTAGATGCCGTCAAACTAGGCGCGTTTTTTGATAAGCATCACATCCCACCATTAGTTTTTCCAATAGCTCTAATCATTGTAGTTGCAATCCTCGCATTGTTCCTGATGTCTGGACCAAGTGTAGCCCCAGTTGATGAGTGTGGTGACGGTCTTTGCTCTGAGAACGAAACATGTTCATCATGTCCAGAGGACTGTGGCGAGTGTCGTGATACTGAGATTACAGTCCCTTCAAAAAAGTTTATAGTCCTTCTTTCGGGAGCCCCAATAGAATCCTCAGTCACAGTTAGTCTTCAGGATGCATCAGGCTCGACTTTACAGCAAAAATCTGGGCAGAAAGCAGAATTTACATTTTCAATTCCCACAAAAGCAGATGCAGTGAGGGCAGTTGTCCGAAACTCTGCGAACGGAAAAACCAGAAACTCTGATTTCTTTACAATAGATGAAGATGAAACGATTTTAAATATTCTTTTATCCTCAGATTTCTTCGAGAAAGAAAGTGAAAAAGACATGGGACTTGGCACGGGCTACATACGTGTTGTTCTTCTTGAATCATCAACAGGTGTCATAATCCCGGGCAAGGTATCTATAATAAAACCGACTGGAAGCGCTTATGCGGTGATGGATTCAAAAGACGTCACCAACGAAGTCACCTTCTCACTCGAAGCAGGAACCTATGCCATAATGGCCGAAAGCCAAGGGTACCAGGATTATGATGGTAGCAAAAACCCATTTAGCCTGATATCAGGAACGACAGTATCAAAACAAATCTCACTTAATCCTAGACAACAGGATGACGAAGGTCTTTTAACTATATGTGCGGATTCTGCAGTTTCCAAAATAGAGATATATTCACTTGCAGGAATAAGCCTTGGTCAATATGACACAGATTCGTCAGGTTGCGTTGAAGTAGAGCTTCCAACTGGGCAGACTGGTTACATAAAAGCAGTGGGCATTGAAGATGGATGCGTCGCATCACAGGCAACAATACCTATTGATTCTAATACCCTGAATTTAGAGGTTACATGCAATTTTATATCTGCAGTACGAGCAAAAATAATCGGAGCAGACAGTGAGATTTTGACAGAAGATGCCACAATAAACCTATTTTATGAAGACGGTGAGCGCATAGGTGGCAATGGAGAGTATGATTCCCTTAAGACCGAAGGCAATTTCACAGAATACGTGGAGGTAGATTCTACAAAAGACTTCTATTTCATAGTAACTGGCGTTGAGGATTATATGGACGCGACGACTTCAAACCTGTCAGTCAAACCGTATTACAACAAGACTGTTACAATAAGACTTGACTCAATCCCCTCTGAAATAATTTTTAGCGGAGTGTACTATCCAAATATCGCAATAAATGATGAGGACTTCCGCGCAGGGTTTACCAAGGCGACATGCAACGGGGAAGACGTGACGCAGACTGCAAGTTATGCTGTTGGATTTAGCGGAGGAAATTGCTCGAGAGAAGGAACTTCTGTTGTATGCGTCTCACCAACTCCGATAAGCGGAAAACATCTTCTTGTAATATCAGCAACAGTAGATAATTGCATCGGAGTAATCCAAAAGAATATAAGTGTATATGAAGCTGGAGATGGACTCTTTACAGTCGTGCCGCTTACCTTAACTGACGCAGAAGCGCCAATAAGAATACCTCTTGGAATAACCTTTAATGGAAGCGCGCTGACCGGTGATTTCACATCAAACGTCATTGCAACATACGATGAAGGTGAGATAGACCTTGGAATATTACCCCTTGGGGAAGACGAAGGCTTCTTTTATGTTGACCTTAATTCACCCTTCACAGGAGACCATTCACTTGTAATTGACCTTGGAAAAGTGGTGGATGGAAAATATTATTCAGGCACCTTTACAGTAGCTGGCATACGCTCTATGCCAACACGCGAGACACTCACAATCGATTCAACAGTCAGCCAGAGGTTCCCTGACCCCGGTGAACTTTTCTCAGTCACAGCTAAACTGAAAATGGGGTCGGAGTACGTCGAAGACCTAACAAACCTCTTTGCCGAATTTAATGGCGAGAGTCAGATGATGTTTTGGGATAATTCCACGCGCGCATATTCTGCCTCATTTGACGCGTCAGATGAAGAGGGGATATATGCGATAGTATTCAAAGTCGGCGGGAGAAAAGTCGGAGAAGAGAAGGTATACGTGTCAAATGAGGATTTTGAGAGGTCAAGTAAGTGCGAGATTTCAAATTGCGCTTCGCCCTCTGACGTCAGAGAATGTGTGAAATCCCATAAAGACGACCTTATGCACTCAGAGCGCGAGACAATAAACTGCTTTGAAGATGGATGGGGTCTTGCAGGTGAAGTCTCAATCGCCCATTGCCTTTCAGAATTGGCATCGAAGGGTGACTGGAACAATAACTGTTATCTTGATTCTTCAGGCGCATATAACGATAAAACAATAATGTCAGAAGTAATATCAAGACTTTCAGAAGACGAACTTCAAAATTACCTTGCATGCGGAGACATTGATAACGACAATGATATCGATAACGACGACCTTACGTGCCTTGCAAATATAATATCAGGCAAATGGATTGGTGATGCGGGGACGGAGGAAGATACCTGTTCAAGCCAACTCAAAGGCGGTTTTTGTTTTGACATAAAACTTGATTCCCCGATACCTGGCGACTTTAATCGTGACAAAGTAATAGACGAAATTGATATTGAACTCATGGAAAAAGCTGTTCTTGCCGTACGTAGTGGAGTTACACCAACAACAGAGGTTCTTGCCCTTATCGACTTTAACTGGGACGGGACGATAGGTCAGATTGATCTTGACTGTCTGAAGAAGTTTGAATCACTGGATTTCGATGATGGCTTAAGGGGCGAAATATCACTTTCTGAAAATATCCCGGCTGAATGTATGGGCGTCTTTAGGCTCCAGTGTGGGAATAAGGGGGACATAAATAATGACGGTAAGATAGACGAACTTGATTATGCAGTAATAGCGCTTATTGTATATGGATATCTGACACCAGATTTACCGATTGCAGAATGTGCGGACGTCAACTCAGATGGTATAATAGATGAGCAGGATCTTGTATGCCTAAACAGTTATCTTTGGGGAAATTCTGAAGATTGGCTTGTCTGCCTTGATTGTGATGAAAACTTACCGGAAGGGGCATACAGTACGCTTGAAGTATGCTATGATGGATATGACAACAATTGCGACGGACTTTTAGATGATGAAGATCCATCATGTGCTTGCACCGAGACTACGCCGTGTGAAATGTTAAGAAACATAAAGGGCGTTTATGCCGAAGATTTAAAAGACGACGATTTTGAGATCTGTCGTGACGCGAGCTGGGATGAAGGTGGGTACCAATGGTTCAAAAAATCCGAATTCCCGCCAGCCTGCACAAAAGACCGTGGGTGCCAATGGTTCTCATGTAATGGAAACACCTGGAAATGTTCAGAAAGCCAGTGGTATGAATTTTATCCTGAAAATACTCTGCCAGGTGAAAAATGTGAGGATGGCTGGGATAATGATTGTCAAGGAGGTGATGCCCCCTGTCCATCGGAAGGAGGGGACGACGAATGTCCATATGTATACTCTTATGATGGAACAAACTATATTTTAGAGGCAGTAGCCTTCCCATTGTCATTGTCGCCTTCGTTGGAAATATATTCTTATTCAAGACTCCCTTCGTTAAAGGAAACAAATGGCATACTTACAGTTGCAATAGCACAGGCACTTCCTGATACAACAAACATAAACACTATGCGCCTTTTCGCAGTTTCTCATCCAAAAGGAAGCGAAATTGTACCTGACATTGACGGCTCTAATACTGTTATAATTTCTCCACAGGAACCAAAGTCATGTATCACAAAATACGGCGTAGACTGTTTGGATTATGTCGCAGAACCTGAGGGAAAAATGTATGTGTACGATCTTAAGCTCTCACCCCCCAAAAACCCTGACAACATATATGATCCAGTCTATGTGGACTTTGAAGTCCCAAATGGAGCAAAAGAAGCAAAATTAATACTTAAAGGCACTGTAACGGACATGCTTGTCTTCATGTGGTGGGGGGTAGAAGAAACTCTAAAAGAAAAACCTTATGGGATACTAACCTTACCTATATTGAATGCTCTTGATTCATTTATTGACCGGAATGGAAAAGTCTGGATAGAATATGAAAAAGACGGCAAATGGATTTTAGCAGGAAAACATTATTTTGGCTATGCTTTTGCAGGAGATGCCGGGAAAATATCAGTTACCATCCCAACAAAAGAAAGTAATCTTAGAGTGAGACTAACCTCGCCAATAGGTGGGTTTAGCATAGATTATATCGCAGCCGATTTCTCAGATATAGAGCCTTCTTCAGTTATTGAATTGCCCATGCTAAACGCTGTTGACAGTTCAGGAAAAGAGGTTTATACTGAACTCTCCAAAGATGACAATAAATATGTAGAGATATTACAAGGCGAGTGGGTGAAGGCTTTTTTCGACTCAAATATGAAAACTAATTTGGGAGAAGAACTTTCATACGTCTTTTGGCCAAAAGGATATTACAAATTTGAGTTAGGCTCTGAATTCATGGGTACAGATCTTGACCTAATAGAGGTCATTGCATCCGGACAAGAGCTTTATAGTTATATGATAGAAAATTACGTTCCCAACATAGAAGAGTTTGCCAGAATATATTCGCCAGTAGAAATAGATTTTTAGGGATTAAATCTAATCAAAAGTAAACCATGCCAAAAAGTTTTGATTCAAGGATAATCCTCCCCCTTTTCTTAACAATATGTATCCTAATTCTAATTATTTTTCTTGTTTTTCCAAAAACAGAGCAAGCAGTTCAAAATACAAGCATTTCTTCTCAGGATATAAGCGAATTTAAGAATATCCAAGTTGTTCAAAACAACCCAAAACCAATAATTCCTTCAAAACTGAACTTCTCATCTACAATACCGATTATTGTAATCCATAAGCTTGAGAATAAAACCTATAACGACTCTAAAAGACTCTGGTCCCAAGCAGATTTTTACTATCTTAAAAACGAGACGTCCTCCCTTGAGGATACTCCGGATTTGTCTACACTTGCCGGAATAAAACTAAGGGGAAACACCGCACTCTCCTGGCCGAAGAAATCCTATAATATAGAAGCATGGGACGCCGAAGGCGAGGATAAGAACATAGAACCCTTTGGAATGCCAAAAGAGTCTGACTGGGTGCTTGTCGCGACATATGATTATGACAAAAGCCATATCCGCCACGCGCTTGCCTACGCTCTTGCAGGTGACATAGGTCTTCTTGCGATGAGAACAAAACTTGTCGAAGTATTTGTCTCAAATGATTCGGAGCTTTCCCCGGAGGATTATATGGGTGTCTATACGTTTGCTGAAAAAATCAAGCGGGATAAAAACAGAGTGGATATTGAAAAGATGCAGAAGAATGCCACAACTTATCCTGACATTGGCGGGGGATGGCTGGTAAAATTAGACCACATCGAGCCCGGAGAAGAATATTTTAATATCAGCTGGGGATGCTACGATGGCCATATACTTTTTGAATATCCAAAACAAGAGGACCTAAACCAAGAACAAAAAGATTGGATTGAATCTTTCTTCAAAAAGATGCTTCTTGCCCTAAAGTTTGATAAGGACTATCTTTCGGATTTTGTTGATATGGAAAGCTTTGCCAAGCATTATCTTTTAAACGAGCTTGCGCGCAATGCCGACATCATGTGGGCAAGTACATATATGTATATCCCAGAATCGCAAGGGACTCTCCACTTTGGTCCGGAATGGGATTTTGACCGCGCATTTAATGCACCCCCCGTATCAACAGAAGGATGGGGCGCTGAGCACTTTGGAACGTTTGATGAGCTCTTTAAAGACGACAACCGCGAATTGGCCTCTGGCCTCTGGAAAAATTTAAGGCAGGATTCGTTTTCAGAATCAAACATCAACGCGACAATAACAAATTTGACAAAGGGCTTACCAGAACCTGCGGCGCGCGACTATTTAAGATGGTACCCAGGAGTAAACATGTCTTTTGACGAGCAAATCTCCAATATCACGACATGGCTGGAAGGAAGGCTTTTATGGATGGATATGAAGATTATTGGAAACAAAAGCGCATAAAGAAACTTTTTAAGCATCTCCCGATAATTCTTCTACATTTAAATTGACCCTTGACGACACCCTGTGGGACTTACTCGATAAAGTGCATCTTGGAGAGTTCTTTGACGAGAAAGGAATTCCCCCGATAGTTTTTCCAGCAGCGATTGTAGCAGTTATCGCCATCAT